>Ga0335084_10001092_pt1 | contig 24784 bp, 21 predicted proteins | sample Lox_Sample_44_FD_206721 | JGI IMG/M metagenome (GOLD analysis project Ga0335084, IMG submission 206721) | Soil microbial communities from Loxahatchee National Wildlife Refuge, Florida, United States - Lox_Sample_4.4 | ecosystem: Environmental > Terrestrial > Soil > Wetlands | place: USA... | reverse complement strand
CAACCAAACAAACCAAACAACACAACCAAACAACCAAAAGCAACCAAAAGCGCCTTGACACAACCAAAAGCGCCGGCAACATGAAACATTCGTTTCGGCATCATCAGTTTCGGGAAACACTAGTAGATGGAACTGCCCTGCTGGCTGGTGCGGATTACCCCGCCCTCAACCGTGATGGAGTAGGCGCCGCCGCCGTGGCCCGTCCAGGTCTGGAAATCAAAATGTGCACCGGTGGGGGCGCGATAGGCTGAGATGTTGCGGATCGTAAGAGCAACATTGGCTTTGCAAACCTCTGGAGCGCTCGTGACCTGCAGGAAATAGGCGCCCTTCCCGGACCCAATCACGGTGCCCTTACCGTCGGGCTCGACGAGTACGGCGGACTTCTCATCGATGGCCACTTCCCGCGGCGCCTTTGACCAGCCGTCCTGCACCAGGCGCGAAAGAAACACCAGCGTCCGCCCCATACGGTCGCGTTTAGCGAAGTGGCTGTCGGTGAGGGTGTTTTCCAGGTTCGGCACCCTCAGGAAATCGCGGACCAGCGTCACCCGCTCATGGTAGGGATTGGGCAGCACATCGGTGGAGGCAAGGTCGCTGTCGTCCGGTTTATCCTTCAAACAGGCGTAGGCGAACTCGGCCAGAACGGCGAGGCCGGCGCTGGTGCCGCCGATGGGCTTCCCGTTCGCGATGTTGGCATTGATGGCATCCTGCACCGGCGTGCCCTGCCAGAAGTTGACGTAGCGAGACTGGTCGCCGCCCGCAATAAAGACCGCCTCGGCGTGCTGAATAATATCTGCCACCGCGGGATCCTGGGCCGCGTTCCGGTCGGGAATGATCAGCGTGGCCACCGAGTTCGCCTTGCACAACCCGTTGACGTAGGAGTTGTAGTCGTCGTCACCGCGCGCCCGCAGTATCAGAAAATCGCCGCCGTTTGCCTTTCGGCACAACCAGCGAAAGGCCTCGTCGAGGTCAGCGCCGCCGCCCATCATCGCCGTACCTGCAAATGGAACCGCCGCACTGTCAGACTTTTCGCCCAGTCGAATGTATTGATAGGACGAGGCTGCCGCCGCGGCGGAGAAAAGGAGTACGGTCAAGACCGGGAACAGAATCGCAGGCCACACGATCTTCGGAAAAATAATTTTGGGGGACATGGTTTTGTAGGCCATGCGGCCCGGACAATTTACCGCGTGCGGTCGGTACCCGTCCACTTGCAGGGCGCGCTATGCTGGCATGTTGTAACGTAGCCTGAAGTTTATGGTCCACCGGGTTCAGTTCGAGCAATGGCTTCCACTTCCGATTGAGCTGGTCTTTCTCTTTTTCGCCAATCCCGGCAACCTGCCACGAATCATGCCGCCACAATCGGGAACTGAACTCGTCGGTGTGAAACTGGTACCGCCTCCTGGTGTGGCAGAAGAACGCGCAACCATCACCGACCGGCCCCCGCTGGCCGGCATCGGCTCCGAAATTGTTACTTCGTTTCGCCTGGTCCCCTTTCTTCCCATTCGCGCCCAGTGGGTTGCCTTGATCACCGAGTTCGAGTGGAACCACCATTTTGCCGACGTGCAACAGAAGGGACCCTTGAAGAGTTTTCATCATCGTCACGAACTCAGTGCAGGAACGCGAAACCAGGTCAAGGGAACCGTGGTACGTGACGTGATCGAATACGACCTGGGATTTGGATGGCTGGGTGAACTGGCGCAAAGACTCTTCGTCAGCCGTCAGTTGCAGCGAACCTTTGCGTATCGCCAGAAAGCCTTGGAGAAGCTGTTGGGTTAGGCAAGAATCGTCTGGTAACGGTCGGAGCCTGGCCTCAGCGACGTTGAAGGGACCCGTCCTCACACGCACTTCTATCGGCTGGGCTCGACCACTACCGCTGTGCCGTAAGCCAGCACTTCGGTTACGCCTTGCATCACTTCGGTCGCGTCGTAGCGAGCGCCGACCACGGCATTTCCGCCCAGTTCCGCCGAGTGCCGCAGCATCAGGTCGAAAGCCTCGGCCCGGGTCTTCTCGCATAACTGGGTCAGCAGGGTGATATTCCCGCCGAGAATAGTCTGCAGGCTGGCCCCGATTGTCCCGAAAATCGAGCGGGAGCGCACCACAATGCCACGCACCACTCCCAGCGTGCGCACCACGCGGAAACCGTCGAGTTCGAATTGCGTGGTCACCATGTTGTGAGCAACCATCCGTCCGGACGCACCGTAGCCTGTGGACATCGTGTTCATCCTTCCTCCAGGAAGTCGTCGTGCCGCTTCGAAGCTACTATAACGATTCCAATTCCGCCGTAATCACGAATTCGTGTTCCCCAGTGTCGTACTGGACACGCAGTACATTAGGCTTGCAGCACACCTGGCAATCTTCCACGTAAGACTGATTGCGCCCAGCGGACTCATCCACCGTAGTCGGGTTCCATTCTCCGCAGCCGGCGCATTGGAATCCGCTTTCCATCACTGCCTCATTTTCAATTTTCCAATGCCCCTTGCCAATTGCATATCAGAAGACCCCTATAATGACGATTTCGATCAGTCACTTGGGGTTGGTCAAGGGGAGGATTCATGGTTTCGAGACGACGCTTTTTGCAGGCGGGCACAATCAGCGCGGGCGCGAGCCTGGCCGCGTTCACATCGCCCCTCCGCGCCGAAGAAGCTTGCGCTCCCCTGCCGCCGTCGATCGCCAGCCTGAAGTCCATGAAAGATCTGGCCAAGCCCATCACGGGGGATGAAAGGGCGGCACGCCAGGAAAAGGCGCGCCAGCTCATGGCGGCCAACCGTCTTGACGCAATTCTTCTGGCCGACGGCACTTCGCTCAACTATTTTGCCGGAGTGCAATGGTGGGGCAGTGAACGCCTGTTTGCCCTGGTGCTGCCGGTCAGGGGGCGTGCGCTTTGCATATGCCCGGCATTTGAAGAAGGCCGTGCCCGCGAGTTGCTGGCGAATTCTCCCGAAGGCAAATATGCCGACGTGCGCACCTGGGAGGAGGACCAGAGTCCCTACCAACACCTGGCGCAGGGATTCCAAGACCTGAATATCTCGACCGGCAGGCTGGGTATGGAAGAGTCGGTGCGCTTCGTCTTCAGCGACTCAATCGCAAAAGCCGCGCCGCAGCTGAAGATTGTGAGCGCAACTCCGGTCACCGCCGGCTGCCGCATGATCAAGAGTGACCACGAACTTGAGCTGATGCGCCTGGCCAACCAGGTCACGCTGACGGCTTATCATGCCGCACACCGGACATTGCATGACGGAATGACGCAGGCAGAGCTCGAGAAAATGATTATTGCTGCATACGATCAGCTGGGTTTTCCCGGCGAGGTCGACATAGAGATCGCGGAGAATTCCTCGTTCCCCCATGGCTCGATTGTTCCGCAGGCGATTCGCGAAGGCACGCTGGTGATGCTGGACGACGGCTGCACCATCGAGGGCTATCAGTCCGATGTCACCCGCACCTTCGTCTTCGGCAAACCTTCAGACAAGATGAAGAGCTTGTTCGAGACCGTGCACCGCGCGCAGACTGCCGCACTGAAGGCCGCCCGACCCGGCGTGCAATGCCAGGCGGTGGATGCAGCCGCACGGAAGGTAATCAGCGATGCTGGATACGGCCCAGACTACAAATTCTTCACCCACCGCGTGGGGCACGGAATCGGAATGGATGGCCACGAGTGGCCCTATCTCGTGCGTGGCAACACCACGCCGCTGGCCCGTGGCATGACTTTCAGCGACGAACCGGGCATCTACATTGCGGGTGAATTCGGCGTGCGCCTGGAAGACGACATGCACATTACCGAAGATGGTGCAGAGCTGTTCACGCCGCAGAGTCCGTCGCTGGAGGACCCCTTTGGAGCACCGTAAACTCTTCTCATCCAGAACTCTCTCACCTGTCTTCCTGAGCGGAGTTCGAAGGACCCCTACGTTCCGTGACTCGTCCTCTCGAGAATTGCCCGTCGCGGCAACGCTGCACACGCCCCGCGCGAACCCGCTTGATCCAGCTATAGGGGTCCTTCGACTGCGTGACTGCTCCGCTTCGCGAAGCAGTCCCTCCGCTCAGGATGACAACTCGTCAGCATGGCAGCTACGCTTCTGGAACGGGAGGGCATCCCTGGAAGCTGAGCAGGTAGGTGTTGCCGACGTATCCCAGATACTTGATCCCAATCTCGCTGGTGAAGAATCCGTCGGCGGTCATCTCCCGTAGAAATGCAAAAAACTCCACGCCCTGGCTTAGCCCCGGATCTTTCTCCGCATTCTTGCAAAATGCGATCAGGTCGAGAATTTCTTTTTGCTGCGCCGGCAAACAGTCGAGATAAGTTTTGCCGTAACGGTCCGTACACTGTGCGTCCAGCCACATCAGGCCACCGCCGAGTTTCAGCTGATATTTGGGGTTCTCGCTGGTGAGCAGGTCGATAAATTCCGGCGCGCCCGCTTCTTTGGCGCCGCCGGAATCGGCATCGGCGGGAATGATGGCCTGGCAGAGCGCTTGGAGCGTCTTGTATTGCCCGGGTGAGAAGAATTTAGGAGTGTATACGCCCGCTGTGGTTGCGGCTTTCTCCGCGGCCACCATGTGGTGCGCGTACTCGGCCGCCTGTGCCGGAATCACTCGCAGAACTGAGCCGGCCATCGCTCCCATGGTTAGAGTCTTCAGAATGTCGCGCCGCGAGATGGACTTGGTTGCCATGTTTCCTTCCTAAAGACTTCCCTTCTTGGCCTGATCGATCAGATACTCCGACGCGCGCCAGGAGAGTGCCATGACGGTGAGGGTCGGATTCTTGTCCGGGTTGGTCACGAAAGACGCGGCATCGGTCACAAACATATTGTTCACGTCGTGGGCCTGGCTGTATTTGTTCAGCACCGAAGTCTTGGGATTGTTCCCCATGCGCGCAGTGCCGAGCTCGTGAATGATCACACCGCCATCTTCGATGCCGTAGGGATGGCGGCCATCGGGTTTAACCTTGCTGATGAAGGTCCCGCCCCCTGTCTCCACGATCGAGCGAAATGTTTCCTGCATGTCCTTGGCCATGTTGATTTCGTTGTCGCTCCACTGCCAGTGAAAGCGCAACACAGGGATGCCCCACTGGTCCACGGTATCGGGATCGATATCGCAGTAGCTGTGCTCGTTGGGGATCATTTCCCCGCGTCCGGAGAAACCGATGTAGGTGCCGTACCGGCTGCGGCAGTACTGTTTGAGGGACGTGCCGTATCCTTCATGCTCTTTGCAGGTATCGTCGAACTCGCCCACACCAGGCATGCCCCGGCCGCCGCCAAACTCGATGTGATATCCGCGCAGAAAGTCATTCTTGCGGTCGTATTTCCACCACGGCATGTACAAGTGCATTCCGCCCACGCCGTCATGATTGTGAGGCGGCATTTTTTCCAGTTGCGGAAAATATCCTCCGGCAGAGCTGCCCACCGAGTCGGTGAGGTAACGTCCCACTGCGCCGGAAGAATTGGCCAGACCTTCAGGAAACAAGGTGGAACGGGAATTGAGCAGCAGACGCGCCGACTCGCAAGCACTCGCGGCCAATACAAAGGCCCGGGCATGCACCCGCTTTTCGGAGCGCATGGCCTTGTCGATGTAGGCCACCGCCTCGGCCTTGCCGTCTTTTCCCACCACGACCTCACGGGCCATGGCGCCGGTAATCAGGGTGAGGCGGCCGGTGGCTTGCGCCGGCGGAATCATGACCTGGCTCGAACTGAAATTGGAAGCCGTCAAACAGCCCCGGCCGCACTGGGCGCAATAATGGCACGCAGCGCGCCCGTTCAGCGGCTTGGTCAGAATCGCCAGCCGCGAAGGCACGCAGGGGATGTTGAGCTTGTCGCAGGCTTTCTTGATGATGGTTTCCGTACAACGCGGCGGCGGCGGCGGCAGAAAAATGCCGTCCGGCGCGCTGGGAATATTCTCCTTGCTCCCGAACACGCCGATGTAGGACTCCACCTTATCGTAATAGGGTGAAACTTCTTCGTAGGTGATGGGCCAGTCGTCGCCCATGCCGTCGGTCGAGCGCGACCTGAAATCCACCGGAGCAAAGCGGAGCGCGATTCTTCCCCAGTGATTGGTGCGCCCACCCACAATGCGGGAGCGGAACCAGCGGAATTGCGATCCCGCTGCGGAGGTGTAGGGTTCGCCCTCGATTTCCCAGGCGCCGTTGGGGGCAATGAATTCGTCGTTCAGTTCGTGCCGGTGCTCGCCGCCGACACCAACCCCGCGATGCGACAGTTGGTACGGCCACATGTGCTCCTTGAAATCCTTTTCCGGATTCAGCGGCGGGCCTGCTTCCAGCATCACTACGTTCAGGCCGCCCTCGGTGAGCACTTTCGCGGCCGTGCCGCCGCCTGCGCCCGATCCTATGATGCAGACGTCATACACTTTCGGGGAACGAACTACTTGTGCCATCAAGCTCTCCGGAAACGAATTGGACCGCTAAAAGCGCACCTTAGCCAGGTATTCGTAACTGGTCTTGATGCTGGCGAACGGGTCTTTCGGATGATCATGTTCGACGAAGTAATGCTTGATGCCGGCCTTCTCGGATTGCGCGAAAATCTTCTTCCAGTCGATGATCCCGCTGCCCACTTCCGTCATCTCGTCCAGCGAGTCGCCGAAACTCTGCCCACCCGACGCGTCCGTATTCGGAATCTTGGTCAGGTCCTTGACGTGGATCAGCGGGAAGCGGCCGGGATAGCGCTTGAAATACTTCAACGGGTCCTGTCCGCCCACCGTGATCCAGCACAGGTCCATTTCCATCTTTACCAGCTTGGGGTCGCACTCTTCCAGCAGAATGTCGTAAGGAAGTTTTCCGTTCACCGGAGCAAACTCGAACCAGTGATTGTGATAAGCGAATTGAATTCCTGCCTTTTGGCTGGCTTCTCCGGCGCGATTGAAGGTTTCCGCCGCGCGCTTCCAGCCGTCGGGCCCTTTGCGAACGTCGTCGTCAATGTAGGGATTGACCAGATATTGGTGGCCGACCGCGTGCGCGGCATCCAGCACGCTCGGAAATTTTTCTCCCAGGCTCTTGTATTCGATGTGCGCGGAGGGGCCGGTCAGCCCATGGCGGTCGAGCATGGCCCGGATTTCCTGCGGAGTATGGCCATCGTAGCCGGCAAACTCGACCTCGCGGTAACCGATCTCCGCGACCTTGGCCAGTTTGCCTTCAAAGTCGTCCATCATCACACTGCGGATGGTGTAAAGCTGCAAACCAACTTTGTCGATCTTGTGATCACCCGCGGCCCAGGAAAGCCGGCGGGACAGAATGGTCGCGGCCGTCATCGTACCCAGAAACTTTCGTCGGTCCATATTAGATTTCTCCTCGCTTCATCTGGCTGACGGCATAATCGCAGGCCCGCGCCGTGAGGGCCATGTAGGTAAGAGAAGGATTGACGCAGGAAGAGGACGCCATGCAGGCGCCATCGGTGACAAAGAGATTGTTGGCATCGTGCGCCTGGTTGTGAGCGTTGAGCACCGAGGTTTTGGGGTCGCGTCCCATACGCGCCGTGCCCATTTCGTGAATGGTCAGGCCAGGAGCGTTATCCTCGATGAAAGGTTCTATGTCCTTCGCCCCAGCCGCAGAAAGCATTTCCGCCGCCGTAATCGACATGTCCTTCAGCAGGGCGCGTTCGTTTTCCCGCCAAGCACAACTGATCCTCAGCACGGGAATGCCCGAGGCGTCCACCGTCGTTTTGTCGAGTTCGATAAAATTTTCGTGGTTCGGCAGACATTCGCCGAATCCGTAAAGCGACATTGTCCACGGTCCGGGCCGCCTCAGAGTGTGCTTGAACTCCGCCCCGAAGCCGCGCATCTCCGTCCCGCGTTCCCACTTCGGCCGGCTGGCGCTGCCCTGAAAGCCGTATCCCCGAAGAAACAACGGATGCTTCTGTTTCACATTGCGGAAGCGTGGAACGTAAATTCCGTTGGGCCGGTTTCCCAGCGAGACGTGATCTTCGTTTCCTGGAATACGCCCAATGGACCCGGCGCCCATGCAGTGGTCCATCACGTTGTGCCCCAGCTCTCCGCTGGAATTGGCCAGGCCATTGGGAAACTCCGGAGTGGCGGAGTTGAGCAGAATACGGGCCGACTCCAGCGCGGAAGCACACAGGAATACAATGCGGGCGCGAAATTCGAGGGTGTCGCGCGTCTGTCCATCGACCACGCGCACTCCGGTGATTTTTCTTCTCTTCGCATCGAACATCAGGCTGTGCACGGCGCTGTGTGGACGCACCGTCACCTTGCCAGTGCTCAGCGCCGCGGGCAAAGTCGAGTTCAGGCTGCTGAAGTAAGAGCGGGTGATGCAGCCCCGGGCGCACGGCCCGCAATAGTGGCAGGGCGCGCGGCCCTTGTGAGCCTGGGTCAGGATCGCAGTACGCCCGATCGTCATGAGGCGCTCCCCCGGAAAATATTTGGCGATGGCATCCCTGACCACCACTTCCGCACAATTCAGTTCCATGCCCGGCAGAAAATGGCCATCGGGCAGTTGCGGAAGACCCTCGCGTTGGCCGGAGACGCCGATGAAATCCTCTACGTAGTCGTACCAGGGAGCAATGTCCTTGTAGCGGATCGGCCAGTCCACGCCGATGCCCTCGCGTTGATTGGCCTCAAAATCAAGATCGCTCCAGCGGTACGACTGCCGTCCCCAGATGATCGACCGACCGCCCACCTGGCGCCCGCGGATCCACAAGAATGGTTTTCCCGGCTCGGTTTTGTAAGGATTCTGCTTGTCGTTGACGAAGAATTTGCTGTTCCACTCGTCCATTCCGCTGCAGGTTTCCTGCACCGGCTGGTTATCCTGCACGCGCTTGCGGTCGGTCATCCCGCGGTAACGCACTTCCCACTCGGGCACGTGCTCGGCGTAGTCCTTATCCGGATCGATAGGGCGGCCGGCCTCGAGCACGAGCGTCTTCAGCCCTTTTTCGCCCAGTTCCTTCGCCGCCCATCCTCCGGTGATTCCTGAACCCACGACGATTGCGTCGTATGTCTTGGCTGCCATGCTTTACTTCACCGCCTCCTCTTCCGCAGGGACGCAAGCGGCATGCCGCGACGGAATGATCTCCCCATGAAGTTCCTGCTCAAACCCGATCTGTGAAGTGTAATAACCAACCAGCGTGAGCTGCTTGATCATAAAAAAGAAGTTGTGTTCGGGCGGACGCCTGCGCCTGCGTCTGGGTTCGGGCTCGGCCCGAGTGGCGGCAAGTTCATCATCGAGGGCCTGGAGAATTTCGGTCTGCGATTTCGCCTCGCAGTCGACGAAATCCTTGCCGAACAGGTCCCGGGCGCGCGCGTCCACCTCCGCAAGGCCGGCCATGAAGATCGATTTCTCTTCTTCGTCGTACCACTCGGTAACGATCAGATCGATGAATTCGTTCACCCGCGCAGCCTTCGCGCCTGGAGTGTCGGTTTGAGGAATGATGAGCTCGGAAATCGTCGTGACCGTCGCGTTCTGATGAGGATCGAGGCTCTTCAGTACAGACTGTTCGGGAAGCTGCTGGTGCGGCGCCCGGAACATGGATAACGCTTCCCGCGAAAGCAGAGGCAGGGCGGCAGCGGAGGCCAGGAGTCGTAACGCTTCGCGTCTCTGCATGCTTGCTCCCCGAAAATAAGCGGAAGGGGCAGCTTACGCCGTCGCGGGAAGCGCGGTCAACGGTTTACGCGTGATATCTGCCATCCCGAGCGCAGTCTCGAGCCGCGCTCGCGCGGTGAGAGCAAGTCGAGGGACCCCTACGCTACTGCAAATCTATCCGCTCATAGCGGATCCTTCGACTCCGTAAGCGCTTCGCAAAGCGAAGCACTTACTCTCTCAGGATGACAGCGAATAGATTTGTAAGGCTTACGTCGCTCCCAGAATCTCGTCCCTAACATTTTTCAGCACATACAGGGCGCGCTCCACTCCCACTTCGCCGGAAAGGATCGGGTCTTCATTCTCAACGCTGAAAATGCCCTCGAATCCGACATCCATGTAGGCGCGCATGATTTCTTTCCAGGTACCGGCACTGTGTCCGTAGCCTACCGCGCGGAAGGTTTCCGAGGCTTGCGCAAGATCGCTCTTCTCGAAGGCGAAGTTGAGCACGCCATAGCGGTCGACGTTATGTTTGTAAAAAGTCGTGTCTTTCATGTGGGCGTGGAAAAGCGCTCCTGCCTTGCCCAGCATGTGAATGACTTCGACGGCGTCGCACTGCTGCCAGAAAAGATGGCTGAGATCGCAGTTGGCTCCAATCTCCTCGCCCACCGCCTGGCGCAGACGCAGCAAGGTCTTGGGGTTGTACACCACGAAATTTGGGTGCATCTCGAGTGCGATCTTGTGGATGCCATGGTCGCGGGCGAACTTGGCTGCCTGCTTCCAATATGGAATGACTTTCTCTTTCCACTGCCAGTCCAGCATCTGTCCGTACTCCGGCGGCCAGCGGTAGGTGACCCAATTGGGCATGGTGTCCGTCGGGCTGCCGCCGGGGCAACCCGAGAAGCCCACGATCACGCTCACTCCCAGACGCTCGGCCAGCAGCACGGTGCGGCGAAACGATTCCGCGTCGCGCTCCGCAATCTTGGGATCGGGTGACACCGGGTTGCCGTGGCAACTGAAGGTCGCCACCTGGATGTTGCGGTCCTCGAATTTCTTCTTCCAGGCTTTGGCTTTGGCAGGATCGTCGAGCAGGTCCTTCACCGGACAGTGTGTGGAATTGGGATAGCCGCCGGTGCCAATTTCCACCGCCTCTACGCCCCATGCGGCAAATTTGTCGACCATCTCGTCGGTGGACAAATTGGGAAACGCAGGGTCGAAGACGCCGATCGGAATCCTGCGCAGCGTGCCCGGCGCCGCAGGCTTTTCCCCTGATTGCAAGGCCTCACCGGCGAGAGCGGAGGCGGAACGTGGTGCTGCCGCCGCAACCGCCAGCAGACTGGAAGTTGTGAGAAAGTCTCTTCGACTACGGGAGTTGGGTGTGGACTTCTTATCCATGGCATGCCCCCGGGCGTTGGTCTGATAGGTCTGAGTACCGCGCCCGCATTATACGCATGCGGCGAACCAACGATCTACCACGACCCACGTAGGGGCGGATGCCCTCATCCGCCTGGCGGAGCGCAACTCGGCTATCTTCCGGTGAAAGAATTGTCGAGTTTCGCTCGACTGGGCCAATGGAGGCATCTGCCCCTACGTGGTCGTTACTGTTGACAAGAACGCCGCTTTCTACCATGCTTTTGTGCCCGATGAGAAAGCCGCGGAAAGTTAAGCGTTCAGTTTCAGTCATGAGCCCCTCCGCCCGGATCAGCCTCCTAAGCCCCAAACGACAGAAGATTATTCGACCTGCGTTCGAACGGCCGGGTGAGTTTGTACTGATGAGCGTGCGGGCAATGGCCAAGCGGTTGCGAACCGATCCCGCCACCATGGTCCGGATCGTTCGCGGAATGAAGTTTGAGTCCTACCGGGAATTCCAGCATTACGTGCACGAACTGTCCATCGCCCACGCCACTTCGCTCGACACCATGCAGACCGGCCCGGCGGGCAGGTCTGCCATCTCCACACAGGTGCGGGCTTCGCTCGACCAAGACCTTCAGAGCCTGAACCATCTCGCCCAGACCCTCGAACCGCAAAGGATCGCGGGTCTGGTGCGGCGGCTCTATACGGCGAGGCGCATCGTCCTGCTGGGCGGGGATTTGGCCGCCAATCTGGTGAACTTTCTGGAACACCTCCTCATCATCCTGGGACTGCCTGTAACCAGCGCCACCACGCCCGCGGAAGTGGTGCACAAGGTCCGCATGCTGGGGAAACGCGACCTGGTCATCGCGGTCAGCCACGGCCGCGGCCTGCGGCAGACGGTGGAAGGCCTGCGTCAGGCACGCGCCAAGGGAGCATACTGCGTTGGAATCACCAACACGCTGGTATCTCCCATCGGGCAGTTTGCCCACGAGTTTTTTCTGACCTCGATCGCCACTCCTTCTTTCGGCTCTTCCTATGTCGCTCCCATGGCGCTGTTCAACGTCATCGTGCTCGCCTGCGCCAACCACCGGCGCTCTCGAACCCTCAAGCTGGCGAAGCAACTGGAGCAGGAACAGCGCCATGGCTTCCGCTGGTACGAATCATGAAAATCCGGGTCCGCTTTTCCTCACGACTCTTTGTAATCTTGCTGGGGCTGATAGCTGCCACGGCTCTCGGTGTCGAGCCTCCATCGCCGCCCACCTACAACATCCGCATGGAGAACGGCTGGATCCCGATGCAGGACGGCATTCGCCTGGCGGTCACGTTGTACATGCCCGACGGCGGGAAAGCAGACGAGAAATTCCCCGCGATCCTCGAATATCACCCCTACCGGAAGGACGACGGCACCGCCCACCGTGACTACGAGCTGTACTCCTACTTCGTGCGCCGCGGATACGTGTGTGCCCGCGTCGATATCCGCGGCTTCGGCGCCAGCGAGGGCGTTCCCACCAGCCGCGAATACTCGGACCAGGAACAACTGGACGGCTTGCAGATTATCTCCTGGCTGGCGCATCAGCCGTGGTCGAACGGCTACGTGGGCATGATGGGCATCTCCTGGAGCGGGTTCAATTCTTTGCAGATGGCCATGCGGCACGCGCCTGATCTCAAGGCCATCATCGCGGTGGACGCCACTGCGGAACTTTTCCACGACGATGTGCACTATATGGACGGCATGGCGCACATCGATGAGTTCGAATTAAACATGGACATGGCCCCGGGCATGACCGGCGCTCCCGATTACACGCTCGACGAAAAGACTTTGGGCCCGCGTTTCGACGCTCCGCCCTGGTCGCTGCTTTATCTCAAACACCAGCACGACGGTCCGTTCTGGCGAAGCCCGGTGCGCCCTTACAGCGAGATCAAGATCCCATGTTTTATTATCGGCGGCCTGCTCGACGGCTATCGCGACAGCATCCCCGACATGCTGCAGCAGACCAAGGCCCCGCTGAAGGCGATTGTCGGGCCGTGGAACCATACCTTTCCGCACGACGCCGTCCCTGGCCCGGAAATCGAGTGGCGCGCCGAGGCCGTCCGCTGGTGGGATTACTGGCTCAAGGGACACGACACCGGCGTGCTGAGCGATCCTAGGCTGGTCATTTATATGCAGCACTGGCACCGGCCTGATCCGAATCTGCAGAACGTTCCCGGGGAATGGCGGCGTGAGGATAGCTGGCCGCCGCACGAGGTGCGCGACACGGTTTTCTTTCCCCAACCGAACCATACTCTGGCACAAGCCGCACCCGAGGCAGACGAGCATCAACTCAAATACATTCCTTCAGTCGGTGTGGAATCTGGATTCTGGTGGGGAGAGTTGCTGAGCGACCCGCGTCCCGTGGACGCCTTCAGCCTGGTTTACGATTCGGCGCCGCTCCAGGAAGACCTGGCCATCCTGGGAAGACCGCAGGCACTGCTCATAGCCTCGGCCACCGCGCCCCTGGCGGACTGGTTCGCCCGGCTCTCGGACGTGGCCCCGGACGGGACCGTCACCCAAATCACGGGCGCGGGAATCAATGGCGCGCAGCGCGAATCCATGACGGACCCGCGCGCTCTCGAACCCGGCAAAGTGTATCCCCTCGACATCGTGATGCACCTGGCGTCGTGGGTCTTTCCCAAGGGCCACCGCGTCCGGCTGGCGATTTCGAACTCGCTGTGGCCGATGATCCTGCCCACTCCCTATTCTATGACCACATCACTCGAGCTCGGAAGTGGCGGGACGCGCCTGACGCTGCCCATCGTGCCCGTGCAAGGCACGACGGTTCCCGCATTCCAGCCGCCGCAGCCGGCCGAGCAACGCAAGGACATCAAGAGCATCGGCTATCCCTGGCCGGGCGAATGGACGCTGGAGCGCGACGAGGCCAACCAGAAAACCAGGGTGCACTGGAAGGGCAAGGCGGAAACCGACTATTCCTGGGGAAAGGAAATCGACTACGAGAGCCTGGTCTATGACGCGGACGACGCTCATCCCGAGACCAGCGCGGTACACGGCGAAGCGGAGAGCATCTTCACCTTGAAGGGGCGGGAACTCAGGTGGCGCGGACATCTATCCGTGACCACGGACCAAAAGAACTTCTACTACAAATACACGCGGGAATTGCTGAAAGACGGCCAGATGCTAAAGCAGAAGACCTGGGAAGAAACCATTCCCCGCAAGTACCAGTAAAGGAATCCGTGTCATCCCGAGCGCCGCATCGAGCCGCGCTGGCGCGGTGAGAGCAAGTCGAGGGACCCCTATCTTGCCACCGACTCATCAGCTTATAGGGGTCCTTCGACTCCTTAAATGGTTCGCAGGGCGAAGCACTTACTCCGCTCAGGATGACAAACGCTACTGTTTATAAACCTTTCCGTCCTTCATCACGAACTGTACGTGCTCGAGCACGCTAATGTCCTGCAACGGATCGCCAGCGACGGCGATTACGTCGGCGTACTTGCCCGGCTTAATGTCGCCGACCACATCGGAATGGCCCAATAAATCCGCAGCCGAGGTGGTGGCCGCCTGGATGGCCTGCATCGGCGTCATCCCATACTTCACCATGAAGGCAAACTGCCGGACGCTACGGTCGTAGGGACAGACCCCGGCGTCCGTGCCAAATGAGAGCTTGACGCCGGCCTTCACTGCTTTGCGGAAGTTCTGGCGGTGGAGCTCTCCCAGTTCCGCGTCGTGCTGCAGAAAATCCTTGGGAATCTTCCCCAGCCTGCCGGCTTCCTGGATGCATTCTTCATCGTAGATATCCATATCGAGATAAGTGCCGTGCTGCTTGGCCAGCGCGATGCCCTCGTCATCAATCATAGTCGCATGTTCGACCGAGGCCACCCCGGCCCGGATCGCATTCTTGATGCCCTCGGGAGAGTGCGCATGCGCCTCGACTCGCAATCCGAAGTGGCTGGCTTCGTCCACCGCGGCTTGCAACTCTTCGGCAGTAAACTCCTGCGATTTCGGATTGCTGCCATGAGTCAGCACCGCCCCGCTGGAAAGGACTTTAATGTGATCGGCGCCATCGTGCACCAGCTGGCGGACCCTCTGCCGCACTTCCCAGGGGCCATCGGCCTGCCCGTAGCGCAGGTTCCAGGGCAGCGTGATGTCCGGCGCGAATCCGGTCATGGCCCCGGCCCCGCCGGTGATCGTGATGTAGGCTCCCGCCACATACATGCGCGGGCCCTCAATGTAGCCATGAGCGATGGCATCGCGCATGGCGACATCGTTCAGCGCCCGGTAAACGCCCACGTCGCGGACCGTAGTAAAGCCCTCTCTCAAAAATGTCCGCGCGTTGGGGACCGACTCAAACGCAACCTCTGCCGCCGTCTTCTTCATTTGAGACATGGGGTCGCCGTCGTCGGTGGGTCCGTCCGCCAGGTGCGTGTGGCAATCAATCAGGCCGGGCAACACGGTCATCTTCGAGAGATCGATGACCTGGGCGTCGGCCGGGATGGTGAGACCCTTGCCCACCTGTTCAATCTTGTTGTCGCGAATCAGAATCATCTGATCGCTGAGCACGGTCCCGGCCTGCGGATCCACCAGCCGGCCGGCCTTGATGGCCGTCACCTGGGCGGCCGCACTCGCGGCGCACCAGAGCGTCAAGCCCAGCATTAATGCGAGAGCTTTCTTCACTTGTTTCACCTCAGTTTCTTGCTGGTATGGCGACAGCAACTTCTGGATTGCAGGTGATAGACCGAAGCCTGGCGCTCAATCCGCGGCGGCGGCGTTGTTTGCTACGCCGCTTTTCAGATCGGCCGCCAGCAAACGGTGAAACAGGTGCTCGCCGGCTTCCCGCCGCACCGACAGCCTGCCCGCCCCATAAGCGCGCGACTTCAGACCTCGCTGCACCGCCTCGCAGATGCCCAGATCCTCGTCCTGCACGCGGGCACCGACGGCGACACTCTGTTCGTTGTATGAGCGCCGGACCTCGCTGATATCGCCGAAGTAAAAATCGAAAATCACACGGCAATGATCAACATCGAGCGGCAGCACCAGGTTCGTGTCCATGTAGCCTTCGTAGCAATTGATCATCAGGTTGGGATATTGCCAGAAGTACCAGGCCCGGTCGCCCTGGCGCGTCGAAGCCGTGGCGGCGTCTTCCTTCCCCGCCACCATCGGACTCGACTGCAGGCAGTAGCGGTCTTCGTTCTCGATGGCGTACTCCTTGTAATCGAGTACCGAGCTCAGGCCTTTGTGAAGATGCGGAACGTGGTATCCGCCGTCGAGGTAGTTATCGACAAAAACTTTCCAGTTGCAGTGAATGTCGTAGGTCCGGCTGTCGAAATAATTCAGTTTGCTCACATGCAGCGGCGCCACACGCTTGACCAGGCCGCCGAGAAAGTCGCTGAGCGGCGCAGCCTGCGGATCCAGATTTACGAATACAAACTTCTCCCAGGTCTCGGCCTTCACCGGCACCAGACCATTCTGTTGACGCTCAAAATTCTTCACGCCGTCGAATTCCGGCATACCCTTTAAAGAGCCATCCAGCCCGTAGTTCCAGCCGTGATAGGGACAATGCAGGATGGAAGCCTGTCCGCAAGGCTCCGTGACCACGGCCGCAGCGTGATGCCGGCAGACGTTGTAGAAGCCGCGCAGCACGCCGTCATTGCCGCGCACGACAACGATTGGTTCGCCCGCAATCGTGGCCGTCACGAACTGTCCCGGCTTCTCCACCTGCTCCACTCGCCCCACCATTTGCCAGCTCTTGCTGAAAACGGTCTGGGCTTCCAATTCAGCAATTCGCCCATCCACGTACCAGGGCGCGGGGATGGTGAAAGCATCCGGCAATTCGGCCTTGTCGTTGTAAGACGCGAGAATTGACGATACCGATATGTGCCTGTTATTCATGCTCCGATCGCCCTCTTCAGCACGTCCAGAAATTGAGTGACCCGCGCGTCTTTCTTTTCTTGGGGATCGCCCTGGCGGCGGAACAACCCGGGATCCAATTCTTCGGTGAGCAACGCGTCCTGGAAGCGTTCCATCGTCCAATCCAGAATTGAGACCATCATCTTCTGGTCCATCTCACGATGAAGCTCGCCGCGCTGCAATCCGTAGCGCACAAATGCAACCGTGCCGTAAGGATCTTCGGCCATGAGGAAGCGGTTGATCTCGCGCTTCAGCGTCAGATCGGTGCCGTAATTTCCCAGCAGCGATACCCGGTAGGGAATCCAGTCTTCATGCAGCAGGTGCTCTGTGCTCACCAGCCAGTAGCGCAGCACCTCGAAGAAGCCGCGCTCTCGCACCTCGGCGGGTGCGTCAAGGTAGCGCGGAAAGGAACGCACCGCTTTCTTATAGACCTCAAAGAACAATCCGTCTTTGCTACCGAAATGCTGGAAGATCGATCCTTTGGCGATGCCGAGCGCGGCGGCAATGTCTCCCACCCGGGCGGCGTGGTAGCCCTGCTCAGCAAAGTGGCGCATGGCGGCATCAATGATGCGGGTTCGCTTGCCTTCGGAACGGGGCCGGGGCGGCATGCTGCGATAACGGGGCGGAGAGACGAGACTGCTTCCAATTCCACTCATATCTGACCTCAAGTCATAAGCACTCTACATAAATGTCGGTTGAATTTCAATTCTATTGGCTGGGCAGATACGGTAATGTATCTTGCTTTCATGGCCACCTCTAACTTCGGGTCATAAACGTGTCGTCGCTTTCATCTACCAAAATTCATGATGCCGTCGTGGTTGGCGGAGGCCACAACGGGCTCACCGCGGCCGCCTACCTCGCCCGCGCCGGACTCAGCACTCTGGTGCTGGAGCGCCGCGACATCGTCGGCGGGTGCTGCGTCACCGAAGAGATCGCGCCTGGCTGCCGCGTCTCCACCACTTCTTATATCGCCAGCATGTTGCGGCCGGAGGTGATCTCGGATTTGCGCCTGGCGCAGCACGGATTGCGCATGGTCCCCTGCGACCCGGCGATTCAGGTCCCCTTCCCCGATGGTCGGGTCGTTCCCTGGTGGGCAGATCGTGAACGGGCCAAGGCGGAATTCAAGAAGCTGTCCGCCAAAGACGCCGAGACCTTCATCCAGGTTGACGACCGCCTGAAGAAACTGGCGCGCTATCTGCAGCCATTTTTCATGGAACCCCCGCCAGAGATCGACACCAGAAGCATGCGCGGCTGGACCGACCTGTTTCGCGTCGGAAAGAAATTCCGCGGCATCTCGGGCGACGAAGTCTCGCAACTGATTTCCTTCCTAACCGGAAGCCTGGGCGAATTTCTCGATCGCAACTACGAGTCCGAAAAGATGAAGACCATGTTTCTGGCCAACAACGTCTATGGCAAGCATGGCGGACCGTACCAGCCCGGCACAGCCATCGGCTTGCTCTTTCACCTGCTGAGCGGCGGCGAGCACGAACTGCAGGGTTTTTACGGACACGTGATGGGCGGCATGGGTACGATCACCCAGGCGTTGGCGGCGTCGGGACGAAAGTTCGGAGTCGAAATCCGGACCTCTGCGCCGGTTGCGCACATAGACGTCCGCGACGGCCGGGCGCGCGGGGTGGTGCTGGAGGATGGCACCGAGATCCGCGCCCGCATCGTGCTTTCGAACGCCGACCCCAAACGCACCTTCCTAAAGATGGTGCCGGCATCCGAGTTGCCCTACGAGTTCCTGCATTCCATTCGCGGCATCAAGATGGAAGGCCCCTGCGCCAAGGTCAACCTGGTGCTCGATGCCGAACCGCAATTTACCGGAACTTCTCCCGACGCCACCGCGCTCGAACGCACTTTCTATACGCTCGTCCCTTCCCTCGCGTTTGCGGAGCGGTGCTATGACATTGCCAAGTTCGGCGAAATTCCCGAAGAACTTTGGGTGGATTGCGTAGTTTCGTCGAACGCGGATCCATCCCTCGCGCCCGCGGGCAAGCACATCCTGACCTGCTTTGTGCAGTACGTCCCCTATCATCTGCGCCAGGGTAACTGGGACGCGAACCGCGAACTGCTGGGCAATCGCGTGATCAAAAAGATCGCCGAGCACGCGCCGAACGTGCCTAATGCGATTGTTGCGCGCCAGGTGCTGACTCCGCTCGATTTGGAGCGCACCTACGGATTGACCGAAGGCAACATCTTTCACGGCGATCTCCGCCTGGAGCAGTTATTCTTCATGCGCCCGGTTTCGGGATGGTCGCAATACCGTACACCCGTCGATGGCTTGTATTTGTGCGGAGCAGGCGCGCACCCCGGCGGTGGCGTCACCGGTGCTCCCGGACATAACGCAGCCCACCAGGTCCTGCGCGACTGGAAAAAAGGCCGCCTGAGAGAGGCCGCCGCATGACTGAGAACCGAGAACTGGCCACTGAAAACTGGCGGCTAATTTCCATTGCTATCAATAGATCGCCCAAAGCCTCCTCGACATGATTTCCGATTCCAGAACCGGTTCGCGGAACGATGCCAGGACAACGACGGCTGACATCGTGATTCTCGGCGCCGGTGTAATGGGCGCGTCCATCGCGTTCCACCTTGCCCAGCGGGGCGCTGGAAAGATCCTGGTCATCGACAAAGGTCATGTTGCGCAGGGAGGCAGCGGGCGCTCCTCCGCGCTGGTCCGCATGCATTACAGCTATCCTCCCGAAGTACAGCTCGCACTGGTCAGCTTGCACATGTTCGAGCACTGGCGCGACGTAGTCGGCGAAGAAGGAGACTTCCGCAAGACCGGATTCGTGCGCATCGTTCATCCCGGCGAAACTGAACCTCTGAAGCAGAATGTGGAAATGCAGCGCAAACTCGGTGTAAACGTGAGACTGGTCGACCGCCTCGAGCTGAGCGCATTGGAGCCCGACTGGGCGGTTGATGAAGTTGAGCTAGCCGCTTACGAACCCGATTCCGGTTATGGCGACGGTGCCGGAGTGGCTAACGGTTTCCTGACGCGCGCCCGGGAGCTTGGGGTCACGTATCTGTCGAAGACGCAGGCGCTCGAGTTTCTTGTCCAAGGTGGGCACTTACGCGGTGTCCGCACCGATAACGGCGAAATTGCGGCGCCGGTAGCAGTCTCGGCCACCGGGCCGTGGACCCGGCCACTGTTTCAGCGGATTGGGATCGACCTTCCGATTGACACCGAGTATCACCAGGTCGCAGTCCTGAAAAACGCTCCTGCCATGAAAGGCGGGGGCTGCGCCTGCATCGACTCGGTCAGCGCCACTTATTTTCGCTCGGATGGGCAGGACAAATTTCTGATCGGAGACTTCTACGGCCAGCGCGGCGCCGACCCGGACAATTTTCCGCAACGTGCCTCCGACGACGGCCTGGAAGCAATCATCGAGCGCGCCAGCCGCCGCGTTCCCAAGCTGGAGAACGCCGAGGTCATGCGCGGCGTCACCGGGGTTTATGACATGACGCCAGATTCACGTCCGCTGCTAGGCGAAGTGTCCAGCGTCGCCGGACTGTATGTTTGCGCCGGCTTTTCCGGCATGGGCTTCAAAATTTCCCCCGCGATTGGCCTGGTGATGTCGGAGCTCTTGCTGGACGGGCGGGGTAAGACGGTAGAGATCAGCTCGTTCTGTCCGGGGCGTTTCGCGGCCGGCAAGCCGATCAAGGCAGAGTTCGAATACAGAGACGACTAGTTCGTCTAGAACATTGTCATCCTGAGCGAAGGCTTTCCATTCGCTTGCGGATGGAAAGCTGAAGTCGAAGGATCCCTGTCGAGTGGATGCAGCTCGTGAAATAGGAGCAAATATCCGCAGCTTAGAATTCAAGCGCTGCGATACAGGGCTGTTTGCTTATAGTGGTCCTTCGACTCCATGACTGCTTCGCCAGGCGAAGCGGTCACTTCGCTCAGGAAGACAGTGGGACCATGCGGGGTGTGAAAAACCTAAAGGAGCGCACATGTCTAAGAAAAAAGGCATTCTCGACCGTCTAAAGGACGGACCCGTTCTGGGCGACGGCGGTTATCTGCTGGAACTGGAAAAGCGGGGCTGGGTGCGTGCGGGTCCGTTCACTCCGGAAGTGGCCCTGCTCCATCCCGAGGCGCTCCGCGAACTGCATGTAGAGTTCCGCGAGGCTGGCGCCGATGTCCTGCAGGCGCTGACGTTTTACGCCAGCCGCGATAAGCTGGCGACTGTCGGGCTGGAGAATAGGCTCGAAGAGCTGAACCGTGCGGCGGTGCGCATCGCTCGCGAGGTTGCGGGTGACAAGTGCCTGGTGGCGGGCAACCTCAGCCTTACCTGGATGTATGAGCCCGACAGTCCTTCCGCCGCCGACCGTGTCCGCAAAACTTTCGACGAGCAGCTCGCCGTGCAAGTTGACGAAGGCGTGGACTTCATCATTGGCGAAACTTTTTCCTGGCTGGGCGAAGCCTTGATCGCGGTGGAGCGGGCAAAAAAGACTGGCCTGCCGGTGATGGTGACCATCTGCTTTGAGAATAAAGATGAGACCACGGATGGCAAGTCCGCCGCCGAATCCGCCAAGGCGCTGCTCGATGCCGGGGCCGATATCGTCGGCATGAATTGCCTGCGTCCCCCGGAGCACACCCTCCCGGCCATGGAACGGATGCGCCAGGCGGTCTCCGGCTACCTCGCCTGCCAGCCCGTGGCTTACCGCACACCCCGGGACAAGCCGGACTTCACCAGCTTGCCGGAATTTCCCCTGGCACTCGATCCGCTGCAACTCACCCGCAAGGAAATGGGCGACTATGCGCTTCGCGCCCGGGAAATTGGAATCAACTACATTGGTTCCTGTTGCGGCTCGGTCGCCATCCACGTACGGGAAATGGCGCGCGCGCTGGGCAAGCTATCCGAGGACGGGCGTGTCTGGAAGAAGGGCGGAGAGAAGCCGATGTCCGCCTACGAATACTACGGGCACGACGAGGTGGCAGCGAAAAAGTGATCCTCTCCCCGCAAATCGGCATAGGGGGACGGGTCGCCCCGCCTCCCCTGCCACACCACCGGACATGCGGGTCCGCATCCGGCGGTTCGGCGGATTAAGCGGACCGCACGATCATGGGCGGAAGTCCGAGCTGGGCAAAGTAAGCATTCGGCAAAGCGATGGACAGGGCGGCGGGCGAGTTGGCGAGGCGCCACGGGCCGTGGGGACTCCCAGCGGTTGGCGCCGCCAGGTCTTTGCCCACTCCCCGTTTGCGAAGTTCGCGAAATCGCGTTCGACCCTGCTTCCATTGCTTCCACACCGCCGACCGGAGTCGGCGGCGTAACCTTTATTCCCCTTGCGGGGTACCGTTCGGGCCTTCGGATCATCGTTCCCGGCTCGGCCTATCTTGTTTGCTCCGCCTTTCGGCTTTGGAGTGCCTCAGTAGCTTTGCCGACTGCATGACCTACTTTGCCCTCTGCTGACTTCTGCGACACGGTCAGCATTGAATCTCTTCATCCTCAGTCAAATTTAGATCCCGGGATCAACCATCTGGAACGGGCCAGCAGCGGCCGCCCGTTCGTGTTGTAAAGCAGGCTAAGGCATGGGGCGGCCGAAGTTGTCACACAATTGTCATTTTTCTTGTTAAGCAAGATGAATTAAGCAAGATGAACGGACTTACCGCCTTGGGCCACCTGCCCGCCGTCGGTTCAGGGCTAGTGCCGGTCATAGGCGGGGCTGTCCGGCACTGGCGAGTCGTAGTCCCGTCCGTAAAGGTTCTTGTGGGCTGGGGACAACGTGGCTTCCGTGAGCCGTAACACGCCCAGCGTAGAGCCGGCCTCCGAGATCGTGATCTCGCGGGTCATCGCCTTCAGGGTCTCGGGGGGCGTTGATTCGTACCAGAGTCGAAGGGTGTACTTGCCACTGGGCACATTCGTAATGACGACCTGGCCCCGCGCATCCGAGATGCCGTAATACGGCGTGTCCAGCGCAACAACCACCGCGCTCATCTCGGGATGGATATTGCAGAAGATGTAAGAGATTCCCGGCTTGTCAAAGTGCACTTCGCGGGTGGTGCCGGCTTCATACAGGCCAAGGTCGAAGCGTTTTCCCTCGAACAGCGAAAACACGTTGTGAAAGAAAGGATCGCGGTTGGGGAACGCCACCACCGAGCCTACTGGCACCACCAGCACATGGGGCTCGAAGCTCTTATTGTGCTGTACCAACCGCGGGACCTGGTTCAGATGAAATGCAGCCGGCCTGACCCCACCGGAGGCCGGCACCAGCCACACCACCACGTCCTCTGCTTCGGGCGCTTTGGTGCCTTTTGTGCCATTCATCAGCTCGACCCGGGCGGTCACGGTTACGCCTTGTGCCCAGGCCAGACTCACACCGAGCAGAGCCCCGCAGGCCCACTGGCAAGCGCAAGCAAAAAGGTTCTTCAAAACAGAATTCCCATCATCAGGTTTACCTGGTCGGCTGTGGGACTGCCGGCATCAATGTCGAAAGTCCGCAGGTGACGGTATTCTCCGGACAACAGCAGGTCCGAGCGTGGCCGATAGATGACATTCACCAACGAGCTGCGATTCTGGAGCAGGGGCGCGGGAAAACCCGGACTCAAGGGAAATCCGCGCACGTCGCTGGCAAAAGGGTTGTCCACTCCGAAGGCGCCGTTGAACTCCAGCTTGCTGGTGGCCATGACTTTCAGCTGTGACCATCCTCCCACCGAATCCAGCGCCCGCAACAGCGCCTGCGGACTGGGATTGCTGTTATACAGCACGCTCCGCCCCACGCCGCCACCCAGGCCGCCCAGAGCACGGCCGCGATAAAATTCGCCGCTAACACTCACCCCGCGCGCCAGGGGAACACTCCAGTCCGTCATCGCGGCCCAGCCGTCCACAGTATGGTCAAAACTCCAGTTCTGGCGGCTGTAGTATCCGGCTGCGCCCACGGTCAGAGGCATGCCGAAAACGCCGCGCGTCCATGCCGCGCGTGCAGCGTAGGCTGGCTGTCCCGAGCTTTCTCCCGCCTGCGCGAAGGGTGCGAATGCCGCCGGCGGCTCTCCCGTCACATTGTCCATAATGCCGCCCTGGAGCATGACGCTCTGGCCTTCCGAAAGATTGAAGCGATGTTCTACCCGAACCTGCGGAATCCATCCCCAGAGGTTGCCGGCGTAACTGAATGCCGGGACCGCCAGCGAGGCGAACGAAGTCGGCGAAAGCGGAGAGAAAAAAGCGTTGTCCTGCCCCGCCGCAATCGAAGTGTCCTTCCAATCCATGCGCATGCTGGCGACACGCATGCGGACCAACCCAAAATTCACTCCATTCGGAGTGTTCGGAGAGCCTCCCGCAAAATCGAGCTGCAGGTTTCCCGAAGTCCGGGCTCCAGCCAGGCGCGGACCAAACACTTCGAAGCCAACTTCGGATTGCCGCATGGTCGCGCCCAGCGTCTGTCCAGACACATTGGGAATATCTGGAATCGCCCACGTGGGTACATCCTGACTGTCCATGCGCCCATGATTGCTGAACAGATTCAGCAATACGATGCCCGAAAGCCGCATCCGATACTTTGAGGCTGCCTCCACTTTCGTCTGGTACTGGTCGTCCAACTTGCTGCTCAGCAGCTGGGAGGACTCTTCCAGGGAAGAAACGCGTTCTTCCAGTGGGGCCGGAGTCTGGCTGGCAGGGTTCGCGGCGGCAGCTTCTGGGGCGGTGACGCGGGCTGCCTGCAGCTGCTTCCGCAGTTGCTCGGTTTCGGCCCGGTACTGCCCGGCTTCCGACCGCAATTCGACCACGGCAGTGCGCAATTCGCGCACTTCAGCCTGCAACTCGCGGACCGCGTCGGTCATTGCATCTGCAGATGTGTTTGCTGGCGTCTCCGCTGCCTGCGTCCAGCCATTTATGCTGCCCGAAAGAAGAAGCAGCCCCATCGCGCCGAATTTTCTGATCCGGCCAGGCAAACTATTCTTGTATTTCACAATTCGCCTCCCCGCAGAAAAAGTGCTGGAGACTCGCCGGCACGCCCGAGTGAGAGCCGGGGCGGCGGACTGAGTCTCTGTTCCGGAATGCTACTCCGAT
>Ga0335084_10001089_pt1 | contig 24797 bp, 19 predicted proteins | sample Lox_Sample_44_FD_206721 | JGI IMG/M metagenome (GOLD analysis project Ga0335084, IMG submission 206721) | Soil microbial communities from Loxahatchee National Wildlife Refuge, Florida, United States - Lox_Sample_4.4 | ecosystem: Environmental > Terrestrial > Soil > Wetlands | place: USA... | reverse complement strand
CATCGACTTGCTGATCCGACTCTTGCAGACCGCGTGACGCCGCGCATGGTGCGTCAATGCCGATGATCTGGGGCGGGTCCACGAGGGGACCGCTCAGGACGCCTGCAGCAGGTGGATCAGCGCGTCGATCATCTCGTGCTGGCCTGCCGGCGCCGGCAGGCGCCTCTCCTGCACAGTGCGCAGCAGATCGGTGCTGGCGATCGCGCCGCGGTCGGAGCGGATCAGGATGCCGGCGATCGCGGATTGCACTGCCCAAGACGACGTCTGCGCATACAGCCGTGTCAGGGCCTCGAGCACTTCGCGATCGGACACATAGTGCCGCGCCAGCGCCTCCAGTGCGCCCACCTGCGCATTGCCAGGCGGCATGCCGGCGATGCCCTGCGCGAACCGCCGCAGCTCCATAGGATCGGTGATCGGCCTGTAGCGGACATATGCCTGCGCGATGCGCACGTGGGCCTCATCGGTGCTGAGCAGCCCCTGTAGCGTGCGCGCGCGGTCTTCCGCGCTGCCCAGGCAGGCGCGCACGGCCGCATGCGCGGCGTCGTCCGCGAGGCTGGCCGGCGCAATACGCCGGTTGATCGCACCGTCGAGCTGGCGGTCCTCGTTCAGCGTGCAGACGAAGTTGACCTCGGGCACGCCGAGCGGCATGCGCGCCTGCACCTCGCGCAGCACGGCGGACAGTTCGTCGTGCCGCTCTTCTTCCGACAGCCAGCCGACATCGCGCGCCACGTTGAGCATGCGCACCTGCGCTGCCGGCTGATCGGCCTGGCGCGCGTAGTCGAGAAAGCGTTCACGCGCGTCTTCGTCACGCGCGATGTCCTTCAGCACCGCGGCCACTGCCGGCTCGCGACGCGTCGTCTCATCGAGGGTGGCGGTCAAGCGCTGGATGCGATCGAGCTGCAGGCGCGCCTCGCCGACGTGCTGTTGCAGCAGCTCGTGCACGAAGGAAAGCTTCGTCGCGGTGGTCAGACGCTCGTCGGCGAACTGGCACATGTCGACGCGCGACTGGATGCCGGGATCCTGGGCGGTGATGCCTTGCGCCACCGCCATGCCGAACGGCGAGAAGTAGCCGAGCAAACGGCTGCTCGCACGGCCCTGCCCGACGTCGCGTGCTCCGTCGGCGCGAAAGAAGCGCTCCAGCGTGGCACCGCCGATCGGGCCCATTGGTGCCGAAGCAGAAAAACCGTATATCACCGGCACGTCGTTGAAGATCTGGCGCATGCGGTCGCGACTGCTCTCGCCGTGTGCGGCCTTCAACGCGTGCAGCTCGCGCTGGGCCTCCTGCGGTGAATGCCCTTCGCGAACGAGGCTGCGCACGATCTCCGCCGATGCGCCGCTTTGCGGCTCGGGGTTCAGCGTATTGCACCCGAACACGTAGACCTCCTTCAGGCGCGAGAACAGGCTCGGGCACGAACCGCTGCACGACACGCGCTCGAGCTCCGTAACGGTCAGGCTCTCGCGGGCGTCCATCCGGTCGGAGAAGAACGTGTCGCCACCGTCGAAATGCGCCGAGATGATGAGCACGTCGCACGACACCGACGCGCGGCAGGCCGATGCCAGCCAGTCGGGCCGGCCGCGCTCGACCAGCTCGACGAACCGGTACTTCGCCTTCGGCAGGTGGGCCCGGAACGCCTCCTTCTCGTTGGGCGAATTGACGGTGATGGTGCACACCGTCTGCTCCTGCGCCGCGGCCAGCGGCGCGCCGAAAGTCAGGAGCGCGACGAGGGAGGCGGCAAGAAGGGACAGCTGTCGGGGCATGCGTCGCGCACCAGCGTCTTTCACATGGTCATATCTACGCGGGCGTGGCATTCCCGGTTTGCGCTGGATCAAGCAGCGTCCTGATTAGCGACCTACCTCAGCGCCCCGAATCCCTCCGGGGCTCACCCGGTGAGCCTGCTGAGGTTCGTCGCTAGTCAAGAGCAGCGTTGAATCCATTCACCTTTCCTTCTTCCTGCAAGTTCAGCGACTCTTGCATCGCCACCATTTAGTCTCTTGTCGGACAGAAGCCATCGTTGACGCGCCATACGTAGGATGCGTTCGATGCGCATCATGCTCTCGGAGGGATCGGGGCTGACTTCGCGCCAGACAGCTGGTCGGCTAGGCGAACTCGGCCACGAAGTCGAGTTGCTGTCCTCGTCGAACCTGTGCCCGTCGCAATTCCGGGCCTCGCCAGTATTCTCGGCCGAGTGACGTCGTCGCTCCAATGGCACGGCGCCCTGTCGATGGACGTGATCCTGACTGGTGGCGGTCCGATGATCATCGACATCAATCCGCGCCTCGTAGAGCCGGTGAATGCATTCTTCGCGGGCGTTGATCTCGTAGATGCCATGCTCAATCTGGCGGCGGGCGAAGAAGTGCGCGTTCAACCCATCCGTCGAGCCGGCGTCATGAGCCGTCAGTTGTTGCTTTCGATTCTTGGGACCGCTGAACAGACCGGATCACGGCGGGCAATCCTGCGCGAGGCCATCGATGCAGTCCTCCTGCGCGGCCCGTACCTTGGCTCGAGGGAGGAATTGACCCCGATCGCCGGCGACGTGATCGCGGCCGTTCCGGTCCTGGCCGCATTCGCCGCGACGGCCGTGCATCCGTCGCTTTGGCGGAAGTTCCATCGCGGAGCGGTGGGCACCTATGCGGTCACGCCGCAGGCATGGAAAGACATCGTCATGTCCGCCGTCTCGTGACTCATCGCCCCGTGCGCTACAAGTGCAGTGGCTTTCGAACCCAGTAACCGAACACGAACGAGGCAGGGACAGCTACCAACGTCACGACGGCGAACTTTGCCAATGGCGCCCACGCCAGCGTCGCAACCAGGGCCTGGAAGAGCAGGACGAACGCGGGATGAAAGATGTACGCGGCGTACTGGCTTCGCGCGAGGGCGTTGCTGAGCTTGTTCTCGACGTTGAGTCTCTCGCGAAACAGGACCGTCAGTCCGATGCACATGCCAAAGCACAACAGCATCTCCCAGACCAACCGCACGACGTCTCTCGTTACCGGATTCGAAGGCCGCAAATCCCAAGGCGACAACGCGTACAGATACCAGAAGATCGCCAGGCCAACGCCAATTGCGAGCCACACATAGCCGTCCCTGGTCGCGAATCCACGGAACCACCGGCGGTCGTAGGCCATCACGCCGATGATGTAGAACGTCAGATCGCGCGGCACGTCTGCGAACATCACGCGGATGAATCCGAGCAGGTAGGACCAGCGGTCGATCGGATACCAGATCCGCACGATGCCGGTGACCAGGGCCAACGCCAGAGCAACGATGACGATCGCCACGTAGCCTGGCGGCCGGGTGATGACCGGTTCTTGCTCGCGGACGCCGCCTCGAAACGATTGCCAGAGAACGTATACCGCGCTGAAGATGAGGAGGTGCTCGAGAAACCAGAGATGCCCGACCTCGAGCGGAAAGATGGAAGGTCTTGGCGCGTCTGCCGGCGACAGGAAGAATCGCACCGGGATGTATATCAATGCGAAAACGAGCGCTGGAATGCCCAGCCGAAGTGCGCGTTCTCCAAGGAAGGCTTTTCCTCCTTTGGCCCGGTACGACATCACCGTGAAGTAGCCGGCGATCATGAAAAAAAGGCTCATGAAAAAGGAGCGGTTCACTGTGAAGAACGGTCCGAGAAGCGCTGCTCTTTGAGCCTGCTGGATTGGCCAATATCCGCCAGTCGGTCCGTAGGCTTGTCCTACGTGATGGGCGACCACGAGCGTTATGACCGCAACCCTGAGATTGTCGAGATAGTGAAGCCGCGCGGTATTCGCCATGGTTTTGCTCTCACAATTGCTCCGCTATCGGAACGCTCGCCGTTCAGCGCTGTAGCCTGCGCGCTCAGTGCCAGTGCGAAGTTGCGATCGCTCAAGAGAGCAAGTGGTGTTGCTTCAGGATCCCCACGTGATCCCAGTGTGCAAACGCGGCGTGCAGATCAACCCGCGGAATCCGGCAGGGAGCAACTGTGCTCCTCAGCATGACCGCGTTGATTTGATGGCGACAACCCCCTAGCGGTCATCGTGCCGGGCCATGCGGTGGCTGTCGATATCCGCCAGCAGATCGATCATCGGCTGCTGAGACACGCGGGTGAGAGTGAAGCCGCCGACCGGATGATCGAGCGAGCTGATCAACGCGACGACGGATGCAAAGGCGAACGCCAGAACCGGCATCGCAAGAGTTCGCTTCGATTCGGCGACGCCCGCCTGATATCCGACCATGCTCATGCCAAAGAACGTCAGCAGCGCGAGCGTGAGCCAGATGCCGAAGGCAATTCGAGTCTGAACCCCTATAGCCACGCGGGAAGCGTGAATAGCGGACATCTCGTTGAGCGATTCGATGTAGAGGGCCGCGACATCCGAGTTCATGTCCCGGTATGCGTGCACGAGGGCGAGGCTCCACAGGCGCTCCTGGATACGCTCGGCCTCGTCGATGACGCGCTCCACCCGCTCCGCATCGGCGGATTGGAACGCCGATGCGCGGTCGGAAACGTACTGGCGCAAAAGCGACTTCGTTTCGCCGCGCTCAGGCTCGGGCAAGAAGTCGCTCCGATGCCAGGCGGTCCGGATGGCATTCGCCTCCGCCCGGACCAGCTCCTTGCGGGAATCGAAACGGTTGGATGCGATCCCGAACGTGAAAGCAAGAATGAACGCCAGCAATGCGAGTACGGAGCCTTCTATGGCCGAGACTGGGGATTCCTTTTCCTCTTGGGATCGACGGTGGGCGATTCGACCCAGACGATATCCCGCCTCGATCGAGACCATCACGAGAACGACCGTCCCTACGAAGAAAGCCAGAACCGAAAAATCATCAAGGCTCATCGCCGGCAAATCTTGCCCAATGTGCTCATACCGGGCCTTGATGCGTGTCAACCCGTGGTCGCATCGTTATCGACGTGATCCGGGACCGCAGCGATTCGTCGACGCCTTGACCTCATGCATCACGCACGACCGAGTCGCGCGGCTCTTGCGCTGGAGGCTTGGGCAGTCCGGCTCGACACCATGTTCAGATGCGTCGCGATGTCGATGCCCGAATCGATGTTGACGCCGCCATTGTCGCGGCAAGTGTGGTCGCTTTGGTTGCAGCCTCGGCGCCGTGGCGTATCAGCAGAAGTGATCGAACTCGGTGAGTTGCAGCAGGTAACTATCTGGCGGGCTTCGTCATGTCGCCGGCAATCTGTTGGAGATGTTCGACTTCGTGTGCGCGTCGATCTCTTCGTTTCGGGAATCCGCAGCAACCCGCGCACATTGAAAACAAGGCTCTGCGGAAGCGTCGAGCGATGACGGCCCTGACGCCTCGATAACAACTGCCTGACTACGGGCGCGCCACGCGCCATCACTTCTGCAAGCGCAAGCCATCTTGACCTCGATCAAGAGGCACACCGATGCGCCGTCCTACCTTTCGCAGTGGATGAGGCCGTCAGGTTATTGCCGGGGAGCGGGCCGTGATCGATCTCAGGTCTCGCCGGCTTGCGTGAGCGCATCGATGGCGCTCGTTTGGAGAAAAGCATGCGAAGACTCGGAATTGCCGCAGCACTCGGACTGGCGATCTGCGGCGCGGCGCAAGCGCAGAGCAATGCATCCGCTGCTGCGACCGTCACTGCTGGTGCTGGCGCACCGGTGGTGGTCGCCCCGAACTCACAGGCGGAGGAGGGTGCGCCGGATGCCGACAAGGCACGCCTCGAGGTCTACGGCCAGGTGATGCTCGATGCGATCTACGACTTCAAACGCATGAATCCGGAATGGGCCGCAACGCTGCGACCATCGCAGATTCCGATCACGTGTCCGGGCAGTGCTGGTTGCGGCAAGGAAGAGGCATTCGTCTTCAGCATCCGCCAGTCGAGCCTCGGTTTCCGCTCGTTCATTCCGACGAGCATGGGCATGGTGAAGACCGACCTCGCCTTCGATCTCTTCGGCACCGACGGCGGCACCAACATCCACTGGCTGCGCGCCTGGGCGGAGCTCGGCATGTGGGGCGTGGGGCAGATCGATTCGAACTTCATGGACATCGACGTGTTCCCGAACACGATCGACTACTGGGGACCGCCGGGAATGGTGTTCGTGCGCAACCCGCAGGTCCGCTTCACGCCGTTCAGCAAGGACGGCATGACCGTGGCGTTCTCGCTGGAAGCGCCCAACTCGGTGATCGACACCGGCAAGGTGACCGACGTCGATCCCGCGCTCGGTGCCGGCGTCACCGGCCGCAACCGCCTGCCGGATTTCGTGGGTTCGTTCCGCTATGACGGCGACTGGGGTCACGTGAAAGCGGCGGGCATCCTGCGTCAGGTGGGATGGCACAACGTCAACAGTCCCGACGGAGAGCCGTCGGGACGCAAGCCGGGCTACGGCCTGAACCTGGCCGGCGTCGTCAAAGTCTTCGGCAAGGACCAGGTCAACTGGCAACTCGTCTACGGCACCGCAATCGCGAGCTACATGAACGACGGCGGCACCGACGTTGCGCCGAACGCGAGCCTGCGCGGCGACACGGTCAACTCGCTGGGCTGGTTGCTCTACTACAACCACTCCTGGTCCGACAAATGGACCAGCGCGATCGGCTACAGCGAGCACACCCAGGACAACCTCGACGGCCAGCTCGGCACCGCTTTTCATCGCGGCAGCTACGGGTCGGGCAACGTCCTGTACGCGTTCTCGAAGAACGTGACGACCGGTGTCGAGTACATCTGGGGCAAGAACGAAAGCAGGGACGGCGCCTCGGCCACCGACCACAGACTGCAGTGGTCGACGCGGGTCGCGTTCTGACATCGGTGCAACTCGATCGAATGGGGCGACACATGGCATTCAAAGGAAACTTCCCGATCCTCATCGCGCATCGCGATGTGGGGGCGCAGTCGGTGGCGGGCGTGCGGCTACGCCAGATCCAGCAGGAGCTCGAGCGTGGAGGATGGAAGACCATCCTCGTCGATACCGCAGAGGATGCGGGAATCGTGGCCGGCGCGCACCGCGGGCTGGCGGCGATCGTGGTGAGCGCCGAGGGTGCGCGCGGCAGTGCCGAAGCGCTGCAGCGGATCGTGACGCAGCTCAAGTCGGTGCACGAGCGTGCGCCGGGGCTGCCGGTCATCGCGCTCGGCGAGAGCACGACGCTGCGTGCGGAAATGCCCGGTGCAGTGGAAGCGTTCCGCAATATCACCAGCATCGTCTACCTCTACGAGGACACCGTCGAGTTCCTGGCGCGCCAGATCATGCGCGCCGCCGACGACTACCTAGAAAACCTGTTGCCGCCGTTCTTCAAGGCGCTGGTGCACCACGCCGAACGCTCGGCGTATTCGTGGCACACGCCGGGACACGCCGGTGGAGTCGGCTTCCTCAAATCGCCGGTCGGCCACGCGCTGCACGCATTCTTCGGCGAGAACACGCTGCGCTCGGACCTTTCCGTTTCGGTGCCCGAACTCGGCTCGCTGCTCGATCACACCGGGCCGATCAAGACCGCCGAAGCGTATGCGGCCAAGGTGTTCGGTTCCGACCACACGTATTTCGTGACCAACGGCACGTCGACCGCCAACAAGATCGTCTGGCACTCGATGGCCGGGCGCGGCGACCTGGTGGCGGTCGACCGCAACTGCCACAAGTCGCTGCTGCACGCGTTGATCATGACCGGGGCCACGCCGATCTATTTCACGCCGGCGCGCAACGACTACGGCATCATCGGGCCGATCGCGCTCGAGCAGTTCTCGCCGGGGGCGATCAAGGAGAAGATCGCCGCCAGCCCGATCGCACGCGAGAACAAGGGCAACGTCCGCATCGCCGTCGTCACCAACTCGACCTACGACGGCCTCTGCTACAACGCCGAAAAGATCAAGGCGACCGTCGCCGACCAGGTCGACGCGCTGCACTTCGACGAAGCCTGGTACGCCTACGCGGCGTTCCACGAGTTCTACGCCGGCCGTCATGCGATGGGCGTACCGCGGGGTCATCCGCGCGCCGATCACACGCTCGTGTTCGCCACGCATTCGACGCACAAGCTGCTCGCGTCGTTCTCGCAGGCTTCCATGATCCACATCCAGGAGTCGGACAAGCGCAAGATCGACACGACGCGCTTCAACGACGCGTTCATGATGCACGGCTCGACGTCGCCGCACTACGGCATCATGGCGTCGCTCGACGTCAGCTCCGCGATGATGGAAGGCGCGGCCGGCCGCTCGATCGTGCAGGAGACGCACGACGAAGCGATGCACTTCAGGCGCGCGCTCGCTTCCGTCGGCACGAGCTTCAAGGGCGGAGACTGGTGGTTCAAGGTCTGGCAGCCCGATGGGCTCGACCTCGACAAGCCCACGAAGACTTCGGACTGGGTGCTCGACCCGAAGGCGACGTGGCACGGCTTCGGCAGCCTCGCCGCCGACTACATCATGCTCGATCCGATCAAGGTCACGCTGCTGACGCCGGGCCTTGGCAAGGGCGCGAAGCTCGACAAGAGCGGCATCCCCGCCGCGGTGGTCACCAAGTACCTGTGGGAGCGGGGGCTGGTGGTCGAAAAGACCGGGCTCTACAGCTTCCTCATCCTGTTCTCGCTCGGCATCACGCGCGGGAAGTGGAGCACGATGGTCGACGCGCTGGTCGACTTCAAGACCGACTACGACCGCAACGCGCCGCTCGCGAAGACCCTGCCCGGCGTGGCGGCTGCCGGCGGCGCGGCTTATGCAGGCTGGGGATTGCGCGACCTCTGCGAGGCGCTGCACGCGTGCTACCGCGACAACGACACGGCCCACGCGATGAATGCGATGTACACCGAGCTGCCGACGCCGGCGATGAAGCCCGCGGATGCCTACGACCGCCTCGTGCATGGCCAGGTCCAGCCCGTGCCGATCGAGGAGCTGAAGTCGCGCATCGCGGCCGTGATGCTGGTGCCGTATCCGCCGGGCATTCCACTGATCATGCCCGGCGAGCGGTTCATGACCACCTCGATCATCGAGTACCTGAAGTTCGCGCGCGACACCGACGACCGCTTCCCGGGATTCGAGTCCGACATCCATGGCCTGCGCTTCGAAGTCGACGACAAGGGTCACAAGCGCTGGCTCGTGGATTGCGTGAAGGAGGGTTGACGCGATGAACCGGTACTCGAGCTACGAGATCAAGCCGCCGTCGATCCCGATCCCGTTCGGCAAGCTGCTGAAGATCGTGGCCATTGTCGATACTGGCAATGCGCAGACGAAGGAGCTGTTGGCGGAGATCGCGGCCGAGTACTACGAGGTCGAGGTCACCGATCGCTTCGAGCGCGACATCGCCGAAGACGCTTCCGTCGGCGCCTACATCGTCTGGACCGACGGCGAACACCTCGAAGGAGCGAAGGCGCTGCTGCGCACGCTGCGCGGCATCGGATTCCGCACCCCGCTGTGGGCGCTGGCCGATACGCATCGCATCACCGACCTGCCGGTTGCGAACGGCCTCGGAGAAGTCGAGGGCTACATCTACCTCGGACAGCAATCGCCGAAGTTCTACGCCAAGCAGGTGGTGGCGAGCGTTGTCCGCTACGGCATGAGCCTGCTGCCACCGTTCTTCGGCAAGCTGATGGCCTACGACGGCAAGGCGACCATTGCGTTCGACTGCCCCGGCCATCAGGGCGGACAGTTCTATCGCAAGTCGCCGCCCGGGCAGCTCTTCTTCAAGCACTTCGGCGAAGCGATCTTCCGCAACGACCTGTGCAACGCCGACGTCGAACTCGGCGACCTGCTGATCCACGAGGGCGCTGCCGAGGAAGCGCAGGCGCATGCGGCGGCCGTGTTCGGCGCCGATCGCACGTACTTCGTGCTCAACGGCACCAGCACGTCGAACAAGATCGTCACCGGCGCAGTGCTCCGGCGCGGCGACCTGGTGCTGTTCGATCGCAACAACCACAAGTCGCTGCACCAGGGTGCCCTGGTGCAGGCCGGCGCGATACCGATCTTCCTGCCCACTGCGCGCAATCCCTTCGGGATGATCGGCGCTGTCGACTGGGATGCGTGGGACGAGAAGCATCTGCGCGAACAGATCCGGCGCAACCCGCTCGTCGCCGACAAGAAGCTCGCCGATGCACCGCGGCCGTTCCGCCTCGCGTGCATCCAGCTCTGCACCTATGACGGCACGGTCTACAACGTGCGCAAGGTGCTCGAGCGCATCGGCCAGCTGTGCGAGTACGTGCTGTGGGACGAAGCGTGGATCGGCTACAACGCGTTTCACTCGCTGTTCGAGGACCACAGCCCGATGCGGCTCACGGACCTGACGCCGGAGATGCCGGGTCTCTTCTCGACACAATCGGTGCACAAGCAGGGCGCGGGCTTCTCGCAAGCGAGCCAGATCCACAAGCGCGACGAGCACTTGCAGGGGCAGAAGCGCTACATCGATCACAAGCGCTTCAACGAATCGTTCCTGCAGCACGCCTCGACCTCGCCGTTCTATCCGCTGTTCGCGTCGCTCGATGTCAACGCCAAGATCCACGAGGGCAAGGCCGGCGAGATGCTGTGGGACCGCTGCATCGAGCTGGGTATCGAGACGCGCAAGAAGCTGCGCGAGTTCGCCCAGCACTACGCCCGCACGGCGCGCCACCCGGAGGAGCAGTGGTTCTTCGATCCGTTCGTGCCCGACCGCGTGACCGTGCGGCGCTCGTCGTTCGGCCCGGATGCCATCGACGTGCCGTGGGAGAGCCTGCCCACCGATCTGATCAAGCGCGAGCAGCAGTGCTGGAACTTCCACCCCGAGGCCACGTGGCACGGCTATGCCGGGTATGCGACCGGCTACGCGATGGTGGATCCCAACAAGCTGATGCTGTTGACTCCGGGCATTGACCGCAAGACGGGCGCATATCTCGACTTCGGCGTGCCGGCCACCGTGGTCGCCAATTACCTGCGCGAGCAGCGCATCGTGCCCGAGAAGTGCGACCTGAACAGCATCCTGTTCCTGATGACGCCGGCCGAGGACGAAAGCAAGCTCAACAGCCTGATCGCCAAGCTGGTCAAGTTCAAGAGCCTGTGGGATGCCGACGCGCCGCTGCAGGACGTGCTGCCGTCGCTCCACGCCGCCAACAGCGAGCGCTACGCGGGCTACACGATCCGCAAGGTGTGCAACGAGATGCATGCCTTCTACAAGAGCTGCGATATCAAGGAACTGCAGAAGCGTTGCTTTCGTGCGTCGAGCTTTCCCGAACTCGCGATGTCCCCGCAGGACGCGTACCGTGCGCTCGTCGGGAACGATGTCGATTACGTGCCGCTCGATCAGGTCAAGGGGCGGGTGGCAGCGACGCTTGCGCTGATCTATCCGCCCGGCATCGGCGTGGTGGTGCCCGGCGAACGCTGGGACGAACGCGCGCAGCCGATGCTCGAGTACTTCCGCGCGTTCGAAGAATCGTTCAACCGTTTCCCAGGCTTCAACTACGAAGTGCAGGGCGTGTACCAGGAAAAGGTGGACAGTCGCATCCGCTTCCACACCTACGTGGTGCGCGAGTCCGCCAAACAGCGATAAGGAGACGCCGTCATGGCTGAACAGCAGAAGAAGATGAACGTATGGCAGCTCACGTTCATCGTCACGGTGAACATGATGGGCTCGGGCATCATCATGCTGCCCTCCAACATGGCCAAGGTCGGCGCGATCTCCCTGTTGTCGTGGGTCGTCACCGCGCTCGGATCGCTGGCGATCGCCTATGGATTCGCGCAGGCCGGCATCTTCAACCAGCGCGCGGGCGGCCTGAGCGCCTATGCCGAAGACGCGTACGGCAAGGACGGGTATTTCCAGGTCTTCTTCCTGTACTTCCTGTCGCTTGCGATCGCCAACGTGGCGGTCGCGATTTCGGCGCTCGGATACCTGGCGGCCTTCTTCCCGGTGCTGACATCGACGCCGGTGGCCACCTGCATCGGCGTGATCGCGTTGCTGTGGATCACCACCGCCGCTAACTTTGGCGGCCCGAGCCTGACCGGCAAGATCGGCGCGGTCACGGTGTGGGGCGTGATTCTGCCGGTGGGTCTCATCTCGGTCATCGGGTGGTTCTGGTTCAGCGGCAGCACCTTCGGGGCTGCATGGAACCCGAAAAACGTGAGCCTTTTCGAGGGGATGGGGTCGAGCATCTCGCTCACATTGTGGGCCTTCCTCGGCATGGAGTCCGCGTCGCAGAACGCGTCCGCCGTGGAGAACCCCAAGCGTGACGTGCCGCTCGCATGCATGTTCGGCACGCTCGGTGCGGCGGTGGTCTACATCCTGTCGACCGCGGTGATCCAGGGCATCGTGCCCAACGCCGAACTCGCCGAATCGACCGGGCCGTTCGGTCTGGCTTACGCCAAGATGTTCAATCCGACGATCGGCTCGATCGTGATGGCGCTGGCGGTGATGGCCTGCGTCGGCTCGCTGCTCGGCTGGCAGTTCACGCTTGCGCAGACCGCCAAGGACGCGGCCGACACCAGAATGTTTCCGGCGATCTTCGGCAAGGCCACTGCGGCGGGTGCACCGATCGCCGGCATGGTGATCATGGGCATCGTGCAGTCGGTGCTCGCGCTGTCGACGATCTCACCCGACTTGAACGAACAGTTCTCGGCGCTGGTGAACCTGGCGGTCGTCACGAACGTGCTGCCTTACATCGTCGCGCTGTCGGCGCTGTTCGTGATGATGCGCAACGCCAAGGTCGACGTGCGCACGTGGCGAATCAACGCCTTCGTCGCCGCGGTGGCGATCCTCTACTCCGTGTACGCGCTCTACGCGTCGGGCAAGGACGCGGTGCTCGGCGGCATGCTCGTCATGGCGATCGGTTACCTGATCTACGGCTTCCTGGCGCCACGCTTCACCACCGCGCCTGCGGCGGTACCTGCGTCCTGAGGCCAGCGATGCAGATTCGAATGGGAAAGGAAACACCATGAAGAAGCCATCTGCGCAAGGCATCGGCCATCTGGCCCGGCTTTCCGCGCTGATCGGGTTGTTGCTGTGTTTCGGCGCTGCAACTCCCGCGCTCGGCGCCGGCACGCTGGACAAGATCAAGGACAGCGGCAAACTGATCGTCGGGTACGCGAGCGATATGCGACCCTTCGCCTACAGCGACGCCTCGGGCAAGCCGGCCGGTTATGCGATCGATCTGTGCAATCGCGTGGCCGATGGCGTGAAAGGCGAGTTGAAGCTTGCCGTGCTCACGGTCGAGTTCGTCGCGCTGTCACGCGACGAAGCGTTTCGCGCGGTCGAGCAGGGCAAGGCAGACCTGCTATGCGGTGCCGTGCCCACAATCGAGCGCAGAGCCGCCCTCGATTTCTCGATTCCCATCATGGTCAGTGGCACCGGCGTGGCGGTGCGTACCGATGCACCCGCACGGCTCGTGGCGGTGCTGACGGACCGCGAGGTCTCCGGGCCCATCTGGCGCGGTTCGACCGATCAGGCGCCGCAGCGCGTCGTACTCGCAGTGGTTGCCGGCACCACCGTGGAGAAGGCGCTGGCGACGCGGCTGAAGGAGCGCCGCATCGTGGCCGACATCGTGACTGTCAAGGACACCGACGCCGGCCTGCAACTGCTCGCCACGCACGGTGCACAGGCCTTCTTCAACGACCGCTCGCTGTTGCTGGATGCTGTCGCGCGCAGCAAGTCGCCCGGCGATATCCGGGTTCTCGACCGCCTGTTCCGGCGCGACATCGTCGCGCTGGCCATGCGTCGCAGCGACGACGACTTCCGTCTCGCCGTCGACCGCGCGTTGAGCCGCTTGTATCGCACGCAAGACGTGGTTGCCATCTACAGCAAGTATTTCGGCGCGCCGAGCGGCACGGCGCTCGAGTTCTTCCAGATGGTCGCGCTGCCGGACTGAAGGAGCATGCAATGTACAAATTGGGTGTGCATAGCGAAGTTGGCAAGCTCAGGCTCGTCATGGTGTGCCGGCCCGGACTTGCGCATCAGCGCCTGACGCCGGGCAACGCAGCCGAACTGCTGTTCGACGACATGTTGTGGGTGCCGGAGGCGCAGCGCGACCACCACGACTTCGTGCTCAAGATGCGCGACCGCGGCACCGAGGTGATCGACTTGCACGACGTGCTCGCCGAGACCCTGCAGGACAAGACCGCACGCGGATGGGTGCTCGACCGGCGCCTCACCGTCAACGACGTGGGCCTGGGCGTGGCGCCGCTGCGTGCGTGGCTCGACGAGATGCCGGCGCAGAAGCTGGCCGAGCACTTGATCGGCGGCATTGCCGTGCTCGACGTGCCGAAAAGCCAGTGGTCGGCGATGCTCGACGAAGCCTACGGCAGCACCGAGTTCCTGCTGCCCCCTGTGCCCAACACACTGTTCCAGCGCGATCCGTCGTGCTGGATCTACGACGGGGTCACGGTCAATCCGATGTACTGGCCGGCGCGCAAGCCCGAGACGCTGCTGCAGCGTGCGGTCTACAAGTTCCATCCGCGCTTCAAGGGCTGCCGCATCTGGTGGGGCGACTCCGACGAGTCGTTCGGCGCGTCGTCGCTCGAGGGCGGCGACGTCATGCCGGTGGGCAAGGGCGTGGTGCTGATCGGCATGGGCGAGCGCACGACGCGTCAGGCGGTGTACCAGGTTGCCGGCAAGCTGTTCGAGGCGAAGGCCGCTCAGCGTGTGGTCGGCTGCCTGATGCCCAAGAGCCGCGCCGCGATGCACCTCGACACGGTCTTCAGTTTTTGCGACCGCGATCTCGTCACCGCCTATCGCGACGTGGCCGATCAGGTGCGCTGTTACAGCATCCGGCCGGACGGCAAGGGTGGCGTCGAGGTGCACGCAGACAAAGGGCATCTGTTCGACGTCGTGCGCGACGCCCTCGGGCTGAAGGAACTGCGCGTGGTGGAGACCGGCGGCAACGCGTGGCAGGCGCAACGCGAGCAGTGGGACGACGGCAACAACGTCGTCGCGCTCGAACCTGGCGTGGTCGTCGGCTACGACCGCAACACCTACACGAACACGCTGCTGCGCAAGGCCGGCGTCGAAGTCATCACCGTGCGCGGCGCCGAACTCGGCCGGGGCCGCGGCGGCGGCCACTGCATGACCTGCCCGATTTCGCGCGAGCCGGCGTTCTGAGCACGACTGCGCGCCCGATCCACCGCTTCGAAGGATGTCGTCATGAGCTTCAACATTCGCAACCGCTCGCTGCTCACCGTGCAGGATTTCACGCAGCGCGAGTTCCGCTACCTGCTCGACCTGGCGCGCGATCTGAAACGCGCCAAGTACGCGCGCACCGAACAACGCCATCTCCAGGACAAGGAGATCTGCCTCATCTTCGAGAAGACCTCGACCCGCACGCGGTGCGCGTTCGAGGTCGCCTGCCATGACCAGGGCGCCAACGTCACGTATCTCGATCCGTCGGGCTCGCAGATCGGGCACAAGGAGTCGTTCAAGGACACCGCACGCGTCCTGGGCCGCATGTACGACGCGATCGAATACCGCGGCGCGAGCCAGGGCGGCGTCGAGACGCTGGCCAAGTACGCCGGCGTGCCGGTGTTCAACGGACTGACCGACGAATACCACCCGACCCAGATGCTCGCCGACGTGATGACCATGCGCGAGCACAGCGACAAGCCGATCAGCGAGATCAAGTACGCCTTCATGGGCGACACGCGCAACAACATGGGCCATTCGCTGATGATCGTTGGCTGCCTGATGGGCATGGATGTGCGTCTCTGCGGCCCCAAGCAGCTGTGGCCATCCGAGGAGTACGTCAAGATCGCGCGCGATCTGGAAGGAAAGTACGGCGCGAAGCTCACCATCACCGACGATCCGCAGAAAGCCGTGGCGGGCGTCGACTTCATCCACACCGACGTCTGGGTGTCGATGGGCGAACCGAAGGAGGTCTGGAAGGAGCGCATCGGCCTGCTGATGAAATACCAGGTCAACAGCGCATTGATGAAGGCAAGCGGCAATCCGCAAGTGAAGTTCATGCACTGCCTGCCGGCCTTCCATGACACCGAAACCACGCTGGGCAAGCAGATCGCCGAGACCTACGGCATCCGCGACGGCCTCGAAGTGAGCAACGACGTGTTCGAGTCCGAACGCAATATCTGCTTCGAGCAGGCCGAGAACCGCTTGCATACCATCAAGGCGATCCTCGTCGCGACGCTGGCCGATTGAATGCAGAGGACTCCCTCCCCCGCGCGCGGGGGAGGGCTGGTGTGGGGCGAAAAGCGTTACTCGGAGCGGCACTGGATCCATGGCCAACGCTGTTTCGAATCTTGTTGGCCAGGGTGCTGCCGGGGCGCCACCGGCCGCCACCACGCGGCAAGGCAAGAGCCTCGGCCTTGCCGCCTGCACTGCCGTGGTGGTCGGCAACATGGTGGGCTCGGGTTTCTATCTCTCGCCCGCGGCGGTAGCGCCGTACGGCGCGCTCGCGATCCTGATGTGGATCGTGATGGGGATCGGCGCCATCTGCCTCGGGCTCACCTTCGCACGCCTGGCCGCCATCGTGCCGGCCACGGGCGGGCCGTATGCGTACACGCGCATGGCCTATGGCGACTTCGCCGGTTTCCTGGTTGCCTGGGGCTACTGGATCTCGATCTGGGCTTCGCTGCCAGCGATCGCGTTCGCTTTCGCAGGCGCGTTGATGAACGTCGCGCCTTCGTTGAACAACAAGGCCGTAGCGCTGACGCTCACGCTGGGCGCGATCTGGGCGGTGGTACTCGTCAACCTCCGCGGCGTGAAGGCGGCCGGGCTGTTCGCTCAGATCACGACGTACTCCAAGCTCGTGCCGTTCGTCGCCATCGCCGTGCTGGGCCTGCTCTACGTGCGCTTGGGCAACCTCTCCGACTTCAATCCGAGCGGTGAACCGCTGCTCGCGTCCGCCGCTGCGCTTGCGCCGCTCACCATGTTCGCCTATTTGGGGCTCGAGTCGGCGACCGTGCCGGCCGGCGATGTGCGCGATGCCGCGCGCACGATTCCGCGCTCGACCATCCTCGGAATCAGCGTAGCCGCCGCCCTCTACGTGCTTGGCACGGTGGTCGTGCTCGGTGTCGTCCCGCGCGAGCAGCTGCTCAAGTCGGTGGCCCCGTTCACGGACGCGGCGCGCCTGATGTGGGGCGCGTGGGGCGCAGGTGCGGTGGCGCTCGCCGTCATCCTCTCGTCGATCGGAGCGCTGAACGGCTGGACCCTGCTGATGGGTCAGGTCCCGATGGCGGCAGCGCAGGATCGCCTTTTCCCGGCGTTGTTCGGGCGCGTCTCGCCGCGCGGCGTGCCGGCACAGGGCATCGTCGTCTCGGCCGCACTCGCGACGCTGATGGTGACCTTGCAGGCTCTCGGCGCACCGGGCGTGCGCGCCTTCTACAACCTGGTGGTCAGCCTGAGCACGATGGCGGCCGTGATTCCCTACGCGTTCTGCGCGCTTGCGGTCGGCCTGGTCGCGGCGCGGAGCGGCCGCAGCGGTACGAACGCGCCGCGAATCGGTGCGGTCGGCGTCATCGCATTCGTGTTCTCGTTGTTCACCGTCTATGGCTGCGGCCCGACGGCAGTGCTCTACGGCCTCATCCTGCTGCTGCTCGGATTTCCGGTCTATGTGTGGCAGAGGCGCCGCACGCTCGAAGGATAGAACCATGCTGATCGTGACAGCTCTGGGCGGCAACGCCCTTCTCCGGCGCGGCGAGGAGATGACCGCCGAGAACCAGCGTCGCAACGTGAAGATCGCCGCGCAATCGCTCGCGCCCGTGGCCTTGAAGCATGACCTGGTGGTCGGCCATGGCAACGGACCGCAGGTGGGTCTGTTGGCGTTGCAGGGCGCTGCGTACGCCAAGGTCGAGACGTATCCCCTCGACGTGCTCGGCGCACAGACCGAAGGAATGATCGGTTACATGATCGAGCAGGAGCTCGGCAACCTGGTGCCGTTCGAACGGCCATTCGCCACGTTGCTGACGATGATCGAGGTCGACGCGAAGGATCCGGCGTTCAAGAACCCGACCAAATTCATCGGCCCCGTGTACGGAAAGGACGAAGCGGATCGACTCGCAGCCGAGAAGCGGTGGGTCTTCAAGAAGGATGGCGACAAGTGGCGCCGCGTGGTCGCCTCGCCCGAGCCCAAACGCATCTTCGAGTTACGGCCGATCAAGTGGCTGCTCGAGCACAACACGATCGTCATCGCCGCCGGGGGAGGCGGCATCCCGGCGGTGTACGAAGACGGAGCCGAACGAAAGCTGGTGGGAATCGAATGCGTGATCGACAAGGACCTCGCGACCGAACTCCTGGCGCGCGACCTCGGCGCCGATCTGCTGGTCATGCTCACCGATGCGGACGCTGTCTGCGTCGACTGGGGCAAGCCGACGCAGAAGGCCATCCGCCGCGCATCGCCGGAGGCCCTGTCGAAGATATCGTTCGCAGCCGGCTCAATGGGCCCGAAGGTGGACGCCGCGTGCCGATTCACGCGCGCAACCGGCAAGCGTGCGGCAATCGGGGCGCTTGCCGACTTGAGCCGGATCATCGAAGGTGCCGCCGGCACGACGATCGCGGCGGAGGCCTCGGGGATCGAATATGCAACCGCTCGCTGAGATGCGCAGCCACGACCGCGACAGGGTGGGAGTCGGAGTCGGGTTCTGCCCTGCGCTGCAGTCCGTTCACGTCGCCATCGGGCGCGTGCGCCCGGCGCGCGACTCATCGGATTTGGTGACGCGCCGACCGATGTGCATCGAAGCTTCGATGTGTTTCCCGTTGCAACCCTACACACATCCTGGGTTGCCGTCTCAACCAGCAAGGGGAATTCGATGATCACGACCCGAAGTCATTTCCAGGAGCTCACGTCAATTCTTGCTGCAGTCGTTCTCATGGCGGGGTGCGCTTCGAGCAGCGATCTCCAAAAGGTCCAAGCTGACGCGGCAGCAGCGGCGAAGCAGGCGCAGCAAGCAATAGCTGCGGCCAATCAGGCAAACACCACCGCGATTGCAGCCGCCGCCGACGCCCGTGCGGCCAGAGAGGCCGCCGCTGCGACCCAACGGTCGGCGGACGATGCGAAGGCCGCGGCGCAGGAAGCCAAACGGTCGGCAGACGATGCCAAGGTGGCGGCGCTGGACGCCAAGGCCGCGACGCAAGCGCTCAACGAGAAACTCGACCGCGCCTTCAAGCGGTCGCAGAAGAAGTAATCAGCGCGCTATCGCGACCGGCACTCCGCGACGCTCCCGGGCCGCACGGGCCACCGCGTCCCAGTCGACGCGCGCATTGCGGCCGTTCGTTGCAGCGATTACGGCACCCGCCGCCGCAGTGACGCCGGATTGCGACCGGTCTTCCTCCAGCGGCGGGTGGACTTCGAGGTAGAGCACGCCGTGGTGCCAGCCAGCCTTGATTGGCCGATTCATGATGCGCACTGGCGTGCCGATCGGCAGTTCGCTGTACAGCCGCGCGATGTCTTCCGGATACAGACGCACGCAGCCGTGTGTCACCCGCGTCCCGATGCCGTAAGGCTTGTTGGTGCCGTGAATGAGATAGCCGGGCAGGGCGAGGCGCAGCGCGAACTCGCCCAACGGATTGTCAGGGCCGGGTGGCACGATGGGCGGCAACTCCTCGCCGTCGAGCACGTGCTCGGCACGAACCGAGGCCGGTGGATGCCACGAGGGATTCTTCTCCTTGGAGACGACCTGGGTGACGCCAAGCGGCGTGCGCCAATCCGCGTCTCCGATGCTCATCGGGTACGTGACCACCTGCCGTTGTCTGCCCGGCCGCGGCGCCGGGTAGTAGTAAAGACGGAACTCCGGCAGGTTCAGCACCAGGCCGGTTCGCGGAGCGTCTGGCAGCACGTGCCGGGTCGGCAGAACGATGCGCGTACCGTCGCCGGGCAGCCAAAGGTCCACACCCGGGTTGGCGGCAACGATGGCCTCGTAGCCGACCTCATGCTTCCGGGCGATGTCCAGCAGCGTGTCCTGATACCGCGCGGTCGTCGACTCTATCGAGCCGATGACCGCGTCTTTGTCGGGAGGCAGCGCGAAGGTCTGGGCGGAAACGGCGTGGGGCGCCATCCACAGCGAACCGCAGACAAGCATTGCTGCCCGTCCGCCACGGGTAAACATCGTCGGCCTACGAGATGTCACGCAACGTTGGAGCCAAGAATACGCGGTACCGCATCGTCGACAAGGAGCATTGGAAGTGCACCTGACGACGCGTGTGCGCGAGGCTCAGCGCACGCGCGGTGTGCCGAGCCCTTGTCTGTCCTCGATCGACGCATCTTCAAGTTCTTCTGCATCCGGGAACGAACGGGCAACGGTGGCTTCGAGTCGTCGCTGATGGTCGCGAAGGGCGCCATGCCGCTCCGGCGGCAGGGCCCGAACGAGATCGGCGATGAGCGCCTTCATGCGGCGCATCACCTGCACACTCGTCGCTCCGCAGTACCGGATCTCATCGAAGGCGAGAGCGAGGAAGTCGCCCCAAGTGGGATACGGAATCACGACGCGAAGGCCGCTTTCGTCACGAAACGCTCCGATCTCGAGACGCCGACCGCCGAGGCGCCGGAGAAGGTCCTCGATCTGATCGAGCGCCTGCACGGCAGTCGTCGGGTCGTTCACAGCCGGCGAGAGCGCCCGGATCGCGATGTCCACCAGCAGGCGCAGGGCATATTTCGGATCCTGCTCGAAAGTGCGCTCGCTTCCGAGTTCGAATGCGTTCCTGAGCGCTTTTTCATCGACGGCGTCGCGGCCGCCGAAGACGCGCAGCATCTCCGCGCCCTCGACGACAGTGTCTCCAACCGCTGCAACAACGATGACGACCGTGCCCGATGCCTTGGACAGCGCGCGCAGCGTCGGAACGTCCAATGCCTGGACCGTCCGCGGCGCACCGACGTGGTACAAGGCGAACGTGAGCGGAAGCTTCCGGTACTCGTCTCGATCCGGCATCGCCGGTTCTGCCGTCAGTGGTGAGTACATCGCCTCGATCACGCGTCGTCCGTGATCGGTCGTGAATGCGAGCATGCGGTTCACCTGAAGAAGCGAGATCTTTTCGATCAGCGCGATGAACATTCCCACGCTCGCCAGCAGCAGAGCGATCACGAGCCACCCGCTCACGAACGGCGTCCCTCCCGTGCCACTGCGGTCCACCCAGGCGATGGCGGCAATCGAGTACAGGAACGTGGCGGAAAAGACGCCGACCGAGTGCCACAGCACGCGATCGTTGGCGAGCCAGAGGACGAGGCGCGGGGAATATGCGGTCGCGCTGAACTGCAGCATTACGAATGCAAGCGAGAAGACGATCCCCGTGAGTGCGATCATTCCCGACCCCACCGCGGAGAAGATCGCCATCGATGCGACTGGACTCAATCCGGAGGTCGATCCCGGAAAGCAGGTCGCTTCGAGGCGAGGCAACAACAGGCCTGCGAGGACTGCGAGCACGGCATACATGGCCGGAATCGCCCAATTGGGCATATGGGTGCGGCGACGGTGCAGCGTCATGGCACCCTCCGCGATCCGGCTCGAGGAGCGCCCATGCTGAGCGGCCCGATCCCGGAGTGGGTCGTCACGGTGTTTGCCGCGGTCACGGTGTTCACGGTGATGCTTTCTCTGGGACTTGGCATCGTTCTCGGTGAGCTGCGCTGGATCTGGCAAAGACCCGATCCGATCGCGCGCGGGCTGTTCTCGGTGCTGGTTGCCGTGCCCGCGCTGGCTCTGCTGGTGACACGTGCTCTCGACGTTCCGCGGCTTCCTGCAATCGGCATCGTTCTCATGGCAATCTCACCCGGTGCCCCCATGGCGCTGCGGCGCTCGCTCGACGCTGGAGGACACCACGCATTCGCTCCGAGCCTGCAGATCTGGGTGGCGGTCCTCGCCGTCGTTTCGATTCCATTGTCCCTGGCGGCATTGAATCCGCTCTATGCGGGGCACGCGAGCGTCACGCCCGGACATGTCGCGCGCCAGGTGTTCTTCGCCCAGCTGCTGCCTCTCGGCCTCGGCATGGCGCTCCGGCATACCGCCGCGCCGCTGGCCGGCTGGCTCGAACCGAGGCTGGCGAGAATCGGCACGCTGCTGCTCGTCCTGCTTGCAATCGTCGCTCTGATCGACGTCTGGGACGTGGCGATCGGCGCAGGGCTTCGAGTCGCCTCGGCAATCGTGCTTACGACGGTTGCCTCGCTTGCCATCGGCCACCTGCTCGGAGGTCCCGAGCCTGCTACGCGAACCGCGGTCGCAATCACGAGCGCGGCACGCAACCCGGGGCTGGCGCTGTTGGTAGCGGGGCTGAATTCCGCTTCGGACCCGATCCAGGGCACGGTGCTCGCCTACCTCGTCATCTCGATGTTCACCATCATTCCGTACATGGCCTGGCGCCGCCACATCGGCGCACAGATCTCACGCGCTCGCTGACTCCCCGCAAGGGCTGGTTTCTGCGCAACACGGTGCATGTCCGGATCATCTGCTGGCTCGAAGCGGAACTGCGCTGCTTCCTCAGCGGGACAATCGATTGCTTCAGACTCTCGGCGGATGCCATCGCGAAGGGCGCGCTGTACCTGCTGCTCGGGATGCGCTCGAGCCAGAACTCTCGATCTTCCCGTGAGTTGTTGGTGGCGCAGCTTCTCTTCTATCGATGCCTCGAGTGCGCGCATTACCAGCGTCTCCCCACCATGCCCGTGGAACGGCTCCATGCGACTTGACGAGCGTCAATCGACGGTCGCGCCGCGTCAAGTGTCGGTTCCAGTCGTCGCTTGACCGACACAGGAAGATGCGAAAAATGGTCGGGCGCGATCGACGTCATCCCCGAGTCACATGTCAGTAGCGATAGATGAGCTTGATCTCGGCGCGCGTCGAGTAGGTGCTCGGCACTCCCTCGCCCCACAGCAAACCACCGGCCATGACGGCCAGGCCCCATCGAGCGTCCAGCGGCAGGCCATATTCCAGTTCGAGAACGGCGCCGGTCCGACCATTGCCGACCCAGTCGATGACCGGCTTTGCCGTCGCCTTGACGTAATGTCCGGAAGGCCAGGCGTCGCGCCATTCCAGCTCGAACTTGGTCTGGTTGATGTCGCTGCGCTCCGGGTCGCCGGCAAACGAAACCACCTGCTGTACCTGGACCGAGAACGATTGCTTCGGCGAGCCGAACGATGCCGGTCCAGGCGGCGATGGGAACACGGTCTTTGCGCCGACGGAAAACTGGTACTTGCCGGTGCCCTGCGACTCTGGATCAGCCGTCGGGAAGGTCAGTTCCACGAACGATGTGAAGGGCTGGGTCGCTACTTCGACTGCGCGGAAACCGACGCGGATCTTCGCGTCACCGAAGTCGGGATCGAAGGGACTGCCAGCGAACGTCGTCTTGTCGTCGGGGAAGGGCAGTTCGAGCCGAAGCAGCGACACGGCACCGTCTTGCGGGAACCAGTCGAACTTGAGATTGGTCTTGGTCGTTTCCTCGGGCGTGCCGCGGGCAGTGGCCTGGCGCTTCAGCTCGATCAGTCCGTGAGAGAACTCCGGCGCCGCAGACGCTTCCTTCGCTCTCTCCGCGTCGTCTTCGGCTCCCGCCACGCCTGTCGTCGCGAACGCGAGAAGCAACACCAGAATGCTCGGGCCGAGGTGTCGAGCCAGCCTGAACGTTTCTGACATCGCAGACCCTCGGGCAGAGCGATACGCTTGATCTAGGTGTGAACACTCTCGGGAAGATGCCTGCGGCGCCAGCGAGAACCTTGCTTGGGATCAAGTGAAGAGCGAACCCGCCGCGCAGAATGCCGCGAATCGGAGCCGAACATGACTTCTAATGTGGCGCCAGGCCTGCAAACATCCGGCGGGCTGCGCTTGGACCTGGTCGCCGGCCTCACCGCGGCCACCGTCGTTCTGCCCAAGGCAATGGCCTACGCCACGGTCGCCGGACTGCCAGTGGCCGTCGGCCTGTATACGGCCTTCGTGCCGATGTTGGTCTATGCGCTGCTCGGCTCCTCGCGCGTGCTGAGCGTCAGTTCGACCGCAACGCTCGCGATCCTGACGGGCGCGCAGATTACGCTCGCCGTGCCCGATGGCGACCCGGGCCGGATGATGACCGCCGCGGCAACGCTCACCATCCTTACCGGAGCCATCCTGATGGCGGCCTCGGTGCTCAGGTTGGGCTTCGTCGCTGATTTCATCTCGACGCCCGTCCTGACCGGCTTCAAGGCCGGAATCGGCATGGTGATCGTGCTCGACCAGGCACCGAAACTGTTCGGCATTCACATCACCAAGGTGGACTTCTTCCACGACCTGGTCAGCGTCGTGCAGCACCTGCCCGAGACGTCAATGCTCACGCTTGCGGTCGCCGTGACTACGCTCGTATTGCTCGAAGTGCTGGAGTGGCTGAAGCCTCATTCGGCGGCTCCTCTGCTAGCGGTCGCCGGCGGCATCGCGGCCTCGTGGTACTTCGGTCTGGACGCGCACGGCGTCTCCACGGTGGGGAAGATTCCGCAAGGCCTGCCTTCGATCACGCTGCCCGACGTCGCGCTGATCATGCAACTGCTGCCCGGGGCGCTGGGCATTGCGCTGATGAGCTTCACCGAATCGATCGCCGCCGGGCGGGCATTCGCCGCGGTATCGGATCCGCCCATCCGCGCCAACCGCGAACTGCTGGCCACCGGGGCGGGCAATGTCGCAGGCGGTTTCCTCGGTGCGATGCCGGGCGGCGGTGGCACATCGCAAACCTCCGTCGTGCGCTCGGTCGGCGGGAGGAGCCAGAAGGCCTCGCTCGTCACCGCCGCGATCGCGCTGGCCACGATGCTGTTCCTGGCACCGATCTTCAGCCTGTTGCCCAATGCGGTACTGGCCGCAGTGGTCATCGTCTACTCGATTCCGCTCATCCAGCCGTCGGAGTTCCGCACCATCCGCAGCGTGCGACGGATGGAGTTCCGCTGGGCGGTGGTGGCATTCGCGGGCGTGCTGATCTTCGGCACGCTGAAGGGCATCGTGGTGGCGATAGTCGTCTCGCTGATCGGACTGAGCAGCCAGGCA
>Ga0335084_10001088_pt1 | contig 24800 bp, 20 predicted proteins | sample Lox_Sample_44_FD_206721 | JGI IMG/M metagenome (GOLD analysis project Ga0335084, IMG submission 206721) | Soil microbial communities from Loxahatchee National Wildlife Refuge, Florida, United States - Lox_Sample_4.4 | ecosystem: Environmental > Terrestrial > Soil > Wetlands | place: USA... | reverse complement strand
ATTTCTGCTGGTTCTTGAGTTGTTCACCGAGGTAGACGTGAATGTACGACTGGCTCGGATCGACGGCGAGGGCCTTTTCCCAACTGGCGAGAGCGTCCGGTGTTCGGCCCATCGATGAGGCAAGAATGCCACGATTGACAAGCAGTTCGGAATCGCGCGGCCATCGTTCCAGCGCGTCCGCCGCAACCGCATCCGCTTGGACGTAAAGCTGCCTGGCCACGAGGTATTTCAGGAATGTCTTGCGGGGAACGGGGTCAGACGGGTTGGCGGCAATTGCGCGTTCGTAAGCGGAAACGGCAGCAGAGGAATTGCCGCTGTCAGCGTGGGTGTTCGCGATGCGTAATTCCAGAGCGGAATCGAACGGTGTGAGAACGGCAGCTTTCTGCATTGCTGCCAGATTGTCGAGGCGCGCTACCAGCGCGTAGCGGGTCTGGTCGAGAGCGGCGACCGCGAGCAGAGCGATTGCAGTGGCCATGCGAAAAGCACGTGGGACCGGCGCCTGGCTCCGCATCCATGCCCAAACGCGTCCGCTGCCCTGGGACGCATGGGAAACGGCAGCGACGGCACGCTGCTGTGTGTTCAGAAGGAGGGCGGCAATCCGGCCATCGCGCAGTTTCCAGATGGCCCCGTCAAGGATGAAATGGTGCAGGTTGACCAGCGCAGTGAAGATCAGAAAGCTGGCGCTGAAGTCGTAGTGAAAAACATAGCTGACGATCCATGGACCGGGCACAAACAGCGCAATGCCGCCAACGACAAGAATCGCGAAGTAGATGAACGGCCGCCAAGTCCGACCTTCAGCTGCCGATTCGCGTCGAGCGTAGTAGCTGGTGATCCAAAGATACTGCGCCGAGTGCATGAGCGGTAGCACGCCCGTGCTGTAGCGGCTCTGCGGCAGGCTGATACCTTTCATCAACGCAAGCATTCCTGGCGCCAGGAACCACAGGATTTGCGTGGAAAACAGCACCAGCGAAGGTGTCATCGCGTTCCAGCCGAGTTGGCGAATCAGTTGGTAATAACCAAAAGACGAGGCGGCGACGAATGCCGCGGTCAGGACGATCCGAATAAGCAAAGCTGCCTTGTCCGGTATGCCGATCGAGAGAAAGAGGCGGTCGGAGGGGCCAGTGTGCAGGCTGAGGAACAGAATTGCATACGAAAGGACGAATGCGCTGTAAACCGCCTGTCGAGTGTTCTCGTCAACCTCTGCGCCGGAGCGACGGACGAACATCATGAACAGCCCGTAGTTCTGGCCGGAATAGTGCCACGGGCTGATGGTCAGGTAGAGCGTGAAGATCCACGGCAGCAGCGAGAAGCGCAGATGTGAAAGCGCAACCGTGAGCAATACCAGTCCGGTGATGTGGATGGTGAAAAAGCGATACTTGCGAAATTCGTTCTCGTTCCGATAGGTGCGGTAGAGCGTCGCCATGTAATGGGGGTAGTTCATGAACAGGGCCAGCGCGTAGAAGGCAATCGCCCACGATGGGGAATTAGCGGCGGAAGAATAGCTGAGCACAATGAGTGGCAAGGACCATGCACCACAACCGACGATGAGGTCGAGCGCTGGATTGTGAATCCAGCGAGCAGTTGCGGATTGGGGCACACCAGACATTGGGATTGAGGTGGATTATAAAATTGGGGCTGGCTTTGACTGAGGAACCAAAGTAATGGCGGGACAGTGGTAATTGGGCACCACCCCCGGCCGAACTTCATCAATGGTAAGGACGGGCAGGGCGCCCATCCTCACCATCTGCATTGTCTAGACGTTGATCACACCAACGAGTTCCTTCACCGCCGCAGCACTCTTGTCTAGGGCGGCCCTTTCCTCGGGCGTGAGCTTGATCTCGATGATCTGCTCGATTCCCTTCGCACCAAGCTTTACTGGAACACCGACGTAGAGGCCATGAATGCCGTACTCACCATTCAGGTAAGCGGCGCAGGGAAGGATCTTTTTCTTGTCCTTCAGGATGGCCTCCACCATTTCCGCAACCGCCGCTGACGGAGCGTAATAGGCGGAGCCTGTCTTCAGATACTTCACAATTTCGGCGCCACCGTCGCGCGTGCGTTGAATCAAGCGATCAAGAGTGGCTTGGTCCATCAATTCGGTAATCGGAATGCCCGCGACAGTGGAATAGCGGGCGAGCGGAACCATCGTGTCGCCATGTCCGCCGAGGACGAATGCAGTAACGTTCTCCACGCTGACCTTCAGTTCCTGCGCAATAAAAGTACGGAAGCGGGCAGAATCGAGCACGCCAGCCATACCGATGACACGCTCGCGCGGGAAACCGCTCATCTTGTATGCGGCCTGGGCCATGGCGTCGAGCGGGTTCGAGACGATGATCAGAATGCAATTGGGCGAATACTTCACCGCTTTCGCGACAACATCCCGCATGATGTTGTGATTCGTATTGAGCAGATCGTCGCGGCTCATGCCGGGCTTGCGGGGAATACCTGCCGTAATGACGACAATGTCGGAGTTGGCCGTGTCGGCGTAGTCCTGGGTACCGATCACGTAGGAATCGCGCTTCTCGACAGGCATGGCTTCGAGCAGGTCGAGCCCTTTGCCCTGTGGCACGCCTTCAATGATGTCGATGAGGACGACGTCGGCCAGTTCTTTGGACGCGATCCAGTGAGCAGCCGTCGCGCCGACGTTTCCGGAACCTACAATCGTTACTTTTTTGCGCATGATGAGTCCTTTCGGAAAGGCAGCTGTCAGCCCTCAGTTGTCAGTTCTCAGCGCAACCCATACGGGGCATGCAGTGTTGTCGAGCGCAAGCGGTGCAGGCTGACAGCCGAGGGCTGACATCTGCCTTTATGCTGTGCTAAATACTTCTGCCGTCATATTGGCGATGATGTAGCCGGCGAATTCGCTGGTCTTTACTTTGGTGGCGCCCGGCATCAGGCGCTCAAAATCGTACGTGACTTTCTTCTGGTCGATCGTCCGCTCCAGACTCTGCTCAATCAGATCCGCAGCTTCGTGCCAGCCGAGGAAGCGGAACATCATGACGCCCGACAGCATGACCGAACCGGGATTGATGACGTCTTTGTCGGCGTACTTCGGAGCGGTGCCGTGGGTGGCTTCGAAAATGGCGTAGCCGTCGCCGATATTGGCGCCCGGCGCGATACCCAGACCGCCGACCTGGGCTGCGCAGGCGTCGGAAATGTAGTCGCCGTTGAGGTTCGGAGTAGCCAGGACGCTATATTCATCCGCGCGCGTGACGACCTGCTGGAAGATCGAGTCCGCGATGCGGTCGTTGACCATGATCTTCTTCTTCCATGCGCCTTGGCCGTGCGTCACGTAGATCGAATCCAGAACCTGCTGTACTTCTTTTTCGACGGATTGGCGAAACTCTGGTGGAGCAAATTCCATACCGGGTTCGACCAGTTCGGCGTTCTGAGCGACCGAGAGATTTGGATTCTTATCTTTGTTGTCGATGATCCAGCTCTCGCGTTCGGTAATGACCTTGTCGCGGAATTCCTGGGTGGCGATCTCGTATCCCCACTTGCGGAACGCGCCTTCGGTGAACTTCTGGATGTTGCCCTTGTGAACCAGCGTGACTGTTCTGCGGCCATTTTCCAGCGCGTACTGAATTGCCATGCGGACGAGGCGTTTTGTACCCGTTACCGAGATCGGCTTGATGCCGACACCCGAATCAAGGCGCACCTGCTTCTTGCCCCCTTTGAGCATGTCCTTGTTCAGGAACTCGATCAGCTTCGCGGCTTCGGCCGTACCTTGCTCCCACTCAATGCCGGCGTATACGTCTTCGGTGTTCTCGCGGAAGATTACAACGTCCATGCGCTCGGGATGCTTTACCGGCGAAGGGACGCCCTTGTAGTAGCGCACCGGACGCACACAGGCGTAGAGGTCGAGAATCTGGCGGAGAGCGACGTTCAACGAACGAATGCCGCCACCGACGGGCGTTGTCAGCGGACCTTTGATAGCGACACGGAATTCGCGGATGGCGTTGACAGTGTCGTCGGGCAGCCAGGTGTCGAACTTCGCCTTGGACTTCTCGCCGGCGAAAACCTCGTACCAGGCGACCGCGCGCTTGCCGCCATAGGCTTTTTGGACGGCAGCGTCGAATACCCGTGCGGAAGCCTTCCAGATGTCGCGTCCAGTGCCGTCTCCTTCGATGAACGGAATGATGGGGCGGTCGGGAACGCGGTATTTGCCGTTGCTGTACTCGATCCGCTGTCCATCAGCTGGGACGGGAACGCCGTTGAAACCTGCCATGCGTCGAGCCTCCGCTATGAGTGAATGAAGTCATCAATTATAAAGAATTTGCACGGATTGGCGAGGGAGACATCACTTGACAGTGTGCAGGATGTCACAACCGCGTAATCCTTGGTCACTCGGCATCGTGCCCGTTTTGGAAGCCGGCAACCTTGTACACTGAACTCAATCGGGGGACGACGTGAACATCCGAAAATTAGCGAAACTGTTGGTTCTGGTGGCGTTCGCAGGCGTCTTTCTCGCAGCACAACCGGATTCTTCTGGCGGATCCGAGAGAGTGCAGACAGGCCGTGATATCTGGGTGCAACCCAACGAAAAGGCTGGGGAAGCAACCTGCTTCGGATGCTCCATCCATGTACGCGGCGCGGTCAGCGGCGACGCGTTTGCCATGGGTGGGAAGATCGTCGTCGAACTGGGAGGTTCCATCGGCGGCGATGTCGCCACGATGGGCGGCGATATTGTGGTAGAGAATGGCGCTTCCGTTGGCGGCGACGCCGCGGCGATCGGGGGCAGCGTCCGCCGTGCTCCGCAGGGGGTGATTGGCGGTGATGTCGACTCCTTGGGATTCAGCTGGCTGGTCCTTCTAATTCTCATTCCGCTAGCGATGCTGGGAGCGCTCGTCGCGCTGATCATCTGGTTGGTGCAGAGGTCAAGGGCAAAGCCACCCCTGCCTACAGCTGTGCACGGATAACTCTGCACACCACTGCGGAGTGAAACCGGGAAAAAACCTGAGAATCACCAAGCGCCTGCGCGAGCCTAGGCTCGCCAGCTAGGCTCGCTCGATCATCAACGATGTGAGTACCACATCTTTGTTCGGGCGGTCCTGGCGGTTGCGGGCTACCTTAGAAATCTTCTCCACTATGCGGTGACCTTCCACAACTTCGCCAAAAATCGTGTGCTTGCCGGTGAGCCATTCCGTGTTGGCGACAGTGATGAAGAACTGCGAGCCATTCGTGTTCGGGCCGGCATTCGCCATAGCCAGCTTTCCCGGCTTGTCGAAGCGGTGCGGCGAGCCTTTAGTTTCGTCTTCAAATTGGTAGCCGGGGCCGCCCATGCCATTGCCCTGCGGGTCTCCACCCTGGATCATGAAGTCGGGAATCACGCGATGGAAGATCGTCCCGTTGTAGAGCGGATTCTTGCTCTTGGCGCGGGTGCTTGGATGAGTCCACTCGCGTTTGCCTTCGGCCAATTCGGTGAAGTTAGCGACGGTCTTGGGAGCGTCTTTTTCGAACAGGCGGCAGACGATTTCGCCTTCGCTGGTCTGGAAGACAGCATAAGTCCCGGGTGTGCGTGCCATAGATCTCCTCGCTCTTGAGATTAAATCGCTACTGTTGGGGCTTCTTCACTCCGGCCGGCGGCTTGGCTCCTGCCGCCCTTGGGGCCGGCGGCTTCGCAGCGGTGGCGGCGCCGCGTTGAATTTCGATGTGCGTGATCTTCACGGGATGGAACGGGCGGTCATTGCTGGGGTCCCGTGTCATGCGCGCGATCTTTTTTACCAGTTCGATGGCTGCTGCGTCACATTGTCCAAAGATGGTGTAGTGACCGGTGAGGTGCGCGCTATGGGCCACATCCTCGGTGATGAAGAACTGCGAACCGTTCGTATCGGGCCCCGAGTTGGCGTAAGCCAGCCTGCCGGGACGATCAAAGCGCACGTCAGCAGAAACTTCGTTCTTGAACTTGTAGCCGGGATCCCCAGCCCCATTGCCTGCAGGATCGCCACCCTGGATCATGAAATCCGGGATCACGCGGTGAAAGATTGTCCCATCATAGAGAGGAACGCCGTGTTTCCTCGCGTGAGAAATCGGGTTGACCCACTCTTTCGTCCCATCGGCAAGGCCGATAAAGTTCGCGACGCCGATGGGTGCCTGCTTCTCGAACAACCGGCAGTGCATATCCCCGACAGTGGTGTGGATGATGGCGAGAGGCTCTGGAGCAACACTGGCTACAGGAGTTCTTACCGGAGGCTTGGCAGCAGGGGTAGGCTTGGTTTGAGCGGTAGCAAACTGAGCAATCAGTACGAGCATACAAGCAAAAGTTCTCATAGGAAGTCCTCAGGATGCAGTGGGCGAACACTGATTGTACCAAGCAGGACTACACAATGCTTCCAGGCAGTGACAAACCGAATGCGATAGCAAGGTTTCTACTTCTCCGCTTGCATCTCTTTGCTGACCTGTTCTGCTTCACGGAAGACGCGCATTAAATTGCCGCCCAGAATCTTGCGGATCGCCTCTGCGCTGTAGCCGCGGTCAAGCAGGGCCTGCGTGATTTTCGGTAAGTCGGCGGCGGAATCGATGTCTTGCGGCAGGGCGCCGCTGACACCGTCGAAGTCGGAGCCGAGGCCGACGTGATCCACGCCTGCGACTTTCGCGATGTGGTCGATGTGGTCAATCAGCGACTTGAGCGGCGGGCGAGGAATCTTCGCAGTCCACTCGCGCTCGATCTTGTCGGCGTCAAGGTAGGTCGGAGTCTTGCCCTGAGCTTTGAGCTGGTCCATGTACGCTTTGACCGCGGCATCGCGGTCTTTACTTTGAGCCTCTGCGCCTTTGCGGTAATCCTCGTCGATGAAGGCGTTATAGAAATTCACTTGTACCACGCCTCCATTCTTCGCCACCGCGCGAAGCATATCGTCAGTCATATTGCGTGGATGGTTCGTCAGCGCGCGCGCGGAAGAGTGTGAAGCGATTACCGGCGCCTTGCTGGTCGCTATGGCGTCATAGAACGTGCGATCGGCAACATGGGAAATGTCCACCAGCATGCCGAGCCGGTTCATTTCGAGGACAATCTGGCGGCCGCCCTCGGTCAGGCCGTTGTGATGTTCAACCTTGGGGTCGTTGACATCACCGGAGGAATCGGCAAACTCGTTGGTGTTCGACCAGCTCAGCGTCATGTAACGCACACCGAGGCGGTAGAAGTCACGGAGAACGCGAACGTCGTTTTCGATGGAGTGGCCGCCTTCGATGCCCATGAGTGCCGCAAGCTTGTGCTCACGACGCGCGCGCTCGATGTCAGCAGTCGAGAAGGCCATCATCATGCGGTCGGGATGGCGGGCCGCCTGTTCGTAGACGGAGTCGATGAGATCGAGCGTGTGGTGCGCGTAGCGGCCCTGGTTCGTGGTGGGTTCCACCCAGATGGAAAAGAATTCCGCGCCCAGATTCCCGGCTTTGGCTTTGTCGAGGCTGATATGGCCGAGATCGTTCGGGTCGATGGAGCCGATGTCATAGTTTTCGTCCAAGAAGCGCTGAGGCGTATCCGCGTGGGTGTCGATCACCAGCGCCGAGTCATGGATCTGGCGAGCCTTGGCGCTGACGGCGGTTTGAGCTTCGACGGAGACAGTAAGAGCAAGACTGAGACAAACGAGGATCGTGCGGTTCATGAGAATTCAAATTTTATACGAACGGGCTGACAAAAACCTTTAACCGCGGAGTTCGCTGAGAGATCGCCGAGTACGCAGAGAAAGTCAAAGGCTTAACTACGGGGAGCACGGGGGAGCACAGAGAAAGCCTTAACAGAGAAGAGCCATTGCCTGCAGGACGCAATCTTCAAAGGGTTCATCGGTTGAGATCACGGTCTTTGGATGATCAATCGGCTCGAATCGGGCTTTCACCTCCTGGTACAACGCAAACGTCCGGTTCTCGGCGGGATGCGCTGGGTCAGGGTGCAGGTCGAGCCGGCGGTGCGCCGATTCTTCCGAGCAGGTGCATTCGAGAATCACCGCGCGCTGATGGAATCCTTGGGCGAAGTTGAGAACCCTCTCGATCTGATAGGGGCGCGAAAATGTGCGGCCGTCGAGAAAGATCTTGCGCTCGGGATTCCTTTGAAAAAGGTAGAGAGCGGCCTGCAGCATGATGTCCATGACGAAATCGTCCTGCGCGGTCAAATGTTCAATGTCATCGGGAGCGAACAATGCGGCGCGAATCTCGTCCTTCCCCAAAACGGCGCCGCCCGTCCGGCGAGCAAGTTCGCGGGCGAGAGTGGATTTGCCTGTGCCGGGCAGACCGGCCATCAGAACGATCATGGATGAGGGATTACAACAGAAACATTACTGCGAGCTGCTCATTGCAGTTTCAGTCTCGATCGAAGGACGCAACTGGAACAAATCCTGGCTGTGACGCCATTCGGTGTACCGGTCGGAGACCATTACGTGGAAGCACCAGTGGCGGCGTTCTTCTTCAGGTTCGACCAGTCCGAGTTCCCGCAGGTAAAACAGGTAGCGCTCGACGAAGCGGATTTGCTCTTTCGACATACCGCGACGCTGCAGATCGACTGTAATGCCGGCCAGGTGAGAAGAGGCCGTCTCGCCCTCCGCCGGCGCTGCATTGCGGTTGTGGCGGCGCAGTTTTTTCTGGACCTTCACGGTGCGGACTGCCGAATTCACCTGAATCTGGGCGTGAAAGCGGTTGTAGTAGGTCTGGCTGAGGTCCTCGACGAAATCGCGCGTCCACGGGCGGCAAAAGCGGCGTGAAGGATCAAGGCGATGCTCAATCTTGAGTGACTCGCTCTCGACAATCGGGACCAAGGCACCGGAAGTCTTCAACTCTTCCAGTTGATCGTCATCCTGGATGCGCGGCAGGTCGAGGCGGTCAATTTCGGCATTCTGGCGCAGCAGGGAATCGTGCGACGGCCGGAACATCGGGTTCCAGCGTACTCGACGGTGGTGAACTTTCTTTCGATGCGATTTGGCAGGAGTGGCGCGCGGCGGCTCTGTGCTATGCAGGGCGAAAACGGCTCCCGGCGCGAGACACAGCGCAAACAGGATTGCCAGCAGCGATTTGTGGCACGTCATCCCTTGGGTCATCGGGGAAGCTCCTGGCCCGGGTTCGACTCCCAGTTCCAGAAGGAGCCGTTATTTTAACCTAATCGTCAAGTACGGCGTTAAGGATTAAGCCAAACAGGTATTACGAACGAGAGTTACCGGTAACAGGTTACCCTCCGGAAAGCCTGCGTCCTGTGTGATGCAAAGAAAAGCCTTACCACAGGGGTCACAGAAGAGCACGGACGAACAACCCCTACTTCCTGAACAGATCTCCGATTGCCTGCTTCATCACTTGGCCGCCGACTTCAGCGATGGACTTGGTCAGTGGAATGTCCTTCGGGCAGATCTCCACGCAGTTCTGGGCGTAGCCGCATTCCTGGATGCCGCCGTCTCCCATCAATGCGGAAAGGCGTTCGCGCTTTAGGGCTGCGCCGGTGGGGTGCGTGTTGAAGAGGCGTACCTGCGAGATCGTGGCGGCGCCGACGAAGCCCGTGTCATCGTTGAACTGCGGGCAAGCTTCCATGCAGCAACAGCATGAGATGCAGCGGGAGAGCGGATAGGCCTCTTCCTGTGACTCGGCCGTCTGGCGAGGGCCGGAGCCGAGATCATAGCTGCCGTCGACCGGGACCCAGGCCTTGACCTTCTTCAGATTCTCGAAAATCACGCTGCGGTCGACGGCGAGGTCGCGCACGACCGGGAACTTCGAGAACGGCTCAAGCCGGATTGGCTGCTCGAGCTGATCGAGCAGGGCAGAGCAGGCCATACGGGCGCGTCCGTTGATGAGCATGGCGCAGGAGCCGCAGACCTCTTCCAGGCAATTCGAGTCGTAGGTGACCGGCGTGGTCTTCTTGCCGTCGCGAGTGACGGGGTTAGCCGCAATGTCCATGAGCGCCGAGGTGACGTTCATGTTGCGGCGATAGGGAATCTCGAACTCCTCCCAGACGGGCTTGGCGTCGGGGGTGAGCTGGCGGCGGATTTTGATGAGGACGGTTTTGTTGTTAGCCATTAGCTTCTAGCTCTTAGCCTCTAGCTTGAATCTCTGTCATGAAGTCATCCTGAGCGGAGCGAAGGACCTATGCATCGTTCGGCTATGCCTCCGATTGCATTCAGTTCACACTCACGCTCTACGCTACCAATTCTGCTCCGCCCCAAAGGGCAAACATCAAGAACGACGCTATCGTCGCGAATACCCTGCTCTTCGATCGAAGAAAGAATGACATCGCAAATGCTCCGAGAGTGATCATCGAGAATTCGTCCGCAGAACGCGTCGTCATGTAGTGAGTGCCGAACCCTCCAATCTGACCGACCCAAGCTAACCACAAAAACAAAATCCAGTTCAGCAACACTGCTACCACGGACGTAACCCCAAGCACATTCCTCCAGACCGGCAAGCCCGCACGCGTCCGACGCAGCCAGAGGACGAACGCGGTGATTCCCAGTACAGGAACCAGAATCACCCACACCATTAACAAGATCCCAAGGACTTTCATCAGTACTTCCTCGGTCTCGGCGGAATCAACGATGCGTCCACCGGTTCGCACTCAGAGTTTGGCTCGTCCGCCTTTGGGAGCCGACCTCAGGGGCTAAAGCCCTGACCTTAATTGGACTTTGGCGGCACGACTGAAGTCGTGCCCTTCCCGGTTCGTGATTAAAACGAGTCATCTGTATATTTCGTCATTGATCTCCGCGGTTTGTCGTACAAACCGCGGATCGAGGCACACCCAGTGCCCGCTCGTTGAATATCTCACAAATCTCATGTTCCGCCGTCACAGACTGCCCGTAGGCTCGCGTTCTAGGTTCTCATCGGGGGCACGGCTTCAGCCGTGCCGATCACCGGGAAGGGCACGAGTTCCACTCGTGCCGATACAGGCTGGTGAAAGACCGGCTTTAGCCGCTGAGGTTCTTCATTGAAACCGACTCGCCTCATCTCTCCTCCCGGAACGTATTTTGTCAACTTCACGACCTGGCAACGCCGCCGGCTATTCCAAGTCGAAACATACTCTCGATTATTCCTCAAGACTCTGTATCGATATCGCCGCGAAAGCCGTTATGCGTTGCACGCCTTCGTGGTCATGCCCGATCACGTTCATCTCCTGCTGACTCCCGCGCAGGATGTCTCGATTGAACGAGCCATTCAACTCATCAAGGGGGCCTACTCGCATGAACTCGGAGCCCTGATCGGCCGGAAGCGCGAAGTCTGGCAGCGCGGATTTACCGATCACCGGATTCGCGACGCGAGCGATTTCGAATTCCATCGGACTTACATCCATCAGAATCCCGTGCGAGCCGGATTGGCCGCCACTCCTTCTGAGTATCGCTATTGCTCCGCATATCCGGGATTCAAGCTCGATCCGTGGACCCCAGCGGCTGAAGCCGGATTTTCAAAGAGCGCCTCAATCGGCACGAGTGGAACTCGTGCCCTTCCCGGTTCTACATAACCGACAGTCTCTCAGTACTTCCTCGGCCTCGGCGGAATCAGTTGCGCGTCCACCGGCTCGAATTCAAACTTCGGCTCGTCCGCATCCGGCGCAAATGTCGCCTTGGTCGTCTTCATCCAGTTCTTGTCGTCGCGGTCGGGGAAGTCGGGTTTGTAGTGCGAGCCGCGCGACTCGTCGCGCATGGCGGCCCCCTGGGCGATGACTCGCGACAACTGCAGCATGTTGTAGAGCTGGCGCGCGAAGGCGACGGTTGTGTTCGCCCACTGCGTCTTGTCGCTCAGGTTGATGTGCCGGAAGCGTTGCAGGAACTCGACGATCTTCGCGTCAGCGGCCTGGCAATTCTTGCTGTAGCGGATGACCGTGCAGTCCTTGGTCATCAGTTCGCCCAGTTCGCGCCAGAGCAGGAACGGATTCTCGCTGCCGTCGGAGGTCATCAGTCCGGCATTGATTTCTTCCTGGCGCTTACGCTCGGCGTCGAAGTGTCCGTTGGCGGGCGCAGCGGCAACGTTCTTGGCGTACTGGACTGCATTGGGGCCGGCGACGAAGCCGCCATAGATGCAACTGACCAGTGAGTTCGCGCCCAGCCGATTCGCGCCGTGATACTGATACTCGGCCTCGCCGGCGGCGTAGATGCCGGGGATGTTGGTCGCCTGCTTATAGTCGACCCACAGTCCGCCCATGGTGTAGTGCATGCCGGGGAAAATCTTCATGGGCACGTCGCGCGGGTCGTCGCCGACAAACTTCTCGTAGATTTCGAGAATGCCTTCGAGCTTCTTGTCGAGAATCTTGCGATCGATGTGCGTCAGATCGAGATAGACCATCGGCTTGCCGTCGATGCCGAGGTTGTGCTCGTAGACGACCTTGAAAATGGCGCGTGTGGCGACGTCGCGCGGTACGAGGTTGCCGTACTTCGGATACCACTCTTCTAGGAAGTACCAGCGATCTTTTTCGGGGATCGACTTAGGATCGCGCTTGTCGCCCTGCGTGCGCGGAACCCAGACGCGTCCGCCTTCTCCGCGCGCCGACTCCGACATCAGGCGGAGCTTGTCTTCGCCAGGGATTGATGTCGGGTGAACCTGGATGAACTCGCCATTCGCGTAGTAGCAGCCTTGCTGATAGAGCGCCGACTGTGCCGATCCGGTGCAGACAACGGAGTTGGTGGACTTGCCAAAGATTGCCCCAATACCGCCCGTGGCAATGATGATCGCGTCGGCTGGGAACGTCCGGATCTCCATCGTGCGGAGGTCCATCGCGCAGATACCGCGGCAAGTGCGGGTTCCGTCGAGCACGGCGGAGAGGAACTCCCAGTGCTCGTACTTCTTGACCTTGCCTTCCGATTCATAGCGGCGGACCTGCTCGTCGAGGGCGTAGAGAAGCTGTTGGCCGGTCGTCGCGCCGGCAAAGGCGGTGCGGTTGTAGAGAGTGCCACCGAAGCGGCGGAAGTCGAGCAGACCTTCGGGAGTGCGGTTGAAGGTGACGCCCATGCGGTCGAGCAGGTCGATGATGCCCGGCGCGGCCTCGCACATATCCTTGACGGGCGGCTGGTTGGCGAGGAAGTCACCACCGTAGATGGTATCGTCAAAGTGCTTCCAGGTGGAGTCGCCTTCGCCCTTGAGGTTCTTGGCCGCGTTGATGCCACCCTGGGCGCAGACCGAGTGCGAACGCTTGACGGGGACAATCGAGAAGAGGTCGACCTGTCCGCCGGCTTCGGCAATTTTGATGACCGCGGCGAGTCCGGCAAGGCCGCCGCCTACGACGATGATTTTTGGAGTTGCCATTTATGAGTCCAGTCTCAACCAAATCGCTGACCGATGAGTTAGATCTTCCCCGACACCAACTGCCTTCCCTCAGCGGCTAAAGCCGTTCGTCCTGCAAGCCTCTAATCGCCGCGCTGAAGCGCTGCGCCACCCAAAGCCGAAATCATCGCATCACGATGTTTTCATTCGTAGTGTTCGGTTCCCACGGACGATACGGAGTCTTCAGGAAGCCGTACATGCTGGTCGCGCCAATCGCAATCAACCCAAGCGCCAGTAGCAGGCAAACATAACCAAAGCGGCGCCGCGCATTTTCTCCGACGGTGATGCCCCATTTCGCCGCGAACAACCACAGTCCGTACGAGAAATGCCAGGATGCGGCGATGATTCCCACGGCGTAAAACGCGATCATCCAGGGATTCTGGAACTCACCCTGCACCTTCGAAAAAGCTGCCGCCGGATGCGTGGGCAAATGCACTCCCGTGAAGCGCAAATAGTACGTGTGCTGGGCGATGTAGACCAGTGCGATGATGCCGGTCCAACGCTGTGCGGTGTACATCCAATTGCCCATCCACGAGTAGTCGGAAACATTGGAGTCGCCGCGCCACCAGATGTAGACGCCGTAAAGCCCGTGGTAAAGGATCGGCAACCAGATGCCGAACAACTCCAGTCCCACCACGAAGGGCAGGCTATTCAGGAACTTTACCTGAGCGGCATAGGCGTCGGGTCCCTTGACGGCTTCGTAGTTGGAGATGAAGTGTTCGAGCAGAAACAGGCCGATGGGAACGATGCCAGTGATCGAATGCAGACGGCGAAGGAGGAAGGAATATCCTTCACCGGCGCGTAGCGGCGCGACTCCCGGCTGGATTCTCGGTGAGACGGAATTGGCTGCAGACGCCACGATAGAGGCTCCTCCAGTTGGTCCCCACATGGAAGACGAACCGTTTATTATCGGTTTACGCAGGAAGGCAAGTCAAGGAAGGTCGGGAAAGATTCGACCGGCGAGTGCGCAGGGAGCGCGGAGGAATCGAAGCGTTCTTGCAGTCATTTGCCGCTCAGTCTGCACCATTCCAAGAACGCCCTGAAGGCCGTCCCGCGATGGCTGTATTTCGCCTTTTCGACGGCGGATAGTTCCGCGAACGTCTTTTCAATCTGCGGAAAGCAGAACAGCGGATCGTATCCAAATCCGTTGCTGCCGCGAGGGGCGTCGAGAATGATGCCCTCGGCCGCACCGCGAAACGTGGCGAGCGTGCGGCCGTTCCGGGCAGCCGCAATGACGCACACGAAACGCGAAGTACGTTTTTCCGGCGGCAGTCCAGCCAGTTCCCGCAGCACCCGCGCGTTGTTGGCCTCGTCGTCGGTGTTCGCTTCGGCGGTGTGAGGCTCGTCCGCTGCGTAGCGCGCGGAATGCACGCCCGGAGCACCATTCAAGGCGTCGACCTCCAGGCCGGAGTCATCAGCAATCACGAGTTCTCCCGGAACAGCAAGGCTGTAGGCCTCAGCTTTCTTTCGGGCATTGGCCTCGAAAGTGGCGCCGTCCTCGATGACCTGGGGCAGGGAAGAGAAGTTCGGAATACCGGCGATCTCGATTCCATAAGATTGCGCAGCGCCAACGAAGTCACGCAACTTGCCGGGATTTGAGGTCGCAATCAGTACCGGTCTGTTGTCATGGAGATTCTTGGGGCGCGAAGTAATCCACGCTCCTATCCATAGACAGATGCTGATCAGCGTCACGACGCCGCCAATTGTGCGGTCCCGTGTCCGGCCGAAATGGACCCGGATATCGTTAACGCCGGGAGCGAGGGGGATTTGCATTTGTCCGGTCACCTCCGCTGTTTTCGTTTCTACCCGCTTGCCATTCGCGCTAACTTCCCACGCTGGATAGTTGAACAGACGTAGCGTCAGAAGACCCGAACCTTCGGTACGGACTGCAAAGTGCTTTTCTTCGGTGACCCACTGCAGCACGTTGATTCTGGATGACGGCGACTTTTCCGCAATGACCTGTGGCGAATCCTGTTTCAGTTCGTAGGGATCGGCGCCGGCGGGAACATACTCATCAGTTCCTTCGTAGCCCGTTCCCTCGGCGACAGCTGCGCGCATCTCCTCTACGTCGTCGGCGTGGTCCCACCATGGTTGTTGGATCCGGTAAGCGGAATACAGCACCACGGTGAGCAATGCAGCGCAGGTCAGAATTCGACAACTCGAGCGGCGCATAGCCACGGCTAAGAGAAGCGCCAGCGCCGCGTTCAGGCAGAGCAGCCAACGCCAGGGCAGCTGCACGAAGCGCAACTTGGGAAGATGTTGCCAAAGCGCATTAGTTATAGAGAGCATGATCAGCGCGGCGATCGCCGCCCAGACCGCAAGCAGAACCCACTGTTTGCGCTGATCTGGTCGAGATCGCCGGGAGAACCAGATGGCAGCTGCTGCTACTCCAATTTCGGCCGCCGCGAGCACCGAGATCATCAGATTGAACTGGTTGTGTTCGGCGTCGGCAATCTTCGTAAACAGGAAATTGTCCTGCGGACGAACGCCCGGTGCCAGCACCTGTTCGAGATTGACCCATTTGCCCTCATATGCGGCTGGGATCAGGTAGAACGATGCCAAACCCATGCCGAGTGCGACAGCGAGACCAGTCTTCAACAACGGCCGCCAGGAGCGCTCGAACCACACCAGCAAAAGCGCCAACGCAGCGGCGGAGTAGTGCACCATGACTGCTGAAGGAGCATTGGTCAACCAAGCGGCGGCCAGGATCAAGCTCAGACGCAGCACCGGCCGAGTGCCCCTTTCTCGCAAGCGCACCAGTCCCAACAAGAGCAGAGGCAGCCAGACTGCAGCCAATAGTTCCGCAAACGCGCTCCGCCAGTAGACGATCACAACGTGATAGGGATTCACGGCGTAAAACACGGCGGCAAAAAGAGCGTCAGGGGCCGGCAGCCACTGGCGTGCCAGACGGTGCATAGAGATGCCAGCGAGGCTCAGGGTAATCCAGACGTAAGCACCGGGAACCAGTTTCCAAGGAAGAATAGCGCCAAGGGCCGCGCCCAGAGTCCAAGACGCCGGAGGATAGAAAAGAAAACGCGCTTCGCCATATCCCCAGTGGGCAAGAGCTGCCCAACGCGGATACACGATACCCTGTTTCCACTGGCTCAGAACTTCGATCCATGAATACATATGGAATTCGAAGTCGTGGCCGGAGGGAATGCCGCGCCAGAACAAGGGCGTCAAGGATAGAAAACTGGCTGCGACAATCGCCAGGTACGGGATGGGCCGGTTACGCAAGGGCGAAACAATTCTAGTGCAATGGAAATTTCTCCGGAAATTAACCGCGGCGCAATCATTCCGGCAATACCTTGCGGTAGGCTCAAGCCATCGAGGTGGAACAGACCGCCGGAGAGTGGGTCACGTCAGAGACGGGGCGTGAATCCTCTCTCCGGTTTTCTATTGCAGGGTCTCAGGTGACCAGGCAAAGAATCTCGCCGCATGGATGTAGAAATCTCCCGCAGGTCGCGGACACAGCTGTGCCAAAACTCAAGGTTGCGGGGAGAGTTACGCCAACGATCTATTGCGCGACATCCGCGGAGTTCCGCTGGCGGTGCAGATCTGCCAGGAACTCGGATTGCTCCAAGGCTTCACCGTTGCGCAGGAGTTCGAGTAGAGGATCGTCAGTTTCGCCACCGGAAGGGGGATGGAGCGCTTCCGCCGTGCCCACCAGCGCGCGTGGAGAGATTTCCAGTTCCGGGGTGGCGCCGGGTTGCTTGGTCAGAAACTCGATGAAATCGCCGACGCTCTTGCGCTGTTCCTCGGTGCGGGACGGGAATTCGATCCCCATGCCAAAGCTGGGATGCATGACCCGCACCAGACCTTCGGTGTGGATTTCCATGCCGGCAGCCTTCAGACAGAGGTCAACAGCGGAAGATTGCGGGAAGGGGGATTCGGTCTCAACGTAGCATCCGCCGAGACTCAAGTCGGTGAGTTTGCAGTGGGAGACTGCCTCAGGCTCTTCGGGCAGCGCTTCCTGGGAATGGCCGGCAAGCCATTCGTTCAGTTGGTCGCGCATGCGGGAATCCATATCGAGAAAACGCAGCCCAGTCTGGCCATTCGGACTGGACCACGCAACTTCGGCGTCCCCTTCAATTTTGAGACCGCTATCTGGAAGCTCGAAAGAAAAGCGAGTCAGCGTCGCCGACGGCAGGGGTCGGGCAGCCAGTACGTCTGCGCCGCCAGTGCTGAGATCAAGCAAAATGCCTTCGAGGTCGGCAGAATCGTCGGTATGAATCGTGACGGCGGCCTGCACCGGAACGCGGAAGGACTGACGACGTTCGCGCTTGAGAAGTGCGGTGGCGGCGCGCAATGTCGCATGAGCACGTTCGTGAATGATAGGTTTGAGCAGAATGAAGTGGGCTCCCGCTCCAAGGATCGCTCGGATCTGGGAGACATCGTGAACCAGGGCCAGGGTGACGGCAGGATTGCCCTGTGCGTGGCCGCCGCGCTGACGATTGCTTTCCAGCACCAGCGACGCAGCACCAGGATCGTCATAGTCGACGATGATTTGGTCGAAGTGCTGCTCTTCCAATCGCGACACAGCGACCTCGGCAGCACTCGAACGCTCGACGGCAACGCCGAAATTCGCCAGCACCAGGCTGAGCGCTTCAGCGGCCTGATCGTCCTTCGATACCAGCAGTGCCTGCAACGTCATCGAGGTGGAGCCTCCTCCCCTTGCGCAACCTTACGGCCAACGCGGCGTGCTGCTGCGTGGCTTGGTGGCAGATGAGGATTGCGCTCCAGCTTTGGCAGCCATCGCGCTGCTGTCTTCGTCCACTTCCGCTAGCACCGCGCTGTCGTCCTCCGTTTCATTCTCGGCGAGCAAAGGCGCGACCTCGCGCAGCTTTTCGGCGGCCTGCTGCAGCATTTCGATCTGTTTGCCCAACTGTGCGTACTGCGCCTGCTTGCGGCGCAAGACTTCATGGATATCCTTCATACAACCCCCTCGCCTGAATGTAGGTTTGGTCAAAAGTAACGTCAACGCTTATCCCGGAAAGCTCGGTTACGGCGGTAACGGATTGATCCCTGGACGGTAAGACGAAGCGGCAGAGCCCCACCATTGGCGGGGCTCGGAGCGCCGTTGAAATTGCACTCCAGCGCTAGCGGTGCCTGACAGTGTTGATTTCGCGGCTGGGTACAGGGCGGCAAATAAACGGATAATTAAGCAAAGAGGTCAACTGCCGTGGATGAGGTCTTTGGAGATGCCGCGCGGACAAATCAAAAAGCCCCGCCATTCGGCGGGGCTATGAAGCTGAGTGTTATGAGGCGAACGACGGTTGAGGTCTTCGGTCAGGCGCTAGCCGAGAGTTTTCGGCGCAGCATACCAGCGATTGCAAGCAATCCGGTCCCGAGAAGTCCCAAAGTACCAGGTTCTGGCGTCAAAATGCTGGTCTCGCCGGTATGGATATGCCCGATGCCGAGAGTAATCTGGCCGTTCGTGGAGTAAATCGTCTGGGTTGTGGTCCCGGTCACGAAGTGACCGTTCCAAAGAGTGCCCTGAATGGCGCCGCTCAGTTCATAGGTGAGGCTCTGGCCGCTTTGGGCAACCAGCGTCCAAGAAACCGGACCAACGAATGCGCCATCAAAGATCACGCCTTTGTGCGGTACCTTGTTTCCCTTTCCAATCACCACGAAACTCGACCCAACGTCGGAGAAGGTCCCGCCCGTCAGGATGCTGCCGCTCAGTAGCGCGCCGGTCGAAAACGTGACGGAACCCAGCGCGTGTCCCGGATCGGAAGTAATGCCGTTGTACTGCTTGAGTTGAGAACCGTGCGACACGATACCCGCGGATGAGATTGCAATCGAGCCAAACTTGTTGACCAGATCAATTCCGTCCGCCCATGCTGCCATCGGCAACACCAATGCCAGCAAAGCTACAATGAACACTCGCCTCATACGTTCCTCCCAAACTGCTGTCGCCTAACTTTGGAACCTGCCCCACAGGCAAACTTCAAGCGGAGTAACCCGAACCGTTCTTCTGCAGCTATGATTCCAATCTCTCGCAAGCTCCGTTTCGTCTCCTTTTCAATCACTTAGACTAAACAGACGCCAGAGTCAAGAGACGAGCAAATGAAATCCGCTGCACACTTGCAACACTCAATTTCGTTTTCGCCTGGATATCGGTGTGGCCCGAAGGAGGAATCTCCATTCCGGGATCCGCTTCCAGAACCTGGGACGATTAGGGTAGACCCAATCGTTGGGTGACACATCCTACCAACATCTTGAGATTTCACAAGTGGCTCTTTAGTGCCAGGCCATTCCCTCAAAAGTGGGGTTCCACCGGCAACACTGATTTCGTATCTTGACCGTGAGCAGTTCTGGGGGAGGGCTGTTCGGGCGTCCCGTGATTCATTGAATCCGGGACGCTTCTTATTGGAGGACCGATGGAGCCTCGCAGCGACCTGGATTGTCTCGCTCGGTTCCCGCACAACGGCTTTCTAATTCCACGCCTCATTCCAAATCGAACGGATGTATAGAAGGCACTTCTTCGCTTCTTCCTTCGGACAGGCTGCGATACGCGGCATCAAGAATGATCTGATTCTGCCACCCATCTCTTCCCGTCGCCGGAAATGCCCTGGAGCCTTCGATCGCTTCCGCGAAACTATCCACCTGCCGGGCGTATGCAAGGTGATTGGAAACGCTGTCCGAGCGCACGATCTTCTGGTCGCGCCACAACTCCACGGCAACCGGGCGATCGACAGTGAGTCCGTCATCGGCCCGCAGAAAACCTCTGTCGCCGACAAATTCCAGTGGGCTCCGATACTGTGCCCGTGTCGACACAAGGATCGACGCCAGCGTGCCTTGCCGGAACTCCAGGCTAATGACTGCGGCGGACTCCACGTTTCCCGACTGCGCGTCGGAGCGGGCAATGGTAGTCACCCGCCGCGGTTCGTCCCGCAGCATATAGCGCAGGGCGTCGATGCAATGGACCCCGACATCCGCAATGGGGCCGCCGGCAGCCATGCTGCGGTCATACAGCCACTTGCGAGCGTGTTCCCATCCGGGATAAGAAAACTCGGCGCGGGCCAAGGCGACGCGGCCGATCTCTCCCGAAGCCAGACAGTCACGCAAACGGGCCGTGCTCTCCTCGAAACGAAAGACGTGCGCAACTCCAAGAAGAACGCCGGCCTTCTCCGCCGCCTCGACCATCTGGCAGCACTCGTCAGCATTCATCGCCATCGGCTTTTCGCAAAGCACCGGCTTGCCAGCCGCTACGCAGGCCAGTACGTCGGCGACGTGACACACGTCAGGGCTGGTAACCAGGACGGCATCAACTTCCGGGCAACGGCACATTTCCTCCGTGGAAGTGAACACGTGCGGGATGCCGTGCTGCTGACCGGATTCATGCGCCTTCAGAGGATCACGACGAGCGAGGGCGACAACTTTGCACTTCTGCGAGAGCGAGAAACCGGGCATCAAGCGCCGGACCGCATGCAAGCCAAATCCCGCAACCCCAAAGCGAATCATTCAGTTCCCGCCTTTCTCTCAACGATTAGGTGTAGGGATAAAAGAGAAAGAACAGCAGCGACAACGTGGTCAGCACCCAAAGCGCGGGGCGGACTTGACTGATTTGTCCTGAAACCAGCTTGCAGAACGGGTAGAGGACGAAGCCGGCTGTCATGCCGATACCAACATTGTAGGTGAAGGCCATCAAAGCCATTACGCCGAAGGCCGGCACCAACTCGGTGAGATCGTCAAACGGAATCCGCGTAATCGGCGTCAGCATGAGCAGCCCCACGAAGACCAGCGCGGGACCGTAGGCATGAGGTGGAATGGCAGAAATAAACGGCGCGAAGAACAGGGTTCCCACGAAGCATATGGCTGTTGTCACTGCGGTAAGGCCGGTGCGGCCGCCAGCTTCAACACCAGTAGCAGACTCGATAAACGCGCCCGACGTCGTCGTTCCAATCAGCGCCGCAAATGTGGTGGCCAGAGCATCCGCCATCATCGGCCTTTCGATGTGTGGCAGGTTGCCGTTCTCGTCGAGAAATCCCGCTCGTGCGGACACACCGATAAGGGTGCCCATGGTGTCGACGAAGGCGATCACGAAGATGGTCAGCACGACCGGAAAGAATCCCCAGGTAAAGATGCTATGCAGATCAAACTTGAGCAGAACGGGTGCGAGACTCGGCGGACGGCTTACCCACGCCGTCGGTGGAGGCGTGACACCCGTGACGAATGACAAAAGCGCAGTGCCAAGCACGCCGGTCAGGATGGCCGCGGGGAAGCGGCGAATCGATAGAACCGTCATCAACAAAAACCCAAAGATCGCCAACAACACCGATCCGGAAGTTAGATGACCTGGACGCACGGGAGCGCCCGGAGACCCAAGGGTGACAATGCCAGTTTGATTAAGGCCGATAAACGTCAGAAACAAGCCAATGCCGACCGCGTAGCTGTAGCGCAGGGTGAGGGGAATCGCATCTACGATCCACTTACGCAAGCGGAATAACGTCAGCAGGACGAAGATGATTCCAGCCAGCAAGACTGCCCCCAGAGCTTTCTGCCAGCTGTATCCGAGGACACCCACCACTGTGAAGGCAATGAAGGCGTTCTCTCCCATGTAGGGCGCAATGGCGAAGGGCCGGCGGGCGTACAGGCCCATGAGCAACGTGCCAAAGATGGCGGTGAGAATCGTTGCGGTCACCGAGGCAGCGAGCGGTATGCCGGCGGATTTCAGGATGGCGGGGTTCACGGCCACGATGTAGGCCATGGTAAAGAAAGTGGTAAATCCAGCGACGATTTCTCGGCGCACGGTGGTGCGCTGCTGAGAGAGTTGGAAGACGCGATCCAGCCAACGAGTCAAGGTTTAGGCCTCAGAGGAAACCATGCATTGTACATTTGCTCCACGGGAGAATGCTGCAGGGCCTCCTCCGTGCGCCCGTGTGTCCTCCGTGGCAGTTATGTGGACTTCTCTCGCAAGAAAGCGGTGACCCCGGGGAAGACCGAGGAATACGGAGAAATGAGGATCTTCACGCGCGCAGCTTCGCCAGCATCTCGGGATCGATGTTGCCGCCACTGACAATGGCTGCGTTAAACCTGCTGCGCGGGATCTCGTTGGCATGAAAGAGAAAACCTGCCATGGCGACGGCACCGCTCGGTTCAGCGACGGTCTTCGTATCTTCGCCGAGTGTGCGCATCGCTCCTTCGATTTCGCCTTCCTTTACGGTGATGATGTCATCGACGTAGGCGCGGATATGTTCGAAGTTGATCTCTCCGATGCTTTGCGTGCGAAGCCCGTCAGCAAGAGTTCGGGTAACCTGCTCTGCTTCGAACGAGACGAGATGGCCGGAGCGTAGGCTGGCTTGAGCGTCGGCGGCAAGCTCGGGTTCGACCCCGATGATCTTCACCGAGGGTTTGCTGAGCTTCAATGCAGTCGCAATGCCACTGATCAGGCCACCGCCGCCCACCGGGGCGAGGACGGTTTCGACTTCGGGGAGTTGCTCGAGAATTTCCAGGCCGGTCGTACCCTGGCCGGCAATGATGTGTTCATCGTTGTACGGAGGCACGATGGCATAACCGTGTTGGGCCGCGAGTTCCTCGGCGCGCCGGCGGCGCTCCTCGCTGCCGGGACCGACTTTGACGATCTCGGCACCGAGAGCGGCAGTGGAGTCCAGCTTGTTCTTTGGCGCGTTGCCGGGCATGACGATGACGGCCTTGACCCCGAGAGCCCGTGCAGCATAGGCCACGCCTTGCGCATGGTTCCCGCTGGAATAGGAGACGACGCCGCGCCGGCGTTCTTCGGCGCTCAGGGACGCGATCTTGTTGTAGGCGCCGCGCAGCTTGAAAGCGCCGATGGGCTGCAGGTTCTCAAGCTTGAGAAAGAGTTTGCGGGGCTCTCCCGGTTTGGTCCATTCGAGCAGTGGCGTGCGGACGGCAACACCGCTGAGGCGGGACTGGGCGGCAAGGATGTCGTTGAGTGTGACGATGCTAGATCTCCAAGATCACCGGCATGATCAGCGGACGTCTTTGCGTCTGCTTGGAGATGTAGCGCTTCAGGTCGGCGCGGATCTTCTCTTTGATCACCCCGTAATCGGCCTTCTCCTCGTCGCTGGAGAGTTCGAGTGTTTCCATGACGATCTCTCTCGCGCGTTCGAGCAGGCCGTTTTCGCCAGGATTGAAGCCGCGCGTGACGATTTCCGGCGAGGTCTCGACCCGGCCTGTCAGCTTGTTGATCGCAATGATGGGAAGAACAAAACCGTCTTCACTGAGGTGGCGGCGATCTTTGATGACCAGGTCTTCGACGACGTCGGTGCGCGAGCCGGAGTCGATACAGACGCGACCCACGTTGACTTTGCCCGCTTTGCGGGCGCCGAGTCCGTCGATTTCCAGTACGTCGCCGCTCTCGATCAACAATACGTTGCCCACGGAGCCACGCATGGTACGGGCCATCTCAGCATGCAATTTGAGCTGACGGTACTCGCCGTGCACGGGGATGAAGTACTTCGGCCTTACGAGATTGATGATGAGCTTGAGTTCTTCCTGGCTGGCATGTCCACTGACGTGAACCGGTGGGTACGAGCCGTCCTCGTAGATGACGAAAGCCTCGCGGCGAAACAGGTGGTCTACCATCCGGTAGATGGCCTTTTCGTTGCCCGGAATGATGCGCGATGACAAGACGACTGTGTCACCCTTTTCGATCTTGGCGTGCTTGTGGTTGTCGACGGCAGCGCGCGACAACGCTGACATCGGCTCACCCTGCGTGCCGCTGATCAAAACGCAGACTTTTTCCGGGGGAAAATTCTTCATCTCGCCCGGATGAATCAGCATGCCCTCGGGAATTTGGATGTAGCCGAGATCCTCGGCAATCTCCGACGAACTGATCATCGAACGGCCGATGAAGCAGACTTTGCGGCCGTGCTCGCGGGCCATTTCCACCGCCAGCTTCAGGCGATGAATCGACGAGGAGAAGCAAGAGATAAACAGGCGCCGCTCGGTGCGGACAAAAATCTCTTCGAACTTGCGGTGAACGGCGCGCTCGCTGGGCGTGTATCCCTTGCGCTCGACGTTGGTGGAGTCCTGCAGCAAAGCGAGGACGCCCTCTTTTCCGTATTCCGCAAACGAGTGCAGGTCGAAAAGACGGTTGTCCGTCGGCGTGGGATCGACCTTGAAGTCGCCTGTGTGCAGAACAACTCCGAGCGGCGTGTGAATCGCCAGCGCCACGCAATCGACTAGGCTGTGGGTGACTTGAATCGGATGAACCGTGAACGGGCCGACGTTAAAGCGCTTGCCTGGGCGAATCTCCCGCAGATCGGCCTCGTCGAGCAGTTGGTGCTCGTCGAGCTTGTCCTCTACATAGGCGAGCGTAAATTCTGTGCCCCAAACCGGAACGTTCAACTCACTGAGAATCCATGGCAGGGCGCCGATATGGTCCTCGTGCCCGTGTGTAAGGAGGATGCCTCTGACATGCTGGCGATTTTCAAGCAGGTAAGAGATATCCGGAACGACGATATCCACGCCGAGCAGTTCGGCTTCGGGGAACATCAGGCCGGCATCGACGACGATGATGTCGTCGCCCCAGCGCACGGCCATGCAGTTCATGCCGAACTCGCCTAGCCCGCCGAGCGGAACAATATGCAGTTTTC
>Ga0335084_10001085_pt1 | contig 24829 bp, 21 predicted proteins | sample Lox_Sample_44_FD_206721 | JGI IMG/M metagenome (GOLD analysis project Ga0335084, IMG submission 206721) | Soil microbial communities from Loxahatchee National Wildlife Refuge, Florida, United States - Lox_Sample_4.4 | ecosystem: Environmental > Terrestrial > Soil > Wetlands | place: USA... | reverse complement strand
GTCGCCCACGAGTGGATGACGCCGCGCGGTCCGACCTGCTTGCGCAGCTCCGGAAAATCCTTCTCCGGGTAGTAGTCGTACATCTCCGGCTCTTGCTCGGCATTCAGGTGATACAGGTTGCCGAAGAACTCGTCGAAGCCGTGATTGGTCGGCAACATGCTGTTCAGGTCGCCGAGGTGGTTCTTGCCGAACTGCCCGGTTGCGTAGCCCTGGTTCTTCAGCGCTGCCGCGATCGTGATGATCTTCTCGTTCATGCCGATCGGCGCTGCGGGAATGCCGACCTTCGACAGGCCCGTGCGCAGCACGCTCTGGCCGGTGATGAAGGACGAACGGCCCGCGGTGCACGACTGCTCGCCGTAGGAGTCGGTGAACAGCATCCCCTCCCTGGCGATGCGGTCGATGTTGGGCGTCTTGTAGCCCATCAGGCCGTGCGTGTAGCAGCTCAGGTTGGAAATTCCGATGTCGTCGCCCCAGATGACGAGGATGTTGGGCTGCTTGCCGCCCGATTTGCCGCTGGGTTTGCCGCCTCTTGCCATCTTGTTTCTCCTTGCTATGGAGCGGTCGCGTGCGACCGCGATTACCTGATGCGACCTTCGCCTCAGGGGTCCTGGTTAACCTTAATCGAACGGCCCGATACCGAACACCATGCTCGCTATGGCCAGGAAGCCGATCAAGAGTAGAAGCAGCGCCGTCATCAGCGTCAGCGAGAGCGGGAACCGGCTCTCGGCGTGAATGAGTCCGTCGGCCTTGAGTTGCACGCGTTCCCGGCGCAGCCCGTACATGAACACCACGTGATAGCCGATGCCGACGACCAGCATCGCGACTCCGATCAGCACCAGCGCGATGCCGAAGTTGTGGGCGGCGTTGCTGCTCTTCAGCATGCCGGCCTCGTGTGCCTTGCTGAACACCTGGAAGATCGTGAACCCGAAGCCGATGAGCGAGAGCGACGTCCGCATGACCGACATCAGCGTCCGGTCCGCGCTCATGCGCGTCCGCTGAAACGACATTCCGGTCCGCCGCGACGCCAGCTCGACGTTGATGCGTCCGGCATCGGACTCGGCGGTCACACGCGCTGTCGGCTGGTCAGCCATTCAATACGCCTAGCTGCAGTTTGAGCACCATCACCCCGATCAGGATCGCGAGGATGCTCGCGGCTCCGGGGCTTCCTCGAGATAGTGATGGTCGGATCCCATGAGGAAAGTCCCGCCGGGGATCCAAACCATGCCCTCGGCGGGTGGCTTGCCGGGAGGAGCGGAACCGCGAACGGGATTGGCGACCTTCGTCCAGAACGAGCGGGGATCGAGGCTCGCGACGCCGGAATCGGGAACCTAGTGCCCTGCTCCCGGCGCCGAGTCTAGCGCAGCGCGGCTTTCGGTCCCCTCCGGGCGGAGTCGTCTGCCCCGAGCGCCGGCACCTCGGAGCTTCGGCCTCGCTCCAGTGGCCGGCCGAGCTCGCCGCGCACCCGCGCGAACGTGAGGCGCACATCGGTATCCCGGGCGCGCCGGTAGACGAACTCCGGGCTGGTTATCGGCGTCGACGGCAGCAGCCTCGATCTCGCGGGAATCTCGTGCATCACGGCATGACCTCCGTAAGCATCCATCCCCCGGTGACCCCACCACCGTTCTTACCGCCCTCCATCACGACGACCTCCACGCCGGGCGCGGCGTTCCTCGGTGTCGTTGGAGGCGATCGGTGCGGGCCGGCAGACCGCCGGGAGACAGCGGAGGAGCGTGAGGGGCGAGACTTGTCTCCCGGCGGCGCCGATCCTGCGTGCCGCCGTTTGCGCGGGTGGCGCGAACGCCGGCGTCGCCCAGGATGATTACGCCCGGGCGCCGGTGGCGGCTATCGGCAATCGGTGCTGACGCGCTTGCCCTTTGGTGCAGATCGCTAGCGCTGGGGCCCGCCCGCGCCTCACGGTGGTGCGACCGCGCGGCTGACGGCCGCAACCAGCTCGCGCCCCTGGAACGGCTTTGGCAGATAGGCCGCCGCGCGGAGTCGCCCGGCCTCTTCGCGTGCGGCGGGCGTGTCGTCGGCGGTGATGAAGATGACCGGAGGCGTGGCCCCGGTCCGGGCGAGCACGCGGCGCAGCTCGAATCCGGAGATGCCCGGCAGATGGATGTCGAAGATCAGGCACGCTGCGCTCGACGCAGTATCTCCGCGCAGCAGCTCTTCTGCGCATGAGAAGCTCGCAACGCGAAAACCCGCGGCACCGAGCAGCCGCTCGATGGCCTGCCTCATGCCGTCATCGTCTTCGACCACGAGAAGGGTCAGCTCTGACATTCGACCGCCGCCCGCGCAGGTGCGCGGCTCGACGCGAGCGCGCGGGAGATTGCGCACATGATCGCGCGCTGAACCGGCGCACGCCATCGACTGTAGGGGCAGCGGCTCCCGCCCCTTGGTGCAACGGGTGGTCTCTTTCGGCCCGCGGCTTCAGGACGGGTCAGAGGGTGCGGCCGAATCCGGCCGCAGCTGCTCGGCGATCCGCACGAGCTCGGCGATCGTGCGGGCCTGCATCTTCTCCATGACTTGCGCGCGATGCGCCTTGACCGTGCGCTCGCCGGCGTCGAGCTCGCCGGCGATCTGCTTGTTGAGCTTGCCCGAGACGACGCCGGCGAAGACCTCCCGCTCGCGCGGCGTGAGCGTCCCGTACCGTTCGCGGAGCGCCCGCAGGCGATCGCGTGCGGCCCGCGTTTCCGCGTCGCGCGCGAGCGCGGCGGTCACCGCCGCGAGCAGCGCCTCCTTCTTGACCGGCTTCGTGAGGAAGTCGACGGCGCCGGCTTTCATCGCCCGCACGCTCATCGGGATGTCGCCGTGCCCGGTGAGGAAGACGACCGGCACCGGCACGTCGCGCCGCGCGAGCGCCTTCTGCAGGTCGAGCCCGCTCGGGCCCGGCATGCTCACGTCCAGCACCGCGCAGCCGGGCGCGCTTTCATCGGCACGCTCCAGCAGGAACTCGCCGGCGGACGCGTAGCCGCGGGCCTCGTAGCCGGCGGCCTGCAGCACGCGCATGACCGCCGTGCGCATCGAGTCGTCGTCGTCGACGACGTGCACGATCGGCGTCCGTTCGGTCACGCGGCAGGCTCCGTCGGCACCGTGAAGCGGAAGGTGGCGCCGCCCGCCGGGTTGCCGTCGACCCAGATCCGCCCGCCGTGCGCCTCCACGATCGACCGGGCGATCGTCAAGCCCATCCCCATCCCGTCCTTCTTGGTCGTGAAGAAGGAATCGAAGAGCCGCGGCAAGCGCTCCGGCGGAATCCCGGGGCCGGCGTCGGTTACGCTGACCTCCACGCCGCCGTCCCCGCTGGCGGTGCGTACGGCGAGCCGCCGCTGCGGCTCCGGCATCTCGGCCATCGCGTCCATGCCGTTGAGGAGCAGGTTCAGCAGCACCTGTTGCAGGTGGACCCGGTCGCCCCGCACCGCGGGCAGGGCCGCGGCGAGCTCGGTCTCCACTGCGACGCCCCGGCGCGTGGCGTCGGCGCCGAGGAGCTGGACCACGCCCGAAGTCACCTCGTTCAGGTCGAGCGGCTGCCGCTCGAGCTCGTGCGTCCGCACCAGCTCCCGGATGCGCCGGACGACCTCGCTCGCCCGCAGATCGTCCTTCCGGATGTCGGCGAGGATCCTCCGCACCTCGTCGAGCCGTCCCGCACCGGCCTCGAGCAGCATCTCGGCGGCGTCGGCGTTGGAGAGGATCGCGCCGAGCGGCTGGTTGACCTCGTGGGCGATCAGTGCGGTCAACTGACCCATCACGGCGAGCCGCGACGCGTGGGCGAGCTTCTGGTTCGCCTCCTCCGCGCGTTTGCGCTCGGTGATGTCCCGCCCGATCCCCTGCAGCTCGCGGACCTGCCCGTCCGCGGCGACGATCACCGAGTCGATCCACTGCTGCCAGCCGACGGTGCCGTCCCGCCGCAGCACCTCGTGCTCGATCGTGCGCTCGCCCGGATCCCGGACGAGCGAGGCGACGTGGCTCGCCGCCGCCTCGCGCGTCGACTCCGGGATCAACTCCAGGAACTTCCGGCCGATCAGGTCCTGCCGCAGCCGGCCGAAGGACCGGCAGTACGCCTCGTTGACGAAGGTCAGCGTCGTGTCCGGCAGATACCGGCAGACGAGCTCGCTGCGGCTTTCCACGACCTCGCGGTAGCGCTCCTCGCTCGCTCGCAGCGCCTCCTCCACTCGCTTCCGCTCGGTGACATCGCGCAGCATCGTGATGAAACAGGGCTCGCCATCCATGTCCACGGCTTCGACCGCGATGACCGCCTGGAGGATCTCGCCCGGCCGGTTGCGGATCTCGATCTCGACGTCGCGCACGCTGCCCCGATCATCGACGAGGCGCTTGATCCGGCCCCATGCGTCGGCCTCGACGAAGAAGCCCGCTTCGGGAACCGTGCGCCCCACCGCCTCCCGGAGGTGACAGCCGAACAGGGTCTGCCACCGGTCGTTGACGTCGAGGATCCTCGCATCCGTCTTCCGGGTAAGCGACATCGCGTCGGGGCTCGACCGGAAGGTCTTCGCGAAGCGCTGCTCCGAGCCGCGCAGCCGTTGTTCGGCGTTCCTGCGCTCCTGCACTGCGGCGGCGAGGCACAGCAGCGAGGGCGCGACGAAAATCAGGAACAGCTGGACCGATAGCGTGTTGTCGGCCGGAGCGCTCGCAACGAGCGGGCCCATCCCGTGGCCCGCGCCCCAGATGACCAGGAACGCGACGATCGCGAACGCGGTGCTCGCGCCGGCGGGCCCGAAGCGCAGGGCGGCCCACAGCAGGAACGGCAGCGGCAGGTAGAGGAGCGCGGCCGGGGCGCTCGAGCTCGCCGGCGAGTCGAACACGAAGATGCTGGTCGCCAGCAGTCCGGACAGGAGGACGCCCCCTTCGATGAGCCGCCGGCGGTCGGCCAGCAGCGATGCGATGCCGCCGGACGCCCAGGTCACGATCAGCGGCACCAGCGTGAGGGTAGCGAGAACGTTGGAGAAGAACCGCGTCTGCCACAGCCCCCAGTAGCCGGTCTGTCCCCAGCCGTTGAGCGTCACGAAGCCGGCGTCGAGGAACGAGGAGAGAAAGGGCGCGAGGACCGCGGCGAAGGCGACGAAGACGGCCACGCTGCGAAGGCTGTCGAAGGTCAGCGGTCCCCGGACGAGGTAGCGCACGCAGACCGCGCCGATCAGCGCCTCGCTCACGTTGCTCACGAACCAGGACAGGACCATGGACGCCGGAACGCCCGCCGGCAGCTCGCCGAGCAGGTGCGCGGGAAGCGCCGCGAGGATGAGGACCCACCATGCGCGCACCGGTGCGAGGAGCAGCGCGGCGAGCAGGATCGCGTTGGGCGGCCAGAGAACCGAGATCGGGTTGGGCAGGAACGTGAGCGCGAGCCCGAGCCGCGAGCCGGCGTAGTAGCCGACGAAGACCAGCAGGGCCGCGTACGCCAGCTGGGCGTACGAGCGCACGGGCCGCGCGCCCGGCGCGGCCCCCACATCCGGTGCATCGAGCCCGAGGTCGCTCATGCGGATCACGTGGCGGACTTGACCACGTGCCAGACGCCGTTCGCGCCGTCGCCGTTCCGGTCGCCGACCTTGTCGTCGCCGGCGTAGAAATAGAGCGGCTTGCCGTTGTAGGCCCACCGCAGCGAGCCGTCGTCGCGCTTGAAGATCGTATAGCCGCGCAACGGGCGCTCGCCGGCGTTCGGCCTGAACGGCGGCCACTTCAGCGCGCAATCGCCGTTGCACATGCTGCGCGTGGGGTCGGTCGTGTCCTTGTCGAAGGTGTAGAGCGTCTTGTGCGCGTACCAGTCGGTCAGCACGCCGTCGCACATTTCCCCCGGCGCGACGATGCGGTCGCTCACGCAGCCGCTCGTCACCGCGGCGAGGACGACGAGAAAGAAGGTGCCGGACAGGAGGTTTTTCATCGCGCGGCCTCCAGGTTCGGGGTGGGAACGGGGTAGCGGGGCGGGCTGGACGCGGGTCGCCGGGCGCCGTGAAACGGCGCGGCCGGCGACGGCCGTCGCGGAGATCACGGTGGCGAAGCGTGCTGCAGCGAAGCGCGCGGCCGCTCGAAACACGGACGCCCCCTTACAGGCAAGTCTGCTTAGGGATTGTGGTTATCGACGCTCCCCGGCTCCCCAAGGCGACTTTACCCGATAACGGGGACGCTGGGATACAAGGGGCGCTGGTGTTGCTACAGCCGCCCGCTCCGCTTGATGTCGATGTAGCGGTTCACCAGCGCGATCGGCAGGTCGGCCGGCTCGACGTCGAGGCAGACCGCGCCGCCGCGCTCGAGCCGCCGGAACGCGAGCTCGCGCCGCTGCAGGTATTCGGCGGTCGCGGCGTGCGTCAGCGCGCGGTCGAACGAGTCGATGCGCGTGGCGAGCGCCCGCGAGAGGATGCCCTCGCGCAAGGACGCGAACAGCACGAGGTGGCGCGACTGCAGCATCTTCAGGGCCGGGGCGAGCGTGTCGTCGTCCTCGTCGCGCAGGTTGGAGAGGATCACGACCAGGGCGCGCTTGCGCAGGTGCTTCATCAACTCGAGCGCCGCGCTGTAGTAGTCGGTCGTCTTCAGCGTCGGGTGCAGGTCGTAGACGCGGTTCAGGATCAGGCTCACGGTCGAGGCCGACTTCCGCGGCGCGAACCACCGCGGATCGTCGGCGAGCGCGAGGAACCCGACCGCGTCGCCCTGGCGGAGCGACACGTAGGCGAGCAGCAGGGCCGCGTTCAGCACGTAGTCGAAGTGCGAGAGCTCGGCGTCCTGCGCGTTCATCCGGCGCCCGCAGTCGATCAGCAGCACGATCTGCTGGTCGCGCTCGTCCTGGTACTCGCGCGAGACGAGCTTGCGCATGCGCGCGGTCGCCTTCCAGTCGACCTGGCGCTGGCTGTCGCCCTCGCGGTACTCGCGCAGCTGGTGGAAGTCGAGGCCCTCGCCGCGGCGCCGCCGCTGCAGCACGCCGATCTGCGAGAGGCGATTGTCGGTCGCGAGCAGCGCGAACTTCGTGAGCGCGGCGAAGTTCGGGTAGACGCGGGTCGACGAGCCTTCGCCGAGCCGCCGCCGCACGTGCCACAGCCCGGCGCGCGACACGAGGCGCGCCTCGACCAGTCCGAACGCGTGCTCGCCGCGCGTGAGCGGCTTCAGGCTGTAGCGGATCTCGGCCCAGCCACGCGCCGGGACGGTCACGCGCTGCGGCAGGCCGTGCACCTCCGCGCCTGCCGGATGATGGTCGTGCACGTCGCAGGTCACCGCCGCCGCGACAGGGTTCGCGAGCCGCAGCGTCACGTCGTGCGCGACGCCGAGCGGCAGCGAGCCGGGCAGGACGCGGCGCACCGCCGGCGGCCGGATCCGGAGCGCCGCGAGCGCATCGACCGCGGCGAACACGACGAGCAGCACGGCAGCGACCGACCAGACGTACGCGAACTCCGGCAGCATCGACACGATGACCCCCAGCCCCACCAGCGCGGCGGCGGCCCAGACGAGTCGGTTGGCCGGGATCAGCATGGTCGGTTCGTCGTCCCGGCGAACGCCGGGACCCAGGACGGCGTGGAGACCGCGCCCAACGCTGCGAGCCTGTCAGACGATGTCCGCATAGAGATCACGCCATCCGGGATTCATCTTCTCGACCAGCTCGAGCTTCCATGCGCGTTTCCACTCTTTGATCTTGGTTTCGCCCTGGATCCCGGCGTTCGCCGGGATGACTATCAGGTCCGCGGCGCTTCGACCTTCTCCAGCAGCGCCCTCAGGATCGTGTCGCTGGAGTGCCCCTCGATCTCGAGCTCCGGCGCCGGCGCGACGCGATGCCGGAGCGCGGGGAGCGCCATGCGCTTCACGTCGTCCGGGGTGACGAAGTCGCGGCCGGCGATGAGCGCTGCCGCGCGCGCGACGCGCGCGATCGCGATGCCGCCGCGCGGACCGGCGCCGGCCGCGACGCCGTTCCAGGTGCGCGTGGCGCGGGCGATGCGCACCGCGTAGTCGAGCACCGCGTCGTCGATCGCCACGGCCGCGGTGATCGTCTGCAGCGCGAGCACCGCGCCCGGCTTGATCAGCGTCGCGACCGCGTCGACGTTGAGCTTGTCGCCGACGTGGCCGGCGGTGATGCGCTTCACCATGTCGGTCTCTTCGGCGGCCGGCGGATAGTCGATCCGGACCTTGAGCAGGAACCGGTCGAGCTGCGCCTCGGGCAGCGCGTACGTGCCCTCCTGCTCGATCGGGTTCTGCGTGGCGAGCACCATGAACGGCGGCTCGAGCGGGTGCGGCGTCCCCTCGATCGTCACCTGGCCTTCCTGCATCACCTCGAGCAGCGCGGCCTGCGTCTTGGCCGGCGCGCGGTTGATCTCGTCGGCGAGGAGCAGGTTCGTGAACACCGGTCCGCGCCGCGTGGTGAACTGGCCCGTCGACTGGTCGTAGAGCGTGTGCCCGGTGACGTCGGCCGGCATCAGGTCGGGGGTGAACTGGATGCGCGCGAAGCGGCCGTCGAAGGTCTTCGCGAGCGCGCGCACGAGCAGCGTCTTGCCGAGCCCGGGCACGCCCTCGATCAGCACGTGGCCGCCGGCGAGCAGGGCCGCGATCGTCTGCTCGACCACCGCGGCCTGGCCGACCATCGCGCGCGCGATCTGCGCGCGCATCGCGCCGACGACCTTGACCGCCTGCTCGAGCTGTTCCGCCGGAATTTTCGTCGTCATCGAATCCCCTCGTCGATTGTTCTGCTAGCGGCGCGCGAGCCGTTCGTGGATGCGCTGGAACACGCGCATCGCGCTCATGAATTCCGCCGGCTGCAGGTTCTGCGCCGGCCGCAACACGCGGCCCGCTTCCTCCGCCGGGAGCCCGAAGCTCGCGCCGAGCCGCGCGCCGCGCTCTGCCGTGCCGAGGCCGGCGAAGTCCGGCTGGGCGCGGGTGACGCGCCGCAGCGCCGCTTCGCGCGCCGCCTCGGCGAGCGTCGCGGCGCCGCCGGCGGCCCACTGGAAGCGGCCGCTCGCGCGCAGATGGTCGAGCAGACGCCGCCGCGCCGGCTCCGGGTCGGGCGCGATCGGGCCGAAGCGCGGCGCAACCCGCCACAGCCAGGCCACGAGCAGCAGCGCCCCGGCGGCGAGCACCGCCCACGCGTTGTCCGCCAGCCACTGCGCGAGCGAGAGCTTCTGCGGATTGTCGAACACGAACACCGCTCCCGTCTCGGGCTGGAAGCGCACGAGCTGCCACAGGAACTCCGCGTGGTCGTTCTGGCCGATCGACCGGTTGCGCATGAAGCCGAGATCGTTCAGCGCGGTCACCTGGCCGCGCCCGCGCTTGAAGTGGACGAGCTGCGTCGCCTTGTTGCCTTGCACCCGGAATGCGCCAGCGGGTGCAATCAACGTCCGGTCGGCAGCGAGGCTGACCTTGAGCGCGTCGGGCGAGTGCGGCAGACGCACCTCCGTCGGCCGGCTCTGCCCCGGCACCTTCACCGGCTCGCGCTTGACGCCGAGTGAGTCGAGGATCGGGTCGGGCAGGCGATGGTTCTCGTTCTCGACGACGAGGTGGCCGCCGCCCTCGACCCAGGCCACGAGCCGCTCGCGCTCGGCCGGCGCGAGCGCGTTGCGGCGCGCGGGCAGGATCAGCGTGCCGTTGGCGGGGAGGTCGCGGAGCTCGATCGGCGTCTTGAGATGGCGCACCCGCATGCCCATCCGGTCGAGGAGGCGCTCGGCGGCGAGGAAACCGTTCCGTCGCGCTTCGCCCTGATAACCGGTCCACTCGCGGTCGGGGACGCGCTCGAAGTTGTTGAAGAACCACACCGCGCCGCCGAGCGCGGCGACGGCGAGCACGATCGCCCAGAGTGCCTGTCGGCTCATGGCACCGACGGGGCGGCCGCGGGCCGCGGCGGCGCGAACACCGGCGCCCAGTCGCGCGCGAGCGCCTCGGCCTCCGCGACGCCGGGCAGGCGGCCGGCGTAGGCGGCGCCCTGCCACGCGCGGACGAGGCGCCCGAAGTAGCCGGACGCGTCGCGCGGCAGCGCCTGCTGCGCGGCGCGCAGGCAGTCGCCTTCGGTGTCGCCTTCGGCGAGCGGGACGTGGTCGCGGTGGACGAGCACCGAAAGCGCGCCGCGATAGAGGAGGGACAGCGCTTCGCGGAGCCTGCCTTCGCGCGCGAGCTGCGCGGCGGTGCCGGCCACGTCGTCTGGCAGCGACTCGGGCGTCACCGCGAGCCCGAACAGCGCGTCGGGCGGCCGATACCGGTCGGGCCTCTCGACCAGGAACTGCGGCAGGTACCGCCGCAGGAAGAGGAGGAGGCCGACGATGCCGGCCGCGGCGGCGATCCACATCAGCGCCTGCGAGATCTGCGCGAGGAAGGCGCCGACGTTGTCCCAGAAATCGGCGGCCGAACGGTCGGTTTCCCGCTCCTTCCGCTCGCCGCGGTAGCGCCAGGTCATCGCCTCCTTCGAGGTCTGGAACTCGGGCGCCTTCAGCACCTCCCTGATCTCGGCCTTCGCCGACCTGTCCTGCGCCGTCGCCGGCGGCGGCGCTGCCGCCAGCGAAACCGCCAGCAACACCGCCACCGCAGCGGTCTTCAGCATGCGGAGCCGCTCGTCGAGCCGGCGGAGCGCGAGCTCGATGTCCCATCCCTCGAGGATCGCGCGGCGGTTGAGGTAGAGCGAGAACCCCGCGGCCACGTAGATCGGCTCGATGATCGACACCGCCGCGACGTAGCACAGGCTCTGGTAGAGACTCCAGCCGGAGGACTCCTCGCCGCCGCCGCGGAACACCTCCGAGAACTCGAAGCCCGGCGAGCCGGCCGCGGGCGCGAGCAGGGTGACGAGGAGCAGCGCGGAGAGGAACACGATCCCCTCGAAGTTCGCCGCGATCAGGGTGAGCCAGCCGCCGTATCCGGCCATGCGCTGCCCGAGCGCGGCGCGGCGCTCGTGCGCGGCGCGGCCGGTCTGCTTCTCGAGCTGCCACACCGGCAGCGTGAACGAGCGCCACGGGCTGAGGCGCTGCACCCAGAAGAGGCTGGCGGCGAGGCCCGGTTGCAGGATGTCCCGCCACGCGGCGAGCGCCTCGGCCACGGTGGGCAGCGTGCCGAACACGGCGCGGCTGACGACGTGCAGCACGAACCGGTCGAACACCGGCTTCAGCCACCACAGCGCGACGATCGCGTAGCCGGGCTGCTCCCAGAAGACGGCGTGGAGCACGATCGCCGCCGGCAGGTAGACCGCGCACCACACGCCCCACACCGGCCGCCACCAGGTGCGCGCCATCTGGAAGCCGAGGTCGAGCGCCTCCCAGCCGCCGCGCGGGCGCAGCTGCACGCTCAGCTTCTCAAGCTCCACGGGCGCGTCCTCCGAGCACGAGCCAGCCGAGCACGACCGCCCACGCGATCGCACCGACCGCGTACTTCGTCGGCGGCGGAAAAACGGTGAGCGGCGACCAGAACGCCTCGACGAACGCCGCGACCAAGAACATCGCCGCCGCCCCGTACATCAGCCGCACGGCGGGCTGCGCCGCCGCCATCAGCGCGGCTTTCCGGGACCGGCCGCCCGGCGCGACCAGCGCGGCGCCGAGCCGCAGGCCGGCAGCGCCGGAGATCGCGATCGCGACGAGCTCGAACGCGCTATGGCCGCTCACGAACGACCAGAACGGCGTCCCCAGGCCGACGCCGGTGAGATAGCCGGCGATCGCGCCGATCGTCACGCCGTTGAAGACGAGGTAGAAGAGCGTGCCGAGCCCGAACGCGAGGCCGGTGGCGAAGGTCTGGAAGCCGATCTTGACGTTGTTGAAGATGTAGAAGCCGAACATCGCGACGTTGTCGTCGGCCTCCCGCATCCCGAGCCGCTTGTTGGCCGGGTCGTACATCTCCTGGAACCGCGCGAGCTGCCCCGGGTCGACCAGGTAGTAGATGAAGTCGGGGTATGCCTGCAGCACCGCGATCAGCGCGAGCACCGGGCCGAAGAAGAGGCACGCCGCCGCGACCACGAACCCGCGCTCCGCGCGCACGAGCCGCGGGAAGCCGGCGACCAGGAACTCCAGGCTGCGCGCGGCGCCGCGCCGGGCCCGCGCGCCGTAGAGCAGGTGGTGGCCGCGGAGCGCGAGCCGGTTGAGCCGGTCGACGAGCTCGGGGCTGTACTGCCGGTCGCGCGCGAGCGCGAGGTGCTGGCAGATGCGGCGGTACGCCTGCGGCACGTCCACGTCGGGCAGGGCGTGCGCCGGCTCGAGCGCCGCATTCGCCGCGCGCTTGCGGCGCCGCTCGTCGCGATCGAGCCACTGCTCGAACCGGTTCCAGTCGACACCGTAGCGCGCTTCGAAGACCGCCTGACGCATCGGCTGCGATCCCTACTTCCGGCCCACCAGGTAGTTCGCGATCCGGATCAGCCGGTCGGTCGCCGCCGGCCCGCTCGCCGTGCCGACCAGCCCGCGCGGGATCGCCGCCAGCTCTTCCGCCCGCTCCGCGGTGAGCCCCTGCGCGCGCTCGGCGAAATCGAGGATCGCGCGCTGCTCCGGCAGGGTGAGCGCGACGGCCGGCGCAAGCGGCGCGCCGTCGGGCACCTGGAAGCCGCGCGGCTTGGCTTCCTGGTACACGACGATCGTGCCGGCGGCGAGGTCGCCGAGGCGCTTGAAGTCGCGATTCATCAGCATGGCGAGGAGCCCGATGCCGTAGAAGAGCGGCAGGAAGTCGATCGCGCGGAGCAGGTTCCGCGCGAGCGCCGCCGGCCAGCGCACCGGGGTGCCGTCGTCGTGGAGCACGACGAGCTTCAGGGCCTTCTTGCCCGGCGTCGCGCCGCCCCAGTTCGCCTCGCACCACGCCGGAAACAGCCACTCGAGCGCGAACCACAGGAGGAGGAACAGGCCGGTCCCGAACCCGCCGAGCGCGCCGAGGATCATCGACGCGAGGAGGAGGATGCCGAGCCGCAGGGCGAAATCGAGCGCCCAGGCCCCGGCGCGCGGCACCGGCCCGGCGAGCCGCAGCTCGAGCTCGATCCCTTCGGGCGTGGCGATCCGGCGGGCGGTGTCGAGCATGTCAGCGGGAAGCGAGCGGCACGGGCGCCGTCACGATGCGCGCCGCGGCGGCACTCCCGGGAGCGCCGGCCGCCGCCGGTCGGCGAGCGCGCGTCGTTCGTCGTCGGCGCGGCCGTTCACTCGGCGTAGAAGATGTCCCGGTAGGCGGTGTAGACCGATGCGGCAATCACCGGCGCGAGCACGAACCAGCCGAGCATCAGCGGGATCGAGGCGACGATCGCGAGCCCGAGGATCGCGGCGCCGTACACGAGGAACGGCACGAAGTTCTTCAGGGACACCGAGAAGCTCGTCTTCAGCGCGTCGCCGACCGTGAAGTCGTTGAGGACGACGAGCGCCGGCGCGAACCAGATCGCCATCACCGCCGGGATCATCAGGGCGAGGGCGACCAGCGCGGCGAGCAGGATCGTCATCGTGCTGATGCCGGCCGGCCGGACGCCGCCCATCCCCACCAGCCAGCCGAGGCCGAGCCCGGCGCCGGCGACCGCGAACGCGACGACGAACGCGACGAGGAACATCACGAGATAGGCGACCCCCACGAGCGCCAGCCGGGCGAGGTGGTCCTGGAAACCGGTGAACAGGTGGCCGACGCGCAGCTCGCCGCCCCGGGCGAGCTCGTGGCAGCCGAGCATCAGGCCGCCGGCGAAGATCGGGCCGAGGATGTAGCCGGCGATGTTGCCGAGGAACGGGATGATCCCGATCACGATCGAGATCGCCAGGAAGACGACGATCAGCAGGATCCACGTGCCCGGCTGGAGGCGGAAGAGGGCCCAGGCCTCGGTGCACCATGCCCAGCCCCGGCCGGCCGCGACCGCCTGGCCCTCCGCGATGAACTGGCCGTCGGCCGTGGCCGCCGGCAGGTCGGCGACGCGGGCCCTGGGCGCTGCGTACGGGTCAGTGGCCATTTCCCCCCCAAAAGGAACCTCGACGAGGCCGGCCGAGCCGGCGAAGGCAAGGGTAGAGGAGGGAACCGGTGCCCGCAAGCGCGGTCCGCTGCGCTGCGGGCGCAACCTTTTGTGCCGGACGCGTGAAATTCTTCTCACGCCTCTTAATTTCGGGCGTTGCGACGGCTACCATTCGCAGCAGCGGGGGAGGCGCAAGCGTCGGGCTGCGGGAAAGGCACGGGAACCGTTGGCTGACAAGACCAGGGACAAGCGCGGGTTCGCATTGACCGAGACGTCGCCGCTCGACGGCCGTACGGTGTTCGACGCCGGTCCGCCGTCGCGCCGGGCGGCCCGGTTCAGGAGTCTCACGCTGGTCGGCGCGACGCCGGTCCGCTTCGGCGAAGCCGAGCCCCGGGGCACCCTCAAGATCCGGTTCGCCCGCATGTTCGAGGAGCGCCGCACCGAAGCGTTCCGCGCGCGCGGGCGCGAGGCCGAGCCGAGCGTGCCGGGCGCGCAGCAGGACCCGCAGCTCTACACCTTCCTCGCGCACGACGCCGGCCAGTTCGTGGGCTCCCTGAGCATCCGGCTCGATTCGCCGCGCGGCCTGGTCGCGGACGAGCTCTATCGCGACGAGACTGCGGTGCTGCGCGACCACGGGTGCCGCGTCTGCGAGTTTCTCAACCTGACCGTCGACATGAACTCGGCACCGAGGCGCGCGCTGGCGTGCCTCTTCCACGCCGCGTACCTCTTCGCCGGCGCGGTGTGGTCCTGCGACTACGGCGTCATCGAGGCCCCGGCGCGCCACGCCGAGTTCTTCCGCGTATCGCTCGGCTTCGAATCGATCGGGGAAGAGCGCCTCAATCCGCGCGCGTCCACGGTGGAGCAGTTGCTCTGTGTCCATCTCAAGGCCGTCCTCGAGCGCCTGACCCGCACCGGGGGCCGGCCCGATGCGGCAGCGCAGGATCCCACCCTCTTCCCGTACGGCTTCTCGCCCGAGGAGTCGGTCGGGGTCGTCCGCCGGCTCGCGTCGCTCGCCCTGAGCGGCAACGGCTAGTCCCCCCGCGCGCCCCGGAAAGGGGCGTCCCGCCCCGGCCCGAAGCGGGGCCACCAGCGCTCCCGGAGAGCGGCGGCGGCCGCGCGCGCCGGGACCAGGGCCGCGGGGCAGCCCGGTTTGTCAACTTCTGTCAAACGCGGCGGACCGCCATGGTCGCAGACGCGTACGCCGACTATTCTCCGTCGGTTTAGCGCGCACCAGAGAGGCCGTGCTCGAGCGGCCCCCGCCGGAGGGAAGATGCTGCGCAAGCTGTTCGGGTTCCTGCCCGCCCGCGTTTTCCGTCCGGGCCGGGTCGCAACGTCCCCCCGGGCGGCACGGGCGGAGACCGCGCCCCACCGCCGCAAACCGGTGCTCGAGGCGCTCGAGAGCCGGCTTCTCCTGTCCGCCGACCCCCTCGCCGCCGTCGTCGACCCGCAAGGCCTCCTCGCGCTCCAGCTCACCGACGGCAGCGACACCGCGCTCATCCAGCGCATCGGCGAGGCGGCCGCGGGCGGCGACATCGTCGCGGTGACGCTCGGCGCGGTGACGCAGCAGTACGGCGACCAGTACTTCGGGATCGTCCGGCTGCTGATCGACGCCGGCGCGGGCGACGACTGGCTGCGCCTCGTCGGCATCACGGTGACGACCGAGATCATCGGCGGCCTGGGCACGAACACCCTCGAGTGGTGGAACGGCGACGCGACGTGGTCGATCACCGCGCTCGACACCGGCCAGGTCGGGACGGCGAGTTTCACTTCGTTCGGGAACCTCGTCGGCGCCGACGACAGCCGGGATACGTTCCTCTTCGCGCCCGGCGGGGGTGTGAGCGGCACGATCGACGGGGGCGCGGGCGGTTTGGACAGCCTCGTGATCCAGGGCGGGGAGTACCAGGACGTCGCCGTGACCGCGACCGGCGCCGATTCCGGCGCGGTCGCGCTCGACGATCGGATGATCGCCTACGACGGCATCGAGCCGGTCACCGTCGCCGCCACGGTCGCCAACCTGACCCTGAACGCAACTGCTGGCGACGACGTTCTGCGGCTCGGCGATGACCCGGCGGCAGCGGGCTACACACGGCTCGACAGCCTGAGCGGGACGCTTCCGGACGTGACGTTCGTCGACCCGACGGCGTCCCTCACGGTCAACCTCGGCGCCGGCAACGACCGGATGACGATCGGCACCCTGGACAGCGGGTTCGCGGCCGCGCTCCAGGTGTCGGGGGACGACGGCCGCGACCGCATCGATTTCGCCGGCACCGTCGCGACGCACGGGCAGGACCTCGGGGCGTCGGCCGAGGCGATCGTCGTCGCGCCCGGCAGCGTGCTCAGGACCGATCTCGGCGCGGGCGGCGCAGTGGGGGACCTCGCCCTGGAGGCCGCGGACTCGAACGGGGGCGCGCTCGGCACCGCCGACGCTTCGGTGACGCTCGACGACGCGACGCTAATCGGCCGCAACATCACGCTGGGCGCGACCGCGTCGTTCGCCGGCGACGCGGGGGTCGTCGACGGCGGATCGACCGCGACGGTCGAGATCCTCGGCGGCGAGGTCGCCGCGGCCGGGACGCTCACGATCGACGTGCGCTCGTTCGCTTCGGCCGGCCTGGACCCGGACGCGCCGTCGCCCGCGTCCACGCCCGACCCGGGGGCGGCGGAGATCACGCTGAGCAGCGTGGCCACGGCGCGGATCGGCGGCGGCGCGGCACTCGCGGCGGGGGGCGACATCGAGGTAAATGTGGGCAACGCGGTGGCGGTGGATGCCGGGGACGAGCCGGCATCGATCGCGGCCATCGCCCTCGAGAGCACCGCGACGGTGGAAGCCGGTGCGACCCTGACCGGGCGGGATGTCAGCCTGCAGGTGGCGTCGGACGCGACGTTCGCCTTCGCCGACGTGGTCGTGGCGCCCGACTTCGCGAGCGTGACGCGCGCGGTGATCGCCGACGAGGCGGCCGTCAGGGCGATGGGCGTGGTGCTGGTCAGTGCGACGTCGCTCAGCCGGATGGAGCACGTCTTCGGCGGCGACGCGGCGGCGCCCGGCGGGGCCGCCGCGCCCGGGGTCGTCGGGGGCAGCGCCGGCATGATCGCCGGCGCGGTCGCCGTCGAGGCGCTGCGGCCCGACTTCGACCGGGAGCCCGCCGAGGCGCCGGATCCCGGCCTGAGCGGGCCGATCGACGGAAGCTCCTACGACATTGCGTCCGATCTCCGACTGACCGTCACTGAGAGGTCGCTCGCGGACGCCGGCGAGCTCGCGGCGAAAGCCGTCGCACCCGGTTCGGGCGAATCCCTCGAGGACGCGATCGCGCGCGAGCTTGCCGCCTTCGAAGAGCTCTTCGGCGATGCCGGGCCGAAGTGGGGCGTTGCCGCGCCTCTTGTCGGCATGGTGCTCGGCACGAACGGCGCGACCGGCCGTGCCGGACTGCTCCCGCCGCTGCCGGCGGCGGACGCGGACGGCGATGCGAGGAACCGGCAACGGCCGGCGGATACCGGGTCCGAGCGGGACGATGACCGCGACACGGGGCTGGGTGCCTCGCTCGCACTGTCGGTGATCAAGGAATCGGCGATCGCCGAGCTCGCGCGGAACGTCACTTCCGGCGGTGCCGTCGTGCTGTCGGCGAGCGGCACGCCGTTCGTCCGCACCCGGGCACGGGGCGGACCGGCCGGCGATGCGGGCGGCGCGCTCGAGCTGCGCGAGGGCGAACCGACCGACGCGATCGTCCTCGTCGAGGAGGAGGTCCCCGCCATTCCGGCCGTCGACGAACGCAGCAACCTCGCGCCGGACTACCGGCACTTGTCGGCAACCACCGGCGAGCTCGTGCTCGCGACCGCGGCGCGCCACGACCTCATCGCCGAGGGGAGCGGCGGCGCCGAGCCCGGCACCGCCGTGACCGCAGCGACGCCGATCGACGTCCTGGCCGCCGACGCGAGCGCCGAGCTCGCGGCCGACGACACGTTCACGCTCGCCTTCCTCCCCGATGCGGCCGGCGCCGGCGGCACCGACGTCCACCACGCGGCCGACGGCGACCTCGCCGGGCTGGCCCTGTCGACGCACCTCCCGGCGCTGGCGTTCGAGACCTTCGCCGTCGGCGATCGCGACGGGCCGGACGGTCCGATCAGATCCGGCGACGACGTCGATGCGCTGGTCGGCGAACGTGCGATCGTGGGTTCGGGGCTGCTCGATCGGGCCGCCTTCGCGCCGCCCGCGGCAGCCGATCCGGCGATCGGGCACGACGTGCGCGAGCTCGTGCGCTGTCTCGACGCCAACGCGGCCGGGGGCGAGGCGAGCGCCCACGCCCTGATCGGCGACAGCCGCCAGGTGGTGATTGCCTATCTCGGCGCGCTCGCCGCGCCGATCGCCGCGAGCGCGGGGCTGGCGCACCCGCTTCGCCGCCGCGACGCCGGCGCGCACCTGCGCGGCGATCGCCTGCGCCAGGTCGTGCCCAATGCGTCGCGATACGCGGGCCGCGCCTCGTTCGGCGGCCATGCCGACGAGGTCCGCGGCGGCGGCGCGTGGGTCGAGCGATTCGTGAACGACCTCGGCCTCGCGGCGGAAGACGAGAACCCGAACGCGAAGATCAAGATAAAGGTCTAGCCGCGCGGTGGCAGGGCGCGGCGACGGCGTCTCCCCGTTGGGGGGTCGTCACCCCCGGGCATTAAGTCACGAGCGGTCGCCGCTCCCCGCAGCCGCAAGGAAACTCTTTCACGGCCAAGCGCTTGCGGACGGCGTTCGCGGGCGGTGCTCTCGCTACCATGCGGGACACGCATCCGGAACGCCCGCCCAAGTGAGCCAAGCCCGCGTCATCTTCTCCGGCCCCGCCGTCGAGCGGAAGCCCGCCGCCAAGGAGCCGCTCGGCGGGAACACCGTCTTCAGCGAGCCGGCGACGCAGAGCGCGCGCTTCCGCGCGCTGACGCCGGTCGGCGCCGACTCGGGTCTCTTCCGCGAGGTCGAGCCGCGCGAGAAGTTCAAGATCCGGCTTGCCGCCGGCCCGGCCGGGCGCCGCGCGGAAACGTCGCGGCGCGGCGATCCCGATCCGAACCTGCCGGGCGCCGACCTGGATCCGTTCCTCTTCAGCTTTCTCGCGCACAACGAGGGCAAGCTCGCCGGCAGCATGGGCGTGCGCCTCGACTCCACGGTGCGCGGGCTCGCCGCCGACGAGATGTACCGCGACGAGCTCGACGAACTGCGCGCCGCCGGCCAGAAGCTCGCCGAGCTCGTGCAGCTCTCGGTCGACATGAACTCGGTGCCGCGGCGCGTGCTCGCCGGGCTCTTCCACACCGCGTACCTCTTCGCCGGCACCGCGCGCGGCTGCGACTATTGCCTGCTGCTCGCGAACGCGCGCTACGCCGACTTCTTCTACTCGTCGCTCGGCTTCGACTACGTCGGCGACGAACGCGTCAACGCCCGCACCGCGACGCCGATGGCGCTGCTCGCCGCCCATCTGCCGACGGTGAACGAGGCGCTCGCCCGGGTCGGCGGCCGGCCGGGCCTCGCGACCGGCGATCCGACGCTCTTCTCGCACGGCTTCTCGCCGGAGGAAGTGACCGGCGTCATGAAGCGGCTGAAGGCGATCCGCTAGTCTCCGCTTCGCGCGGGGCACACCCTCGTCCGCTGTCCTCGCTGCGTTTGACCGCCACGCCCGCCGGGTAGAATCCCGGGCGTGATCGAGTGCGCCTCTCCGCGCGCCGCGCTGCCCGCGCACGCGTGATCCCCGGTTTCGACGACCTGCCCGCCTGGACGCTCGCGTGGATCGCGGGCGTGATGCTCCTCTCCGGCTTCATACACGGCGTGATCGGGCTCGGCTTCCCGATCGTCGCCACGCCACTCCTCACGCTGGTGCTGGACCTCAAGACGGCGATCCTCGTCTCGGTCGTCCCGACCTTCGTTCTCACCGTCATCAACGCGTTCCGCGGCGGGCGGCTGCGCGAGAGCGTCGGGCGCTTCTGGTATCTGCCGCTCTGCCTCGCCGTGGGCAGCTACTTCGGCACCCGGCTCCTGATCGTCGCGCCGAGCGAGCCGTTCCTCGCCGTGCTCGCGCTGATGCTCCTCGTGTATCTGAACCTGGAGCGGCTCGGCGCGGCGAAGAGCGCGCTCGTGCGCGCTCACCCGGCGCCGTTCGCCGTGGCGTTCGGCGTCGCCGCCGGAGCGTTCGAGGCCACGGTCAACGTCGCCGGGCCGGTGCTTCTCGTCTTCTTCATGCTCGCCGGCATCAGTCCACGGACGCTCGTGCAGGCGTTCAACTTCAGCTTCATCCTGAGCAAGTGCGTGCAGATCGCCACCTGGACGGTCGCCGGCGGCATCGGGCTCGCGCAGTGGCTCGCGACGGTGCCGTGGGCGCTCGCCGCGTGCGCGACGCTCGTCGTCGGCTGGCAGCTGCACGACCGCGCGAGCGTCGAGACCTACGGCCGCCGGCTGCGCGCGTTCATGTGGGTGATGGCGGCGGCGCTCGCGGTGCAGTTCGCGCGCGCCGTGTGGACGAAGGCTGGATGAGCGCGGTCGCGCCCGGGGCCCTCGCACCCCGTCTCGGGCGTATCGTCCCGGTGCGCCGCAACGAGGTCGCCGCGCTCCTCTGGTCGTTCGCGTACTTCTTCTGCCTGCTCGCGGCCTACTACGTCGTCCGCCCGGTGCGCGACGAGATGGCGGTGCAGTTCGGCGCCGACCGGCTGCAGTGGCTCTTCTCGGCGGTGTTCGCGACGATGGTCGCGCTGGTCCCGGTCTTCGGCTGGCTTGCCGCGCGGCTCCCGGTCAATCGCCTGCTGCCGGCGGTGTACGGCTTTTTCGCGCTCAACCTCGTCGCGTTCTACGTCGCGCTCGAATCGGGCGTGCCGTTGCGAGCGCTCGCGCCGGCGTTCTTCGTCTGGGTGAGCGTGTTCAACCTGTTCGTGGTGTCGGTGTTCTGGAGCTTCATGGCCGACGTGTTCGCGACCGACGCGGCGCGGCGCCTCTTCGGCTTCATCTCCGCCGGCGGCAGCCTGGGCGCGATCGTCGGGCCGGGACTGACGGCATGGCTCGCGCCGGCGATCGGCATTCCGAACCTCCTCCTCGTCTCGATGGCACTGCTCGCCGGGGCGATCGGGTGCATCGCGATGCTGCTCCGGCTTCGCTCCGGCGAGAAGCGGTTCCTCCGCACCGCCGGCGAGGAGACCGGCGCTCGCCCGCGGCTGTGGGAAGGCGTGATCCGGATCGCGCGCTCGCCGTACCTGATCGCGATCTGCGTGTACCTCGTCTGCTACACGTTGCTCGGAACGATGCTCTATTTCGCCCAGACGGAGCTCGTGCCGCAGGCCGTGGCGAGCCCCGAGGCCCGCACGCAGCTCTTCGCGTCGATCGACCTCGCCGTCAACGCGCTCACGCTCGTCCTGCAGCTCTTCGTCACCGGCCGCCTCTTGTCGAAGCTCGGTGTCACCGTCATGCTTGCGGCGCTGCCGGTCGTCTCGATCGCCGGCTTCCTCGCGCTCGGGATCGCGACCGTGCTCCCGGTGTTCGTCGTGTTCGGCGTGCTCCGGCGCGCCGGGGAGTTTTCGATCTCGAAGCCGACGCGCGAGACGCTGTTCACCGTGGTGCCGAAGGAAGAGAAGTACCAGGCGAAGAACGTGATCGACACCGTCATCCACCGCGGCGGCGACGCCGCCTCGGGCTGGGTTGCCGCGGCGCTCCTCGGCGCAGGCCTCGGGCTCTCGGGGCTCGCCTTCGCCGGCGTCCCGGTCGCCTGCGTCTGGCTCGCCACCGCGCTCTTCCTCGGCCGGCGCCACGAGGAACTCCGCGCGGAGGCGCCGCGATGAGAGCCGTGGCGACGGCGCTCGCCCTCGGGTTCGCGCTTGCCTCGCCCGCACTTGCGCAGGACGCGCAGGCGCTCTTCGTGGCGATCTCGGACGGCAACCAGCTCGCGGCGTGGCGCGAGCTCCGCAACGGCGCGGACCCGAACGCGAAGAACGCCGACGGCGCGACCCCGCTCCACGTCGCGGCCGCGCTCGGCCGCGACGGGATCATGCGGCTCCTGCTCGAACGCAAGGTCGAGCTCGAAGCCGCCGACGCCGACGGCAACACGCCGCTTCACCTCGCCGCCGCGCACACCGACGCGGAGACGGTCGAGCTCCTCCTCGGCGCCGGCGCGAAGCTCGAGGCGCGCAATCTCCTCGGCGAGACGCCGCTCTATCTCGCCGCGGAAAGCGGGCGCATCGACATCGCGCGCGCGCTCCTCGACCGGCAGGCCGATCCCAACGCACGCTCGGCGAGCAACCAGACGCCGCTGCACGCGGCGGCGATGGCGGGCGCCCCGCAGCTGATCGCGCTCCTCGTCGATCGCAAGGCGGATGTCAACCTGGTGAACCGGGCCGGCGAGGCGCCGCTCTTCTGGTCCGCCGCGAGCGGGGAGCTCGCGGCGACGCAGATGCTCATCGAGAAGGGCGCCGACGTGAACGCCCGGGATGCGGAGGGCAACACCGCGCTGCACGGCGCGGCCGCCGGCGGCCACCTGGAGGTCGTGATTTTTCTACTCTCGGCCAAGGCCGATCCCAGGCTGAAGAACGCGGACGGCCTGACCCCGGCCGACCTCGCCGGCGCGCAGGGCGAGCAGGACGTTGTGAAGGCGCTGGCGAAGCCGTGACGCGGGTCGCGATCGTGACCGGCGGCGGTCAGGGGATCGGGAGCGCAATCGCGGCGCGCCTCGTCGCGGACGGCTACGCCGTGGTCATCGCGGACAACGATGCCGAGGCCGGGCGGGAAGCGCAGCGTGCACTCGGACCCGCCGCACGCTTCGTGAAGTGCGACGTCGCGGACGAGGCGCAGGTCGGGGCGTGCGTGAAAGCGGCGCTCGCCGGTGCCCGGCAGCTGGATGCGCTAGTGAACAACGCGGGGCTCGCGCGTCCGGCGCGCATCGCGGTGGACAAGCTACCGCTGAAGGCCTGGAACCGGACGTTGGCGGTGAATCTGACCGGCGCATTCCTCATGGCGAAGCACGCGGCGCCGCACCTCCGCCGCGCGCGCGGGTCGATCGTGAACATCGCGTCGACGCGCGCGCTGCAGTCCGAGGCGAACACCGAGGCCTACTCGGCGACCAAGGGCGGCATCATTGCCCTGACACATGCGCTCGCCGTCAGCCTCGGGCCCGAGGTGCGGGTGAACTGCGTGAGCCCGGGCTGGATCGACGTGAGCGGATGGCAGAAGGCGAGCAAGCGCAAGCCGGCCCGTCTCAGGGCGGAGGATCACGCCCAGCATCCGGCCGGCCGCGTGGGAACGCCCGAGGACGTCGCCGCGCTGGTCGCGTACCTGCTCGGCGACGAGGCGGGGTTCATTACCGGCCAGAATTTCGTCTGCGACGGCGGGATGACCCGCAAGATGATCTACCGGTGAGGATGCCCGCCGACCGCCGCGTCGTGTACGCGGCGGGCTTCCTCCGCGCGACGTCGAACGGCCTCATCGGCGTCGTCGCCGGCATCTATCTCGCCAAGCTCGGCTTCGCGCCGGCGGCGTTCGGCGTCATCCTCGCCGCGGGGATCGCGGGCACTGCGGTCGCGGCGGCGGTCGTCACGTTCTGGGGCGATCGCATCGGCCGCAAGCGCGGGCTCATCCTGCTCGCGCTCGCCTCGGCCGCGGGCGGCGCGGCGATCGCCGCCGCGTCGGATCTCGCGGTGCTCGCGGCGGCCGCGTTCCTCGGCATGATGAATTCGCTCGGCAAGGATCGCGCGGCGGCCGCGGCGTTCGAGCAGGCGATCCTCCCGGGCACGGTGGACGACGCCGGCCGGACGCGCGTCTTCGCCTGGTACAACGTGACGCAGGACATCGGGCACGGGCTCGGCGCCGCGCTCGCCGCGACGCCCGAGCTCTTGCGCACCGCCGGCCTCGCAGGCGAAGTCGGGTCGCTGCGCTTCGCCGTCGTCCTCTATGCCGCGCTCCTGCTCGCGGCGGCAGTCGCGTATGCCGGCCTGAGTCCGGCCGCGGAGGTGCGGCACGACGAGCGCGCGCCCAAGGTCTCGCGGCAGAGCCGCCGCATCCTGTGGCGGCTGTCGGCGCTCTTCGCGCTGGACAGCTTCGCCGGAGGATTCCTCGGCTCGGCGCTGTTCGCCTACTTCTTCTACGCGCAGTTCGGCGTCGGCGAGGGCACGATCGCGGCGCTCTTCGTCGGCGCGCGGATCATGAACGCGTTTTCGCACCTCGGCGCCGCGTGGCTCGCGCGGCGGATCGGGCTGATCAACACGATGGTGTTCACCCACACGCCGTCGAGCCTCCTGCTCCTCACCATCCCGTTCACCGACAGCTTCGCGCTCGCCGCGGTGCTGTTCCTCCTGCGCGAGGGACTGTCGGAGATGGACGTGCCGACGCGGCAGAGCTACCTGATGGCGATGGTCCGGCCCGAGGAGCGCACGTTCGCGGGCGGCGTCACGAATCTCGCGCGGATGTCGGCGCGCGCCGTCGCGCCGGTGATCGCCGGCGGGGCGATGCAGGCCGCGCTGTGGACGCCCCTCGCTGCCGCGGCGGCGATGAAGATCGCGTACGACTGGATCCTGTGGGTGCAGTTCCGGCGGGTGCGGCCACCGGAGGAGGAGCGGTGAGGCGGATGACGCCGGGCAAACAAGCGGCGCATCGAATGCGCTGTTCTGGGCCACCAGGCCGCTCCCAGCCAATACCGGACATACTCAACTGGTCTGATTCGTCCACTCTGAAAATTGAAACCCCCGCAGAAGCGGGGGGGCACATCCCATCTTTGGTTACTGTTGTGTGAACGCCATCTACTTGGCTCGCTTGAGGAGCAGATAGGAAGTTCCCGAACCCACAGACGGCGCCGGATTGATTATCTTTAGCTCGTCTCCTGTAATGGCAAATTTGCGCATCTGATCCGCGCCGACCCAGTTCGCGAATGTGCTGCCTTGAGGATGGAGAGAATACGAGCCCTCCTTTTCGTTGATCGTATAGGTGCCGAAGTGGGCGAGGGATCCCTGCACAATGGCTTTGTTTTCCTCAGCAGTTGCCATCTCGCG
>Ga0335084_10001084_pt1 | contig 24838 bp, 13 predicted proteins | sample Lox_Sample_44_FD_206721 | JGI IMG/M metagenome (GOLD analysis project Ga0335084, IMG submission 206721) | Soil microbial communities from Loxahatchee National Wildlife Refuge, Florida, United States - Lox_Sample_4.4 | ecosystem: Environmental > Terrestrial > Soil > Wetlands | place: USA... | reverse complement strand
GAGGAGACACGGCGCGTCTTCGCCCGCCGCATCGGGTTCAAGGCGGACATCGATCCAAAGCTCGCGGGCGATATTCTGGATCCATGGATCGACGTCCATTTCATCGCCGAGCGCACCCGTGCGATCGGCCCGCTTCTCTATTTTCCGTTCGTGCTGCTCGGCCTCATGGTGGTCGCGCGCTGGTCCGTGTTCGACAACTGGGACATTCCGATCGCGCTGGCGATCGTGTTCATCCTCGGCTTTACGATCGCGTGTGTGAACGCGTTCCTGATGCAACGAGCGGCGAGCCGCGCACGCGGGCTGGCGCTCGAGCGTCTGCAGGCGCTGCTACTGCAGAGCAAAGGGCAGGCACCGGGCGCCTACCCGATCCCCGCGCATCTGGAAGCGATTTGCGAGTCCGTGCGCTCGCTGCGCAAAGGCGCGTTCGTTCCATTTACCGAGCAGCCGCTGGTGCGAGCTGCGCTGATTCCATTCGGCAGCGCCGGAGGTCTGTATCTGGTGGATTGGTTCGCATTGGCGTCATCGTGACACCCGCGCTAAACCATCGGATGATTGCTTGCGGGAAGTATGACGGCCAGAATCCAGGCCTTGGGGCCAATCTGTATGGCATCACCAGATTACTGGCTGGAGAGGGTCGGGCCGAATACTTTTTCTTTGGGCGCCATCAACTGAAAGGGGATTGCGATGAGAATGCTATTGACTGCGCTTGTATTGACCTGCGTCTGCCTGGCTGGATGTTCAACGATCTACAGAACCGTCAGCATCGATAGCAAACCAGCGACCAGCGTGAATATCGATGCGAAGGAGCGGATGATCCTGGTCACCGACCACGGCGGCCAAAACGGCGACCGTCGCGTCATCTGCGCCGAGCCGAGCCCGGATACTGCGGTCGGTATCGCTGCATCCACGTCCGCAGCAGCCAATATTCAAGGCAAGGTCGACGCCAAGCTTGCGTCCTCACTTGCCGAAGCGGTTCAGTCCGTCGGACGCCGCACGCAAACCATTCAGCTGCTGCGCGACGGCCTCTACCGTGCGTGTGAAGCGTATATGAACGGCGCCATCACTCAAGAAGAGTACCGCCTCTTGCTGGCGCGAATCAGCGCCTTCTCAGTCACGATCCTGGCGATCGATGGATTGACCGGCGGGCAGGGCATTCAACAAACAGCGATCGCTACCAAGAGCGACGCCAAGGCCGGCACGGAACCATCGGGCACCGCTGAGGCGGGACCCGCCGGCGGCCCGGCGAGTGCGCCCAACACAACGATCCCGCAGGACAACCTGAACGCGGTAGTTACCATCGTGGAGCAGTTCTACAACCTGCAGCGGTACGTCTACGAACTGGACATGAAAATGGCTGAGGCGAAGCGTTCCACGCCCCCTGCGCAAGCGACCGTGGCCGGGGAGGCTGCGAAGAAACCGTGAGCCGAGACAATTGCGTCTATGGTAACCACGAACGACCCCCGCCGGGACACATATGGCCGATAAGGACGCAGTGAACAACAGCTTCACCACCTCGGATGGTTGTCATCCAAGCGAGGAGGTCTTCGAGCGCGAATATGAGACTATTTCGCAACGGAGCCGCGATGCGGGTCTGCGCAGCGGCAGCATTGCGCGCGATCAGCTCATGGGCCTCGCGTTCTCGGGTGGTGGGATTCGCAGCGCGACGTTCAATCTCGGGGTGTTGCAGGCGCTGGCCGAGTTGCAGTTGCTGAAGGAGTTCGATTACCTCTCGACGGTTTCAGGAGGCGGCTACATCGGCAGCTGGCTGACAGCATGGATTGCGCGTGCCGATGAGGAGAACCGCACGCGCGAGCTCGAAGAGCAATCCAAGACCGGCAAGGAAGTGCCGCATATGCCGGGCGTCGAGAGCGTGCAGCACCGGCTCTCCCCCAGTCTCGATCCCGCCGACGAGCCCGAACAGATCCGTTTTCTGCGCAGCTACAGCAACTACCTCACACCGAAGACCGGACTGCTGAGCACCGACACATTGGCCGGCATCGCCACCTACCTGCGCAACTTCATTCTGAACCTCGTGATTTTGAGCACCGGGCTTGGAGCGATTCTGCTGCTGCCGCGGGTCGCGGCCTATCTAGGCGTGTACCTGCAGGACAGTCCCGGATTCAGCTTGGCGGTGGGGATTGCGGCGCTTGCTGTGGCTGTGCTGTTCATCAATATCAATCTCGCCACGCAACTGCCTGGCAGCGGCTTCAATCGCGCACGTCGGCTCGCGCAGGCTTCCGCCCCCGATCCCTGGTACGTGCGGCGCGCCTGGGTGATGGTGACGATCATCGGGGCACTCATTGTGTCGGCGTTGTTCCTCTCGTGGTGGCTGGCCGGGATGGATCACAGCCTGTCCAAATTCTTCTTTGGCGAGTCGATGCGCTGGCATGCTGTGGCCGTGATGATCGCAGTGCCGCTTGCGATCGCGCTCATCTGGGAGATTGCACTCAAAGTGGCCGATGTGCACAAGGATGCCATGGAGCGGCCCACCTGGTGGTGGCGTCTGCTCGGACTGGTGGTCGGAGCAGCGGTCGGTCTCGCTGCGCTGATCTGGCTACAGTCGCTGTTTGTCGCGCGGCCATCCGATGGGCTCTATCCGATCTGGCATGCGACGGTGTGGGTGTTTCCAGGTTTGCTCGGCGCCTTCGGTCTCGCGGCGGTATTCGTCATCGGCACCAGCGGCCGCCAGTTCGAAGAAGACAGCCGCGAATGGTGGAGCCGCGTCGGGGGCATTCTGCTGGCGGTGGCATTTGGCTGGATCGCGGTGTCAGCCGCTGCCATCTATGGCCCCTGGGCGATGATCAATCTGCCGGGCGTGATCAAAAGTCTCGGTGTCGGATGGATCCTCACCACGATCGCGGGCGTACGCACAGCGATGAGTCCGTCGACGGGTGATCCTGGTTCGAACAACTTCCGTGAGCTCCTGGCGAAGGCCACGCCGTTCGTCTTCGTAGCTGGACTGTTGCTGGCGCTCTCGTATGGCATCCACGCGCTGCTCGCGGCCTGGATCGCTGAGCCCTGCGTGCCGGCCGATGGACACGCATGCCCATGGGACGATTATGCAAGTTGGATTACGCCCTGGGTCACGCAGCCCGAGCTGTGGATTCTGCTTGCAGCCAGCATTGCCATCATGCTGTTCTTCTCCTGGCGCGTGGACGTCAACGTCTTTTCCTTTCACATGTTCTATCGCAATCGCCTGGTGCGCTGCTACCTCGGCGCCAGCAATCCGACACGCAAACCCCACCCGTTTACCGGTTTCGACGGCACCGATTCGCCTCCGCTCATGGCTCTGGTGCAGCGGCCCTACCACCTGATCAACACTGCGCTCAATATCACCACCGGCAAGCGGCTCGCGTGGCAAGAGCGCAAAGCCGCTTCCTTCGTGTTCAGCCCCTTGTTCTGCGGCTATGATCTAGGCAAGGTGAACGGCAAGTCGGTCAATTGCTATCAACCCACCGCCGATTACGTAAGCGAAGCCAAGGGCTGCGTCGGGCTGGGCAGCGCGCTCGCCATTTCTGGCGCGGCGGCGAGCCCGAATCAGGGCTATCACTCCGCGCCGGCAGTGGCGTTTCTGCTGACCGTGTTCAATGTCCGCCTCGGGTGGTGGATGCAGAATCCGAACCGTGACACGGTCTGGCGCAAAGCCGGGCCCGGCTGGGGCTTTCGTTATTTGGTTGCGGAGTTGTTTGGCGCCGCCGATGAGACCTCGAAGTTTGTTTATTTGAGCGATGGCGGCCACTTCGACAATCTCGGCATCTACGAGCTGGTGAAGCGGCGTTGCCGTTTCATCGTCGCAGCCGACGCTGGCTGCGACCCTAAGATCGACTTCGAGGATTTGGGCAATGCCATCCGCAAGTGCAAGATCGATCTGGGCGTGACCATCGATATCGATGCGCGCGTCATCGTGCCCGATGCGGTGACGAAGAAGAGCCTGTTTCATTGTGCGGTCGGGACGATTCGCTATCCGGGTTCGAGCAGGCGATCGGCGCAGGGCGCGGCTGACGACTCGGCGGACGCGGCGGGCGAGCGCGACGACGGTTATGAGGGTTATCTGCTGTACATCAAGCCCAGCCTTTCGGGCAACGAGCCCAGAGACGTTCTGCAGTACGCAGCCGCGCATCCGGAATTCCCGCACGAGTCGACATCGGATCAATGGTTCGCCGAGTCTCAGTTCGAGAGCTATCGCAAGCTGGGCTACCATCTGGCGAGCGAAGTTTTCATGCGCGCGGGCATCGACCGGGCGACAGAGCGCGAATCCATGTTCGTCGCGCTCAAGCAGAAATGGTATCCGCCGAGCACGGCGGTGAAGAGCGCGTTCTCGCGCCATGCCGACCAGCTGAAGATCCTGCAGGCCGCGCAGCGCAACGACCAAGAGCTGCGCTTCCTCGATGCGCAGATCTACCCGGAATGGAACCGGCTAATGGAAGGCAGGCGTGCGGTCTACCCGCCGCGACTGTCCTTGCCCGCCAAAGCGAACGAGCTGCGCTCCGGTTTCTACTTCTGCTCGAATCTGCTCGGGTTGATGGAGAGCGTGTACATCGATCTCAATCTCGAAGAGGACTTCGACCATCCCGACAACCGCGGGTGGGTGAACCTGTTCAAGCACTGGTCCTGGTCCACGATGTTCAGGGCGACGTATGCGGTTTGCTCCGCAACGTACGGCGCACGCTTCCAGACGTTCTGCAGATCGCGACTCGAGCTGACACCCGGCGAGGTGTTGTTCGCGAAAACACCTGATGCCGCTGCGAGCACGGGCCTGTGCCGGGACCGCGAGGCGCTCGAATCGTATCTCCAGCGTGCGCAACATGAGACCTATGATCTCAACTTCGAAGAAGTTCGCATCATCCGCGACATCGCCTCCCGCTACGATCAACTCGATGAGCTGATCCTGCTGCGCTTGCGCGTACCCGATCCTTCCCAATCCGGTGAGGACTCGAGCAAAGCGTATGCATTGGAGTTCACCTTCGGCTTCGCGCTCACCAATCGCCAGCGTGAGTTCGTCTACCTGCGGGTGCAGGATCATCTGCGCGCGATGGGGCTTGCGCGCCTTGGGTTGAAGGCATTGTGCCGGGCGGGATATACCAGCATCGCCCTCGATGCGCCGGTTCCCGACGAAGAATACCAGCACCGCTTCCGCGATCTGCTGAGCTCGGTGCTGCGCGAAGCGGGTCGCGGGGAAGAGGCGATCGCGGCCGAATCGGAGCGCTAGGAGTCAGCGTTCATCCACGCTTCGGTCCCGTGTTCAACTCTTCCAGCAACGTCCTCGCTCCATGCAACTCCTCGGTATCGAACCCCTCGGTAAACCAGTTGTAGATCGAGGCCATGAGGTCATTGGCGCTACCTCGGTCACCTCGATCGGCGAGCAGTCGTGCGTAGCTGGTCGCGGCGCGCAGCTCCAGCATTCGTGCGCCCTGCGCCCGCGCGGTTTGCAGCGCTGCCTCGAAGCAGCTCAACGCAGAATCCGACTGCCCCGCTGCCGCAAGGAGGTCACCCCGCAGTCGCTGCAACTCTGCGAGAGCGAAGCGCTCCTCGCTGCTATCGGCTTTGCGCAGCCCGTCGCTCACCGCGTGCAGGCCCTCGTCGATGGTCCCTTCCGCGAGGCACAGTCTGCCATGGACCGCGGCATAGAGCGGCACTCCGTTGCCCATCGCCGCCGAATCGAGCTCGGCGTATCCCTCCGCGATAGCCTCTCGTGCAGACTGGTAATCCCGTTCGCTGGTCTGCACTGCAGCTCGCACGAATGCCGCGCGCCCCCGGTAGTAATGGAATCCCTGCTCGTCGATCAACTTCTCCCACTTCGGCAGCAGCAGCTTCAGTTCCGCGGGACAAAGTTCGAGCAGACCCAGGAATCCTGCGGTGACGGCAAGTGCGTAGGCGCGTGTGTGCGGGTGCTTGACGCGGTCCGCGCGCGTGATCGCATCATCTCGCGCTCGGCGTGATTGGTCCGGGTACCCCAGTAGCCAGACGCACCACGACAATCCGGCCAGCCCGGCCATGATCGGATCCTGCCCGTACTTCATCGCGAGTGCGCCATCCTGCCCGGGATCTGCCAGCGCGAGGGATTGCTCGATGCTGGCACGCCCCTCACGGAGGTTACCCAGATAGCATTGCACCCGCCCGAGGAGCCCGTAGCCCATCAGCTGCGCCACGCGCTCACCGCGCGCGTTGGCCATCGACAGCAGGCGCGTGGCCGCCTCTTCGGCCACGCGGTGGTGTGCGGTCCACGTTCCATAGCCCCACTGCATGTACAGCGCGCGCGACACCAGCTCGACGTCCTCCACCCGGTCGCACAAGTCCACTGCCCGGTGATAGGCCGCCTCGAATTCGGGTGCTCCCCACCCCGCGGTTGCGATGATTGGAGTGGTGAGCGACACGCGGAAGTCGAGCTCGAGCCGATCGCGCTGTTGCGAAGCAGGCTGCCCGAGCACCAGTTCCACTCCTTTATTGAGGTGTCCGATGGCCTCTGCATTGGCGGAGCGCGCGGTTGCGACGCGGCCGGCCTCGAGCCAATAGGGGATCGCCTGCCGGGGGATGTCGGCGGCCGTGTAGTGCCGTGCCAGAAGCTCCGGCTCGAGCTTCGCAGCGTCCGGGAAATGTTTCTCCAAAGCTCGCGCGACTTGCGCGTGCAGTTCCGCACGCCGGCTCTTGAGGAGCGAATCGTACGCGGCGTCCTGCACCAGAGCGTGCTTGAATACGAATCGCTGTTCACCGATCGATTCACGCCGGAACACCAACTCGGAATCCACCAATAGTGCGAGTGCATCGTTGAGTGGCCTGTCCCGTATCGGCGACACCCTCGACAGCAGATCGTGACCAAACTCGCGGCCGATGCAGGCGCCGATCTGCGCAATCTCCTTGGCGGAACCCAGCCGGTCCAGGCGTGCCATCAGCGAATCGCGCAGCGTGTTGGGAATGGAGAGCGTCGACAGCGGCGCGGCGAGATCGTAACGCTCGCCGACGTCCTTGATGACGTCCGACTCGAGAATGGCCTTGGTGAGCTCCTCCACAAACAGCGGAATGCCATCGGTCTTGGCGAAGATCTGCAGCGCAATTTCGCCGGGCAGCGCTTTGCCGCCGGCTACCCGAGCGGCAATCGCCCGCGTCTGGGATGCGTCTAGACGACCCAGCGTCAGCGCTGTGACGTGCGGCCCGGTCCACGCGGGTCGGAACTCGGGGCGGTAGGTGACGACCAGCAACACCCGCAGGCCGTACAGCTGGGTGACAAGCAGCTGGAGGATTTCGAGCGTGGTCGGATCGGCCCAGTGCAGATCCTCGAACAGCATCAGCACCGGGCCTAAGACGGCCGCAGACTCGATCAAGCCATTCAGTGCACGCAGGGTCTCCTCCTTCTGCTTCTGCGGGCTCAGCCCCAGCGCGCCGTAACGCGCTTCCGCAGGCAGCGACAGCAGGCGCGCGATGAGATTCACGTCACGCACGGGCCGGCCGTACTGCGACAACATGTTCTCGAGTCGATCCAGCCGCGCTTCGGCGGCATCGTCGCGATCGAGCTTGAGCATGCGATCCAGGTTATCGACCACCGGATAGAGCGCCGTGTTGGCAAAATAGGGGGAGCATTGGTACTGCCAGGGCGCGATACCTTCTTCGGTTAGCCTGTCCCGCAAGGCACGCAGGATGCGCGATTTCCCGATGCCGGCCTCTCCACACAACATCACCGCCTGTCCGTTGCCGGACTTGGCGGGCTGCCATGCGCGCATCAAGGTGGCGAATTCTGAGTCCCGGCCGACCATCGCTGGGAGCGGGCCATGATGGGTCGCTTCGAAGCGGCTCTGCGCGGTGCCCGGCGCAACGGCCCGCCACGCGTGTATGGGGTTCGCGATACCCTTCAAGGAGTGCGGACCGAGGTCCTCGTACTCGAAATTCCCACCGGCCAATCCGCGTGTGCGATCACTCAGCAGCACGGCGCCCGAAGGGGCCAACCCTTGCAGTCTAGCGGCTACGTTTGGGGTGTCGCCCAGCGCAAGCTGCTCCTGCGTCGAACCCGAACCGACGTCCCCCACAACCACCACCCCGGTGTGAATGCCGACGCGTACCGACAGCGGTCCGCTTGACGTCGGCAGCGCAGACAGCGCGTCCACGATACCCAGACCAGCCCTCACGGCGCGCTGTGCATCGTCCTCGTGTGCCTGCGGGTAGCCGAAATAGACCAGCAGCCCGTCGCCGAGGTACTGGGCCACGTGCCCTTCGTATTTGGCAATGACGCCGGCACATGCCAACTGATAGGCACGCACCAGCTCGCGGTATTCCTCGGGATCGAGGCGCTGCGACAGCTCAGTCGAGCCGACCAGATCGCAGAACAGGACCGTGAGCTGGCGGCGCTCCGCACCGGCAGTAGCAGCCTTGAACTGCGTCGCGGCGGTGGCCGCTTCGGGCTGCGCGCCCAATGCCGCGATCGCCGCCTTAAGCTTATTGCGCGGACCCATTGGCAAGCCGAGCTCGCGCAGGTCGGCGTCGCTGAGCGTCGGCAGGACCGCGAAGTCGATCTGCTCGCGCTCGAACGCATCGGCATACGCCCCCAAACCCAGGCTGCTCAGCCAGTCCCCGATCTCAGCCATCGCCCCCCCGTGGGAGGATGCTACTCTGTGCCTCGCTTTCCTGCCATCGTTCCGCTAGTAGACAAGCTGCTGCTCGAACGCCTCAGCGCTTCGTTTGCCGCTAGTGTCCAATGATCTTCCCAAACCGTACCCACTGCTTGCCGTCGAAGCGCGCCAGCTGCGCCGACTCGATCAGGAAGTAGTCGTCGGCTCCGGTGTTCCACAGGATGCCCGGCAGCATCATCGGGAGCTGAAGGTCGCGTATCGAAGTCATCTGCCGCATGACGTTGTCCCGGGTCCGGGACCGTAGGCCTTGCCGGCCCAACCGGCCGGTAGAGGCGACCAGACCAGGATGCATGCAAATATGGTGGGGCCGAACGGCTTCATGGCGCTCTCCTCGAAGTATGACCTTGCGTTCGTGGGCGACCCGTGGTCAAGCAGTGGCGCTCGCTCGAGCGGACACTTCCGCGTATCAGCGATGCACGTGCTCGCAATGCGCGCGAACGTCGAGCTGACACCAGCGCCCGTGATCGATCGAACACAACGTGGTGATGTCGGCGATGCCGGAGCGCGCACCGCACCTCGAACTCGCTTCACGGACAATACACGATAAACCAGCACTCCTGACGGTTAGGATGCGATTCCAAACTGTCGATCCAATGGCGCGGACCTCACGCGTGTTCCAACAGGTTTCGGCCGAGTTGCTCGGACTGTGGCAAAGGCGCAGTGGACACTAGCGTGCGCGCCGCAAACGGAACCGCACTGCTTCGTCGACGCTTTCGATTTGTTCTATCTTGCCGCCGGCTCCGGCACTCTTGCGTTGCCGCTATGTCATAGGGGTACTGCCGTGCACGTCACGGCTGATTCCTAAGCGTTTACACCGGGCTGCGATTGTAATTCTTACACGCCATCGCGCCTTCGTATGTGAGGCAGATGATGGGACACAACTCAGTTCTGATTGACTCGGCCCCAGCCGAGACGGTACGAGCGGCCGACGATCCGGCTGCCTCGCATGCGGACAATGATGATGCGCCGGTGCCGGTGGTAGCGCCGATACCCACCGTGAATCCGTGGTGGGAAGCCGGCCCGGCTCGCGGGGCGCTCGTCGTGCTGTTGGTGTTTGCGCTTGCCTACGTGCTGCAGGCGACCCGGCAACTGGTTTTGCCTATCGTCGTGGCGCTGCTGATCGCGATCGTGCTCTCGCCGGTCGCGGCGTGGCTGCGCAAGCTGCACCTGCCGCATGCGCTGGCGGGCGGCATCGTCGTGTTGGTATTTGCCGGCGCGGTCGCGGCGGGCGTCTATGCGCTCACCGATCCCGCGACGAGCTGGATCGAGCGCGCTCCGGAGACATTGCGCGATGTGCAAAAGAAGCTGCGCAAACTGCGCCTGCCGATGATGCACGCCCAGCAGGCGGCACGTCAGGTGGAGGAGCTGGCAAATGTCGATGGCCACAAGCCCGGGCCCGAGGTGACGGTGAAAGAGCCCTCGCTCGCGAGAAAGCTGCTGACCAGCACGCAGAAGGGACTCGTCTATCTGGCCGAGACCATCATCCTGGTATTTTTCATCCTCGCGTTCGGCGATGCATTCGTGCGCAATCTGGTGAAGATTCCAGCGCGTCTGCGTGACAAGATTCACGTGGTGAAGATATTGCAGGAGATCAAAGAAGAAGTCAGCCACTATCTGTTCACGGTCGCGTGCATCAATGCGGGTCTGGGCACCGCCACCGCGATCGCCATGTGGCTGCTGGGAATGCCCAACGCGGTCCTGTGGGGCGTGATGGCCGCGGCATTCAACTTCGTGCCGTACCTCGGCAGCGCGGTCACGCTGACGGTCTTGACCGTGGTCGCGCTGATCACGTTCGACGCTCTGGGGCACGCCTTACTAGTACCCGCGGTGTTTCTCACGCTTGCGGCGATCGAAGGGCAGATCGTCAATCCGATCATCGTCGGCAGGCGCATGTCGTTGAGCCCGCTGGTGATCGTCATCGCCCTGATGATCGGCGCATGGGTGTGGGGTGTAATCGGTGTGCTGCTCGCCGTGCCGATCCTCGTGATGGTCAAAATCTACTTTTCGCACAGCGAGCATCTGGCGCCGTTCGCCGAGGTGCTGGGCAAGAATTGAGATGGACTCGCGCGGGCAGTTCCGGGCCGCGGTGGAGTGGGATCTTCAGCGGAACGGATTGGTCCACGGCTCGTGATAAAGTAACGCAGAAGAACGGGCGCCGAGACGGGCTGATAGTCCCTTCTAGGCGGGACCTGCCAGTTGAGCAAGCGCTGCGAGGAGATCCGTCCAAAGCTTGTGCCGATGCGTTTTGACCAATCATCATGTCCATTACCAGCGCGGATGCACTGTTGTTCGACGATGCCATGGTGGTGCGTTGGCGCAGTGATCGTGCGTTGTGGCTCGCGTTCGCGATCTCGCTCTCGCTGCATGCCGCCGCGGTAGCCCTCTTCCCCAGCCTGAGCGTGCCGCAGCCCAAGTCCGCGGTACTCACGGTTGAGCTCGAGCGTACGCCGGCCTCGGAGCCGGTGGTCGAGCCAAACCCCGTGCCGAAGAAGCTCGCGGTGAAGCGCGTCGAGCCGCAGGTCGAGAAACCCTTCGAGCGTCAGAACCTGCAGGCCGCTGCCGAGCCCGCACCGCTTCCGCAAGCGCGGCCAGTCGATCCGCGCAAGGAAATGTCTGCCGTGCCGCGCGCGGAACCGAAGATCGAGGCTCGGCCGAATGTGCCTGAGTCCGTGCCGGCGATTCATCCTGAGCCGCGTCCGCTGGTCGACACACAACCGGTGCCGCAGCCGCGCACCGAGCGTGCGCCTGCGGTTCCGGCGGCGCCGACACGGGCCGAACCCGGCGCGGAGCATCAGGCCGAAGTGCGGCCCGAGCCGCGCATGGAAGCGCGCGTCGAACCGCGGTTGGAAGCTGCAGAGCCCCGTCCAGCGCCGAGAATCGAGACGCGCGTCGAGCCGGTACCTACCGCTCGGCCGCAGCCGACACCGAAGCCGCAACCCGAGCAGATTGTCGCCGCGCAACCGCGCCCGGAATACTCTGTGGTGCTGCCGAAGATGGAAGCGGTGCCGGTGGCGCCGCGCAGCGAACGTCAGCATGAATTGAAGGCGGAGCCGCGTACCGCGCCCACCATCGCGGCGCGAGCTGCGTCTGCGGTCGAACCGCCGCCGCTGCCGGCTGCAAACGTGACTCCGCGCCCCGAGTCGTTGGCTGCGCGGAAGCCTCCGCCGCTCGCCGATCCCCGCCAGGAAGTGAAGCCGGAAACATCCTCACCGCCTGCAGTGGCGCCGCGTGGACCGATAGCGGCTGAGACTCCACGCGCAGAAATGCAGCCGACGGCGCCGATGCCCCAGCCTGCGCCGCAGGCGCTCGAGCATCGCGCCGAGCCACCGGTGGTGGTAGCGCCCGTGCAGCGTGCGCCTGAGATTCGTCGGGAGGTGAAGCCGGAGCCGGCGATACAGATCTACGCACCCGCGGTTGCGACGCTGGACCCGGCAGCGCCCGTCGAGCAGCCGCGCGTGCGCGAGCCGATGGTGGCAGCGCCGGTGCAGCGCGCGCCTGAAATTCGTCGCGAGGTGAAACTGGAGCCGGCGATACAGGCCTACGCACCCGCGGTTGCGACACTGGATCGGGCAGCGCCGGTCGAACCGCCGCTTGCGCGCGAGGAGCCCAAACTCAGCCCGCCGGTGAGCCTGGTCGCGATACCCGCGCCCGCCAAGCGGACGAAGGCGGACGAAGAAGCCGCGATGCGCCGCTATGCTACGGAGGTTTCGAAACTGATCGGGAAGGGCGTGTCGGAACGCGATTACCCGCGCCTTGCGCGCGATCGTCGCTGGCAGGGGACGACCCAACTGGTGCTACGCATTCGTGCGGACGGCGGGCTGGGCGAGGTGATCGTCGCAACCAGCAGCGGCTACGAAATCCTGGATGAACGTGCTCTCGAGGTGGTGAACCAGATCAAGCTGCCCGCGGTGCCCTTAGAGATACAGTCGCGCGCTTTCGCGGTCAGGATCCCGGTGCGGTTCGATTTGAAGGAGTAGCAGTCCGTCCTGTCACGCTCACGCGGAACTGCAATGACGATGCGCGCGATGGTGTTCCACGTACCTGATGCGTCACTGCAACTCGAGCAAGACCGCGCCGTGCCCCGACCCGGCGAGCATGAGGTGCTGATCCGGGTTCACGCGTGCGGCGTGTGCCGCACTGATCTGCACATCGTCGACAGCGAGCTGCCCGCGCCCAGGGCAGCATTGGTCCCCGGGCACGAGATCGTCGGGACGGTGGTAGAGGCGGGTGCGCAGGTGGATGGTCTGCGCGTAGGCGAGCGCGTCGGTGTGCCATGGTTAGGCTGGACCTGCGGTGAGTGCGAGCAATGCCGAGCGGGGCGCGAGAATCTTTGCGAGCGTGCGCGCTTCACCGGATATCACATCGACGGTGGTTATGCCGAGTACACCGTCGCGAATGAGCGTTACTGCTTTCCGATTCCCGATCGCTTCAGCGACATGGAAGCGGCACCACTCCTGTGCGCGGGGTTGATCGGCTATCGCGCGCTGCGTCTTGCAGGAGATGCACCGCGACTCGGACTCTATGGCTTCGGTGCGGCTGCCCACATCGCAGCTCAGGTCGCACGCTGGCGCGATCAGCGCGTGTTCGCGTTCACCAGACCCGGAGACGAAGCGGGCCAGGCATTTGCGCGAACGCTGGGCGCGGAGTGGGCCGGCGGGTCGGACACGCGTCCGCCGGAGCCGCTCGATTCCGCTGTCATTTTCGCTCCGGTCGGTGCGCTGGTGCCGGCGGCATTGGCAGCGGTCGCGAAGGGCGGTACTGTGGTGTGTGCGGGGATTCACATGAGCGACATCCCGAGCTTTCCGTACCGACTGCTCTGGGAGGAACGCATCGTCCGCTCGGTGGCGAATCTGACACGTGCCGACGGCACGGAGTTCTTTCGCGTCGCCGCGCAGATCCCGGTACGCACCGCGACTGTCGAATTTGACCTCGGCGAGGCGAACGAGGCGCTCAGCGCTCTGCGCGCAGGGCGCATCGAAGGCGCTGCCGTCCTGGTACCCTAGCCTGGATAATTCATGAATTATCCAGGCTAATACTTTAGACGTACGGAAGTGCCGTCTCAACCGATGCACACTGGCACGCTATAAGCATGGTCAGGTTGTCGGAGAATCGGCCGGGCCGCTCTCGCGTTCATTCGTCGAGACCGTGATCACGGCCCATCTGTGCCACTCGATCATTCCGAGGGCACGGTTTTCTGCGAGCGGCTACGGGCGCCCGCGCAAATCAAGACCAACGATTTCAAACCAACGTTCACGCATGAAGGACGACGCACAGCCAGCCGAAGGCGTCGAGCAGTCGCTTGCTCGTGTGCTCGCGCTTTATGAGCAGGGCAAGCTGCTTGCCGCTTTTGCAGCGGGGCGGGTAATGGGGCCGCTCACGTCCTGGCCGGGTACCGAGGGCCGCGTGCTGGCCGGAAGGCTCGCCGGCCAATTGGGCGCACGGAGAATCAGCGATGCGCTGTTCCTCAGAGCGTTCCGCGCAGACCGCGGGTCCGCCCTCGCGGGCTACTACCACGCCTCTACGCTGCTTTCGCGCCATGGAGCCTTCGCTGCGCTGAAGGCTCTGCACCGCTGCCAGCTCGCAAGCCTCACGGATCAACAGCTCGCGGCCGACTGGTATGGACTCGCGGCGCAGATCTATGCGCAATTGCGCGACTTCGACACAGCGGAGGCGCATCTCGCCAAGGCGTTCGAACTCGCGCCCGCCGAGTCTTACCGCTGGGTAGAGCGGTCCGCTCTGTTCGAGCTCGAGGACGAATACGCCCAGGCTCTGGCGGCCGCTCAGCGCGCCCTGGAAATCAACCCGGTGTCCCCTCCGGCGATCGGGCACAACGCATCATTGCTGACGCTCCTCGATCGCATCCCCGTGGCATTGCAGCTATTGCGTGCGAAGTTGCAGGAGGTGGAAAGCCCGCCGCTCGCGTTGCAGCTCGCGTATCTCGAGCATGAAGCCGGCGATTACTCGAGCGCGCTCGCCACGCTCGAGCTGGCGGAGCGTCTCGCGCCGATATCCGACAAAGATCTGCGCGAGTATCTGGCGCAGCGTCGCTGCGATGCCTGGTTCCGCCTTGGCGATGTCGAACGCGCGCTGCAGCAGGCGCGCCTTTCCTCCAGGCCGCAGTACCAGGCGTTCGTCGAGCGCATCGAATCGGGCCAGCACGGCAGCGGGCGCGCACAGCTTCCGGTTGCCTTCGTGCGGCAACACCACATGACCTGCTCGCCGGCCACGCTGACCGCCATCAGCCGCTACTGGGGGAAGCCCGCCGAGCATCTGGAAATCGCAGAGGAGATCTGTTACGACGGCACGCCGCATACCAGCGAACGCCGCTGGGCGCTCGAACACGGCTTCATCGCCCGGGAGTTCCGGGTGGACTGGCAATCCGCGCGTGCGCTGGTCGACCGCGGTGTACCGTTTACGCTCACCACGGTCTATCCAGCGTTTGCACATCTGCAGGCGGTCATCGGTTACGACGCGGTGCGCGGCACGCTGGTGATTCGGGATCCGACGCAACCGGCGCAGGGAGAGTTCGCCGAAAAGCCTTTCTTCGAATGGAGCGCGGCAAATGGCCCGCGCGGGATGCTGCTGGTTCCGGTCGAAGAGGCGCAGCGTGTTGCCGACGTGAACTTGCCCGAAGCCGAGCTCTATGACCTGCTGCACGACATGCGCTGCGCTCTGATCGAGCATAGGCGCGATGAGGCCGTGGGCCTGTGCGAGCGTCTGGAGGCCGCAGCGCCAGGACATCGCATCGCGCTCGATGCGCGACGCTCGCTCGCCCACTACGACGCGCACGATGCGCAAGCGCTCCCGGTGGTGGAGGAGATGCTGCAGCTGCACCCTGACGATGTCCCTTTGCGCCTGCACAAAGCCGCACTCATCAGTCAACTGCGCCCGCACGCCGAGTACGTCGAATATCTGGAAGCGCAGATCCACACTCCCAAAACGGACGCGATGTTCGAGCTGCGATGCGCACAGGCTTTGCTCGGCGACGCGCGGGAGCACACGCGCGCGGTCAGGCTGCTCAAGCGGGTGCTGCGTGCGATGCCGTTCTCGGCGGAGGCGTTTTCCACGCTGGCCGGTCTCGAATGGCAGCGGGGTGCATACGGCTGGGCCACACACTTGTACCGGCTCGCCTCGACTCAGCAGATCACCGATGAAGGGGCGGCGCATAACTATCTGCGCGCAGCGCGCCAGGTGCGAGAGCAGGAGCGCGCGCTCGAGTACTTGCGCTCGCGCGTGAGCCGGCTGGGTCGGTTGTCGAGCGCACCCGTGATCACCCTGGTCCGTTGCTTGAACGAGCTCGAGCGCACGCAGGAGGCGCTGGACGAGTTGAATGCCGCGCTGGCACGCGATCCCGAGGATGCCGCACTGGCGTTGTTCGCTGCCGGCGCGCTGGCTGCACTCTCGGATTTCGATCGCGCCTGGCCGCTGCTGGCGAAGGCCGAAGGGCGCAGCCGCCGCATCGACTGGCTGCGGACTGCGGTGAGCGTGCATCGCTGCGCCGGCGATTTGCCAGCCGCGCTTGCAGCTTCACGCGAGCTGGTGGAGTCGACACCGCTCGATGTGGAGGCGCAGGCGGCTTTCGCGCGGTTGCTCGAAGAAGTGGAAAGCCGGGCGGCTGTGCTGACGCATCTGCGCGGCGTCGTGACGCGTTTTGCGCACCATGCCGGCCTGAATCACCTGCTGGTGGAATGGCTCGCTGAGGAACCGCTGCCGGCACGTGAACAGGCGATCGGTGCCCTGCTGCACATTTTTCCACGCAGCGCTCCGACGCGACGCGAGCTCGCCGTCGTGCTCGCGCGTCAGCAACGTTTCGAAGAAGCGTACGCGGAGCTGGAGCACGCCCGCGCGATTGCTCCCGAATCCGAGTCGTACCACTATTGCCACGGACTGATACACACGCTGCGCGGGGACCATGCCGCCGCACGTGCAGCTTATCGCGCCGCACTGGCGATCTCGGTGGATCTCGAGTTTGCGATGCAGCGCCTGCTGGATCTATGTGCGAGCCAGGAGGAGCGCCGGGCACAACTGGCCTATGTCTATGAGCAGTTGAAGCGCCAGGTCACACGGGGCGACGGACTGCTGACCTTCCAGGAGATCGCTCGCGGGACCTACGAGCCCGAGGAACTGCTGGGAATACTGAAGGAAGGACTCGCAGCACGGCCGGATCTGTGGCAGGCGTGGATCGCGGTCGTGCGTCAGCTCGCGTGTACCAATCGGCTCGACGAGGCCGAAACGCTTTGCAATGAAACGATCGAGCGCTTTGCGCTGCTGCCGCGCGTGCATCTAGAGCGCGCCGAGATTCTGCGCTTGCGGGGTAACCGTGCCGAGGAACGCGAGGCGTTGCACGAGGCCTTGCGGCTGAGCCCGGGATGGAATACAGCGTGTCTTCGTCTCTCCGACTCGTTCGAAGGCGATGGCCGGCTCGGCGATTCGCGTGCCGCGCTCGAAGCTGCAGCCCGGCACGCGCCGACCGACCCGCAACTGCACGGATACCTGGCGAGTGTGCTGTGGCGTCAAGAGGAGCGCAGGCTTGCCATCGATCATCTCGTGCGCGCTCTGCGCTTCGATCCGGGGTATGAGTGGGCGTGGCAGAACCTCAAGGCGCAAGGCGAGCAGATGGGCGAGCCCGGGCTGGCGCTGGCACTGGCCCGCGAGCTGAGTACATCGCGGCCAGCGGATGTCCGGGTATGGCTCGCCCTCGTGTTGGTCGCGCCGGATGAGAAGGAGCGATTGCAGGCGGTCGAGCGGGCAGTGGCCCTCGCGCCGCTGTCCACCGGCGTGCAGCGTAGACGTCTGCAGCTGCTGATGGACCTGCGCCGGTTCGATGCGGCGTTTGCGGCTTTGCGCGCGACGCCTTGGGGCGAAGACTTGCCGATCGAGCTGCGCTGCGAGCGCGCGCGGCTGCTGGCCTCGCAGGGGGATCTCAGCGCTGCGGTTGGTGCCATGCGTGAAATACTGGTTGACGTGCCGCGCTATGCGGAAGGCTGGTTGCTCATTGGCGAGTGGCACGCGGCGCTCGGCGATTCGCGCAACTACCTGGAAGCTGCGGAGCAGCTGCATCGGCTCACACCGAACGATCCGATCGCGCTGGGCTGCCTGGCCGATGCCCACCGCCGGCAGTCCGAGCCCATTGACGTGCGGCCCTGGTTGCGGCGCGCGTTGGAGTTGAGGCCGAGCTATGTGTGGGCAGCGTCGACGCTGTTCGATCTCGATCTGCACGCCGGCGATCTGCAGGCGGCAGCAGACGCACTTGCGCAGCTCAAGGCCCATAGCAATGCGTCGGCGACGGTGGGGCGCGAGATTGCGTTACTCGCACGTCGCGCGGAGAAGCGTACCGCTCTGGAGCGGTTTCGCGAGCTGATACGCATGGGCGAGGACGATGGCGCTGGCATACAAGCGGCTGGCCGCGCGCTGTTCGACGCCGGCTGGAAGTTTGATCTGCAGGAAGCGCTCGACATCGCCATCCATGATCGCGGCACGCATCCGGAAGCCGGGGACCTCTGGGTGTGGGTTTCCGCTGCGGTGTTGGGCAACCGATTCTCGCTCCCTCGCAGCGTGCTCGAGAATGGGCCGCTTGGTCGCAGTGCCGCCGGCGCTTACCTGGAATATCTCGCACGCAATCGGCGCGGACTGCGATTGCGCTGGTTCATTTGGAGAAATCGCGCGTGGCTGCGTGCCGATACGCCGTCCTGGGCGATCACCGGCCGCGCGTTGCTCCAGGCGAGACTCGCGCGGCAGGCCTGCGCCTGGCTGGCCGGCTGGCGCAAACGCGAGGGACTCAAGCCCTGGATGCTGTTCAATCTGGTGGCCGCGCTGAGGGATGGCGATCGTTCGCGCGAGGCCACGGAGGTCGGCTGCTACGCTGCCGACCTGCCGCGTGATCACACGACGCCGTGCCACCACGTTTGGCTGGCGGCGGATGCGGCGCTAGCGAGGCGCCGCGAAGAAGCGAGCAGATACCTGGAGCAGGTGACTCAGACGCGCATGGACCCTCAATACCGCTATCTGCAACATTTGGCCCGTGCCATTCTGCGCCTCGAAAAGCCCGACGAGTCCGCCTCTGGAGCGCGATGCCGCGAAGCCTTGGCGGAGGTGAAGAGCGCCTTCGCCGTCATGCGCAATGTCCCGCGACACCGCGCATTGCGCCGCTATGCACGGCGAGCGCTGTGGCGGTTAGCGTCGGCGCGCACCCATCAGCCAGCCTTCGCTGCGATGCTGTGGATCTGGTGGTGGATTACCCTGCCGTGAAGACGTCTTGGCTGCCGACGGGTGGAACGATCGCCCGCACGTGCACGTCGAATAGACTCACAGAGCATGCGATCGGCTCTGGCCCGTCAGGAGAAATGCATGGCAGACGCGCAAAGCACCGCAAAACCGGATTTCCGCAGCGGCTTTCCGCTGACACGGCTGGCCGACGGCGGGATGGTACTCGGTCATGTGGATGGTGAAGAAGCCATACTGGCGCGACGAGGGGACGCGGTATTCGCCGTTGGCGCGCATTGCACCCACTATCATGGACCGCTCGCGGAGGGGCTGATCGACGGCGATACGGTGCGATGTCCCTGGCATCATGCCTGTTTCAGTTTGGGTACCGGTGAGGCGCTGCGCGCCCCCGCGCTCGATCCGATCGCCTGCTGGCAAGTCGAGCGGGTCGGTGACACCGTCTTCGTACGGGATAAGCTCCCCGAACCCAGTCCAGGAACGCCGCAGTCCTCGGAAACCGCGCGGCAGAGACCTGCCTCCGTCGTTATTGTGGGCGGCGGCGCTGCCGGGCTGGCCGCCGCCGACATGCTGCGTCGGGAAGGCTACGGTGGAGCGCTGACGTTACTGAGCGCGGACGACTCCGCACCGTACGATCGGCCCAACCTCTCGAAGGACTACCTTGCGGGTACCGCGCAGGAGGATTGGATTCCGCTGCGCTCCCCAGACTTTTACCGGGAACGGCGCATCGACCTCGTCCTCAATGCGCGCGTGGCAGCGCTCGATGTGCAGCAAAGACGGGTCGAGCTCGATAATGGCATGGACTACGCGTTCGATTCGCTGCTGATCGCGACCGGCGCCGAGCCGGTGCGATTGCAGATCCCGGGCGCGACCGATTCACAGATACGCTATCTGCGCACCTTTACGGACAGCCGGACCATCGTCGCCAAGGCTGCATCCGCGAAGCGTGTGCTGGTGGTTGGTGCAAGCTTCATTGGTCTCGAAGTCGCGGCCTCGTTACGCGCACGCGGCATCGAGGTTCATGTCGTCGCCCCGGACCGGCAGCCGATGGAGCGCGTCATGGGCTCGGAGGTGGGACGCTTCATCCGCCAGCTGCACGAGGCGCACGGTGTTGCGTTTCACCTGGAACAGACCGTCACCCGGATCGATGGACGTCAGGTGACGCTGAGCGGTGCCGGGACGGTGGAAGCCGATTTCCTCGTCGTCGGGGTCGGTGTCCGGCCATCCATTGCGCTGGCCGAGCGAGCAGGGCTCGCCATCGATCGGGGGATTGCCGTCAACGAGTATCTCGAAACCAGCGTCCCGGGGGTATTCGCGGCGGGCGATGTCGCGCGCTGGCCCGATCCACTCTCCGGCGAGCACATCCGCGTCGAGCACTGGGTCGTGGCCGAACGGCAAGGTCAGGTTGCGGCGAAGAATATCCTGGGGCGAGGTGAGCGATTCGATGCCGTGCCGTTCTTCTGGAGCCAGCACTACGATCTCGCCATCAACTACGTCGGTCACGCGGAGCGCTGGGACGCCATCGACATCGATGGTTCGCTCGATGCCCGCGATTGCGCCGTGCGCTACAAACTTGGCGATCGTATCCTCGCCATTGCGACCATCTCGCGCGACCTGGAAAGTCTGCAGGCCGAGGTGGCTATGGAAGCGGGCGCGGTCGCTTGACCGCGAAGCTCTGATTCTCGCTGTGCCTATCAGCGAACCGTTTTGCGTGGCGCGCCGTGGTATTCGCAGTGCCGGCTCTGGCGCTCTATCAGGTAGTTCGATTGGGAGCAGTCGCCGACGGTCGCATCGACTCAGGGCGCAGCAGACTGCTGGCTCACCTGGCTTACGCCAGCCCACCGCTGTTTACCTTTCTCGGCGTTCTGACCTACATGGCCGGAATCTCCGCGGCGGAATACCCGATCTGGATTGCGCTTTGGCTGGCCGCCATCGCGTACTCGTACAGCGGCGGTCGTCTGCACACGCGTATGCAATTGGCCCGCAAAGCACCGACATGGCTGCCTGCGGTTCATGGGACGGTGGCCGCGATCGTGGTTGTCGGCTTCATCGCGATGCACCTGATCAACCACCTATTCGGGCTGGTGAGCGCCGAGAATCACATCGCCGTCATGAAAGTTCTACGCAACTGGTACCGCAATCCACTCGTGGAGCCGGTGCTGGTCGCGCTGATGCTGTTCATGGTGGCAAGCGGCTTCATTCTCGTGCGCGCCAGATTGACGCAAGTATCGGATTTCTTCGGTGCTCTGCAGACAGCGACTGGCGCGTACCTGCTGCTGTTCATCACCGGTCACATGAACTCGGTGTTCGTGTTTCAGCGCGGCTTCGTGGGCAAGGATACCGATTTCTGGTTCGCGTCCGGAGGTCCTGCCGGTCTGCTTGGCGATCCGTGGAGCGTGCGCCTCATTCCACACTATGCTCTCGGCGTGTGGAGCGTCGTCACGCACGCGGCCTGCGGGCTGCGCGCGATTCTGCTCACTCATGGTATGCGCAAAGCCCTCGCCGATTTTATCGCTCTCTCGCTCAGCGCTCTAGCAGCAGCCGCGGCGTGCCTGATGGTGCTCGCCCTGTGCCGGGTCCATCTGGCGTGAATCCACGCTCCGCTGTGCGATCGTGGTCATCGCGTTCGGCCAGCTTTCCTGGGCGTGTTCCCGCCAGGCGTCACAAACAGTCGCGATCAGCACGAACACGGGCACAAAGCTCCGTGACAGATAAAGCGAGCAATATAAGCATATAACTTAAGTACATAAAATATTGCGTCTGGTGCTGCTATGCTTAGCGTTTTTGTCCGCAACAACACAGGAGGAAGCCATGACCACGACCAACAAACCAGTCGACAACGGCGTCAACGTAGGCGCGTTGCTCGGTGCACGCGAAGCGCTCACCAAGGCGCCGGAGGCCGCCAAGTTCCAATGGCGGGCGACCTGCAAATGGGTGAACGGCACCCACAGTAAGTCCACCGTCGAGGGATTCTATGGACTTGGCGGGGAGCAGAAACACAAGACTCAATTCAGCTTCGACGCCGACCACCCGGAGATCTTTGCGTCCGAGGACAGGGGCGCCACGCCGGTGGAGCTCGTGCTGGCCGGCCTGGCGAGCTGCCTCACCGCCGGCATCGCGTCGGTCGCACAGCTGCGTGAGATCCAGTTGCGATCGGTATCGGCGACGCTCGAGGGGGGAATGGACATTCAGGGCATCCTCGGCATCGACGGCGATGTGCGCAACGGCTTCGACGGTATCAAGGTGACTTACCACATCGACGCCGACGCCTCACCCGACGACATCAAGGCGCTGGTCGCCCAGTCGCAAAAGCGCTCGGCGGTGTATGACATCATCACGAATCCGACCAATGTCACGGTCGAGGTGAAGTGACGAGACGCAACGGAATTATCCGGGCTAAGGGAGGGCCGTGCGCGTAACGACCGTTGTCATCGGGGCCGGACATGCCGGACTAGCCATGAGCTGGTCGCTGGCCCGGCGCTCGATCGACCATGTCGTCCTCGAGCGTGGCGAGGTGGCGAACTCGTGGCGGACGGAGCGTTGGGATTCACTGCGACTGCTCACGCCCAACTGGCAGAGCCGGCTGCCGGGCTACGGCTATCAGGGCAGCGACCCCGACGGCTTTCGTACGATGCGCGAGACGATCGATTTCATCGAGCGCTATGCCGGTGTGATTGCGGCTCCCATCCGCACCCACACCAATGTCACTTCCGTGCGCAACAGCGGCGAGGGCTACGACGTCGCCACCGACCAGGGTGTCTGGAAATGCCAGGCTGTCGTGCTCGCAACCGGAGCGTGCAACATCCCACTGGTTCCGGCGCTTGCGGAGGCGATTCCGTCCACCATCGGTACTCTCACGCCAATGCAGTATCGCAATCCGGGTCAGCTCGAGGCGGGCGGTGTTCTGGTGGTTGGGGCCTCGGCCACCGGTATTCAGATTGCCGACGAGATTCATCGCTCGGGTCGGCCCGTGACCCTCGCGGTGGGTGAGCACGTCCGTGTCCCGCGCGTGTATCGGGGCCGGGACATTCAGTGGTGGATGGATGCCGCCGGCGTGCTCAACGAGCGCTACGACGAGATCGACGATATCGGCAGAGCGCGTAATGTGCCATCGCTGCAACTCGCGGGCAGCGACGATCGCCGGACGCTCGATCTCAACTCGTTGACCGCGATCGGTGTGAAGCACATCGGTCGTCTTGCCGGTATCAACGATGGCAAGGCATTGTTCTCCGGATCGCTGCGCAATCAATGTGCGCTGGCCGACCTCAAGATGAATCGGTTGCTCGACACGATCGACGAATGGGCAGCCGCACACGGATTGGACAGCGAGGTCAGCCCAAAGCAGCGCTTCGCACCGACCAAGGTCGAAGCATCACCCCCGCTCGGCATCGATCTCAAGCGGGGTGGCATCCGCACCATCATCTGGGCGACTGGATTCCGCCCCGACTACTCGTGGCTCGATGTGCCGGTCCTGGATCGCAAGGGCCGCGTCCGCCACGATGGCGGTGTGGTCGATGCCCCTGGCATGTACCTGATGGGCATCCCGTTCCTGCGTCGTCGAAAATCGAGCCTCATCGACGGCGCCGCTGACGATGCGCGTGACTTGAGCGCCCATTTGGCCGCCTACTTGAATCAGCGAAGCGCGGTGCCGCACAGTGCACCGCAGCTGCTGAGCCGGTAAAGCCGGCGGGTACCGCACTACGCGTGAGCGGCCAGCTCCATCCTGCCGATCTGATTGCGATGCACTTCGTCCGGCCCATCCGCCAATCGCAGAGCACGGGCCCACGCGTAGGCACCAGCGAGGAACCGATCGGCCACACCTCCGCCGCCGTGCGCTTGAATCGCCCAATCGATGACCTGGGCCGCCATGCTCGGGACGGCAACCTTGATCATGGCGATCTGCTTGGCGGCGACCTTATTGCCATGGCTGTCCATCGTACGCGCCGCGTGCAGTACCAGCAGCCGCGCCTGATCGATCCGGATGCGCGCTTCGGCGATTCGCTCCAGTGTCACAGTCTGCTCCGCGATGGGTCTCCCGAACGTGACGCGGACGCTGGTACGCCTGCACATCATTTCCAAAGCGCGCTCCGCGAGTCCGATCAGCCGCATGCAGTGGTGCACGCGACCCGGCCCTAACCGGCCTTGCGCGATCTCGAAGCCGCGCCCTTCGCCGAGCAACAGATTGGTCACCGGCACGCGCACCTGCTCGAAGACGATCTCGGCGTGGCCGTGCGGCGCATGGTCGAAGCCGAATACCGGCAGGTGACGGACGACTTTGACACCCTTCGTATCCATCGGCACGAGGATCATCGACTGTTGTGAGTGGCGCGGCGCGTCGGGGTTGGTCTTGCCCATGAAGATGAGGATCTTGCAACGGCGATCGATGGCACCTGTCGCCCACCACTTGTGGCCGTCGATAACGTAGTCGGCGCCGTCGCGGCGGATCGAGCTGGCAATGTTCGTTGCATCCGATGACGCGATGTCGGGTTCGGTCATGGCGAAAGCGGAGCGGATGTCGCCGGCGAGCAGCGGCTCGAGCCATTGCCGCTGCTGCTCTTCGGTGCCATAGCGCAGCAGCACTTCCATGTTTCCGGTGTCCGGCGCCGAGCAGTTGAATGCCTCGGACGCCCACTCGACCCTTCCCATGATCTCGGCGAGCGGCGCGTACTCGTAGTTGCTCAAGTCCGTGCCATGCTCGTTGTCCGGCACGAAGAGATTCCACAACCCCTGCGCCCGAGCCTTGCGCTTGAGTTCTTCCATCAGCACGAGCGGCTGCCACCGATCGCCTTGCGCAAGCTCGTGCTCGAAGCGGGCTTCGTTCGGGTAGATGTGCTCATCCATGAATGCCGACAGGCGCTCGATGAGCTGTTGCGTGTGCGTCGAATAGTTGGAATCCATAGCCGCCTTGTTCGTGAGGTCGCATGCATCGGCCAGCCCGACGCAACCGCTTTCCGGTTCGCAAGAGTCAGAGCCTGCGACATTCAACGGACAAAACATTA
>Ga0335084_10001083_pt1 | contig 24838 bp, 26 predicted proteins | sample Lox_Sample_44_FD_206721 | JGI IMG/M metagenome (GOLD analysis project Ga0335084, IMG submission 206721) | Soil microbial communities from Loxahatchee National Wildlife Refuge, Florida, United States - Lox_Sample_4.4 | ecosystem: Environmental > Terrestrial > Soil > Wetlands | place: USA... | reverse complement strand
GGCAAGGTGCGAGGCGTACGGATTCTGCTCGCGAAGGCGAACGCCGAGGTCGTCAAGCGACTGGTTCGCGAGGCTTGGGAATACAAGGCGCCGAAGAAAAGCGGGTGACGTTCAACCCGGATCTGCGTCGAGGTCGACCATTCGGTCGCCGGCTTGCGCCGCGCAGCCTTCCGCGAATGGCTCCCAGCCGCGCCGGATGACCGCTTTGCCACCGTCATGGCACATCTCGACGCGCCTGGCACTCGCAAATCGCGCGTGCACGAAGGACTCGATGGCCATCGGAAGGCTGGTGCGCACGCGTAGCGCGTCGAGATCGGCCTGCGGATGGTCGTCGAGGTGGATCAGCGGAGTGAAGGGGGCCGCGACGATCAACCATCCGACGTCGATCGCCGGGGGCTCGTAGCCGGCCTGCGTGAGCCAAAGCTGGGCCTGCTCGCGCAACGCCGGTGAGTCGCCCAGTGCGCCCCACGCCGTGGCGAGCAGCTCCGCAGTCCATTGGTTGCAGTTCTGGTAGCGTAGGCTGAATGGATATGCGTTCGCGCTGTAGGTGGCGGCCAGCAGGCGCAGCGCGCGCGCCTTGTCGAGCGCGGCGGCTTCGAGCTCGACACCCTCGACGCCCTCCGGCAGCACGATCGATACATAGCCGACATCCGGATCGTCGGTGCCCAGGACGAAGCCGGCCAGGCCCTGGTCGTACAGCCGCGGCCTCTCCTCGTCGCACGCGTAGTAGAGCTGGCGCACCGACCACGGCGCGTTGTCGCTTGCCTTGAGGCTCACGCCGCTATGCGAGTAGCGCACGTGAAAGCGGCGCAGGTCCAGGCCGGAGCGCGCCACGAGCGCGACCGTCTCACCCGAGGCGTCGAGCTCCTGCCTGATGAGCGCGGCGAAGCGCAGCAGCCGGTCCTGTTGCGGAGCGCTCATCGGCACCGCTCGATCGCAGAACCGCGTGGACGGCGATGCCGGGCGCGCGCCCTGGGCGCAGCACCCCAGGACCGCGACGAGCAGCAGGCGCCAGGCGAGGACTACAGGGGCCGTGGCTCGAGCTCGCGCCGCCACTTGTCGGAAAGGGCCAGGAAGAACGCCACGTGCGTATCGGCCCACGCGAACTCGTAGCCGTACGGGCGCTGCCGGACGCCGACGATCACGCCGGGTGCCGCAACGCGATCGCCCAACGCGGTTCGCGGCACGTCGAGGTAGATGACCGCTTCCTCGTCCGCCTGAGCGACAGGCTGCATCTTCAACCGCAGCGTGTCCGGGCGCTCTGCCGCGGCGACATCGACGATGCGGTAGTCGCCCTCGGCCACCTTGTGCGTCGAGCTGTGGCTCGAGTCGTGTATCGAATCGGAAAGGCTCCCGAGCGAGGCCGAGCCGGCGCTCGAGGCGGACGAGGCGAGGCTGTCGGCTCGGCAGGGCGCGGCAGCGAACGCCGCGAGGACCGCCAACGCGGCGAAGTGCATCCCGTTTCGCTCGAAGCGAGTCACGGGCCTACTCGAGCGGCAACTCGCTCTTGTTGGGGCTCCAGTACGTGAGCTGGCTCCAGAAGGACGGGCCCTCGTTGCCTGCCGGCCCCACGTCGCACGTGCCGCAGATGGACATGGTGGCGCGCCGCGTATCGAGCATCTCGACGAACTCGCGCCGCGCCTTGCCGTGCACGATCTCGCTGTACTTCTGCGTCTTGAGGTTTCCGAAGTTGCCGGCGCTCGGGTGCATGCAGCAGGGCACCACGGTACCGTCGGCGTCCACGTAGAGCAGGTTGATCTCGCCGAACCAGGGGTGCGAGCTGAAATCCTTCGGGTCGGAGACGAACACGCAGCGCGAACGCGGGACCACCACCGCGCGCCCCGTCATGTTCTGCGCGGCCTCGGGCAGCGCCATCCAGCGGCGGAATTCGGGGGTGAAGCCGCGCGGCAGGAGGATCTCGTTCCAGCGCTGCATGTCGCGCTGCGTGCGCACGACGTTGCGCGTCCACAGCTGCATGTTGGGCGCCCAGCGGTCGCGCAGGTAGAGGGAGCGGTCGAGGAACTCGATCAGCTTCTCCCACTTCGAGGGCGGGCGCAGGGCCTCGTATTGCCCGGGCGTGCCGTCGCCGTCGCAGCTCACGACAAGCTTCGTCACGACTTCCTGCTTGATCGCTTCCTCGAACTCGTCCCAGTCCACCCATTGGGCGTTGGTGCTGATCTCGACGATGGAGGCCTTCCAGCGCTGCTTCGGGATCTCGGCGACGATCGAGGCGAGCTGCTTGTGCAGCAGCGGCTCGCCGTAGTTGTACAGGCGCAGCGTGTGGATGCGCTCTACGTCGATGTTGGCGAGGCAGCGCGCGAATTCCTCGACCGGGATGCGCTGGATCTTGGGCTCGAGGGTCGAGTTGGGGCAGCCCACGCAGCGCAGCTGGCAGCCGTGGACGATGTCGAAGTGGACGCAGTAGAGGTGCTTCGGGGGGCTGCCGCCCGCGGCGCCCCGCATGTCGCGAAGCGGCCGCTGGGAGAGATCCATGCGGGCGATTTTATCATGGCAAAATAGCGGTCTTGCCCCGCGCGATTTTCCCTCCCATGGCCATCAGCCCCACGCAGCAGCTTGTCGACGAGATCCGCCGCGGACGCATGGTGGTGCTCGCCGATGCCGAGGACCGCGAGAACGAGGGCGATCTCGTGCTCGCCGCCGACTTCGTGACGCCCGAGGCCATCAACTTCATGGCGACCCACGCGCGCGGCTTGATCTGCCTCACGCTCACGGAGGAACGCTGCCGGCAGCTCAACCTTCCGCTCATGGTGAACGACAACCGCTCGCCGCTGGGAACCGCGTTCACGGTCTCCATCGAGGCTGCCGCGGGGGTATCCACCGGCATCTCGGCGGCGGACCGGGCGCGCACCGTGCGCGCCGCCACCGCGAGGCACGCGAAGCCCGAGGACATCGTGCAGCCCGGCCACATCTTCCCGGTGATGGCGCAGAAGGGCGGCGTGCTGGTGCGCGCGGGTCACACCGAGGCGGGGTGCGACCTGGCGGAGCTCGCGGGCCTCACGCCCGCGGCGGTGATCTGCGAGATCATGAATCCCGACGGCTCCATGGCGCGCATGCCGGAGCTCACGCAGTTCGCGGGCCGCCACGGCCTCGCCCTGGGCACCATCGCCGACCTCATCCACCATCGCAGCGAGAACGAGACGCTGGTGGAGCGCGTGGCCGACCGCACCGTGGCCACGCCCTACGGCCCGTTCCGGCTGTGCGTCTATCGCGACAAGACCGTGGACGAGGTGCACTACGCGCTGGTGCGCGGAGAGCCCTCGCCGCAGCGCCCGATCCTCGTGCGCGTGCACGAGCCGTTCGTCTCGCTGGACCTCTTCGACTTCGACGCCTCGCGCCACGCCTTCTCGGTGCAGGACGCGATGCGCATCGTCGCCCACCAGAAGGAAGGGGTGATCGTGCTGCTGCGCCGGCACGAATCCACCGCCGAGATCCTCGAGCGCATCGAGCCGCCGGCGGCCAGGCGCTCCGCGCCCGCGCGCAAGTGGGATCCGCGCCTGCACGGCATCGGCGCGCAGATCCTGAAGGACCTGGGCGTGGGCAAGATGCGCGTGCTGGCGCGCCCCAAGCGCATCCCGAGCATGTCGGGCTTCGGGCTCGAGGTGGTGGAGTACGTATCGCCCGATGACGTGGTGCCCGTGAAGGCCGCCCCATGAAGACCGTCGACCCCGCCCTGCGCGGCGGGGGGCTTCGCGTGGCGATCGTCTGGAGCCGCTTCAACGAGGAGATCGTGCGCGAGCTGGTGACCGCCTGCGACCGCCAGCTCGTGGAGCTGGGCGTGGCCGCCGAGGACATCCATGCGGTGAGCGTGCCCGGCGCGCTCGAGATCCCGCTCGCGCTGCAGGCGCTCGCGCTCGAGCGGCGCGGCCTGACAGCGCGCCGCTACGACGCGCTGGTGGCCCTGGGCGCCGTGATCCGCGGCGAGACGTATCACTTCGAGGTCGTGGCGAACGAAAGCGCGCGCGGCATCCTCGACGTGCAGCTGGAGACCGGCGTGCCCGTGGCCAACGGCGTGCTCACGGTGAGCACCGAGGAGCAGGCCCGCGAGCGCGCCGCCGTGAAGGGCGCGGAAGCGGCGCGCGTGGCGGTGGAGATGGCCAATACGCTGAAGACGGTGGGCGGATGAAACCTTCGCGCCGACGTTCGCGCGAGCTCGCCCTGCAGGGGATGTACCAATGGCTCTATACCGGTCAAGGCGCGAAGGAGGTGTTGAAGCACCTGGCCGAGCTGGAAGGCTACGCGTCGGCCGACCGCGAGTTCCTCGAGGCGGAGCTCGCGGGCACGATCGGCGAGGCCAAGGCGCTGCGCACGCACCTCGAGCCGTTCGCCGACCGCAAGTGGGACGAGATGAGCCCGGTGGAGCGCGGCATCCTGCTGCTGGGCGCGTGGGAGATGGTCCACCGCAAGGACATCCCGTATCGCGTCACCATCAACGAGGCGATCGAGCTGGGAAAGCGCTTCGGCGCCACGGATGGTCATAAGTATGTCAACGGCGTCCTCGATCGTCTCGCGGCAAGCGTGAGGCCCGAGGAGGTCGCGCAGAAACGAAAGCCCCGCAATGGCAAATAACACTTCTCCCGAATTCGAGCTCATCGCCCGCCACTTCATGCGCCCGGCGCAAAACGCCGTGCTCGGCGTGGGCGACGACGCGGCGCTGGTGGACGTCACCAACGGCATGGACCTCGCGGTGTCCACGGACACGATGGTGTCGGGCACGCATTTCTTCCCCGACGTCGATCCCGAGAACCTCGGCCACAAGGCGCTTGCCGTGAACCTCTCGGACATGGCGGCCATGGGAGCCATGCCCTACTGGGCGATGCTCGCGCTCACGGTGCCCTCCGTGGACCACGATTGGCTCGCCGCCTTCGCCAAGGGGTTCTTCGACCTCGCGGAGGAATTCAACGTCTCGCTCATCGGCGGCGACACGACGCGCGGGCCCCTGTCGCTCACCGTCACGATCATGGGCGAGGTGCCCATGGGCGCGGCGTTGCGGCGCAGCGGCGCGAAGGCGGGCAACGACGTGTGGGTATCGGGCAACCTGGGTGACGCGGCGCTCGCGGTCGCGCACCGCCACGGCCGGCTCGTGCTCACCGAGGAGGACTACCGCGAGGCGGTGATGCGCCTGTACGAGCCCACCCCGCGCGTGGGCCTGGGCCAGGCGCTGCGCGGGGTCGCCACCGCGGCGATCGACATCTCCGACGGGCTGCTCGCCGACCTGGGCCACATCTGCCGCCTGTCGGGCGTGGGCGCGACCGTGGACCTCAATGCGATTCCGCTCTCGCGCATCGGCGCGCGCCACGTCACGACCGACGCGGGACGCACCGCGATCGTCGCGGGCGGCGACGACTACGAGCTGTGTTTCACGGCGGGATCCAATTCGCGCGAGAGCATCGCCGAGCTCTCGGACATGCTGGGCATGCCGCTCACGCGCATCGGGCAGATCCGCCGCGGCAAGGGCGTGAGCCTGCTGGGCGCGGACGGCAAGCCCGTGAAAGTCGATGGCCGCGGCTACGACCACTTCTCGGCTCCCTGACGCGCGCTTCCTCGTTTCGCACCCGGCGCATTTCATCGCGCTCGGGTTCGGCGCGGGCTTGTCGCCGAAGGCGCCCGGGACGGTGGGCACGCTCGCCGCGGTGGCGCTCTATTGGCTGCTCGCGCTGGCGCTGCCGCCACTCGCCATCGCCTTCCTCGCGATCCCGCTTTTCTTCGTGGGTATCTGGGCGTGCGACGTCACCGGGCGCGACCTGGGCGTTGCCGACCACGGCGCCATGGTGTGGGACGAGATCGTGGCGTTCCTGCCGCTCGCGGCCGTGTCGTCGCAGGACTGGCGTTTCCAGGCAGGTGTGTTCGCCGTGTTCCGCCTCTTCGACATCTGGAAGCCGTATCCCATCCGGCAGGTCGAGCGCGCCGTGAAGGGCGGCGTGGGCGTGATGGTGGACGACCTGATCGCGGCGTTCTACACGTACGTCCTCTTCGTGCTCTTCATCGTCTTCGCCTACAAGGTGCTGGGGCTCGCATGACGAAGCCGTGGCCGTATCCGCGCATCTTCGCGCATCGCGGCGGCGGCGCGCTCGCGCCCGAGAACACGCTCGCGGCCATCCGCGTGGGCCAGTTGCTCGGCTACCGCGCGCACGAGATCGACGTGAAGCTCTCGAAGGACGGCGTGTCGCTCCTGCTGCACGATCCCACGCTCGAGCGAACGACCAACGGAAGCGGCCGCGCGGCGGATCTGGACTGGGCCGCGCTCGGCAAGCTCGATGCGGGCGCCTGGCACTCGGAGGCTTTTCGCGGCGAGCGCCTCGCGACGTTCGCCGAGGCGACGCGGCTCATGCGTTCGGCCGGCACCATGGCCAACGTGGAGATCAAGCCCACGCCGGGATTCGAGGTCGTGACGGCGCGCCAGGTGGCGGCGGAGGCGGCGGACCTGTGGCGTGGGGCCGAGGCGCCGCCGCTCATCTCGTCGTTCTCCTTCGATGCGATGAAGGTGGCGAAGGAAGTCGCCCCGCACCTGCCGCGCGCGTGGCTCGCGAGCCAGGTGACCGAGGACGACTTCGGCCGGCTCGAGGCGCTGGAGGCGGTCTCGATCCACACCAATCACCGCAAGCTCGTGCCGGGGCACGTCCCGCGCCTGAAGGCCGCGGGCTATCGCGTGCTCGTCTATACGGTGAACGACGTGGAGACCGCCAAGCGCCTGTTCGATCTCGGCATCGACGGGCTCTTCACCGACAACCTGCGCGAATTCGCCGCGGCCTTTCCCGCGGCGATCGCGGCGCCGCTCTAGAACTCGAGCTCGGCCTGCAGGCGGAACTGGTCGTGCGGGGCGGCGGGACTCGCGCCGAACAGGTACCCCGCGTTCCACTTGATGTCCTGTCCTCCCGGGAGCCGGATCTTGTGGAAGATCGCCGGGCCGACGCGGTGATCCTGCTCGCTGTGCGGGCTCCAGTGGTCCCACTTGCCGAGGTCGCCGAAGGCCTGCACGCCGACGTCCAGGTCGGGTGCGACGGGGTAGCGTGCCTGGAGCTGGTAGCTCAGCTCCAGCGGATGCTCTTCGCCGTCGCGCGTGCTCACGGATTTGCCGAAGAGGAGGTTGGCGTTCAGGCGCAGGCGGTCGATGTCCTTCTGGAAGAGCGGCCCTGCAAGGAACTCGTAACCTGCATTCCGGTCGCTCGGTGCCTCGAATTCCACCAGGAAGCCCACGTCGGCCCAGTATTGGTTGTGCTCGGTGAAGGCGAAGAGGTTCTCCAGCTCGACCGCGTCATAGCGCGTGCGGTCGCCGGGGCTCTGCGCGTACTTGAGGTAGGCCTCGACGAACCACCATTGGGTGGCCCCGTAGCCGAACCCGAGGCTGCCCATGGACTCGCGCCCGCCGTCGTCCTTGAACTTGTCGGTGCCGTACTTGAAGTCGATCTCGCGCTCGCCGTACTCGATGTTGGGCTCGTGCACGTAGTCGTTGGGCTCGATGGCATGCACGATTCCAGGCAAGCCGAGGGCGGCCGCTGCGAGGAGCGGAAGCATCTTCTTCATGGTGTTCTGCCTTAGGGGGAGGAGTGGGATCGTCGTCGCGCCCAGTACATGCCCGCGACGATGACGGCGGCGACGGTGACGAAGAACGCGACCTGCATGGCCGCCGGTTGCGCGTCGTAGCCCACCAGGCCCTGCAGGGCCTTGCCGGCGAGCGACGAGTTGGAAACGATGGAGGAGGTGTCCCACACCGGCGAGGCGAAGCTCGGGATCACGTTGGCCTGGATCAGGAGGCGCGCGGCCTGCGAAGCGAGGCCCGCGGCGAGCAGCAGCACCAGCACCGAGGTCGCGGAGAAGAACCACTTGAGCGGGATGCGCAGCAGCCCGGCGAAGAGGAGCCAGCCCACCGAGATTCCGCCGGCGAGCCCGACGAGGCCGCCGATCGCCATCGAAGCGGGCGAGCTCTCGCCCGAGATCGCGATGCCGTAGAGGAAGAGCACCGTCTCGGAGCCTTCGCGGAGCACCGCGATGAGCACCACGACCGCGAGCACCGAGAGGGCCTTCGTGCCGTCGCGGATCGCGCCGCCGACCTTCTCGGCGTCGGCCGCGAGCTCGCGCCCGTGCACCGACATCCAGATGTTGTGCCACGCGAGCATCACCACGGCGAGGCCGAGGATGGAGGCGTTGAAGAGCTCCTGGCCCATGCCCTCGGCGAGCCCGGCGATGGCGCCCGCGCTCGCGGCGACCACGAGCGAGCCCACGATGCCCAGCGCGAGGCCGATGGCGATCCAGCGGCCGCGCCCGGCGATGCCGCGCGTGGCCGCGCCGACGATGCCCACGATGAGCGAGGCCTCGAGGACCTCGCGGAAGACGATGAGCGCGGTGCCGAGCATGGCCTACTTGGCGACCACGACGCCGTGCGCCGTCTGCGCGTGGAACTCGCCGATGAACTTGTATTCGCCCGGCTTGAGCGGCCCGATGTAAACGGTGCCCTTGGTCTTCGGCGGGATCACCTTCTCGGTGCGCAGGTCGCCGCTGTCGAACTCCTCGGCGGTGTCGTCGCGATTCTCGATCACGAACTTCACCTTCTGGCCCGCGGGAACCTCGATGCGGTCGGGCGTGAACTTGTGCCCTTCGATCGTGAGCGAGAACTGCGGCGGATCCGCGGCGAAGGCGGCGGTGGTGGCGAAGGCGAGGGCGGCAAGGGCGAGGCGAGGCATCTTGGGCTCCGGACAGGAACCCAAATGATAATCGTTCTTATTTGACTTTGCAAGTCCCCCGGCAAGACTTGGCAAGCCCCTAGGCCGCGGCCTTTTGCGGCTCCATTTGCGGCTCTTTCAAGCGGGCCGCCAGGTCCCTCAGCGCCGTGCGCACGCCTTCTTCGATTACAGGGTGATAGAACGGCATCTCGAGCATCTGCGTGACCGTCATTCCGGCCTGCAGGGCCCACGCCAGCAGGTGCCCTACATGTTCCGCATCCGGCCCGACCATCTCCGCGCCGAGGAAGCGGCCCGTGGCCGCGTCGCCGTACACGCGCAGCAGGCCCTTGTTGCGCAGCATCACGCGCGAGCGGCCCTGGTCTTCGAACGACACCTCGCCGGCGCGAAGCGCATGCGCGTGAAGCGACGCGTATCCGCCACCCACGATGGCGATCTGCGGATCGGTGAACACGATGCCGAGCGGCGCGCGGCGAAGGCCGGGCTGCACGTTCGGAAAGCGCGCGGCGTTCTCGCCCGCGATGCGACCTTCGTCCGCGGCCTCGTGCAGCAGCGGGAGGAAGTTCGATGCGTCGCCCGCGATGAAAATCGAGGTCGAGCCCACCTGCGCGGTGCGACGATCCGAAACCGGCACGCCGCGGGCATCGAGCTCGAGGCCCAGCGCGTCGAGGCCGAGGCGGTCGACGTTGGGCACGCGTCCCGTGGCGACGAGCACGTATTCGAAGCGCTCGGTGCGGTGCACGCCTGCCATCGCGTAGTCGATCTCCACCTCGTCGCCCACGCGCTCCACGCGCGTCACGTGGGCGTCGGGATCGAGGACCATCTCGGCGCCCAGCGCGTCGATCGCCGCGCGGCGCACGTCGGGATCGGTGATCGGGCCCACGCGCCCGCCGCGGCCCAGCACGACCACGCGCACGCCCAGGCGCGCGAGCGCCTGGCCCAGCTCGAGGCCGATCACGCCCGGGCCCAGCACCGCGACCGAGCGGGGCAGGTCGTCCCAGTCGAACACGTCGTCGTTCACCACGAGCCGGTCGCCGAGCCCCTCGACGATGGGCGGGATCGCCGGGCGCGAGCCCGTGGCGATCACGATCGCCTTCGCATGCACGCGCGCGTTGCCGACCTGGAGCGTGTTGCGGTCGACGAACCAGGCGTTGCCGCGCAGCTTGTCGGACGCGGGAAGGGCCTCGACACCGTCGAGCACGAACCCCACGAAGCGGTCGCGCTCGCGCTTCACGCGCGCCATCACCTCACGCCCGTCGATGCGCGCCGGGCCCGCGTGCACCCCGAAGCCCACGGCGCGATGCACCGCGTGAGCGGCCTCGGCCGCCGCGATCAGCAGCTTGGAGGGCATGCAGCCCACGCGGGCGCACGTGGTGCCATAGGTGCCGCCCTCGATGAGGACGGCCCTGGCGCCGGCCGCGCGCGCGGCGCGGTAGGCCGCGAGGCCCGCCGTGCCGGCGCCGATCACGGCGACATCGACGTTGAGGTTCGTGTGCATGGCTGTGGGTCGCCTCCCGGGGTGCGGCCTTACGCCGCGAGCTTCTGCGCTTGCGCGAAGTAACGCTCGAGGTCGTCGGCGCCGCCGATGAGCTTGCCGCCGATGAACACCTGCGGGGTCGTGCCCTTGCCGGAAACCGCGCGCAGCGTCGAGCTGGTGATGCCCTTGCCCAGCGTGACCTCCTCGTAGACGAGGCCGTTCTTCTCGAGCAGCGCCTTGGCGCGGGTGCAGTGCGGGCAGCCCGCCTTGGTGAACACGGTGACCGGCTCCGGCGCCTTCAGGCGCGGGGCCACGTAGGCGAGCATCGTGTCGGCGTCGGAGACCTCGAACGGGTCGCCTTCCTTCTCCGGCTCGATGAACATCTTCTCCACGACGCCGTCGCGCACCAGCATCGAGTAGCGCCACGAGCGCTTGCCGAAGCCCAGGCTGGATTTGTCCACCAGCATGCCCATCCCGGCCGTGAATTCGCCGTTGCCGTCGGGAAGGAAGGTGACGTTGGGTGCGTGCTGGTCTTCCTGCCACTCGCTCATCACGAAGGCGTCGTTCACCGAGATCACCACGATCTCGTCCACGCCCGCCTTGCGGAAGGTCGGCGCGAGCTCGTTGTAGCGCGGCAGGTGCGAGGAGGAGCAGGTCGGCGTGTAGGCGCCGGGCAGCGAGAAAACCACCACCGTGCGGCCGTTGAAGACCTGGGCGGACGTGACGTCCTTCCATTGGCCGTCCTTGCGCGTGCGGAAGGTGACCTGGGGGATGCGTTTACCTTCGGAATTGGGAAGCATGGCTTGGGGCTCCGGTTGCGTTGAATGATTGGGTATGGGGCTCATTCTGGGATGCCCTGATAAATTAATCCAATTGATTGTGGTTATAATTGCGATTGGTCAAGTCAATGGAGAAGGGGCCGTGACCCTCACCGAATTGCGCTATGTCGTGGCGCTCGCCCAGGAGCGCCATTTCGGGCGCGCCGCGCAGCGCTGCTTCGTGACGCAGCCCACGCTGTCGCTCGCGCTCGCCAAGCTCGAGGACGAGCTGGGCATGAAGCTCTTCGAGCGCAACAAGAACGAGATCATCGCCACGCCGCGCGGGCTCGCGGTGGTGGAGCAGGCGAGGCGCGTGCTCGACGAGGCGGGCAAGATCCAGGACATCGCCCGCGGCGGGCGCGACCAGCTCGCCGGGGCGCTGCGCCTGGGCGTGATCCCCACCATCGGCCCCTACCTGCTGCCCGACTTGATCCCGATCCTTCGCAAGCGCGCGCCCGCGATGCCGCTGTCCATCGAGGAGAACCTCACCGGCGCGCTCGCGCCGATGCTGCGCGAGGGCGAGCTGGACGTCGTGATCATCGCGCTGCCGTTCGCGCTGCCCGGCGTGAAGACCCGTGTGGTGTATGAGGAACCGTTCAGCGTCGTGGTTCCCGAGGGCCATCCGTGGCAGGCGCGCAAGGGCGTGAAGCCCGGCGAGCTGGCGCAGGAGAACCTCCTCGTCCTCAACAACGGGCATTGCTTCCGCGACCAGGTGCTCGAGGCGTGCCCGGGCCAGCCCAACACGGCGCTGCCCGAGGGCCGCGCGGGCAGCTCGCTCGAGACCATCCGGAACATGGTCGCCTCGGGCCTGGGGGTGAGCGTGCTGCCGGCGTCCGCGCTCACGACGCGCTACGCATCGAAGATGCTCAAGATCGTGCCGTTCTCGTCGCCCGTGCCTTCGCGCAAGGTGGCGCTCGCGTGGCGTGCGAGCTTCGATCGACCGCTCGCCATCGAGACGCTTGCCGAGGCCATCGCGGCGGTGCGCATGCCGTGCCTCAGGATGGCGAAGGTGGTCTAGATCGCGGTATGGCGTAGCATTCGAAGTGCAGTTGGGGAGGATGCATGAGGAATCCTGCCGCCATCACCCGTCGCCGCGTCCTGCAAAGCGGAGCGGGCGCGCTTGCGCTCCTGGCATCGACTCCGTTCGGATCCGCCTGGGCCCAATCAGAGGGAGCGACCCGGATCCTGCGGGCCCCGAAGACGGCGCTGGTCCTCGGCAACGCCCGATACCGGAACGTCCCCGAGCTGCTCCATCCGGCGAACGACGCGAACGCCATTGCGGCCTTGCTGGGGCAATGCGGTTTCGCGGTGACGGCGCTGGTGGATGCCGAGCGCGGGAAGATGGCTTCGTCCATCGGCGATTACGCGGAGGCGCTCGCCAGGGACAAGTCCGTGGGCATCTTCTATTTCGCCGGTCATGGGCTGCAGCTCGGGTGGCACAACTACCTGGTGCCCGTGGACGCCTCGATCCACAGGCCCGAGGACATCCCCGCACAGGCGGTAGACATCGCAATGGTCCTCGATGGCATGGCGAAGGCCGACAACCCCATGAATGTCCTCATCCTCGATGCCTGCCGCGACAACCCGTTCGGCAGCTACCGGGTCGAGCAGAAGGGCCTGAGCCAGATGGACGCGCCCGCACGGACGCTGCTCGCCTACGCGACCGCGCCCGGCAACGTGGCCTCCGATGGCGAGGGCCAGAACGGCCTCTACACGGAGAACCTGCTGCGCGAAATGAAGACGCGCGAGGCGAAGATCGAGGATGTGTTCAAGCGCGTGCGCCTCGCGGTGCGGCGAGCTTCACACGGGCGCCAGATTCCGTGGGAGAGCACGTCGCTCGAGGAGGATTTCTATTTCTTCCCGCCGGAGAGCCTGAAGAAGCTCTCTCGCGAGGAGGAGGACAAGGCTTTCGCTTCCGAGCTCGCCCAGTTCACGCGGGCGATCGATGCGAACGACACGGCGCTTCTCGTGGAATACCTGCAGCTGTATCCGAGCGGCCAGTTCGCGGAGCTGGCGGAGCTGCCGCTCGATCGCCTGCTTGCCGCGCAGGGAGAAAGGCCGGTCGAGCCGGCGCCGGCGGCGGGCAATCCCTACACGGCCGGATGGGCGCGGGCGGACACGCGATTCCGCGTCGGGGACAGCTACACCTACGACACCACCAACCGGAAGAACGGAAACACCCGGCGCAGGACGCACATCGTCACGAAGGTCACGGACCTCGAGATCGTCTTCGGCGATGGCGAGCTGGTTTGCGACCCGCTGGGAAACGTCCTCAAGTTCCCGGGCGGCCTGCGCTGGGGACTGCACCAGGAAGTCCCGCTCGAGTATGCCGTGGGCAAGCGCTGGACCACGCGATTCGACGTTCTCGCCGGCGGCAACGGCACGAACACCCTCGCGTATCGCGTCGCCGCGCGGGAAAAGGTCACGGTTCCCGCGGGCACCTTCGACGCTTTCCGGGTCGAGGGACGCGGCCTCAACGAGTCGCCTTTCCGCGCGGCGAACGAGCTGCGGTTCACCACGTGGCGCGCGCCCGAGCTTCGGCTGTGGATCGCCTTCGAGCACCTGGTCACATCGCCCGGCGCGACGGAGATCTCGTTGCGCAGCGAGCTGGTGTCGTACCGGCAGGCCTGAGGCCTACGCGAACCGTACCGACAGTTCGCCGAATCCCCCGTAGCTCGCCTTCACCACGTCACCGGGCACCACAGGAATCGGTGTCACGCAGGTACCCGTGGTGACGACTTCGCCTGCGCCCATCGTGATGCCCAGGGCATTGAGCTCGTTCACGATCCACGCGAGCGCGATGCGGGGATCGCCCAGCACGTTCGCGCCCTTTCCGTCATGCCTCGACTTGCCCGCGACTTCCGCCGACACCGCGTGCGCCGCGAGGTCCACGTCGCGCCAGCGACGGGTCGCCGCGGGCCCCAGGATGAATCGATGCGTGCATGCGTTGTCGGCGATGAGCTGGGGCGCGCCGACGGCGCAGAAATCCGTGTAGCGCGAATCGGGAATCTCGATCGCCGGATGCAGCGTGCCGACCGCGGCCATCACTTCCTCGACCGAGTAGGGCCGTCCACGTGGCGGGAGCGCGCGCTCGAAGCGCAACGCCAGCTCGACCTCGGCCACGCGCATGAGGCAATTGGCGAGTGGAATGGTCGCGCCATCGGGGAGCACCATCTCGGCGAGCAGCCGGCCCGCGAGCGGCCCATCCACGTTGATGTGGCGCTGGCCGGCAACGCTGGTGGCCGCGATCTTCCAGCCGAAGAGCGGCTTCGACGTGTGGTTCAACCATTGCGCCTGGATGCCGTACCCGTCTTCGCGCGTTGCGGGCCGCAATGCTTCGGGCAAGTGGTCGAGGCGCGTGCCGGCGTCCCAATGGCGCGTGAGCAGCTCCGCGGCGGTCTTCGCGGACTGCGGAGTCATGCCTATGCGAGGTCCTTGGCGAGCGCGGCCCGAACGTTTGCGGGGACGGGGTCGATCGAGACCTTGTAACCGGGGTGATCGATCCCGATGGCGAGCGCCACGCCGTACTTGAGCGCCTCGGCCATCTCCTTCGTGAGCTCGAAGCGCAGGAAGTGCACGGAGGAAGTCTTCTCCTCGGTCTCGCGCTCCAGGTCCTCGTCGGCGATGGCGTAGACGGCGGGCGAACCTTCGACGCGGACCCACGTGCGCCGCTCGATGCCCTTCAGGCTCGCGAGCGCCCCTCGCCGTTCCTCGACGTCCTCGTACTCGATCAGCATCGTCGCCTTGAAGTTGCGCCCGTCGGGCACCAGCGGGTTGTAGGCGTCGATCTCGTCCTGGATGGCCTCTTCCTCGAAGATCTTCTCGGCGCGCAGCATCTCCTGCACCTGGTAGCGCATGGTGAGCTCGTCTTCGAAGAGGAGCGTCACGTGCTCGCCCAGGTGGACGGTGCGGTCCTTCTTGTGCGCGATGACCTTCGCGCGGTATTCCTTGCGGGCCTTGGCGTAGGCCTCGAGCGTCATCAGCGATTCGCGGGTGATCTTGGCCATGGCGCTAGTCGGGGAGCCCATAGGCGATCCTCAGGAGCGAGATCGGATGGCGGAGCTCCGGTTTCGCGGCGTCTTGCGCAAGAGTGCCGATTCCTTCGGCGATGTGGTGGCCGGCGAGCTGGCAATCCGAGGAGACATAGGCGGGCGCCGCTTCCGCGGCCTGGCGGAAGACCGGCCGCCCGATCTTGAGCGCCGCGTCGTGGAATTCGGCCTTCACTCCGTAGGTGCCGGCGTGGCCCGAGCAGCGCTCGATCACGGTCACCTCGGTGCCGGGCACGCCTTCGAGCGCTTCCTTGGTCTTCAGGCCGATCTTCTGCACGCGCGAATGGCACGGCACGTGGTAGGCCACCTTGCCGAGCGGCTTGGGGAACTCGGTCTTGAGGAGACCATCGCGGCGGCGCGCCATCAGGTATTCGAAGGGATCGAACATGGCATCGCGCACGACGCGCACGTCTTCCTCCTCGGCGAACATGAGCGGCAGCTCCTGCTTGAACATGAGCGTGCACGAGGGCACGGGCGTGACGATCGCGTAGCCTGCGCGCGCGAGCGCGGCGAGCTTCGGGATGTTGTTCTGCTTGAGGCGCTCCACGGAGGCGAGGTCGCCCTGCTCGAGCTTGGGCATCCCGCAGCACGCCTCGCCTTCGACCAGCACGTAGGGGATCGCGTTGTGGTCGAGGATCTTCAGCAGGTCGTGCCCGATGCCCGGCTCGTTGTAGTTCACGTAGCAGGTCGAGAACACCGCGACCTTGCCCGGCGTGCGCTCGCCGTCCTTCACGGGATGCGCCGCGGACTGGGGCGCGTTGCGCCGGAACGGCTTGGGCGCGAACTCGGGAAGCCATGCGCGCCGGTCCACGCCCGCCACCTTCTCGCCCAGCGCGCGAAGCGGCTTCGATTTCGCCGCGGCGTTCACCGCCTGCACGACCACCGGGATCGTCGCGAGCTTGCCGTTACGGTCGGTGGAGGAGAGGAGGCGGTCGCGCACCGGATGCTTCATGCGGCCTTCGCGGAACTGGAAGGCTTTCGCGCGGAGCATCAGGTGCGGGAAATCCACGTTCCACGGATGCGGCGGGACGTACGGGCACTTCACCATGTAGCAGAGGTCGCAGAGGTAGCACTGGTCCACCACGTCCCAGTACTTTTCCTTCGCCACGGCCTCGACCTCGCCGGAATCCGTGGCATCGACCAGGTCGAAAAGCGTCGGAAACGAGTTGCAGAGGCTCACGCATCTTCGACATCCATGGCAGATGTCGAAGACGCGTTCCATCTCCGCGACGATCTTCGGCTCCTCCCAATACTCGGGATTGCGCCAGTCGATCGGGTGGCGGGTAGGGGCCTCGAGGCTTCCTTCTCTGTTTGACAACTTTCCGTGCCTCGCGCCTCGCGCCTAGTCGGTCAGCGCGTCGAGCGCCTTCTGGAAGCGGTTGGCGTGCGAGCGCTCGGCCTTGGCGAGCGTCTCGAACCAGTCGGCGATCTCGTCGAAGCCTTCCGAGCGGGCCGACTTCGCCATGCCCGGGTACATGTCGGTGTACTCGTGCGTTTCGCCGGCCACGGCCGCCTTCAGGTTTTGCCGGGAGCTGCCGATGGGCAGGTCGGTCGCGGGGTCGCCCACGGACGCGAGATAGTCCAGGTGGCCGTGCGCGTGGCCCGTCTCGCCTTCCGCGGTGGAGCGGAAGAGCGCCGCCACGTCGTTCTGCCCTTCGACGTCGGCCTTGTTTGCGAAATAGAGGTAGCGGCGGTTCGCCTGCGACTCGCCGGCGAACGCGGCCTTGAGGTTATCGTGGGTTTTCGTGCCTTTGAGGGGTTTCATTGGAGCCTCCAGGGATGGTTCTCGATCGGTGCCGAGAGATGAATCTTCTCAGGCGCGCCTGCAATGGTATTGCCGCAGGTCAAGCCTAGCGCCCGCCGGCTGCGAGCGTCCAATTGATTGTTTCGATTCGCGCGATTGGCGGTGCCTATGGTGAGGCGCGAAGCCGCCGCAGCGCGGCGCGGAACGATGCCTCCGCCTCCTCTTCGCCCGGGTGATGACCGCCTGCGACGAGGCGTTCGCCGCCGACGTAGACATCGGCCACTCGATTGGCGTTTCCGGAGAACATTGCCACGCCCAGCATCCGTGCGGCACCGAGGGCGGTGAAGTCCGCATCGCCGGCGTCGAGCACGACGAGATCCGCGCGCCGCCCCGCCATGATCGCGCCCGCGGGATGGCCGCTCGCCTGCGCCCCGCCCGAAGCGGCGCCGCGCCAGAGGTTGGCCGCCACATCGGGCGCCGCCTCGGTTGCGGCGACGTTGCGCATGCGCGTGCGAAGCCGCTGGCTGTATTCGAGCGCGCGCAGCTCCTCGAAAGGGCTCACCGAGACGTGGCTATCGCCGCCGATCGACCACGGAGACTGCGCCTCGAACCACTCGGCGAAGTCGAAGATGCCGTCGCCGAGGTTGGCTTCCGTCATGGGGCACAGGCCCACCGAAGCGCCGCTCGCGGCGAGCGAGCGCCGCTCGATCTGCGTAAGGTGCGTCGCGTGGATGAAGCACCAGCGCGAATCCACCGGCACGAGGTCACGCACCCACGCGAACGGCGTCGTGCCGTGCGTCTCCATGCACTCGGCCACTTCGCCCGTCTGCTCGGAGATGTGCATGTGAATCGGCATCGCCGCGTCGAAGTGCGAGGCCTCGGAGACGATCTCCGTGAGCATCAGGGCATCGACCGCGCGTACCGAGTGCGGCGCAATACCCAGGCGCAGGCGCGGATGCGGGAGGTGGAAGGACGAGACCTCGCGCACGATCTCCATCACGAAGGCCGGGTCGCTTCCGAAGCGGCGCTGCGCCGGCGAGAGCACCTTGTGGCCGAAGCCGCCATGGGCGTAGAGAACGGGAAGCAGCGTGAGCGCGATGCCCGTGCCCCGCGCCGCAGCCACTATGCGCTCCGCGAGCTCGGCCACGTTGTCGTAGGGCTTGCCGTCGCGATCGCGATGCATGTAGTGGAACTCGGCCACGGTGGTATAGCCGTGGCGCAGCATCTCGATGTAGAGGTGCCGCGCGATCGCCTCGACGTCGTCCGGCTCGAGGCGCAGGACGAGGCCGTACATCTCCTCGCGCCAGGTCCAGAAATCGTCGGTGGGATGCCCGCGCAATTCGGCGAGCCCGGCCATGGCGCGCTGGAAGGCGTGGGAATGGATGTTGGTCATGCCCGGAAGCACCGGTCCGGGTGCGACCTTGCGCGAGCCCGGCGCCGTGCCGGCATCGGCGCGCGTGATGAGGCCGGCGTCGTCCCATTCGATCGTCACGTCGCGCGCCCATCCTCCGGGCAGTAGCGCGTCGGCAGCGAACAGCGAGTCGATGGAAAGTCCTCCCGGCGTTTTTTTCCTATCATACGGCCATGGCCGGGTTATTCATCTCGAACGCGCGTATCGCCACCCTGCGCGGCGGGCGCTACTCCATCGTCGAGAAGGCGGCGCTACGTTGCGAGGACGCGCGCATCGTCGCGATCGGCGCCAATGGCGACGTGCCTCGCAGGCCCGACGACGAGGTGATCGATGCCCACGGCGCGCTCGTCACGCCAGGGCTCGTCGATTGCCACACGCACCTGGTGTTCGCCGGCGATCGCTCGCGCGACTTCGAGATGCGCCTCGCCGGGAAGAGCTACGCGGAGATCGCGAAGGCGGGCGGCGGCATCGTCTCGACCATGCGCGCCACCCGCGAAGCGGGCAACGCGGAGCTGCGCGCGGCCTCGGCCCGGCGCCTGCAATCGCTGATGCGCGATGGCGTGACGACGGTCGAGATCAAGTCGGGCTACGGGCTGGACGCCGAGCACGAATTGAGGTGCCTGCGCATCGCGCGCAGTCTCGCGGCCGATCACGCGGTGTCGCTCACCACCACGCTTCTCGCCGCGCACGCGGTGCCCCCTGAGTTCGCGGGGCGCGCGGACGCCTACGTCGATGAAGTGTGCGAGCGCATGATCCCGCGCGCGGCGGCCGAGGGCCTTGCCGATGCGGTGGACGCGTTCTGCGAGTCCATCGCCTTTACGCCCGCGCAGGTCTCGCGCGTGTTCGAGGCGGCGCGCCGCCACGGGCTGCGCGTGAAGCTGCATGCCGACCAGCTCACCGACGGCGGCGGCGCGGCGCTCGCGGCGCGCTACGGGGCCGTCTCCGCGGACCACCTGGAGCACGCGGGCGAGGAGGGCATCGCGGCGATGGCCCGCGCGGGAACCGTGGCGGTGCTCCTGCCCGCGGCGTACTACTTCCTGCGCGACAAGCATCCGCCGCCGGTTGAAGCGTTCCGTCGCCACCGCGTGCCGCTCGCGGTATCCACCGATTGCAATCCGGGAACGTCGCCGTGCGCATCGCTCCTGACCGCGATGAACATGGCATGCACGCTGTTCGGGTTGAGCCCCGAGGAGTCGCTCGCGGGTGCGACTTGCCACGCTGCGGCTGCGCTGGGACTCGATGACCGGGGCGTGCTCGAGCCGGGAAAGCGTGCGGACTTCGTTCTATGGGATGCCGACGATCCGGCGCAGCTCGCGTGGAACATCGCGGGCCTGGAACCGCGCTCGGTCTACTTCGAGGGCCGGTTACGCTCCGCTCACGCTAAACCTTGAACCACGAAGGACACGAAAAGCACGAAGAAAAGCGGAAGAATAGCAACGTCGGCTATCGGCCATAAGCAGCCATCGTCAGCCTGCGCGGTTGCGGTTCCGGTTTCCCGAATGTCGGGCAACCTCCAGGTCTTCTCGAAGAATGGCTTCTCCGGTCCGTAGAAGCGGAACAGCACCTCGAAGCTGCCCTGAGCGCTCGTCGGCACCCAATTCGACTCGTGACCGTCCGGCGGCCGCGGCCCGAAGAAGATGTCCACCGAGCCGTCGGCGTTCTTCGCCAATCCCGGCGTGTTGGATGAGCGGCTCGGCCAACGTGCGTTGCGAATGGGCGCGTGCGTGCTTCGATCGTAGACAGTTGCCGACCAGTATTGGCGTACCGGCGCATTGGCCGGCACCGTAAGCACGTAGGTCTTGCTCCCTTCGAGGCGCCGGCCTGCCTGGTCCGCGATGGCGAGCAGGTAGGCCGAGCCCGCGCCGGCGCCCGGGTGCTTGGGACTGAAGTAGGCATACGAATACGTGACGCCACGCGCATCGACGGGATAGCTGTCGGGCTTCGCGAAGAACGTGGCCATTTCTTGGAACAGTCCTAGCGAGCCCGGCATCCCCCAATGGCCGCCCTCGTATTCGGGTAAGAAGGACGACTCGTATCGCGCCGCCAGCCACGCTTGCGCCTCGCGCGCCGCTGCGTCCAGCGAAGCGCGCGTGTCAGCGTCAGGATTGAACGGCTTGCCCTTTTCGATGCCGATCGTCTTGAGAGCATCGATCATGGCCTTGTCGCGTTCCAGCCATGGCTCTGCCTGAACGATCCGGTTCAGCGATTCGTAGTACCTCGCGTTGTAGGGAATCGTGCTGTCGTACACGATGTCCACTACATCGACAAACGCCGTCTCGGGAGGCTGGCTCGATCGCGAAAGCGGATAGAGCTTGATGCGCTTGCCATATGCGACCGCGCGCGCGACGTCGGCTTCGCTGCCGCTCCTGGGAATGGAGCGGAGCAGGGCGTAGCCGCGGTAGGTATCCGACGGCAAGGGGATATACCCGGCAGGCACGCCCGCCGCGTAGCCAGGAGGCAGGATCAGGTACTTGCCTCCCATGCCCTTGTCGGCGCCCGCAGGCCCGACGTCTTCGAGCGCAGACTGCCATGCATCCATCACGGTGCCGGTGATGGAGCCTTCGTCTGCGGGCGGAATCTCCAACACCATGGGACCGGCATCGCGCGTGTCAATGAAGGGTGTGAGGTAGATCGCATCCGGGTTGGGCGTAAGCGTCTGGATCTTCCAGTCCGGGAGGCGCGACCAGTAGGTAATCTGGTTCCATGAACCTCCCGCGCGGGCACTAGCCTGGTACATGAGGTCGAAATTGACGGCCGGCATGCCCCAGACAACAGCCTCCACGGCGCGCCGCTGCAGTGAACGACGCGAGAGGTCTTCGCCGGACATGCCCTGGGCCAACGCACCCAGCGTCCCGCATGTAAGCGCCAGCAGCACCACGGCCATTCGTGCGGAGCGCGTCATTTGGATTCCTTTCATCCCACCGGGGGGTCACATCAGGAGCTCACAATTTCCATGCAAGACTAGGATGACGTATGCGCGCTCGCAATGGGAGCGGACCGGCGAGAACAGTGGCCGCGCCGTCCTCGCAGGGATGTCCGCTTTGGGTCGGGAGCCGGCCTGTTAGACCCTAGGCGTCGCGCACCCCAGGATCCCGCCCAACTCGTGTTGCGCCGAGGCACCCTGGCAAAGACCATTGCTGTAGCGCTGCTTGGCCTTGCGGCCGCTGGGACTTCCTCGGAATCGTCCACCGCACGGCATACCTCTTTCGCGCCCTGGTTCCCCGCCTGGGGGGGCCAAAGCATCATTTCGTCGCTTCGCGGTGTCGCACGCTATCGCACGCTGCTAAGTTTCCTCCCGTTCGATCACTTGGGGAGACGATCCTATGCATGCGCGAGCAAGAGTCCTGGGGATTTTCGCGTTGCCGGTCCTGCTTGCGGCGCAGGCCGCCTCGCCCGCCGACGACGCCCGCGCGAGGAGCGCGCTCGAGGCGGCGGCAAGGGTGTATTCACGGGCGCCCGCGTTGAAGGAGACGATCACCTATGTCGTCAAGTCGGAAGGCAATGACCAGCAGCCCAAGAGGATCCTAGTTGTCATGGGGCCCGGATCGGACGCCTCGGTATCGGATCCGGTCTTCACCGCGATCGCCGCGGGCGAGGTGATGTACGTGACGAAGCATGACGACCCGGCGCACTACGTGGCGAGACCCTATCGGGGCGACTTCGCGCAGGCCCTGGACTCCATCTTTGGAGAACACGGCGAGCTCTTCGAGCCGGTCGAGATTTCCATGCGCGCAGGAAAGCCGTATACGGCATGGCTGCAATCGCTCCGCTTTCGCGTGCTGAACACCCTCACTGTCAAGAGCCTTCACGAGGAGCTTGCCGGGGGAAGGCGGACGGAGGTACTGGCCTTTCAGGCAGACAACGGCTCTCTCGATCTTCGCATCGACGGAGCATCCCACCGACTCGACTCCTTCGTCCTCCACGTCCGCCCGGCCGGCGCGCCCCCCGATGCGCACCTCGAGATCGCGGGAACGTTCGCGTGGGAGGCGCCTGCCGACGCCGCTTCATCGCTCGCGTTCGATGCGGCGGCGCGAACGAGGGTGCCGAACCTGGCCGACCTCAAGGCTGCCGGACTCGCCGTCGGCAGCCCCACGCCGAGGTTCGAGCTCAGCACGCTCGAAGGCGGTCGCATCGCACTGGACAAGCTCGAGGGATATGTCGTCGTCCTCGATTTCTGGGCTACGTGGTGCGCACCCTGCTGGGAAGGCCTGCACGAAACGCAGCGGCTGCACGAGTGGGCCACGCAAGCCGGGAAGCGGGTCAAGGTCTTCGCGGTCAACACGCTCGAGCAATCCGGCAGTGAAGAGGACAAGCGGGTGCGCGCCGCGCGGTTCCTGCAATCGCAGCACCTTGACCTGCCGTGCTTGCTAGACCTGGACGCGAGCCTCTTCGCGGGCGTCGGCTCGCCCGGGCTTCCCAGCACCGTCGTCGTCGATTCCTCGGGGCACGTGGCCAACATCCACCAAGGACTCTTTCCAGACATGCTGGCGACGCTCGAGGAGGAGGTGGCACACGCGCAGCGTTGATGCGCGGGTGGGCCATCCGGCGATGATGCTCGGATCCCGTTCTTGCACGGGTGCGCCAGGTTCGAGTACTCGAGCTGCATTGTGAGCAGACGGAAAATGTCGGCTATGGGTCGGTTACGGCCAGAAGCGCCATTGAGGGGTCCGGCAGCCCGGGGCAAAGCAAGAAAATCCAGGATCACTTGATCTTGACGACGACTTTGCCTTTCGCACGGCCTGTTTCGACGTAAGCCAGGGCCTGGTTGGTCGATTCGAATGGAAAGACGCGATCGATCACGGGGCGGATAACGCCGGCCTCGATCAGTCCGGTGATATCTCGCAGCTGGTGCCCGTTGGCGCGCATGAATAGGAACGAATACTTCACACCGTGCCGGGCCGCTCTCTTCCTGGCTCCGAGGCTCAACACGCGGGCGACGAGGCCTACGAACCACGGCGCGCCAATTTCCTTCGCGAACGCGGGGTCCGGTGGGCCGGAAATCGAGATCAGCGTACCGCCGGGCTTGAGCACGGACAGCGATTTCGCCAGCGCCGCCGCATCCTGGCTATGCAGGACAACATCGTAGTCGTGGAGAACGTCCTCGAAGTCGACTTTCTTGTAGTCGATGACGATGTCCGCCCCGAGCCGCTTCACCAGCTCGGTGTTGGCGGCGCTCGTGGTCGTGGCTACCGTGGCCCCGACGTGCTTGGCCAACTGGATTGCGAAGCTGCCGACGCCGCCCGATCCCGCCTGGATGAAGACTTTCTGGCCCTTCTTCAGGCCGGCTCTTTCGATCAGTGCCTGCCAAGCCGTCAAACCCACCAGCGGTATCGATGCCGCTTCTTCCATGGTGATGTTCTTCGGTTTGGGGGCGGCATCGTCTTCATTCACCGCAATGAGCTCCGCAAATGTACCGATGCGATGATCAGGCACGCGTGAATAGACTTCGTCGCCCTCCTTGAATTTCCGAACGCCCGAGCCGACCCGGGCCACGACGCCGGCCACGTCGTGGCCCAGCACCAGGGGCATGCGGTAAGGGAGGATCAGCTTGAACTCGCCGCCCTTGATCTTGGAGTCCACCAGGTTCACGCCTGCCGCGTGAACCTCGATCAGCACGTCGTTTCCACCGATCTCGGGCGGTGGGATCTCGGCCAGGCGCATCGGGGCGCTCTTGCCGTACCGATCGATCATGAATGCCTTCATTGGCCTGCACCGAGTCGCAGGTCCTTCCTGATCCCCGCATCCAGCATGGCCGCCGGCGCAAACCTGCGGAGCAATCGCAAGCGATTGGCGAGCGGGCCGGCCGTGTACCGGAGCTTCGGCCGGTCGGCGCTGGCGGCTTCAAGGACAACGTCGGCGACGACGGCCGGATCGTCGGCGTTTGCCATCACGTGCTTGAGGACCTTTGCGAGAGCGGCGCGAGCGGCGTGATACTCATCCAGCTGCGAATCCGGCGCCGCGAGGTTCGCGTCGAACTGCGTCTTCGTGTACGCGGGCTCGATCACGGAAACCCGGATGCCCCGGGTACGCAACTCGTGGTCCAGCGACTCCGAGTAGCCCTCGACGGCGTGCTTGGTTGCCGAATAGAGCGCCCCGTACGGCATCGGCAGGAACCCGAGGACCGAGCCGATGTTGATGATTCGGCCGCTCCCCTGGCGCCGCATGTGCGGCACGACGGCGCGGGTCATCCGGATGAGCCCGAAGAAGTTGGTCTCGAATATCGCCTTGGCTTGCTCGATGGAGCTCTCCTCCGCTCCGCCGGGTGCGACGCCGAAGCCGGCGTTATTCACCAGCACGTCGATGCGACCCTCGAGACGCATGAGCTCGGTCACGACAGACTCGACCGACGCATCCTGCGTTACGTCGAGCGGCAACATGGGGAAGGGCTGCTGGTCGCCCTGGTGCCCGCGCCGGCTGGTGCCGTAGACCTTGTAGCCCGTCGATGCCAACCGCTTCGCGGTAGCTTCGCCGATGCCCGACGAGGCGCCTGTTACGAGGGCGATGGATGCCTTGATCTTCATGCCGTGTCTCCTGGGTTGTATATGATGAGCGTCATATTCGCGGGCGAACGCATGGAAGGGGGCTCCAAATGGCGTCAATCCTGCGTGGGGATGAGCTGCTTCAGCGTCGCTTCGCGCAGCGC
>Ga0335084_10001082_pt1 | contig 24862 bp, 21 predicted proteins | sample Lox_Sample_44_FD_206721 | JGI IMG/M metagenome (GOLD analysis project Ga0335084, IMG submission 206721) | Soil microbial communities from Loxahatchee National Wildlife Refuge, Florida, United States - Lox_Sample_4.4 | ecosystem: Environmental > Terrestrial > Soil > Wetlands | place: USA... | reverse complement strand
AGACTCTCGACGGATTGGAGGCCTCTTCAACGGGCAGTCAATAAAAAGAGAATCTTCAGGGACATTTCATCGAAGCGTTGGTCCCTCTGGATGCGAATGCTGACCGGACCTGCCAGCCATGTCCCGACGACCAGCCGGCAGCTCTTCTCATCTCTTTTCTCCACCATTATTTTTCTTATCCTTTGAGCCGGTCCCACGGGTCAAAGTCAACATCGGAAAGACCGTAAAGTCGAAGAGCATATGTTGAGACCGTCCTCCCGCTCGACAAAGAAAATGTTTCCCACAAAACATGGAATTCTATTATAATGATGTGTGAGAAACGATCGATGTTCGAGAGCAAACGAAGGAGGTCTCTTTCAGGAGGAAACTCCCGGATGGAGTGACCCAGTCAAAAGACCCCGATTTCTCAGAGAAGGGAGGAAAGACGGACGTGGTTGCCGTCCCTTCCTTGAATTGGTTTTCAATCCGCTGTCGCAGTCTGCCCAGAAGAGCGGGTTATCCTGATGAGAGGAGCGGACCTCGGTCGGGAGAACCTTCGGCGGTCGGAGGAATGCGATGAAAAAAATTGGAAGATTCCACGTGCTTACGGACACCTGCCTTCAAACCCAATTCTCCCACCTGGAGCTTGCCCAGCGTGCCATTGCCGGCGGAGCCGACACGATTCAGTTTCGTCAAAAGGGCGGGGAGACGAGGGAGATGATCCGTGATGCGGAGCAGATCCAGGCCTTGTGCAAAAGAGCGGGCGTGACCTTTATCGTCAATGACCGGGTGGACGTGGCCATCGCTTCGCGCGCAGATGGTGTTCATCTCGGGCAGAATGATTTCCCCATCCCCCTTGCCAGAAAACTTCTGGGTGAAGAGGTGATCATCGGCGGATCGGCGGGGACCATGGAAGAGGCTCGGAACTGTCTCTCCGAAGGGGCGGATTATATCGGCTTCGGCCCGGTTTACTTCACGACCTCCAAGGAAGACGCGGGCCCGGCCTCGGGGCTTGACCTTCTGAAACAAGTTGTGGTAGAAATCCCGCTGCCCATCATTGCCATCGGCGGTATCACGAGAGAGAACACGCCGGGGGTGATCCGGGCAGGAGTCCACGGAATTGCCGTGATCTCCGCTGTCTGTTGTCAACAGGACCCCGCGGAGGCAGCCCGATGCCTTCGACATTTGCTGGAGGGAGATTGACGTGCCTGAGAGGGGTCCTGAGAGAGTGACGGATATCGGCGAGTTCGGCCTCATCCGGAGAATCGGCGATCTCGTGAATAGAGAAGGGGTTCGGTCCGAACGGGTCACCCTGGGCATCGGCGATGACACGGCCTCGTTTGTCCCCCGGCCGGGATATGAGCTTTTGGTCACCTGTGATTGCGTGGTAGAAGGCAGGCATTATCTGCCCGGAAAGATCAGTCCTCTCGACCTGGGCCGACGTGCCATGACGCTCAATATCAGTGACATCGGGGCCATGGGAGGGAGACCTCTCTACGCCCTGATCTCACTGGGATTGAAAGGAGATATCCTTGTCCAGGATGTCGAGGAGATGTACCGCGGATTTCTAGCGGAGCTGAACCCCTTTGGCGCCTCCATCATTGGAGGGAACCTCACCAAGTCAGGAAACGGGATGTTCATCGATATTACCTTGATCGGGGAGGTGGAGCAGGGAAGGGGGGTGCGCCGTTCCGGAGCAAGGCCGGGAGATGTCATCCTTGTCACCGGATACCCAGGACAGGCGGCCGCCGGCCTGCAACTCCTGCTTCGCGGGGCGGATGACCCAAACATACTGGAGCACCCGTTGGTCAAGATCTTTAACACCCCTTCCCACAGGGCCCGGGTAGGAGAGACGATCGCAAAAACCGGCCTAGCCACAGCCATGATCGACACGAGCGATGGATTCCTCGGAGATCTGGGACATATCTGCGAGGAGAGCGGGGTGGGGGCAGAATTATCCAAGGAAAAACTGCCTTTGAGCGACGATCTCCGGGAGGCGGCTCTTCGTCTCCACCGAGATCCGTACGACCTCTTCCTGGGTGACAGCGATGACTATGAACTGGTGATCACCTGCCGGCCGCAGGATATGGCCCCGCTCCGATCCATTCTGGTCCAGTCCTGTCCCGTTTTGTTGACAGAAGTCGGAAGGATTACGGACGCGGCAAGCGAGATCACTCTGTTACTCTCTGATGGTGGTCGGCGTCCGGTCCAACGCTCGGGGTGGGACCATTTTCGATTGACGAACGAATCTAAAATGTGAGAATTCGTACCCCTCGCTCAGAGGGCGAGGGTTCGGGCATCAACCTGAAGGGAGAAAGAAGAGAATGTTCAACGACGACATGGCCCGGAAGGCGGCGGAGAACCTCAAGCGAGTTCGTGAAAAGAAACCTCTCGTTCACAACATTACGAACTATGTCGTCATGAATTATACGGCCAATGCCCTGCTCGCCTGCGGTGCGTCTCCGGTGATGGCCCACGCGGCCGAAGAGGTGGAGGAAATGGTCTCTCTGGCAGGGGCCTTGGTCCTGAACATCGGCACCTTAAGCCTTCCCTGGATCGAGGCGATGCTGAAGGCCGGGAAACGGGCCAACAGCCTCCACGTCCCGGTGATTCTTGACCCTGTGGGCGCAGGGGCAACCCGGCTGAGGACCGATTCAGCGAGACGGCTCATCGGAGAAGTTTCGATTCAAGTGATTCGAGGAAACGCCTCGGAGATTCTTTCCCTGGCCGGAGAAAAATCAGAGGCTCGTACCAAAGGAGTCGATTCCGTCCACACGGTCGAACAGGTGGCAGAGACTGCAAGCATCCTTGCCAAAGAACTCCGGTCAACCCTGGCCATCACCGGCGCGGTGGATTTGATCACCGACGGCGAGCGGGTCTGCCGCGTGATGAACGGACATGAGATGATGAGTCGCGTGACGGGAACAGGCTGTACTGCGACCGTGATGATCGGTGCCTTTCTCGCCGTTTGTCCTGATCCCCTGGAAGCGGCCACCACAGGCCTTTCCTACTTTGGCTTCGCTGGCGAAAAGGCTGCTGCCAAGGCGCGGGGCCCTGGCAGCTTCCAGATCGCGCTCTTGGACGCCCTGGATGGGATGAAGGAAGAAGAACTCAGGGCGGGAGCTAAAATAGTAACATAGGGATACATCCCCTTTTGGCTAGGCTTAGAGGCAATCGCAGCTCACGACTCTTCCTTCGAAAGACGGATCGAACAACGGCAGAACCAGCCACGTGTTTGACGCGGGGCTTGGTTCTGCGCTTCTTTTCTAATTCCTCGGATATCCCTGCGGATAGGGCGCGTATTCCCCTTCATCCCAGAGCCTGTTTTTAGGTTCCTGCCCGCAGTTCAAAATTCCTTTCCTGCACAGGACCTCACGCCATTCGTATTTGACAAGGGTCTTCTGGAACGGCGTGAGATCGGGGTCGAAAGCAACTCGAATGACGGGCGAGTACTTTTCTTCGCCAAAGCCCGTCCCGGCGCTCTCATCTTTGGCTGCTCCTGCTTTACCCTTTGCGGAGCTCTCCGCTGACGGAGCTGCAGGCGCGCGGTCCAGCCTCTTCTGCTCATACGACGGTTTTGGTTGCTCTTTTTCCCGGTAGATGGCGACGGCAATGATGCCCATGGCCGTGGAGTCGCTGAAGGTTCTCATCGCATAAGAGTCGGCCGTATCGGTGAAATAAAATTTGTGCACCTGATCGCTGGCAGTCCGCCACCCATCATATTTCCCATGCTCATAGCCGTTCACAATGTACATGTCTTCGCCGTTCTTGAGGTCTGATTTTTTTCCTGAAATGATGTTTCTGCCGTCAACGGCGATGACCACGCCGATCCGTCCTGGGGTTGGGTTCCGAATGACAATGCCGTAATTCTCTCCTCGTCTTGCTTCCAGGTACTTTTTAATGACGCGGGTGTCTCCATTCGTGAAGTCCTTGTGCGGGATGGTCAAAAAGTTGCTCCCTTTGTCAGAAACGATTTCGATCGTTACCTCTCCCTTGAACGTTCCTCCGCCGTGGGGATACGCGGGTGCCGCCGTTGCCGTGAGGACGGCCGCCATGATCGATACGAGCAGACAGCGCATAGTGTTTCTCCTTTCTGTTTGGTCTTTAGTCCAGTAGACAACAGAGGCGGGGAAAAAGTTCCCGGGGCAGGAAAGATTCAATAAGAAAGGAGAGAGGGAATCGGGAAATGGCAAAGAGTGTCGCCCCGCCCCGTAACCGCGGTTCTTTGTTTTGATTTTCGGATCTTGAATTGTTAGGATTAATTGTAGAAGTTATCTCACCCAGAGAGGAGGATTTACCATGTCTTTAGTCGGAAAACCCGCACCAGATTTTGAACTCGAGGGCTATTTTAATGGGCAATTCGTCAAGTACAAATTATCAGACTGCAGAAAGAAGTGGGCCCTTCTCCTTTTTTATCCGCTGGATTTCACCTTTGTCTGTCCTACCGAAGTGCTCAACTTTTCTGCCGCTGCTGGGGAGCTTGCCAAAATCAATTGCCAGATCTTTGGCATCTCGGTGGACTCCGTTTATGTCCATAAAGCCTGGGTAGAGACAAAGCGCGAGGATGGCGGCCTTGGCGGAAGCCTCAACTATCCGCTGCTTTCGGACCTGAACAAAGTGACGGCACGAGACTATGGCATCCTCATAGAAGATGAGGGTGTGGCCCTGAGGGGGCTTTTTCTGGTCAGCCCGGAGGGGGTGATCATGCACTCCACAATCAACAGCCTTTCTGTTGGGCGCTCGGTCAGCGAGGCGATGCGTGTGCTGAAAGCCTTTCAATTCGTCAGCAGCCACCACGGCCTGGTCTGCCCTGCGGACTGGGAGGAGGGGAAGGATACCATGGCTGCCAATTCGGATGGGATGAAGAAGTACCTGTCCACCCACTAGATAGGGTTGCAGAGCTGGATTTGTGGGGAGCATTACATGCCAGGCCCGTTGTTTAGGCTGCTGACAAAGCCTCTTTTCCAGGTTGCTCAAAAGGGCCAGATGCAAGGCTCCCGAGAGCCTTGCATCTGCCGTTCAGGCAGGCAATCCTGTTAGAACAATCCGGGCATCGACTGCGACCACTCCTTTTTCAAGCACCTTCACGGGATTGATATCCACCCCTTCGATCCCCGGGAAATCGATCATTAACTGAGAAAGCCTGAGAAGATCGTCAACCAATGCCTGAATGTCCAGAGGGCGCGCGCCTCGGACTCCTTTGAGGATGGTTGACGTCTTCAATTCTGAAATCATCTCCTCCGCCTCGGACCGATTGATTGGAGCCACACGGAGAGAAGTTTCCTTGAAAACTTCCACATAAATCCCACCCAATCCGAAGAGAACCACCGGACCAAAAGAAGGGTCTCGTTTTGCCCCTAAGATCACTTCTCTCCCCTGGGAGATCATCTTTTGAATGAGGACAGGACCTCCCTCCGTCAGTCGTTGAATCTCTTGGTACGCCCCCTCTGCCTCCGATAAGTTGCCGATATTAAGGATCACTCCTCCAACGTCAGACTTATGTGAGATCTTAGGAGAGATGGTTTTAAGAGCAACAGGTCCTTCGATCTGGCCCATCGCTTTTTGTAAATCCTCATTTCGATCAATCACCCGGTAATCCGCCACCGGGATGCCGTAGGCCTGGAGCACCTCGAAGGCCTCGGGGAGGAGGAGATCTCTCTTCTCTCCTTTGGCTTTTTGAAGGAGGAACTTTACCCGGGCGCCTTCCCCAGGATAGATCTGGGGTTTTTCTTTTAAGATGTTTTGCTTTCGATAATGCTCCCTGGAAACAGCCAAAGCCCCAAACGCCTCGCTGGGCTCCGTAAAGATTGGATAATCAATCGTCCTCTTGACATAGGCCAATTCTTCCTCGTCAGTGAAATAGCACAGGGCCACTGGCTTTTGATATTGTAAGGAGAGCTCCTTGATCGCATGAATCAACCTCCGGGAAGGCTCTTTTTCGTCCCCGGCAGCTCCGTGCTGGAAAAGAACCCCGTCCACATCCTTAATCCTCAGGACCTGGTCAAGAATCTTCGTGTAGAGATCAAAGTCGAAAAGGTCTCCCAGGTCGAGTGGATTGGTGGGCTGAATGACTTTCGCCCTAAAGTAACTGTGAATCAGTCCCGTAAGGTCCTTGGCCAAGGGGAAGAGCCGGAAGCCATAGCGTTCGGCAGAATCCGCAGCGACTATGGCAATGCCTCCGGAACGGGAGAGGGCGATTACGCTGTTTCCTTTCATGGGAGGAAGGGAGAGGATCTTGACGGCGCTGACGAAGGATCGAAAATCTTTTGTTCGGATGATGTCCGACTGCTTCGTCGCCGCATCGACCACGCGGTCATCGTTTGCGAGGGCCGAGGTGTGAAGCTTGGCGATCTCGTGGCTTCCCTCGCCAATATTGGCTTTATGGAGGATAATCGGTTTAGGAGTAGATCGCGCGAGTTCCATCAGTTCCCTTCCTCTTTCAAGGCTCTCCAAGTAGAGGCCGATGATTTCTGTCTGCGGGTCCTGGATGAGATAGCGGAGGTAATCCACCTCGTTGAGATCCCGTTTGTTCCCCATGCTCACCACTTTTGCGATCCCTACGTTGGCGCTGGCCAGAAGGTTCAAGTAGAGTAAGGACACTCCACCGCTCTGGGCCAGGACAGAGACTTTCCCCTTGTTGATCACTCGCCCCTTCAATTTGACGAAGGGGACGACAAAGCCGTTTTCGACGTTGATAATCCCGATACCATTGGGCCCGACCATTCGGATTCCCCACTTTTTCGCGATGCGATGGACCTCTTTTTCCAAGGCGGCGCCTTCTTGAGAGTATTCGCTGAACCCCCCTGATTCGATGATGGCCCAAGGGATCTTCTTCTTCCCGCAGGCTTCCAATATTCCCGGTACGGTTTGAGCCGGGGTCAAAATGACCGCCACGTCGATTCCGTCTCTGAGGTCCTCCACCGACGTACAGATTCTCCTGCCGAAAAGAATTCCTCCCTTTTGCCCCATTAAGAAAATCTCTCCATTAAATTGAAATTCGAAGAGGTTTTCAACGATGTTCCGGCCGAGGTTGTTCGGGTTTTCTGAGGCGCCGATCACGACCACCGATTTTGGATAGAAAAGCTGATCCACGTCTGACCTCCTTTCTCTGGGAGAGATCATATCGTGATGATGGAAGGTTTTCAACAAAAAAGAGCCCGGCCATTAAAATTATCTCAGAAAATCGGCCGGGAATTGGTATAATGGGCTCACAGGAATTCGCATGGGACTCAGTTTTAGGAAAACGATCGTTTATCTTTTTACCTCGTTGTTCTTTTTGGTTGGCGCCTTTTCTCTGTTTGCGGAGGAGGATGGGGGGAAGGAGGGTGAATCTGAGAAAAAGCCTTTATTTCGTCTGGGCCAATGGGAGTTCGGTGCTGGAGGCCAAGTTCGTCTCAGAGGGGATTTTGCTTGGAACCAAAATTTAACGGATTTTCGTTTCACCCCCGGACACGACGAAGCCCAGTTCCTCGAGAGGACCCGCCTCCAGGCCTCCGTCGAAAACCATGCGTTGAATCTGGAGGGGTTCGTTCAGGTCCAGTGGTACGGGAGGTGGGGAGGAACGGACCAAAGGTCTGCCTTCGACCTTTATCAAGGATATGTTGAATGGAAGAAAATATTGGATTCTCCTGCCAGCTTAAAAGCAGGCCGCCAGGAGTTTTTGTACGGCTCTGCCTTCTTCATCGGGACAAATGATTTTTACAACGGTCTCGTCTGGGATGGAGCGAAGGGCAGCGTCAAGCCCTTTGAGTCCCTCAACATCGATCTCCTCGGCGCCAAAATGGTCAAACTCAACCCCGGAGATCCTGACGTCTATCTTGCAGGGTTGTACACCACTTATAAAATCCACAAAGAGGGATCGCTCGAGGGTTATCTTTTTTACAATAAGGGTGGGTTTCCCCTTCAGGATAGCCAGTTTGTGTTGATCGATCCCAGCCAGAAGTGGTACACTTTGGGAGGGCGATTTGCCGGCAAGGTCGGCAGGTTCGATTACGAACTAGAACCCCAGTTTCAATGGGGAGAAGTGGGGAGAGCCATTGGAGATGGGAAAGATCCCGTCAGGACCTACGGGGGGCATATCAATGTCGGTTATGCCTTCAAGCTTCCGTGGGAGCCGCGTGCCTTTGGCATTTATGCATACGGCTCGGGAGACAATACCCCTTTTGACCGGAGGTACACAGAATTTCACGGAACCACGTATAATGACGACGGTGGCCTCCATGGGGACATGAAGGTGATTCCTGACCAGAGTGGTGTGACCGTGAATGGCATCCATGCGAGTGGCTTGCAGATCTGGGTCGGCGGCATCTCCATCAACCCCCTGTCCGGCTTGAATGTGACCCTCCGAGCCCATCATTCTCTTGCCAATAAGGTTCCGTCAGGTTTCAGTAAAGATGTCGGGACAGAGGTGGACCTGGACATTTCGTACAAGCTGAGAAAAGGCATATCCTTCATTTTGGGGTTAAATAAGTTCTATACGGGTCGCTTTTTTGAGGAGGCCTCTGGCAGCAATAAAAATACAGAGTATATATACATTCAGGCAGAAGTGGAATTTTAGCGGGCTGCCAAAACGGAGCTGGCGGCATGTCCGGAGCCTGAGGTCCAACCCTGTCTTGATGAGCGAAAAAGTACTGGATTTTTAAGTAAGAAATACTGATTTTACCCCATTCAAGACCGGAGCTATTTGGATCAAAATGATTCTAATCTGGTAAAGACCGTGGCACGTTGGGGATTCGATTTTTTTGGGCAGCCGCAAAGTAATTCGTTGAATTCTATCTTGCTTTTGAATATTCTTTCATAAGGTCCATAAAATATGCCCCGTGATATTCCCGTAGGAAATGGAACATTGTTGATCACTTTTGATCAGGATTACTGCTTGAGGGATATTTATTATCCCTTTGTCGGAAAAGAGAATCATACCGGAGGACATAAGTTTAGGCTGGGTGTCTGGGTCGACGACAGGTTCGACTGGGTGAAGAGAGACTGGGGGCTTCGCTTGGATTATGCCTATGAAATGCTCATGACCCAGGTGACTGCGTCCCATGATCATCTCGGGGTAAGTCTTCACTGCCATGATATGGTAGACTATAGAGAAAACATCTATATCAAAAAGATCCTTCTTAAAAATCTTGTCAATCGGGAAAGGGAATTCCGGCTTTTTTTCCACCATGACTTTCATATCCTCGAATCTCCGACAGGGGATACGGCCTATTACGACCCCGATGAGAAGGCCATCATTCATTACAAAGAAAACCGCTATTTTCTGATGACTGGAATTCGGAACCAACAACAAGGGGTCGATCAATATGCAACGGGGATCAAGGAGTTTCACGGGATGGAGGGCACGTGGAAGGACGCGGAAGATGGAAGACTCGAGGGAGGTCCCATTGCACAGGGTTCCGTCGACTCGACCCTGTCTTTTTCAATCAACGTCAAACCCGAGGGAGAAGAAACGATCTATTACTGGATAGCGGCAGGAAAGGACTACACGGAAGTGAGTCGGCTCAACAAGATGATTATGGGGCATGGGGCAGAATATTATATCCAGCGGACCGGCCACTACTGGAGCGCCTGGTTGAACAAGGAAAAGATCTATTTCTCGAACCTTCCAACAAAGATTGTTGAGCAGTATAAGAAGAGCCTTCTGATCTTAAGGACAAATATTGATTCGCACGGTGCGATCCTCGCGGGAAATGATTCCGACATCCTGCATTTTGCGAGGGATACGTATAGTTATATGTGGCCGAGGGATGGAGCCCTGACTGCCCATGCTCTGGATATGGCGGGTTACCTCGGAATCACCCGATATTTTTTCGATTTTTGCCTCAACATCACCAGTAAAGGAAAAGAATCTTCAGGATATTTCCTCCATAAATATAACCCCGATGGCTCGCTGGGGAGCTCGTGGCATCCGTGGGTCAACGCTCATGAAAAAATACTCCCGATCCAGGAGGATGGGACAGGGTTGGTCGTCTGGGCGTTGTGGTTCCACTTCGATAAATTCAGGGATATCGAATTTGCGGCCAACCAGTATGAGAACCTCGTGATCCGGTGTGGGGATTTTCTCGCCTCCTATCGGGACAGTAAAACGGGACTCCCGCTTCCATGCTACGACTTGTGGGAAGAAAAATGGGGGATCCATACGTTCACGGTATCGACGGTCTACGCCGGAATTCGTGCCGCAGAGCAATTCGCCAGTTTCTTCAGAGATGCGAGGAGGATTAAGATCTACCGGAAGGCCGCAGAAGAAGTGAAGGCGGCCATGGATCGATATCTCTACAGCGAAAAGCATGGCAGGTTCTTGAAGACCATCGTTCCCAGGAAAGACGGTTCTTTTGATTTAGACCCAACCATCGACGCCAGTATCTATGCTCCTTTCTATTTTGGCGTCTTCGAACCGGACGAGGAAAAGGTGGTCAACACCATGAAGGCCATCAAGGAAAGACTCTGGGTTAAAACGGAGGTCGGTGGAATCGCAAGGTACGAAGGGGATAATTATCATCGGGTGAGCGATCATCTCCGGGAGATCCCAGGAAACCCGTGGTTTATCTGTACCCTCTGGTTTGCCCAGTGGTATATTGCGAAGGCACAAAATTCTGAAGAACTCCAGGAGGCCATTCCGATTCTTGAGTGGGCTGCCTCAAGGGCGTTGCCCTCGGGCGTTCTTGCCGAACAGGTCCATCCCTTTACGAATCAACCCCTTTCTGTATCCCCTCTCACATGGAGTCATGCGACATTTGTTACGACCGTTCTCGAATATGTGAATAAAGCGGGGGAGGTGGATCTCTGTCCGAGTTGCGGAAGCCCGACGGGCAGCCATGAGCAGGAACGCGGAAGAGGGCACGACCTCTCCTGAAAGGAAGGATGAAGAGATGTCAAAGGTAGAAGACAATTATGGAAATGAGACCATCTGTATTAAGTTTTGCGGGGGGTGTCCGACTTATCCCGGAGTGAAAAGCGAGGTATTATTCTGCGCCCGGGGAAAAAGCAGTTCCCCAAAACCGAAATCGGGCTGCAATTGCGGTACCTGCGATCTTTGGGACAAATATGATCTGTCCGATTTTTACTATTGCATTGAAGGCGCGGCAAAATAACGGAATGGAGATCATTCCGGCGGAGGCAGTGAAAACGAAATGAAGAAACTGGATGAACTCTGTATCAACACTATTCGAATGCTGTCCGTGGATATGGTCCAGCAGGCCAACTCAGGCCATCCGGGAATGCCGATGGGAGCGGCTCCCATGGCCTATGTCCTGTGGACCGAATTTCTGAAGCACCATCCGAAGAACCCCAAATGGCCGGATCGTGACCGTTTTGTCCTTTCAGCGGGTCATGGCTCGGCACTTCTTTACTCCTTGCTCCATCTTACGGGATACGATTTATCGATGGAAGAATTGAAACGGTTCAGGCAGTGGGGGAGTAAGACTCCGGGGCACCCCGAGTACGGGCTGACGCCAGGGGTTGAATCCACGACCGGCCCTCTAGGGCAGGGCTTCGGAAACGGCGTCGGCATGGCCATCGCCGAGCGTTTTCTAGCAGCAAGGTTCAATCGTCTGGAGTACGAGATCGTCAATCACTACATCTATGCCATTGTCAGCGACGGAGATTTGATGGAAGGGGTAGCCTCCGAGGCTGCCTCCCTGGCGGGACACTTGAAGTTGGGCAAGCTGATCTATCTTTACGACAACAACGCCATCACCCTGGCCGGAGAGACGAAGCTGACCTTTACGGAAGATGTGGGCAAGCGTTTTGAGGGGTATGGATGGCATGTCCAGGGGATCGACGACGGAAACGACGTCGAGGCCATTTCGAAAGCAATCTCAGCGGCTCGAAACGAAACGGGTCGTCCCTCCCTCATTTCGATTCGGACCCACATCGGTTACGGCAGCCCCCGCAAGCAGGATACATTTGAGGCCCATGGATCCCCTTTAGGCCCCGACGAAGTCATTGCAACGAAGAAGAACCTCGGCTGGCCTCTGGAGCCGACGTTTTACTTGCCGGAGGAGGCTCTTACCCATTTCAGAAAGGCTGTCCCGCAAGGAGCGCAGCTTGAAGAAAGATGGAAGGCCAGCCTGGAGTCTTACGGAAAGGCCTTTCCGGAGCTTCGGAGAGAATGGGACCAATGGACGAGTTCCGTCCTGCCCGAGGGCTGGGACAAGGACATACCTGTCTTTCCTCCGGACACGAAAGGACTCGCCACGCGTGCAGCAGGAGGACAGGCGATGAATGCCGTCGCTTCCCGTCTTGGCTGCCTGATAGGAGGCTCGGCAGACCTGAATCCTTCGACCAATACGGCCTTGAAGGGAAAGGGAGATTTTCAACCCGCCGGGACCGGTAATGAGACCACTCAGGGTGCCGTATCCGGGGCCTGGGGATACAAAGGCGCCAACATCGCCTTTGGTGTGAGAGAACACGGTATGGGAGGCATCGTCAGCGGGATGGCCCTTCACGGGGGATTGCTTCCCTATGGAAGCACTTTCTTCGTCTTTTCAGACTACATGAGGCCTGCGATCCGGCTTGCCTCTCTGATGAAACTCCATGTGATCTATATCTTCACCCATGACTCCATCGCGGTCGGTGAAGATGGTCCGACCCATCAGCCTGTGGAACAACTTTTTAGTCTCAGGGTCATCCCGGGCCTGACCGTGATCCGGCCCGCAGATGCGAATGAAGTAGCCGAGGCTTGGAAGATAGCCGTTGAGAATAGAAATGGACCCACGGCGATTATCCTGACCCGCCAGAATGTCCCGGTCATCGACAGGAGAAAGTTCAGCCCTGCGATCGGGCTTAGAAAAGGGGCTTACATCTTGTCTGATCCCCCGGCTGGCAAGCCCGACGTCATCCTGATCGCGACAGGTTCCGAAGTTCATCTCGCCGTAGAGGCTCAGGAGAAGCTTCTCGCGGAGGGCGTAAAAGCCCGTGTGGTGAGTATGCCATCGTGGGAACTTTTCGATCAGCAGCCGGAAAACTATCGTCATGAAGTCCTCCCCCCGGATATTCCCCAAAGAGTGTCGATTGAAGCAGGAGCGACGCTGGGTTGGCATCGGTATGTTGGAAAGGAAGGAGAGATCATCGGGATCGATCACTTCGGAGCCTCGGCTCCGGGCAACGTTGTCCTGAAAGAGTTCGGTTTTACTTCCGCCACTATCATGAATCGGGTAAAGACTCTTTTGGCCCAAAAGAAAGGGAAATGAGGATGTTGATCGCTATCGCCGCAGACCATGCCGGGTTTCGTTTGAAAGCGCTTATCGTGGAGTTTTTAAAGGAACTCGGATATGAAATGGTGGATCTCGGGACTCAGAGCGAAGAGCCCGTGGATTATCCCGATTACGCCAGAGCAGTGGCTGAGGTGATGATGAGCCGGAAGGCGGATAAAGGAATCCTGATCTGCGGAAGTGGAGTGGGAGCCTGCGCGGCAGCCAATAAGTTTCCGGGCATCCGGGCCGCCATCTGCCATGATACCTATTCAGCCCATCAGGGCGTTGAGCATGACGACCTCAATGTGCTTTGTCTCGGCGCGCGGGTCTTAGGACCCGAGCTCGCCAAAGAGATCGCTCGCGCCTGGGTCTCGGCAGAATTTTCAGGGGCTGAGAGACACCGCCGGAGACTGGCTAAGATTGACCAGATAGAAAGGGAATGGATCAAAGAGAGAGCGGAGAAACGTTAGGAGGAGAGGAATGAATAAGAACCCATTAATCGGCCTTAAGGAGATCGGGCAGAGTGTCTGGCTCGATAATCTGAGCAGAAAACTGATCCGCTCGGGCGAACTGAAGCGCCTCATCGATGAAGATGGGTTGAGCGGAATCACCTCCAACCCCACCATATTTCAGAAGGCCATTTCCGGGAGCACGGATTACGATTCATCCTTGCGAAGGATGATCGATCAAGGAGTGAAGGACGAGAAAGAGCTTTTTCTCGGGCTGGCCATGGAAGATGTCTCCGGGGCGGCGGATTTCTTGCGGCCGACTTACACGTCAACGAGCGGGCAGGATGGATTTGTGAGCATTGAGGTGTCTCCTGACCTTGCTTACGAAACGGAGGCGACAATTTCAGAGGCGAGGCGCCTGTTTTCAACGATCGGGAAGAAAAACGTCCTGGTCAAAGTTCCCGGCACCCAACAGGGGATCCCCGCGATTGAACAACTGACCGGCGAAGGCGTCAATATCAATGTCACCCTTCTCTTTTCGACAGAACGTTATGAAGAGGTCGCAGAAGCTTATCTCAAGGGGCTCGAAAGAAGAGCGAGCAAAGGACAGCCGATCGATGAGATTGCCTCCGTGGCGAGCTTCTTTGTCAGCCGGGTGGATACGCTTGCGGACAAGCTTCTCGAAGCCCGGCTTTCCTCAGGCGCCTCCAAGGCCGAGAAAGATAAGATCGGAAATCTTTTTGGAAAGGCAGCCGTGGCGAATGCAAAGATCGCCTATGAAAAATACAGGAACATTTTCTCTCAAAAGCGGTTTCTTGCCCTGAAGGCGAAAGGCGGCCACATCCAGAGAATATTATGGGGAAGCACCGGGACCAAAAATCCCAAGTACAGCGATATTAAGTATGTTGAGGAGTTAATCGCTGCGGACAGCATCAACACCCTTCCCGAAGCGACCATCCAGGCCTTTAAGGACCATGGCCAAGCGAAGATCACCATCCACAACGATCTTGAAATGGCGAAGAAGGTGTTCTCTGGGCTGAAGTCGGTGGGAATAGACATCCGTGAAGTGACGGACCAGTTGGAAAAAGAAGGAGTTCAACTTTTTTCCGACTCCTTCTTTGCTCTGTTGAAGGATATCGCCAAGAAGAGAGATTCTATTTTACCGCGGTAGGCGTTTTATTCAAGGGTTCAAAGGTTCGAGGAGTCAAGGGTTCAAGTCTTTTCCCTCTCCCGTCTTTTCATAATTCCCTTGCACCCGCGAATCCTAGACTCCTTGAACCCTTTCGAACGGAGGAATTATGCAGATCGGGATGATCGGACTCGGACGGATGGGAATGAATATGGTCAGACGACTGCTCAAAGGGAGACATAAGATCGTCGCCTATAACCGCACGCCTGACCGCGTCAAAGAAATTGTCAGAGAGGGAGCGGAAGGAGCGTATTCACTCGAGGAGCTGGTTGAAAAACTGAAGCCCCCCCGTCTCGCCTGGCTCATGCTTCCCGCAGGCGGACCCGTGGATGAGCATATCAAGGAACTCAAGGGTCTGCTCGGCCAGGACGACATCCTGGTGGAGGGTGGAAACAGCTATTACAAAGACGATATCCGTCATGAGCAAGAGCTCATGCCTTTCGGAATCCATTATATGGATGTCGGTGTAAGCGGTGGGATCTGGGGGCTTAAGATCGGCTACTGTTTAATGATCGGAGGAGATCAGGACATCTATAAGCGCCTCGAACCCATCTTCAAGACCCTTGCCCCCAAGGATGGATACCTTTACTGCGGGAAAACCGGTTCAGGGCACTTTGTAAAGATGATTCATAATGGGATCGAGTACGGCATGATGACTGCTTACGGAGAGGGTTTTGAAATCCTGAAGGCTTCTCCCTACGGCAAGGATCTCGATTTTGCAGAGGTCGCCCACCTTTGGAACCAGGGCAGTGTGGTCAGATCCTGGCTTCTGGAGCTTGCGGAGGCCGCATTTGAAAAAGACAAGAATCTTTCGTCCATTTCGGGTTACGTTGAAGATTCCGGCGAAGGGCGGTGGACGGTTCAACAGGCCATCGATACGGCTGTCCCTGCTCCTGTGATTGCCTCCTCCCTTTTCCAGAGATTCCGTTCTCGCGAGACCGATGCCTTTTCGGACAAAGTTCTTGCAGCCCTCCGACAAGAATTCGGCGGCCATGCTATCTTAAAAGCGGGTCAAAAGAAACCCAGGGGAAGGTGAGAGAATGGGCTTGGAAGAACATGAAATGGGTGGAGAGACCGCTTCCCAGATAGAAACGAAGCCAGTTTACCGAACCGAGGCCCCTTGTGCGGTCGAGATTCCGGGGCCATGCGGGCTAGTCATTTTCGGCGCTTCGGGAGACCTCACGAAAAGGAAGATCCTTCCTGCCCTTTACCGGCTTCAGAAAAATCGGTACCTCCCAGAGCGTTTCTTCATCCTGGGCACAGGTCGGATGGAGATGAGTACCGATGACTTCCGTGGGAAGATGCTCTCAGCGGTAAAAGAGGCGTTCCCGAAGGATTTCGATCCATCCTCCTGGAATGAACTTGTGAACAGAATGGAATACTGCGTAATTGACTATGACGTTCAGGAAACCTACGCTCAATCTCTCAGAGAGAAGCTTCTTCAACTGGAGAAGAAACACCGGACCGGAGGAAATCGAATCGTCTATTTAGCCATCCCGCCCACCCTGTATGAAAGCGTTATCTCAAACCTGGGAACGACGGGCCTTTCGCGGGAAGAAGGGGGTTACACCCACGTGGTCATCGAAAAACCCTTCGGCCGTGACCTCGATTCCGCTGGGAGACTCAACCGCATCGTTAGAAATTCTTTTGATGAAAAGCAGGTTTATCGGATTGACCACTTTCTGGCTTTGGAGACCGTTCAGAATATCCTCATGCTCCGATTTGCAAACTCTGTTTTCGAACCTTTATGGAACCGAGGGTATATCGACCATATTCAGATCACGGCCTCCGAGACATTGGGCGTTGAACAGCGAGCGGGATATTATGAGGAAGCCGGTGTGATAAGGGATATGTTCCAGAATCACATGTTTCAACTCCTTGCTCTGACCGCCATGGAACCTCCGGTTAGCTTTGGGGCGGAGCCCGTGAGAGACGAAAAGGTCAAGGTTTTTAACTCCATCCAACCATTTCCATTAGATCGTTTGAGCGACTACGTAGCGATCGGACAGTACGGAAAGGGCAGGATCGATCAGAATCCGGTTCCCGGGTATCGGGAAGAGAAAGGGGTTTCAGAAAAATCGGTTACGCCCACCTTTGCGGCCATGAAGGTGTTGATTGATAACTGGCGATGGAACGGAGTGCCGTTCTATCTGCGGTCCGGGAAAAGACTATCCAACCGAAGGACGGAGATCTCCATTCACTTCAAGCCCGTTCCACACTTGATGTTCTCAAATACCTTAAACGAACTCATCGAACCGAATCGATTGGTCCTCCGCGTTCACCCGGACGAAGGAATGAGCCTCATCCTTCAGACAAAGAACCCCGGCTCGGAAGTCTGCCTCAATCCGATTTCGATGGATTTTTGCTATTCGAAGGATGTTCTGATGGATGCCTATGAATGGGTATTATTGAATTGTATGCACGATGACCAATTGTTGTTCGTGAGAGAGGACGGGGTGGAAAAAACGTGGTCTCTGCTTACTCCCGTGATCGAGCGTCTTGAATCGACGACGGCAATGGACCAATTCCCTAATTATGCGGCGGGTTCATCCGGGCCGGAGGAGGCGGACTTATTGATTCAAAGGGATGGCCGGGCATGGAGACCCTTATAGTTGATAAGTCGAACTGGAGGGTCGAGGTGCTCCCTGACTCAGAAACCCTGAGCCTCCGCGCTGCCTCGATCTTTGTGAGTGCGTCGAAGAATTCGATCGCAACAAAGAAGCGGTTTGCGGTGGCGATTTCAGGTGGGTCGACGCCGAGAAGATTGTACGTGCTTTTGGGGTCTGACGCCTATCGGCATCAGGTCGACTGGCAACACGTCCATCTCTTCTGGGTGGATGAACGCTGTGTCCCCAAGGAGGATGAGGCGAGCAATTTCAGGATGGCTTATGATCCTCTCTTATCAAAAGTGGCTTTACCCGATAAGAACATCCATCGAATCAAAGGGGAGGAAGCCCCTGACAAAGCGGCCAGGGATTACGAAGAAGAGATGAGGAGATTCTTCGGAGAGTCGGAAAGGCCACGGTTTGATCTCATTCTTCTTGGAATGGGAGAAGATGGGCATACGGCCTCACTCTTTCCGGGATCGAAGTCGCTTGAAGAAACGGTCAGGCTTGCCATCCCGGTCTATTTGGAGGGACCCAAAAAGAACAGGATCACCCTCACCCTTCCTGTTTTAAACAATGCGGATCAGATACTCTTTCTTGTATCAGGGCCTTCCAAAGCCGCTGTCTTGTCCGAGATCTTGGGGGATGGTGAAAAGAAGAAAAGGTTTCCTGCAGGAATGATCCGTCCTGCCCGCGGGAATCCGACATGGTTGATCGATCGAGAGGCAGCCGGGAAATTACCCCACACACCTCATCAGGAGGAACAAAAGTGAACGATTTTGAAAGACAGATTGGCGGGATCAAGGGAGAAGGGTTGCATAGTGTGAAAATCGAGACGTTACAGGTGAATCTTGGGCTTCTGTGCAATCAACAGTGTGCTCACTGCCACCTTGAAGCCTCTCCCCAGAGAGATGAAATCATGGGATGGCCTGTCATGGAGATGGTGTTGAAGGCGGCTAAGAGCGCCCGTTGCCAGCTGGTCGATCTGACCGGAGGAGCCCCCGAGCTCAACGCCCATTTTCGCCAATTTGTAGCGGCTCTCCGTCAGGAAGGCATCCCTGTGCAGGTCAGAACAAATCTGACCGTGCTCCTTGAACCTTATATGGACGGGATGGCGGAATTTTTCGCCAAGCACCGGGTTCGTCTCGTGGCATCCATGCCATGTTATCTGGAAGAAAATGTTCGTGCCCAACGCGGCCCGGGGACCTATGAGAAGAGCGTTGCAGCCATCAAAATACTGAACGCTTTTGGGTATGGTTCTAATCCCGAATTGCCCCTGAACCTTGTGTATAATCCCGGGGGACCGTTTCTGCCGCCTGCACAGTCGGCGCTGGAGGAAGACTACAGGCGCGAGCTGGGTCAGCGTTTCGGCATCGTCTTTAGTCACCTCCTCACCATCACGAATATGCCTCTGGGGCGGTTTCGGAATGAATTGGACCGTCAGGGCCAACGGGAGACCTATCTGCGGCTGCTCAGAGATTCATTTAATCTTCAGACCGTGTCCGGGTTGATGTGCCGCAGCCAGCTGAGCGTCGGGTGGGACGGGACCCTCTATGACTGTGACTTCAACGTAGCCCTCGGCCTTCCCGTGAACCACGGGGCTCCTGATCATATCAAAAACTTTAAACCGGAGGACTTGATCATGCGGCGAATTGTCACCGGAGATCACTGCTTCGGATGCACCGCTGGTTCAGGGTCCTCCTGCGGCGGAGCACTGGTATAAGGTGGCCACCCCGTGGCCGGGATCCCTGCGGGTTTATTGCAGGGCGATTCTTCATGATCGGCTCTCGCCCTTGCTTACCGGGAGGCGGGTGCGAACCATGAAATTTATCTCATTATCCTCCCCCTTGATGGGGGAGGATGAAGGTGGGGGTGGAGAAGATTGTTCCCCCTCACCCCGCCCTCTCCCACCAGGGGGAGTGGATAACGGAGGAATCAGCGATGCAACCGATCCCGGAAGTTCTGCCCCATGATGTTCATAATGAAACCTTGGTTTCCAACGTCCACCCGGCGGACTGGAAAAACCCTGAGCCAGCCTCCCGTTATAACCTCGTGGTTATCGGGGCCGGGACCGGAGGGTTGGTGACGGCCGCGGGCGCCGCAGGACTCGGGGCAAAGGTCGCCCTTGTGGAGCGACACCTTCTCGGGGGCGATTGTCTCAACGTAGGCTGTGTTCCTTCGAAATGCATCATTCGGTCTTCGCGGCTCGTCACAGATACGCGTGAGGCGGATCAGTTCGGCATCCGGGTTCCAGAGGGCGCGGCGGCGGATTTCCCCGCCGTGATGGAACGCATGAGAAAGCTTCGAGCCCGAATCAGCGTTCATGATTCAGCCAGGCGGTTTAAGGATCTGGGGGTCGATGTTTTTCTGGGCGAGGGACGATTCTCAGGTCCTGATACAGTAGAGGTCGGAGGAAAGACCCTAAGATTCAAGAAGGCGGTCATCGCGACGGGCACGAGGCCCGTCCACCCTGCCATTGACGGTATCGCCCAAGTTGGTTTTCTCACGAACGAAACCGTGTTCTCCCTTACCGAGAGACCGCGACGACTTGCGGTCATTGGGGGAGGGCCCATTGGATGCGAATTGGCTCAGGCATTTCGGCGGCTGGGCTCTGAAGTGATCCTCTTTCACAATGCCTCGCATATCCTAAACCGTGAAGACAGCGATGCAGCGGAAATTCTCCAGCAGTCCTTCATCCGGGATGGGATCCGCCTGGTCCTCAACTGCAAGACCAAGCGGGTTGAAAAGAAGAACGGGAGTAAGGTCATCCACATTGATTGCGGAGGAAAAGAAGAAGAGATCGCGGTGGACGAGATCCTGGCAGGAGCCGGCCGGGCTCCGAATGTGGAGGGCCTGAACCTCGAGGCGGTAGGGGTAAAGTACGATAAGAGAGAGGGAGTAGAGGCGAACGAGTATTTGCAGACGACAAACCAAAAGATCTATGCGGTCGGCGATATCTGTCTGAAGTACAAGTTCACCCACACCGCCGACGCGACTGCCCGGATGGTCATCCAGAATGCACTGTTTTTGGGCCGGAAGAAGCAGAGTGCCTTGACGATTCCCTGGTGCACTTACACGGACCCGGAGATCGCCCACGTCGGGATGTATGAGAGAGATGCGCAGGAGAAGGGAATTGCCGTGCAGACCTTCATCAGATCGTTGAACGATGTCGACCGCGCCATCGCCGACGGCGAGGAAGAAGGTTTTGTTAAGATCCACGTCAAGAAGGGAACGGATGAGATTCTCGGGGCAACGATCGTCGCCCGTCATGCAGGCGAGATGATCAGCGAGATTACCCTGGCGATCGTAGGCGAACTGGGACTGGGAACACTGGCGAATGTGATCCATCCCTATCCCACCCAGGCCGAGGCCATCAAACAGGCAGCGGATGCGTACAACCGCACGCGTTTGACTCCTCTCGTAAAAAGGTTATTTACTCGATGGTTAGCCTGGACCCGATAAAGGGCGGGGGCACACGCGGGACAGGCGGTCAGGTTCCTCAGCTTTAGAATGCGGGTCATTTTCGGGAATGGGTAAGGAGCCTTCTAGGTGATGAAGGCTATTCAAGGGCTTGTAAGTGCGAAAGCTGATTGATAAAAGGTTTCCGCTCTAAAGCTTCGTCACCCAACGGCCTATCCCGCGTGGCAGATAAGACAGCCTCTTGTTAATTTCAACACAGTCTCCTTTATTTGCATGGGTAGCGAAGTACTATGAATGAGGTTGTTCAAAAAACAACGAAGAGCCGTAGGAGTGCAGTGATAAAAGCTCTTGTGTTTGTCGTCTTTATCCTCGCGGCTATTTACGTTTTCCGGTTCACTCCAGCCAAAGAACTTTTCACACAACAGGCCCTAAGTGATTTTCTGGAATCTACGGGCATGTGGGCTCCTATGCTTTTTATACTTGTGTATGCAGCAGGGGTATGTCTGTTCGTGCCGGGGATTCTACTCACCGCCCTGGGAGCGGCTATCTTCGGCGCCTATTGGGGATTCTTGTACGTCTGGATCGGAGCCATGATCGGGGCGAGTGCTTCTTTCTGGATCGGGCGAACCCTGGGCAGAGAGTTTGCGGCTTCCCTGATCGGAGACCGGCTCAAAAAGTATGATGATGCCATTGAGCGAAATGGGTTTGCAACCGTGCTCTATTTACGCCTGATCTATTTTCCTTTCACCATCATGGACTTCGGAATGGGTATTACGAAGGTACGGTTCTGGGATTATTTCGCAGGGACGGGCTTAGGTATTCTTGCCGGGACTTTCATTTTTACCTTCTTCATCGGCACACTGAAAGAGGTTTGGGCCAGCGGCCAATGGGGTGAATTACTCTCCTTCAAAGTTTTCTTCTCTGTGGGCCTCTTTGTCTTCTCCTTTTTGATTCCAAAGATCATCAATAAACTGAGAAAAGAAAATTAAGAAAATGTCATTGCGAGCCCGAATGGCGTGGCAATCTTATGTGAAAACTCATATTGATCCAAAAAAGCATTTTCACCGCAGAGCCGCTGAGGACGCGGAGGATATAATTTTTTGTTTGGCGGAGAGATGGCGCCAAACAAAAAGGTTTCCGTCCTTTCAATACGAGGCTCATAATAGGTGGTACAGCCCGAAAAGAGTCGAATCTTGTTCCCGAAGGGACGGAGTTTCTGCTTCAATCGCCGTCTCCCAGTTGAAGCAGAAGAAATATTCCCTCTGCGATCTCTGCGCCTCGGCGGTGAAACCTGGTTTGGAAGGCGCCGCAGATGCCTGCCTGCCGGTAGGCAGGGCCATTTTTCAGCAACCTGTTAGATCCCTTTGGGGAATGGCTTAGCATATCCCGTCAATTCCGCATACCCCAATCCTTCGATTGGACTCCCCTGATATTTTCCCTCAACCTTAACACTTCCTTCCCAATAGGTCACCCGTGTTGATTCCTTGGTGATCAATTCCTGATCTTTCACCGTAGGGGAGAGAGTGAATTCAATTTGGCGAGATGGGACCGTTATCCTCCATTTAGAAGGATAGAACGCTCCACTCTTTGAGCTTTTCCATCGGTCAAGGACTTCAATCTCAAATTCTTTCTTAGAGAGGTGCTGATAAGTTCCATCGGGAAAGATGATCGTTCCGCTCGAATAGAGATCGATTTTCCCATCCCTGTGCCGGATCTGATAAAACATCAGCTCCATCCTGTTATCAAGCTGGATGCTGACCCAATCCCACCCTACCTGATATTCTCGGAGTTGGGCGGAGCCGAATTCGTGGTCCATCCAGCTGATCCCTTGAACAGGGACTTCTTTATTTTCCAAGAATATCCTCCCCTCCGTTTTTAAGCGAGGGATGGAATAGTAATGCGACGCATATCCTTCTCCCTCGGCCTTCTGGCTGATACCGTTCTGTCCATGGATCACCGGATTTTTTTCAGGGGTCAGCATCAGCTCTATTCCAAACTTCTTATCTCCAGCCTTGAGGAAGTGATTTTGCATTGAAGGGCCTTTTCCTTCAACTGACCAATCGTCGATCCAGATCCGAAAGGTCTTCTCGCCTGCTTTGTAAGGGGGAGCTCCGGCCTCTTCCAGGCTTCCGCGACTGATCTTCTCAAGATACTCGAACTTTCCTCTGGATTCATCCGTGATCGCAAGATGAGCGAAATACAGGTCACGAATGGTCCATTTCGATTTTTGTTGTTTCGTCTCCCTGTTCAAGCCCGTTCTGAAAAAAGTGAGTTGATATCCGAAAGCTCTTTTATCTTGACTCTGAAGATGCCCGGAATAATACCACCATTCGGTTTTAAATTCAGGATGAGAGAAATGATCCTGGGGAAAAGAGAAGGTTCTTCCGGGAAGCGCCCGCTTAAAGTCTTCGGCACTTGTTCCTGTATCGGTCAGAACAAGTATGAAGAGAAGTCCCAAAATGATGGAACTCTTTTTTCTCATGGATGAACGCCGCTGCTGCTGGCAAGAAATATCATGGTTAAACTGGTTTCGTTGCATAAAGACTGTCAAGGGGGCTTTTGGGAACACTGACTATATCTCTTATCACATGCGTGTAGATCATGGTGGTTTCAACATGTTTATGTCCCAGCAAATTCTGTATCTCCCTGATGTTGACGCCGTTCATGAGGAGGTGTGTTGCAAAGCTATGCCGGAGCGTATGCACGGACGCGTGCTTGGCAATGCCCGCTTTCTTCACGGCTTCTTTCACGGCATTCTGAATTGTCTTTTCGGTGATATGATGGCGTCTTATCTTCCCGGTCCTTGGGTCCACCGAAAGTTTTGATGATGGGAAAACATACTGCCAACCCCATTCTTTTGGGGCACTTGGATATTTCCGGTCCAAAGCATCTGGGAGAAAGACTTCCCCGTATCCATCCGCAAGGTCCTTGTTATGCAGTTTCTTGGTTCCCTCAAGGTGTTTCTCAAGGATGCCTTTGACGATTTGGGGCAATATCGTCGTCCTGTCCTTATCTCCCTTACTTCCCCTTACAAAGATTAGGTTTTGGCTGAAATCTAAATCTTTAACTCTTAAGCGTGCGAGTTCCATTAAGCGGAGTCCGGAACCGTATAGCAACTGGAGAATGAGAAGGTCTAACCCTTTTACGTGCTTAAACAAAGATTGAACTTCATCTGGTGATAAAACAACCGGCAGCCGCTGCCCACGTTTTGCCCTTACTGTTTTACTCAAGTCCCCAAGCTCTTTCTTGAGCACATCCCTGAAAAGAAACAGAAGGGCATTGAAGGCTTGGTTTTGCGTTGAGGATGAAACCCTTTTCGTCAGTGCCAAATAACTCAGAAAATCCTGAACATCCCCCGATTCTAATCCCGCGGCATGAACATCTTTCTTTTTCACTTTTGTTGTATAATGAATAAATCTGTTGGCCCACTCCAGGTAGGAGCGTTCCGTTCTGTAAGAATAATGCTTGATCCGCATGGCCTGACGCATTCCACTAAGGATCATGGGAATATCGAGAAGCTTTTTTTGAGGCAGATTGGGAGAGAGTTCTGAGGTTTTACCGTCCAGAAAATGATGGATGTAGAGTCGAAGAGGCTCGTCGGCTTGTCTAACCTGCCAGTCAGCGATTTTCCTTTGCGATTTCAAGAGGGTTAAGAATTTTTCAACCCTCAGGTTAGGTCCGAGATCCTGATTTTTGTTTGAGAAGATCAAAAATTTACTCACCCAGTAGGCATAGAAAGGCGCATTTTTTGCAGGGACAAGGGAGCGGGAAAGGAGGAAGTCTTGAAATTCGGGCAAGATTCTATTTCTCATCTACTGCCCCAAATTTGCCAAAACTCCAATGTTATACGAATTTCGTATTTTCTGCTATTATAGGGAAAACACGAAATGGAATCAACAACTTTGTACAATTTTACATGCAAAGACGCCCAAAACTGGTAAAAAGCTGGAACTTGAGGACTCAATTCCCAGCAAATACGAATTTCGTCTATTAATTGTTAGCAGATGACAGTGAACTTAATAT
>Ga0335084_10001081_pt1 | contig 24864 bp, 28 predicted proteins | sample Lox_Sample_44_FD_206721 | JGI IMG/M metagenome (GOLD analysis project Ga0335084, IMG submission 206721) | Soil microbial communities from Loxahatchee National Wildlife Refuge, Florida, United States - Lox_Sample_4.4 | ecosystem: Environmental > Terrestrial > Soil > Wetlands | place: USA... | reverse complement strand
GCGTTGCGTCGCGGCGGCGGGAGAGGCCCGGGGTGCAGCGCCGAGCGATTATAGGGGAGCGAACGCTGCACCCCGGGCCACCCCCGCCGCGGCGCGCGTCCAGAATCGAAGTGGAGAGCACGAACAATGGACGCCGCGAGCGGGCTCGTGGTACGCGCCCTCCATGAAGCATGCGCCGGGGTTTCTGCGACTGGTCGAGGACGCGCGGGCGCGCGTGCGGGAGTGCAGCGTCGCGGACGTGAAGCGGCGGCTCGACGCGGGCGAGCAGTTCCATCTGGTCGACGTGCGGGAGCACGAGGAGTGGGAGCGTGGGCACCTGCCGGGCGCGCGACATCTCTGCAAGGGCATCATCGAGCGCGACGTCGAGGCGGCGATCCCCGATCCGAACGCGGACATCGTGCTGTACTGCGGCGGCGGGTTCCGTTCGGCGCTCGCGGCCGACAACCTGCAGAAGATGGGCTACACGCGCGTCGTCTCGATGGACGGCGGCTGGCGAGGCTGGACGGAGGCGGGCTACCCGACCGCGCGGGATTGAGCCGGCGTCACTTCGCGCCGCGCGTTCGCAGGTCGATCTGCTTGCCGTTCTTCTCGGCAGCCTCGATCTCGTCGAGGCTGATCACGTCGTCGCCGGTGCCGAGCAGATCGCCCACCTTGATGCCCTGCTGCTCGGGGCGCTTCTGGATGGCGTAGAACTGCACCAGGCGGTCGAGCTCGCCGCGGACCTCGTCGACGCTGCGGCGCGGGGTGCCGCTCGGGCGCTGCTGGACCATGTCGCGCTGATACGTCGTGTAGAGGTAGGCGACCCAGTTGAGCGAGATGTCGCCGGTCGCGACCCGGGACGAGACGAGGGTCACCAGGTCGAAGAGCTCCGGCACCAGCGCGTCCGGGGGCGCGGGCATCAGCAGCTGCTTGTTGACGCTGGTGAGGATGTCGCGCCGTTTGTCGAGCTTTCCCGTCGCCGTCTCGCTCTCGGCGACGCGCGACAGGTACCACTCGGCGGCCCGGCCGATGATCACGCTCTGGTAGCGCCAGGCGAGGGCCCCGCCCACGAGTAGAACGCCGAGGAGGACGACGAGGACACGAAGCCACCACCGGCGGGGCCACAAGCGCATGGTCTCTTCGCTTGCTCGATGGCGGGGTGACCTGTCAAGACGGCCCGCCGGATCGACGCATGGCGCGGACGGCGAACACGATCTTCTACGGCTGGTGGGTGCTCGGCGCGAGCGTCGTGATCGAGCTCTTCGGGCTCGGCTTCGGCATCTTCGCGATCACCACGGTCTACCCGTACGTCATCCAGACGTTCCCGGACTGGCCGCGCACGACCGTTTTCTTGCCCACGACCATCATCATCACGACGACGGCGGTCATGTCGCCGATCACCGGCGTGTTCATCGACCGCTTCCCGATCCGCTGGCTCTTCGTCGTGGGCATTCTGGTGCAGACGCTCGGCCTCTACCTGTTCGGGCGCGTGACGACGCCGGCGGAGTACGGGCTGGCGTCGCTGCTGGTCGGGCTCGGGATGTCCGGCGTCACGATCCTGCCGAACCAGGTGCTCGTGTCGCGCTGGTTCCACGATCGGGTGGGGCTCGTGAACGGCGTCATCCTGGCCGCCACCGCGATGGGCGCCGCGATCTCGCCGCCGCTCATCACGCGTCTCATCGAGGCGAGCGACTGGCGCACGGGCTTCGTGTGGATCGCGGTCCTCGCCTTCGCGGCGCCCATGCTCGTCGTGCTGACGATCGTGCGCGACCGGCCCTCGGACATGGGACTCGAGCCCTACGGCGCGGACCCGCGGTCGCCCGGCGCCGTGCCGCAGAGCGGCTTCACGCTCGGCGAGGCGGCCCGCACGGGTACGTTCTGGGCGCTCGCCGGCATGATCTTCTTCGGCGGCATCCCCTGCTACTCGTTCAACAAGCACATCCTCGTCTTCCTGCGCGAGGCCGGGTTCTCGCCCGTCGCCGCCGCAGACATGAAGGGGCTCTTCTTCTTCGTGTCGGGGTGCTCGCGCCTCTCGTTCGGATGGCTCTGCGACCGCTTCGACAAACGCCGCACGACGCTCGCGCACGTGGCGCTCATCGCGCTCGGCTATCCGCTGATCCTCGCCGTGCCGGCGCACCCGCAGCTCCTCGTCCCCTGTCTCCTCGTGGTCGGCATCGGCTACGGCGGCCTGCTGCCGTCGATCCCGATCCTCGCCGTCCATCTCTTCGGCCGCCGTCACCTGGGAACGATCCTCGGCGTGTACAAGATCCCCTACGACGTCGCAGCGGCGTCGGCGCCGCTGTTCACGGCGTGGCTCTACGATCTCTACGGCGGCTACAGCGTGCCCGAGCGCTGGAACTCGGCGTTCGCGTGGACGGGGCTCGCGATCGCGACCGTCGGCCTCGCGCGGCGGACGCTCGCGCGTTCGACGGCGACCGAGCCGGCGGGCTAGAAGGTCCGCCCATGTCGACGAACGACCTGGCGGGACGCACGGCCGCGGTGAGCGGCGGCGCATCGGGCATCGGTCGCGCCGTGTGCCTCCACCTCGCGCGCGCCGGCGCCGACGTCGCGGTGCTCGACGTCAATGTCGCCGGTGCGGAGACGGTCGCGGGCGAGGTGCGCGCGCTCGGCCGGCGCGCCGTCGCCGCGGCGTCGGACGTCGCGCGGCTGGAGAGCGTCGAAGCGGCGGCGGGCACCGTGCGGAGTGCCCTCGGTGCCGTGCACATCCTCGTCAACAGCCACGGCATTTCGGGCTTCGGAACACTGCCGGGGATGAGCGAAGCCGACTGGTCGCGCATGCTCGACGTCCATCTCACCGGCACGTTCCGCGCCTGCAAGGTCTTCGTCGGCGACATGCTCGCCGCCGCCTGGGGCCGGATCGTGAACGTCTCGTCGGTGGGCGGCCTGCGGGGCGGCCCCATGCTCATCCACTACGCCGCCGCGAAAGCCGGCGTGATCGGCTTCACCAAGGCCCTCGCCGTCGACCTCGGTCCCAAGGGAATCACCGTAAACGCCATCGCCCCCGGCCTCGTCGAAACGCCCATGCTCGCCGCCTCCGGCCTCCCCGACGCCGTCCGCAACGCGACCATCGCCTCGATGCCCATCCGTCGCCTGGGAACGCCCGACGACATCGCCGCGGCGTGCATGTTCCTCGTCTCGAACGACGCGGGCTGGTTCACCGGCCAGGTCCTCTCGCCGAACGGCGGCGGGCACCTCTGAGACGCGCGGGCCACGCGGCGGCGGTCCGCGAGGTCGGGGGGCCAGGCTGCGGCTTCGGCTTCGCCGCGCGACGATACATACGCGGCGTCTCGGCCCTTGCATTTCGTCGCGCCGCTACGCAGGCGCCTCCGCCTGGCCCCCCGACCTCGCGACTCGCGGCCGCGGCGGCCGCGTCATCGCTAGCGGCCCTCGAACTTCGGGCGGCGCTTTTCCTGGAAGGCGCGGACGCCCTCGGCGTAGTCGCGACTCTGGAAGCAGGCGGCGATCATTCGAGCGACCGTCGCGGCGTCGCGCTGGGAAGGATCGCGCTGCACTTCCCCGATGGCACGTTTGGCGGCGCGGATCGTCAGCGGCGCATTCTGGGCGATGTCGGAGACGTAGCGTCGGGTGAAGCTCAGCAGGTCCGCTTTCGGGACGACGCGATTCACGAGGCCAACGGCGAGCGCTTCGTCGGCGGTGTACTGGCGGGCCGTGAAGAACATCTCGGCGGCGACCGAGGGGCCGACGATCTCGACCACGCGCTCGACGCCGGCCAGGTGGTAGCCCAGGCCGAGGCGCGCGGGCGGGAGAGCCATCTTCGTGTCGTCGGCGGCGATGCGAAGATCGGCCGAGACGGCGATCGCGAGGCCGCCGCCGATGCACACGCCCTGCATCATCGCGACCACCGGCTTCTCGCAGGCGATGAGCGCAGCGAAGGCGTCGGCCGTCACGGCCTCGTACGCCGCCGCCGATGCCGCGTCCTTGCGGTGGGTCGCGAACTCCGAGATGTCGGCGCCCGATGCGAACGCCTCGCCGCCGTGCCCGCGCAGCACGACGACCCGCACCTGCGGATCGGCGACCAGGGCGGCGATCGCGCCCGGGATCGCCTGCCACATCTCGAGGCGCACGGCGTTCAGCTTGCCCGGATTGCGGAGCACCACCCACGCGACGCCGTCGCCGTCGCGCTCGACGTCGACGCCGAACTCACTCATCGCGCGCCTCCTCCTCGAGCAGGAGCGTCGGCACCTCGGCGGTACCCGATCGCACGCTGGCGACGCGCGTGCCCTTCTTGTTGCCGGTGCGGATCTCGCTCACGTCGAACCCCTCCGCGAGCAGCGTCGCGCGGCGCGAGGCCAGATTCGGCACCCGATAGCTGACGCCGTAGAAGCGGTCGGGTCCGCTCGCATCGTCGGGTGGCGGCAGCGCGCAGGCGAACTCGAACGTGAGCCCGCCCGAGCGGAAGAACATGAGCCGGACCCGGCGCTCGAGGAACTCGCGATCGAACGCCAGGCGCAGGCCGCGTGCGTCGCGCCAGAGCGCGATCGCGCGCGCCGGATCGGGCGTGAAGACGACCACGTGGTCGATCGCCACGGCGGCGTCGGCTGCGAGCGCACGCGACGTCACCTGCGGCGGCGTCTCGACGACGATGGTGAGCCCGTGCGACGCGGCGGGATCGGCGGGCCAGCGGTCGTCCGGCCCGTCGGGCGCGAAGAGGACGGCGTGGACGCCGGGCTCGCCGGCCTCGATCTCCACGGCGCCGCGCCCGAGCTGGAGGCGCTGCCGACCCGACGCCACCTCGGCCGGCGCGACGCCGAGCAGCGCGGTGTACGCTTCCACCGCGCGGCGCGCATCTGGCGCGCCGATCCGGACTCCGACGAGACGCATCGATCGCCCTGCTATCCGACGGCGCGAGCCGCGGCCAGCGCCGCCTCAGAACAGGCGCGCGCTCGCGAGCCGCGCGCCTTCCGACAGCGCGCGCAGCTTCTCCCACACGACCTCTTCGGCGACCTCGCCGAGGCCTGCGGAGGTGTCGAAGCCGCAGTCGGTCCCGGCCAGAACCCGCCGCGGGTCGCCGACGGCTGCGGCGGCGCGCTCGAGCCGCTCCGCCACGACTTCGGGATGCTCGACGTAGTTCGTGGTCGGATCGACCACGCCGGCCACGAGGAGCCAGTCCTTCGGCAGCGGATGGCGCACCAGGACGCGGTGCTCGTGCGCGTGCCTGGGGTTCGCCATCGAGAGCACGATCCCGCCGACGCGGGCGCGATAGAGATGCTCGGCGATGTCCTCGAGCGCCACGTCGCAGTCGTGCGGCGCCTCGTAGTTGCCCCAGCACACGTGCAGGCGCACGCGGTCGGGCGGCACGTTCACGAGCGCGCGGGTGATCGCCGCCGTCACCACGTCGACGAAGGCGAGGAACTCCTCCAGCGGACGGTCGGCGAAGCGGGTGTGTCGCTCCATCGCCAGGTCGGGCGCGTCGATCTGGAGGACCAAGCCGGCTCGGACGATCGCCTCGTATTCCACGCGCAGCGCATCGGCCAGCGCGACGAAGTATTCGTCGAACGATGCGTAGTGCGCGTTCTCCATCGCGCACGCGACGATGCCCGGCGACGGCGCCGTGACGAAGCACTCGACGAACGAGTCGCCGTCGACCCCGGCGAGGCGGCGCAGGGCCGCGAGGTCGCGCTCGAGCGGACCGCGGTCGGCGTACTCGACCGGCGCGATCGCCTGCGGCGCGTTCATGAGGCTCACCATCGTGCGCGAGAAGTCGGGCAGCTTGAGCGCGAGGAAGCTCTGGTAGCGCACGATGTCGCGCATGATCGGGCGCTGGCTCTGGCCGCCGAAGCCGCGCATGCGGTGCTGCACGTAGGTGAAGAAGCTCTCCCGCGGCTGCTCGCCGTCGTTGCCGACGTCGATGCCGGCCTCGATCTGCTTCTCGACCACGCGCCGCGTGGCGTCCTCGATCGCGGCCGCGAGCGCCGCCTCGTCGACGGGCTCGCGCCGGCTCTTCCTGACGAAGAGGTCGACGAGCGCCTTCGGACGCGGCAGGCTGCCGGCGTGCGTGGTGAGGATGCGAGAGTCGCCGCGTCGCATGGCGCGCCTGTATACCCGGCGTGCTCCTCCCGCCAGCCGGCGTCAGGCGATCGCTTCGCCGGCGGCGCGGGCGCGCGCGATCCTGCCGGCCTCGTCGGCGGCGAGATGGCGGGCCGCGGCGGCGAGACACACGAGCGCGACGCCGTCCCACACGAGCCCCATCTGCATCGCGAGACCGAGGTCGCCGATCGCCTGCGAGATGCGACCGATCGCATACGGTCCCACCGCGAGCCCGACGAAGGTCGCGAGCAGCAGGTAGACGGCCGCCGCGGTGCCCCGCATGCGCGGTAGCACGAGATCCTGCACGACCGCGACCGCGGCCCCGCCCCAGCACCCGGCGAACACCGACCAGAGGGCATAGCAGGCGAGCGCCACCGACGTCGCCGGGGCGCGCAGCATCGCGATCGCGAACGGCACCGGGAGACTCGCCGCGAGCATGGTCGTGTAGATGCGTCCCTCGGGGGTACGCCGCCGCCAGCGATCGGCGATGACGCCGCCCGCGACGACACCGAGCCATCCGCCGAGCGCGTGGACGAGACCGAGCGTCACTCCCGCCGTCGCCTTCTCCATGCCGTGCACGCGGATGAAGAACGGCGCCGTCCAGAAGTTGACGCCGTAGCCGACGGCGGCGATGAACGCGAAGCCGAGCGCGGCCAGGCGCGGCGCGCGCGCCTCGAACATGAGGGCGAAGCTCGCCGGATCGCGGACGCGCAGCGCCTGCGCCCACGACGTCGCCGCGTAGATGCCGACGCCGAGCGCGATCCATTGCACGGGGTTGCCGAGCGCGGCCGTGAGGCCCCACGCCGCGAACGCGAGCAGCGCCGCGACGGTGAGGTTGCGCGCCGGTAGCCGCGGGCCGCTGCCCACCCTCCAGAGGTGCGCGAGCGTGAACGGCGGCAGCACGGCGCCGAGCTCGCGCAGCGCATCGCGCAGCGGATGCGCGGCGTTCGGCGCCGGAACGCCGTCCAGAGCACCGCGCTCGGGCTCGGCGAGCCGCCGCACGAGCGGCGCCAGGAGGAGCCCCGGCACGCCGACGACGAAGAACGCGACCTGCCAGCCCCGAAGATCCAGGGGCGCCGTCGTCCCGGCCCACGCGACGTCCCACGCGTGGACCACGAGCCCGCCGATGCCGAGCCCGAGCCCCGATCCGATGTAGAGCCCGGTCTGGTAGACCGCCATCGCGGTTGCGCGCCGCTCGGGTCGAAAGTAGTCCGCGATGAGCGAGAACGCCGCCGGGTTGGCGCTCGCCTCCCCGACGCCGACGCCGAAGCGCGCCGCCGCGAGCTGCCCGAAGCTGCGCGCGAGCCCCGACGCCGCCGTCATGAGGCTCCACACCGACAGCCCCCACGTGATGACGCGCGTCCGCGTCCACGTGTCCGCGAGCCGCCCGAGCGGCAGCCCGAACACCGCGTAGAAGACCGCGAACGCCGTCCCGTACAGGAACCCGATCTGCGCGTCCGTCAGATCGAGATCCCGCTTCACGTCCTCCGCCAGGATCGAGAGGATCTGCCGATCGAGATAGTTGAGGACGTAGACCGCCGTCAGCACCAGAAGGACGCCCCAAGCATACCGTCCTTCGCGCTCCGCGGGCCGCGCCATGGCGCGCCCGTATAGCCGGCCGCCCCCGCGCAGCGAAAGCGCTCGCGCGCTCTTCCTACGTTCGCACCCGTATGCGGCGCCGGCTTGCGCCGGCCGCCGCACCCCGGTCGCGCGAGCCACCGCCGCCGCAGCCTACGCGTTCCGACCTCGACCCGAGCCGTGGCTCGGGTCGAAATGCTAGTTCCGCGCGCGCCCCCAGGAACCCGTGGCCCACGCCTTCGAGCCACCCGCGCTCGCCGTCTGCCATTTTCCCATGCCGCCCGACTTGCCGTTCGCGCCCCAGCCGCCGCCGGACGTCCAGCCCCTGCCGCCCGAGCCGCCCTTCCCGTTCGACGCCCAGCGCGACTGGCCGCCGCCCTTGCCGCCCCAACCCTGCCCGCCGCCGACCTGGCCGAGCTTCTGGTTCTGCTTGTCGGTCGCCGCGCCGAGCGCGCTCTTCACGCCGTTGATGGTTCCCGCGACGTTGAGCGTGCTGTTTCCCGCGAGCGTGCCCTGCACGGCCGCCGCGGCGCCGGTCTCTCCCAACGTGAACGCGTGTGCCGCGGGCGCTGCGACGAGCATGGCCGCGAGCACGGCCGTTGCGATCCCCCGATGCATGTGGAGTCCTCCCACTCCGAGCGTAGTGGCCGTCCCCGCGAGTCAAAAGTCGGCAGGCGCCGTGCCGTCTGCGCGATGTCAGATCGCTGCCCGTCCAGGCACCCGCCATGGCGTCGTCGCGATGCTCGTGCAGGGGTGCACGAGCCCCGCGGCGCCAATCCTGGCCGGGCGGCGGCATGCCGTTCGCTATTTTCGGGCCCCGCGTGCCCGTCGTGGTGGTATCACCTTCGTTCAGCATCATGAGACGCCTGCTGGCCTGCGCCGCCATGGCGAGCCTCGCCGCCACACCGGCCCTCGCCCATCACCGCCAGACCCCGCCGGTCGTGCCCCTCACGACGAGCGGCGACACCGGGCTTCCGCGCCAACCCGCGCCCGGACGATCGACCCTCACATTCGCCGTTCCGCAGGCTACGGGTGCACAGATCGTCACGGTGAAGCCGTACAAGAATCCGTCGCTGCAGACGCCGGTCGGGACGCCGGGGGACAACCAGAATCCCGCCGTCTCGTACACGGGCACCGTGGTCGCCTACGACACCGACGCCGATCCGCTCGCGACGGGCCTGCCGGGGCGCCAGATCGTCGTCGCCAAGACCGGAACCCTCACGGCCGGCCCCGGCGACCCGACGGGAACCAGCACGAACCCGAGCGTCGACGCCGGCGGGCAGCGTGTCGCGTTCGAATCGACGGGCGATCTCGCGAACACCGGCAACGCGGGTGCGCGCCAGGTGTTCCTGCGCCAGCCGACGGGCGGCGTCTCGCAGCTGAGCATCGGTGTCGGCACGAGCCGCAACCCGGCGCTGTCGGCGCGCAAGGGGCGCGTGGCGTTCGAATCGACGAGCGCGCCGGGCGACGGTCACGACACGGGCGTCGAGCAGATCTGGCTCGGTCTCGTGACCGGCCAGGGCGCGACGCCCATCACCGACGGGCTCGCGCCGTCGACCAATCCGTCGTTCAGCAGCGACGGCGCGATCCTCGCCTTCCAGAGCCGTGCCGATCTCGCCGGCGACAAGAGCGACATGGACGTGCCCCAGATCTTCGCCCACGACCCGAAGACGCACACGACCGCGCAGGTGACCTTCGACGCCGGCGGCTGCACGGATCCTGCGGTGACGAAGGTGAAGCGCGACTGGCGCATCGGCTTCGTGTGCTCGGGTCAACCCTTCTTCTTCATGCTGCGCGAGGACCAGCTCTACGCGATCCCGACGCCGGGCGGGAACACGACGCGGCTGCAGCCCGAGCTCGGCAAGCATTTCGTCGTCCTCTCGACCACGTTCGATCTCATGGCCGGAACGGGCGTGACGGCGGGCCACCAGGTGTACCTGTTGAACCTCTTCAAGCAGCCAGCGACCGCCGTCGACGGTCCGGGTGCCGTCTGGTTCCCGTTCCAGGGCATCCATCCGCTCTGAAACGACGGCGGCGTCGCCGGGCCGGACCCGGCGACGCCGCGCTTCGATGGCAATCCGAAACGCTCAGCCGGCGTAGTTGAAGCGCGGGCCACTGGTGCCCGGCACGTCGGGATCGAGGGGGCTGCGTTCCGGTGCCACGATCGTGAGGGGCGGCGCCTCGACGGGCACCTCCATGTCGCCCGCCTGCTCCGGCAGCGCTCCGCCGAGGAGCACGGCAAGCGGGCTTCCCTGAGCCCGTTTGCGCTTCAGCTTCTCGAGCAGCGTGGTGCGATTCACTCTCAACAGACGCGCGGCCTCCTTCTTGTTGCCGCGTGAAAGGCGGAGCGCCTGCGCGATGATGCGGTCCTCGATCGCTTCCATCTCGCGATAGAAGTCGATGCCGCCGGCACCGAACTGCCAGGGCATCGGCGACACGCCCGTCTCCACGTCGCGCGGCGCCACCAGGTGCGGCGGAAGGTCGCGCGCTTCGATCACCTGATCGGGCCGGCCGAGCACCACGAGCTGCTCGAGCAGATTGCGCAGCTCGCGCACGTTGCCCGGCCATGAGTAGCGCTGGAACACCTCCATGGCCGCCGGCTCGACGGTGAAGCGCGCCATACCCTTGGCGGCGAGCGTGTCGAGCACGTGGTCGACGATCAGCGGGATGTCTTCGCGCCGGCGACGCAGCGGGGGCATCTCGATCGGGACGACGCGCAAGCGGTAGAACAGGTCTTCGCGGAACTGCTTGGCGGCGACGGCCTGCTCGAGCGAGCGGTTGGTGGCCGCGATGATGCGCACGTCCACCTGCTGCGTCCCGATGCTGCCGACCGGCTCGAAGCGGCCGTCCTCGAGCACGCGCAGCAGCTTCATCTGGAGCTTCGGGCTCATCTCGCCGATCTCGTCGAGGAAGATCGTGCCGTTGTCGGCGAGCTTGAAGCGACCGAGGCGGCTCGTGACGGCGCCCGTGAACGCGCCGCGCTCGTGGCCGAACATCTCGCTCTCGAGGAGCTCTTCCGGAATCGCGCCGCAATGCACGGGGACGAAGCGCTGGCTCGTACGACGCGACAGCTTGTGCAACGCCGCCGCGACGAGCTCCTTGCCCGTCCCGCTCTCGCCGGTGATCAGCACCGTCGCGTCCGTCGCCGCGACCCGCCGAATGATCTCGAAGATCGCGAGCATGCTCGGATGACGCCCGATGATGCCCTCGAAGCCCACTTCCCCCGCAGTCCCTTCCATCACCAACCCTCCCCCGGTCAGACACGTGACCGCTGGAGGCGACAACACAGCAAGAGCCAATCCACCGCCCCGGAAGGGCCAGGCGATTGACCCTCCACCTGTCAGCGGTCTGGCACCTAAGCAGCCGAGAAAATTGACTTTTCAACGCTGTGGAAACTGACTTCAGGGGCGTCGGGCGGGGCCCATAGGGGGGGTCGGGACGCGGACAATGCTGTACGCCCATCCCCGCCAGGTGCGCGACTTCGTACGCGGCGCGGCCGCGCCTACGCGTCGCGGTGCACGGTGTCGGGCGAAAAGGCCGGCAGACACACGGCGATGTACTCGGCGCCGTCCGGATCGGGCGTGCTGTACTGCACCCACTCGCCCTTGTGTGCCAGCACGGCCTCGCCCGCCCGCACGTCGAACGAGCCGTCGCGGTGCGTGACACGCAACCGTCCACCGAGGACGACCGTGTATTCGTCGAAGTCGGGTGTCTGACCCGGCTCGACCCAGCCGGCAGGGCTTCGCATGTGCGCGACGCTGACGGAGGCGGTCTGCGAATTGACGCGCCCGACGTACTCGTCGATCAGCTTGGGCTTGTTGCCGGCGGCGGTGACGCGGGTCGGTGCGGCGATGTGCGTGGGCATCGGGCTCCCATGGCACCCACGTCGCGGGCGTTCAAGAGCTGCGATGCTTTCCGTGCGGATCGCCGTTCACCGGCGTCGTGTCGGTGTCGGGCGTGCGGCCTTCGGCCTGCTCCTGCTGCATGGCGCGATAGACTTCCTCCCGGAAGATCCGGACGTCGGACGGCGCCTCGACGCCGAGCCGCACCTGGCTCCCTCGCACCTCGAGCACGCGCACGGTGACCGCATCGCCGATCCGGATCAGCTCGCCAACCTTCCGTGTCAGTATCAGCATCGTAGGGATCCTTCCCAGCCACCCATGCCGGCTCAGATTCTGAGGAGGCTCGCGAGGCTCGTGTCGTTCTGGCGCCCGGCTGCGGCCAGCAGCGTCTCGAGCGCCTGCTGCACCTGCGTCAGCTCGGTCACGACGGCAATCACGTCGGCGTCCTCGAGGCGCGAGCGCCGCGCCGTCTCGTCGGCGCTGCTCGCCTGCACGGTCGTGAGCCGCGCCTGCAGCAGCGTCTCGCGCGTGCCGACGCTCGTGCGCTCGGCGGTGATCGCGTCCCGTCCCGACGCGAGGCCGGCGAGCGTGGTCGCGACGTCGACGCCGGGCGTGCGGAGCGACGTCTCCAGCGCCTCGAGCCCCTGCAGCGCCTGGCCGAACACGGTGTCGCCGCGCGTCGTCAGACGAACCGACTCGCCATCGCCGGTGCGCAGCTCGAACTCGTAGGTCGAGCCGGTGTACGCGGTCGCTGCGGTATAGCCGGGCCCGTCGGGATCGGCGAACGGCGCGGGGGCGTCCTGCGCCAGCCCGCCGAAGATGCGCCGGCCCGCGCTCGAGCTGTTGCCGAGCGCCGTCAGCGCCTGCAGGAGGCCGTGCACCTCTTCGGCTGCCGCGTCGCGGTCGGCCTGCGTGTGGCCGGCGGACGCGAAGGTGGTCGCGATCTCCTCGGCGCGCACGAGGAGGTCCGTGCCCTGTCCGAGCGCGGTGTCCTCGGCGCCCAGCACCTCGAGTCCGAAGCGGCTCGAGGTGTCGAACTGGCCGAGGGCGGCGAGCGTCCCACTCGAACGCAGCACCGCGCCGGCGGCGACCGGATCGACGTCGGCGGACGTGAGCCGCTTGCCGGTCGCGAGCTGCTCCTGGAGCGTCGCGAGCCGCGTCTGCAGTCGTCGATGCTGCTCGACGAGGGCGCGGAGCTGCATGCCGTCGGTCACGCGTCCGATCATCGTCACACCATCTGCATGAGGTCGTCCAAGACCTCGTCGGCGACGCTCACGAGCTTGGACGAAGCCTGGAAGGCGCGCTGCACGGCGAGCAGGTTCGTCAGCTCCTCCTCGAGGCTCACGCCGGAGACGGCGTCGTGCTGCGCCTCCGCCTCGTTCGCCCACAGCTCGGCCGAGCGCGCCGCGGCGTCCGCGTCGGCGACGTCGCCCGCGATGCGGGTCTGCTCGCCACCGATCCAGCCGGTGAAGGTGAGGTTTCCGAGGCCCGCCTGCGCGGTCGTGCGCAGCGCCGCCAGCGCCATCGCATTCTGGTTGTCGCCGGGCGCGAGGGAGCCCGCCGCCGCGATTCGGCGGGGGTCGGTGATGGCAACCGCCAGCGTCGCGGCCGTCGTCCCGGTGAACAGCGGCACGCCCGCGGTCGGGTTACCGTCGAGGTCGACGGCGCCGGCGCTCGTCTGGACGCCGTTCACCGCGCCGGCGAACGCGGCCGCGAAGGTATCGAGGTTCGACGCCGCAGTCGCGAGGTCCTGGTCGCGCACCGTGAGCAGCGCGCCCAGCTCGCCGTGAGCGCCGAGGCCGGGCACGCCGACGAGCGTACCGCCCGCGCCGGCGATCCCGACCTGATGGAGCGGGAGTCCGTCGAGCCCGGGGCTCCCGGCGGCGATTCCGAGCTGCTGGACGATCGCGCCGCCGTCGACGAGCGTCGCGCCGCCCGCCGAGACGCTGATGCCGCCATCCGACCGCTGCGTGACCTCGACCGGCAGCACGCCCGCCAGGTCCTGCAGGACGCGGCTGCGCTCGTCGACGAGCGCGCTGGCGGCGCCGGGGCCCTCGGCCGCCGAGGCGCCGATCCGCGTGTTGAGGTCGGCGATGCGCGCGAGATCGTCGTTGGCGCGCGTCACGAGCGCGGTCACGCGATCGTCGGCCTCGCGCTGCTGCGCGGCGATGCCGCTGGTGCGGCGCGCGAGCTCGCTCGCGACCGCGCCGGCGCGGGCGAGGAGCTGCTGGCGCTCGGCGATGCCGGCGGGATTGCGCTGCAGCGCTTCGGCGGCGTCGAAGAAGTCGTTCACCGCCGCGGAGAGCGAGGGATTGCTCACCTCGTCGACGAGGGAGCCGAGAGCCCCGAGCGCGTCGCGCCGGGCCGCGCCGCCGCTCGCATCCGACGTCGCGAGGCGCCGGCGCCGGTCGAGGAAGCCGTCGAGGAGCTGCTCGAGCCCGGCGACGCGCACGCCGCCCGGCACCGGCAGACCGTACGGGCCGAGGCCACCCGACACCGACGCCAACATCGCGCGCTGGCGCGTGTAGCCCGGCGTCTGCACGTTGGCGATGTTGTTGCCGATCACCGAGAGGCCGTACTCGTGGGCGAGCAGGCCGCTGCGGGCGATGTCGAGAAGTGGAAGGAGTCCCATGGGTCACACGTGGCGATCGACGCGCTCGGGCGCGTCCGGCGTGGCGATGGCGGCGTCGGCGCCGTAGCGCGCGCCGGGCACGAAGGCGCGGAGCGCGCGCAGGAGCTCGTTGACGGTACCGAGGCCGTCGCCGACCAGGCGCGCCGTCTCGCGTTCGAGCGCGCGTGTCTCGAGCAACGCCGCGCGCAGGCGGCGGAGCTTCTCGCGCAGCGTCGCCTGCGGCGCCGCGGGCAGCAGCGGCAGGAGCTCCACCGCGCTCGTGGTCGTCGCGCCGCGCTCGGCCGCGGCGGCGCGCACGCTCTCGCGGCGCTCGCGGGCGACGGCGAGGAGCTGCGCCTGGAGGCTCTCGCGCTCGGCGAGGCACGACACGATGGCGTCGGCCCGCAGCTGCACCACCGCGGCCTGCTGATCGCGGAGCACGCGCGCAAGCGCGTCGCACAGCGCCGTCTCCTCGCTGAGCACCGCGCAGAGTCGCTCGACGTGCTCCATCGGCTCCCGGCCCCGGGCGGGCTAGCCCGCGATCTCGGCGGCGACCTCGGAGAGCAGCTTGTGCGCCACGTCGTGGAGATTCGGCTGGTAGCGGCCACTGGCGACCGTGTTGCGCAGGATGGCCACCTGCGCCGCGCGCGCCGGATCCGGGGCGTCGCCACCCACGCTGCCGATCAGCTTCGCGAGAGCGCGTGCCACGTCGGATACCTCGACCGAATCGGCCCCGGGCTTGCGGCCGGCCTCGCCGCGACGGCCGGCGGGCGTCGCCGTCTGGGGAGCGACCCGCCCCGTCAGCGTGGAATGATCAACCCCGTTCTTATCGCCGATCTTCATGTCGACCGCCTTGCAGTGGTGCTCCACTACGAGTCTCGGCAGTTTCGGTCGCAACCTTTAATCGTCCCGTCGGCGTTCCTGACGCCCCCTTGGGGGCCCCACCTTCCAAAGCACGTGCCATGCCGAGCGCGTCCTGGGACGCCAGCACCTCGGCGACGTTGCGGTCGAAGGCTCCCGAGAGGATCTCCCGCTCGGGGGACTTGGGCAGCCAGTCGCTCTCGGGGATCGTCTTGCGCAGAACCCCCAGCAGCTGCGTCAAGAACTCGACTTCGACCTGCCGGATCGCCCCGGCCTTGGAGGCTGGATGGGGCGCTTCGGGCGCGGCGAGCGCCGCCGCGGCCGCGGCATCGGTGCGAAGGCCGAGCGCGTCCACTACATGATCTCCAGGTCGGCCTGCAGGGCCCCGGCCGCCTTCACGGCCTGGAGGATGGCGATCAGGTCCTGGGGCGTCACGCCGAGGGCGTTGAGACCGGAGACCAGATCCCCGAGGTTCGGTCCGCCACGAAGCGTGACGATCCCCTGCGGCTTGCCCTCCTCGACGCCGATGGTCGAATCGGGAACCACGACCGTCTCGCCGTTCGAGAACGGCGCCGGCTGCGATACCCCGAAGTCGGTCTTCACGGTGACCTGGAGGCTCCCGTGCGCGATGGCGACCGGGAGGAGCCGGACGTTCTGTCCGATGATGACGGTACCGGTGCGCTCGTTCAGCACGACGCGCGCCGGCGAGTCGGGCGTGACCTCCGCCTGCTCGATGAGCGTGACGGTGTCGACGGCCTCCTGCGGCGACGCGCTGCGGAGCTCGATCAGCACCGTGCCGGCGTCGAGCGGGCGCGACGCGCCGCGGCCGAGCTTGGCGTTGACGGCGCGGCTCACGCGCTCGGCGGTCGTGAAGTCCGGCTGGTAGAGCGCGACCTTCAGCTCGCCGCCTGCGCCGAGCTCGACGGGCACCTCGCGCTCGACGATCGCGCCCTCGGTGAGCAGCGCGACGGTCGGGAAGTTCTTCACCGCCGAGGCGCCGATGGCGCGCACGGCATACCCGCCGCCGAGCGAGAGCGCACCCTGCCCGACCGCGTACACCTGGCCGTCGGGAGCGAAGAGCGGCGTCGGCAGCAGCGTGCCGCCCTGCAGCGACTTGGCGTCGCCGAGCGACGACACTTGCGCCTCGATCCGTCCGCCCTGCCGCGCGAACGGCGGCAGCGTCGCCGTGACCATGACGGCGGCCGAGTTGCGCACCTGCAGCGTGCGCGGGTTGACGTCGATCGTGAGGCCGCGGCGCTTGAGGAGGTTCAGCACGGTCTGCGGCGTGAAGAGCGCCTGCTGCGTGTCGCCCGTGCCGTTCAGCCCGGCCACGAGGCCGTAACCCGAGAGCTGGTTCGAGCGCGCCCCCTCGATGGCCGCGATGTCCTTCACCCGCACGGCGTGCGCCACCGAGGCGAAGCATACGAGGATCGCAACCATCGTGAGTGGAGCCCGGCGCGGCTTCGCCGCGCCGAGGCGACGGTTCAGAAGGGCCATACCCAATCCATGGCGCGCTGGAGGAGCGGTGCGTTCTGCTTGTCGCCGACTGGGCCGTAGCCGTAGTAGGCGATGCGCGCGTCCGCGAGTCGCGACGACAGCACCGTGTTGTCGGGCCGGATGTCGACCGGCCGGACCGTACCGAGCAGCACGATGTGCTGGTCCTCGTTGTTCACGGTGACGATCTTGTCGCCCTGCACGCGGAGGTTCCCGCCGCCGTCGACCGCGATCACCCGCGCCGTGATGCTCGCCGTGAGGGCGCCGGCTCGCGACGTGGCGCCGTCCTGCTGGTAGTCGTGCGCGGTCTCCGCCTGGATGATCTGGTCCGGATTGAACCCGCTCGGCAGGAAGCCGACGGCCGCCGCCGGGATGCCGAAGAACGCCTGCACCTTGGCGAGGATCGACGACTTCTCGTGCCCCTCGGTGGTCGCATTCTTGCGCCCGTTCGCCGTCTCGGAGACGACGATCGTCAAGAGATCGCCGGGAAAGCGCGCCCGCACGTCCAGACCCGTGTAGTTTGCCGCGAGCTCGGGACGCCACAGCGACCCCATGCCCGGCGGGGGGCCGGGCGGCGGCGTGCCGAGGTCGCACGGCACGGGCTCGAGCTTCGGCCGGCTGCCGAAGAGGAAGCAGCCCGAGAGCAGGCTGGCGACGAGGAGGATGCCCGCGACCCGCATCAGAACTCCACGCTCACCGTCTTGCCGTCGACCACGCGGCCGGTGATGACCTTGCCGCTCGTCCGGTTCATGACCGCCACGCGCTCCCCCGCGCCCGCGTCCTGCTTCACCTCGCCGAGCGCGGAGAGCCGCAGCGCGCCGCGCTCGGCCACCAGCTCCACCACGTCGCCGCGCCGCACGGTCGCGCCGGTCGCGACCTGCTGCAGGCGCACGGGCGAGAAGGCGACGATCGGCGCACGCGCCGTTCGTCCGACGATGCTCGCGAGGTCGGTGGCGACGTCGCGCGGGAGCGCCGAGAGATCCTGGCGATCGATCCCCACCGCGTCGGGCGGCACGACCTCGCCCCGCTCGATCTCGCGCGTCGCGACGACGACGTCGGCGAAGCGGCCGATGTCGGCGGTGATCCACGCCGTCCGTGCCGGACGGCCGTCGACCGTGACGTCGAGCTGGAGGCGCACGCGCCCGAGGAGCGCCGTCCCGGTCGGCACGACGACCTGCGCCGTCCAGGTTCCGGTCGGGATGCGGATCGGCGCGGTCAGCTCCACCGTTCGCAGCGCGAGCGTGCCGCCGTCGTCGCCGAACCGGCGCCGCAGGTCGTCCTCGACGAGCTGCCGGACCGTCGACGGCGGAATCTCCTGCGTCGCGCGCCGCACGCGCACCGTCGGCGGCACGTTGTAGGTCACCGTCGAGAGATCGAGGCCGGCCACGACGAGGGTGTCGAGGAGCCGCCTGCCGTCGAGGAGACGGCTCTCGCCCGCGCTCGGCGCCGCGGCGAGTTCCACGTCCGCGACGGCGAGCGCCGCGGGGCCGTCGAGCGTCGCCACGTCGCGCAGGCGCACCGTTCCGCCCGTGACGATGGGGTCGGCCGCGACCGTGATGCGCCCGCCGTCGGCCGTCACCACGCGGACGACGCACGTCGCGAGGACGAGGCCGCACGCGAGACGGACGACGACCCGTCTACTGGACCATCGCATTCGTCACCTTCAGCATCTCGTCGGCGGTCTGGATGGCCTTCGAGGTCACCTCGTAGGCGCGCTGGCCCGTGATGAGGCCGATCAGCTCCTCGACCACGCTGACGTTCGAGTTCTCGAGGAAGCCCTGGAGCAGCGTCCCGCGGTTGTCCTCGCCGGGGTTGCCGAGCTGTGGGGGACCGGACGTCTCGGTCTCCTGCAGGAGGTTCTTCCCGAGCGCCCGCAGGCCCGCCGGGTTCGTGAAGCGCGCCGTCTGCATCTGTCCGAGCTGGGTGGCGAGATTCTGCCCCGGCAGGATCGCCGAGACGGTGCCGTCCTGGCCGATCGTCACGTCGAGCGCGCCGTCGGGGATGGTGATCGCCGGGTCGATCGGCAACCCGTCCGAGGTGACGATGCGCTGCTGCGAATCGATCTTGAAGGCGCCCGCGCGCGTGAACGACGTCGTGCCGTCGGGCATGTCGATCTGGAAGAAGCCGTTGCCCTCGATCGCGACGTCGTACGTGTTCGCGGTCTGCGTGTAGTCGCCCTGCATGTTCATGCGCTGCACGGCCGCTGGCTTCACGCCCAGGCCCACCTGGATGCCGGTCGGCGAATTCGTGGTCGCGGTCGTCGCGACGCCCGGTGCGCGCAGGGTCTGGTAGAGCAGGTCTTGGAAGTCGGCTCGGCTCTTCTTGAAGCCGGTCGTGTTCACGTTCGCGAGGTTGTGCGCGATGACGTCGATGGCGAGCTCCTGCGCCTGCATGCCCGTCGCCGCCGTGTAGAGTGCGCGGATCATCCAACCCTCCCTACGTCGTTGATGCTGTGCTGCGTGACCTCGTCGAGCCGCTGTAGCGCGCGCATGTACGACTCGAAGCCGCGCGCGAGATCCACGAGCTCGACGAGCCCGTGTACCGCGTCGACGTTCGCGCCCTCGATCGCGCTCGGCACCACGTGGGTGTCGACGGCCGGAACCGGGCGACCGGTCGCGCCCGGCACCGCTGCGAAGAGCGTCCCGCCTTCCGGCACGAGCCGCGGCTTGTCGCCGAAGTCGACGAGGCGCAGGCGCCCTGCCGCCTGGTCGTCGACGGTGATCGTGCCGTCCTCGGCGATGACGACGTCGCCGTCACCCAGGCGAATGTCGCCGTTCTCCCCCTGCACGCGGTCACCGACGGGCGTCACGAGAAAGCCCTCGGGGTCGCGCTGGAAGCTGCCCTGGCGCGTGTAGCGCTCGCCGTGCGCGGTCTGCACGGCGAAGAAGCCGCTCCCCGACACGGCGACGTCGAGGGGGTTGCCGGTCATCCGGATCGGCCCCTGCGAGAAGTCGCGCATCGTGGCGATCTGCTGCACCTGTGCGCCGGTCCGTCCGAGGATCGGATCGACGCCGGCGCGCGGGCCGCCCGAGAGCGGCTCCAGCACGAACGCGGCGCGCTCGGCCTTGTAGCCGGCCGTCCCCGCGTTGGCGAGGTTCTGCGACGCGGCATCGAGGCGTGCCAGCGCCGCCACGCCTCCGGAGGCGATCGTGTAGATCCCGCGGGTCATGGGAGCTCGACCCGTTCGAGCAACGCCGGTGCCACGGCGCCCCGCCTCGTGCACCGGCCGGACGGGCCGGGCGCGGGCGGCAGAAGTTGCCGGTAGGGCGTCATCTGCTCGCGGGGCTCGCGCCGATCTGGAGCTCGAGATCGCGCCGCAGGCGTACCTCGGCCGGATCGATCGTGGGCCGCAGCGGCTCGGCGGCCCGGACGAGCTCCCGCAGCGCCGCCTCGCGCCGCGCGAGCGTCTCGTCGAGCGCCGTCGCGCGCCGCTCGGCGTCGGCCACGAGATCGGCCAGCTGGGCGCGCAACCGCTCGAGCGTCGCCTGCTGCTCGGCGGCGACCAGCTCGTGCGCGCGGCGGCCGCGCCGGACGAGCCAGGCGAGCGCCAGCACGGCGAGACAGTCGACGATGGTGGTGACGGCGAGGACCCGGGTCATGTCAGGCAATCACGTCGAGGCGGCCCGGATGTCGCGGCGGCGGCAGGGCATCGTCGGCCGGCCGCTCGGGGGCCGACGGGCGTGCCGGACGGCGCTGCCGCTTGGGCTCGCTGCGCCGGCGTTCGGGGTGCGGGTCCGCGCCCCGCGCCACCGTCCTGTCGACCACGGTCCCGTCCATCGTCTCCCTCACTCGCCCGGCTCCTCGCCCGCGAGCTTCGCGAGCAGGAAGCGCTTCAGGCGCAGCATCGCCTGCGAGTGGAGCTGGGAGACGCGCGACTCGGTGAGCCCGAGCACGCCGCCCACTTCCTTCATGGTGAGGTCCTCGTTGTAGTAGAGCGACACGACGAGCTTCTCGCGCTCCGGGAGCTTGCCGATCGCGTCGGCGACCAGGTGCACGCGCTCCTGCGAGAGCAACGCGCGCAGCGGGTCGGCGTCGGCCTCCTCGTCCTCCTGATCCTGCGAGAGCCGCTCCTCCCCGCTGCCGAACCCCAGATCCTCGAGCGAGAAGAGCGTCATCTCGCCGACCTTGGCGAGCAGATCCTGGTAGTCCGTGAGCGACATCTCGAGCTCGCGCGCGATCTCTTCTTCGCTCGGCGGCCGTCCGAGCCGGCCCTCGAGCTCGTGCGACACCTTCTCGATGAGCGCGGCCTTCTGGCGCACGCTGCGCGGCACCCAGTCGAGCGAGCGGAGGTGGTCCAGGATGGCGCCGCGGATGCGGAACTGCGCGTACGTGGAGAAGAGCGCCTCCTTCTTCGGATCGTACTTCTCGATCGCGTCGAGGAGGCCGACGATGCCCCACGACACGAGATCGTCGATCTCGATGTGGGGCGGCTTGCGGATCGCGAGGCGCTGCACGACGCGGCGGACCAGCGGCAGGTACCGCCGCATGATCTCGTCGCGCTCGCCCTCGAGCGGCGCGTACGTCGTGCGGCGGCGGCCACGCCCCCGGCCGAGATCGGCGTAGCCCGTTCCCGCCACGCGCTACGCCCTCCCCTCCGCGAGCAGCTTGCGGAAGAAGAACTGCAGTCCGCCGGTCGCCGCGCCGCGCGGATCGCGATTGCGCAGCCGATCGGCGAGCGCGGCGATCGCGCGCGCGGCCGGCGTTCCCGGCGCGGAGATCGCGATCGGCGCCTGCGTGCGCACGGCGCGCGGCACGGCGTCGTCGAGCGGCACCCAGCCCACGTAGTCGAGGCGGACCGGCAGGAACTGCGCCGCGACGCGCGCCAGGCGCGCGAAGGCCTCGTCGGCGTCGCGCGCGCTCGCCGCCATGTTGACGACCACCGGGAACTCGGTGCGTCCCCAGCGCGTCGCCAGCACCTTCACGAGCGCGTACGCGTCCGTCATGGCCGTCGGCTCGGGCGTGACGACCACCAGCGTCTCGCTCGCGGTCGCCGCGAAGTAGAGGACGTTCGACGAGATGCCCGCGGCGACGTCGATCAGCAGCACGTCGAGCGTGTCCTCGAGCGCGTCGACCTCGTCGAGCACGGCGAGCCGCTGGGCCGGCGTCAACGCGGTGAGCTCGGCGACGCCGCTCGCCGCCGGCACGAGCCGCACGCCGGCGGGGCCGAGCGCGATGACGTCGGCGAGACGGTGCTCGCCGCGCAGGACGTGCAGGAGCGTGTGCTCGGGCGTGACGCCGTAGACCACGTCGATGTTGGCGAGCCCGAGGTCCGCGTCGAGCACCAGCACGCGATCGCCGCGCTGCGCGTACGTGACGGCGAGGTTGGCGGTGATGTTGGTTTTTCCGACACCCCCCTTGCCGCTCGCCACGGCGATGACGCGCACGGGGGCACTGCTCGGCGCGGCCCCGATCGGGGGCGCGGTGTCGGGGATCGGGCTACTCATGGTGCGTCTCACGCAGCGAGCAGGCGGCGTGCCAGCCCACCGCGCCCCGTGGGCACGAGCGAGTCGGTCAGCCGACGGCCACTCGAGACGGCGGTAACGACGACTCCGTGTCCCGAGATCTGACTCGCGACCGCGTCCGCCGGCGCGAGGTCCGCCTTCGTGACGATGCTCGCCGTCGGCGCGAGCACGGCGAACGCATCGAGCGTGGCCGCGACCACCGCCGGCGCCGTCGTCGCCGCGACGACGAGGGTGCGGCGGCTCTGCGCGCCCACGACCTCGGCCAACGCCGCGAGCTCGGCAAGGGTTGCCGCGTGGGCGAGTCCTGCCCCGGTCGTGTCGACCACCACGCGATCCAGGTCCGCGAAGGTCGCGAGCGCGGCGGCGAGCCCGCGCGTGTCCACGACGCGCGCGACCGGCACGTCGAGCGCGCGGCCGATGGCGTCGATCTCCGCCGCGGCGCCGAGCCGGTGCGTGTCGGTGGAGACGACGCCGATGCGCGCACCCCCACGCCGCGCCGCGAGCGCGAGCTTGCCGAGCACGGTCGTCTTGCCGTCGCCGGGAAGGCCGACGAGCAGCTCGACGCGCGGATCGTCGAGCGCGCGCCGCGGCTCGGGCGGCGCCGCCGCCTCGATCTCGACCGTGCCGTCGGCATGGGTCCGCGTCGCCACGAGCACCGCGTCGGGACCGCAGGCGGCCTTCACGAGGGCCAGTGCCGCGGCGGTCGACGCCGCGCGGAAGCGCTCAGGCGTCATCGAGCGCCACCACGCCGAGCGAGCGCACCCGCACGGTGTGCGCGATCTCCGCCGGCGCCATCACGACGAGCGTCGGCAGGTAGCGCTCGAGGAAGCGGCGCACCGACGGCCGCAGCGTCGCGCCGCACAGCAGGATCGGCGTCAGACCGTCGGTCGCGAAGCGCTCCATCCACGCGCCGAGGCGTCCGACCAGGCGCTGCGCGGTCGACGGGTCGACGACCAGCGAAGCCCCGTCCTCGGTGCGCTGGATGGAGTCGACGAGCCCGCGCTCGAGCGGCGCCGCCAGCGTGACGAGGGCCAGCGTGCCATCGGGGCCGACCAGCTTCTGCGTGATCGAGCGCCCCAGCGCCTGCCGCGCGTACTCCGTGAGCGCGTCCGGATCCTTCGTGCGCCCCGCGTGATCGGCGACCGCTTCGAGGATCGTCGCGAGGTCCCGGATCGACACGCCCTCGCGCAGGAGGTTCTGCAGCACCTTCTGGACGCCGCCGACCGGGAGGAGCTGCGGGACCAGCTCCTCGACCACCTTCGGGCGCGTCTTCGCGACCTGGTCGAGGAGCCCCTGCACCTCCTGCCGTCCGAGCAGCTCCCAGGCGTGGCGCCGGATCACTTCCGTCAGATGCGTGATGACGACCGTGCCGGGATCGACGACCGTGTAGCCGGCGAGCTGCGCCCGCTCGCGGTCCTGCGATGCCACCCAGAGCGCGTCGAGCCCGAAGGCGGGCTCGCGCGTCGCGACGCCCGTGACCGGCGTCTCGACCGTGCCCGGGTTGATCGCGAGCAGGCTCCCCATGCGGAGCTCGCCGCGCGCGACCTCGATCCCCTTCACCAGGATGCTGTACGCCGACGGCTTCAGCTGCAGGTTGTCGCGGATGTGGATGGGCGGAACGATGAACCCCATCTCGAGCGCGAGCTGACGGCGCGTCGTGCGGATGCGCTCGATGAGATCGCCGCCGCCGTCCGGCACGTGCCCGGTGACGGCGTCGACGAGCGGCACGAGCTCGAAGCCGACCTCGAGCTCCATGAGGTCGAGCGCGAGGAGCGCCTCCGGGCGATCCTCGGCCGACGTGGCGGCGCCGCCGCGCGCGCCCTCGGGCTCGGCCGGCGCGGACGGCGCGACCCCGCCCGCCGCCGCGAGCGCGCCGGTGGTGCCGGCGAGCGCGACGAACGGCAGGAACGGCAGGCCCGGGACGAGCGACAGGAAGCCGAGAATGCCGGTCACGAGCCACAGGACGCGCGGGCTCGTCAGGAGCTGCCCGGCGACCTCGGTCCCGAGGTCCGACCCCGAGGCAGCACGGGTCACGATGATGCCGGCCGCCGTCGAGATGAGGAGCGCCGGGAGCTGCGAGACGAGCCCGTCGCCGATCGTCAGCACCGTGTAGCTCTGCGCCGCCGTCTGCCAGTCGACGCCGTGCTGGCCGACGCCGATCACGAAGCCGCCCACGATGTTGATCGCGGTGATGACGAGCCCCGCGATCGCGTCGCCGCGGACGAACTTCGAGGCGCCGTCCATCGCGCCGTAGAAGTCGGCCTCGGCCTCGATCGTCCGGCGCCGCGCGCGGGCGTCCTTCTCGGTGATGAGGCCGCTGTTGAGGTCGGCGTCGATCGCGAGCTGCTTGCCGGGCATCGCGTCCAACGTGAAGCGCGCCGCCACCTCGGCGATGCGTCCCGCGCCCTTGGTGATGACGGCGAAGTTGATGATGACGAGGATCAGGAAGACGACGATCCCGACCGCGTAGGAGCCGCCGACGACGAAGTTCCCGAAGGCCTGGATCACGTGCCCGGCCGCGGCGGGTCCCTCGTGACCGTAGAGCAGGATCATGCGGGTCGAGGCGACGTTGAGCGCGAGCCGGAAGAGCGTCACGACCAGCAGCACCGACGGGAAGGTCGAGAACTCGAGCGGCTGCTGCGTGTACATCCCGACCATGAGGATGATGAGCGCGATCGAGATCGAGACGGCGAGCAGGAGGTCCAGCAGCACCGCCGGTAGCGGGATGACCATGATGAGGACGACGGAGACGAGCGCGAGCGGGACCACGAGCTCGCCCAAGGCGACGCTCCGTCCCTTCGGGGCCGGCAACGTGGCGGCGGTCGTGGCCATGGCCTACCGGACCTCCCCGGGAACCCCGCCGCGCAGCGAGTAGATGTAGGCGAGGATCTCGGCCACGGCGCGGTAGAGCGTCGGCGGGATCTCGGCGCCGATCTGGACCGTGCGGAAGAGCGCGCGCGCGAGCGCG
>Ga0335084_10001080_pt1 | contig 24864 bp, 14 predicted proteins | sample Lox_Sample_44_FD_206721 | JGI IMG/M metagenome (GOLD analysis project Ga0335084, IMG submission 206721) | Soil microbial communities from Loxahatchee National Wildlife Refuge, Florida, United States - Lox_Sample_4.4 | ecosystem: Environmental > Terrestrial > Soil > Wetlands | place: USA... | reverse complement strand
CATTCCAGCCATCCGGCCCACGGGCGTCATATAGAAGTCCTTCTTGTCAAAGGTCCCTCCTACAATGACGATCTTGTCCTTGAAGATCGTCTCCCTTTCAGCTGGATTGGAACCGTAATCTTCTAGAAGACCTTTGAGATTTACTTCGCGATCAAAATGTTCGTAATTTCCGATGAAGTTAGGGATCATCCGATTGCCCCTGGCCAAATGGATATCGATATCATTTCGATGATCCTCTCTTGGGCTCGAAAGGGTAATTTTGTTATCGTGGACATTCAAAAGGGCTTCCATGAGCGCTTCCTGTGAGAGGCCACGATAGGCAGCTGCGACGGCGACCGGAAAAGAGGGCACGGGGAGGTAAGAGGGCTTATATTTCCGGCCCTTGTTCTTGATCGTGTAAAAACCCTCGGCCATCCGAAAAACCCGGTCTGTATCTAACCGGAAAAGGGTCCCGCCGTAGATGACCTGATCCACCCATCGGGCCCCTGGGCTCATGTCTTCAAAAAGCATGGAGCCATCTTCTGCCGTGTCTAACCTTTCATCCTTGTATGGGCGCAAGTCAAAAAAGGAGTCCCTGTTTGAAGGAGGGTTGTCCTCAATAGGCACGAGGTTTCCGATGACGACGATGGGGATCCCCGCAGCAGAAGCGCGCCCCATGGCATCGGATAGGTTGCGATCTTCCGAAGAGGGGTCGGATATATCGATATCCAACGCAATCACCCTGGCATTCAGCTTCACCATTAAGCTAATCAACTCTGCCAGGCGTGCCCGCGAAAGGGGGCTGATTCCATGGAACCCTTGTTTATACTCCTCCTCCGTGATAAACAGAAGCGCCACTTGATGCGCTTTCCTTTGGGTAATGAAATGCAAAAGACTCGTCAGGGGGTTTTGGTAAGGCTTAAAATATCCTATCCACGCCAGGGCCGTTACAATCAAGCTTATGGCAAAGCCAAGGAGAATGGCTCTAAGAAAATGGCCCCGATAAGCAGAAATTTTCTTGACCAAGAGTTTCGTTATTGACGCGGCAGCCTGTTTAGAGAAGGTCCAAGCAATGAGAAGATGAGAGGTAGGTTTCATGGATGATCAGATCTCTTTTACTTCTCTACGTTCAACACAATCTCCATCATTGTTTTCTCTCCCGAAGTATAAGCGATCGACAATTGAAGGCGATGTTTTCCCTGCGGGACTTTGAGGTCTTTGACCACTAACCGGTTGCCGTTCAAATAGGGTTTCATTCTGCCTGTGAGATCGATGGGGATGAGTTTGAGGTACTTAATGGCCAGACTGGTCGGGTCAATGGTTTTGTCGGAGGATGCTTCGAAAGCGATGTCCATCATAAAAGGGACGCGAAGTGGCTCTTCCAGATTGGGAGAGTATATCTTGATCTGAGGTCCGTTTTCTTGAATCGTCGTCAATTTAATTCCCCTCGGGATAGGCGCGTCAGGTTGTGCAGCCTCATCGGGCGTAATGAGATTAAGACAGTGCCCCCCATGTGGATAAAGCGCAAAAAGGAGGGGAAAAACCCCAAAAAAGAGCACGAGCCCTATTCTCGTTTTCATCATCTTCTCCACTTTTGTAGTACGGGAAAAAAGGAAAGTTCGTTAGCAATAGTCTACCCAACGGCGCAAAAAAGTCAATAAGAAATTGATTGACTTACTCGTCTCCATTTAGTAGATTTTTCCTGAAGAGTAAACCCTCCATCACCTTTCTTTATAAAGGCGGCAAAACATGATTGGGAGAAGAACCTTATCGCCATTCCCGGGAAGGGGTCTATGGAGACGGGGGTTGGTATGAGAAGAACATACGGGTTTATCTTTCTGTTTGTCTTGGGGCTCATCGTGTTGATTTCTCCTGAAAAGGCTTATTCCTCTGGAGTGCCCGAAGAGCCCATCCTCCGTATGGAGATGGGGATGCATTCGGTATGGATCACTAGTATTGCAGTTGATCCCCAAAACCGCATCCTTGCGACGGGTTCGCACGACAAGACTGTGCGCCTTTGGGAGCTTTCCACCGGAAGGCTCATTAAGATTCTCCGGCCTCCCATAGGTGAAGACCCCATTGGAATCATAAACGATGTTGCAATTTCCCCTGACGGCGACACAGTCGCCTGTGGCGGGCAGACAAGAAGCGGGAACGAAGCCTCTTTTTCCGTCTACTTTTTCGATCGCGAGAGCGGAAAACTGGCCCGGAGAATATTGGGTCTTTCAGAGGCCATCATGAGACTTACTTATTCAAAAGATGGCAGGTTTCTTGCGGTGGGAATGCAAAGGAAGGGAGGAATCCGTATTTATAGTACCTCCGACTATTCCATTGCCGGAGAGGATAAGGACTGTGGAGGTGTGATTTACGCACTCGACTTTGATGGAAGTGGGAGGCTGGTCACCGCGTCTCAGGACGGATTTATCCGTCTTTATGGGAACGACTTCAAGTTGATGATGAAAAGGAAAGCCCCTGATGGATTCAAACCGCGCGGGGCCAGGTTTTCGCCTGACGGTTCAGGCATTGCTGTAACTTTTTTTGATGACCCGATGTTAAATACAAGATTGGATATCCTCTCCGGGAAGGATCTCTCAAATCAGCACTCCCCTGACGTGAGAGGTCTTGCCAAAGGGTTTCTTGGTCCAGTCTGCTGGTCATCGGACGGAAAATTTCTCTATGCAGGGAAGCAAAGTCGGGCTCCGTTTATCATCCGTAAGTGGTCAGAGGGAGGAAAAGGGCCGTGCAAAGATCTTGATGCAGCCGAATCGCGCGTTCACAGTCTCGTCTCCTTGAAAGAAGGGAGCATCGCTTTTGCCTCGGCTTATCCCTCCTTTGGGGTATTTGATGCAAAAGACAAAAAAGTTCTGCATAAGAGCCCGCCCATTGCTGATTACAGGTGGGGGAAGAAGGATTTCTTGGTTTCCAAGAATGGCGATCGAATCCAATTTTGCTATGAAGCCCGGGGTAAGTCTTCCGCTCGATTTTCAGTTACGGAGAGATCCCTGAAAACCTTCCCCTCACTTGAATTAGATCTTTGGCCTGCCGTCACCCAGGCCCCTTCCCTCGACATTACTAACTGGCGCAGTGAAACAAACCCGAAGTTGAACGGCAAACCACTCAATGTTTTGCGAGACACTATGTCCCATGCCATGGCCATTTCTCCTGGAAAAGACACCTTTCTCATTGGGACAAATAATTTTCTCCATCTCTTTGACCGGAAGGGTAATGACAAGTGGAAAATCCGAACTCCAGGAGATGCTTGGGATGTCAATATCTCGGGTGATGGTAGAGTTGCAGTCGCAGCATTGGGTGATGGCACGGTCAGGTGGTACCGGATGGGAGATGGCAAGGAGCTGTTGGCTTTTTTCCCTCACGCAGATAGAAAGCGTTGGGTTCTGTGGACGCCATCGGGTTATTACGATGCCTCGCCCGGAGCAGAGGAACTGATCGGTTGGCACGTGAATAACGGGAGTGATCAGGCAGCCGATTTTTTTGCCATCTCAAAGTTCAGACGCGATTACTATAGACCTGATGTGGTTGCAAAGACTTTAGAGACGTTGGACGAAGCTGAAGCGATAAAGCTTGCCAACAAAGAATCAGGCAAAAAAGCTCCGGAGGTCTCTGTCGCAAAAATCCTCCCGCCTGTGGTGACCATTCTTTCCCCTAAGAATGGTTCTGAAGTTTCTAACAAGGAGATTGAAGTAAGGTTCGAGATACGCTCCCCTTCAGAGGAACCGGTGACCCATACGAGGGTTTTGGTTGACGGGAGACCCATCATCGGCAGGGGGTTGGAAATCAAACCGGTACAGAAAGATCAAAATATCCTAGGGACGAGGGTTAATATCTTGGAGAGGGATACAGAGATCTCGATTATTGCAGAAAATAGGCATGCTGCGAGTGAGCCGGCCACGGTGAGTTTGAAGTGGTCAGGAAAGGTTAAAGAGGATGACATCAACCTGAAGCCTAAACTCTTTGCCCTTGTTATTGGTGTGAGTGGGTATGAAGACAAAAACTTGACACTCAATTTTGCTGCCAAGGATGCCAGAGACTTTGCAGAATCCTTGCTCAACCAAAAGGGTGGGTTATACGATGATGTCGTCGTGAGGGCCCTCATTGACGCAAAGGCGACCAAGGATGGGATCATCAATGGATTTGATTGGATCTCAAAGGAAACGACAAGCAGGGACGTGGCCATTGTGTTTCTTGCGGGGCATGGGATCAACGGAAGTGGAGGCGTGTATTACTATCTACCTGTTAACGCTAAAATTGATATCCTCAGGGAGACGGGTGTGCCCTCTACAGAGATGAAGAATACCGTGGCTTCTCTGGCAGGGAAGACCATCCTGTTCATCGACACCTGCCATGCTGGAAATATCATGGGAGCCAGAGCGGTGGCGCCCGATATCACAGGTATCGTTAACGAATTGGCCAGTGCGGAAAACGGAGCTGTGGTTTTTGCCTCGTCCACCGGGAAACAATACTCATTCGAGGACTCGAATTGGGGGAATGGAGCGTTTACGAAGGCCGTGGTGGAAGGGATTAATGGCAAGGCGGATTATGCGGGGAAGGGCAAAATTACCATCAATATGCTTGACCTCTATATTTCGGAGCGGGTCAAGGAGTTGACCAAAGGGAAACAAACTCCTGCCACCGCCAAACCCCAGACCATCCCCGACTTCCCACTGGTGTTGAGGAAATGACTACTGAGCGTAGCGGTCGGATCCACCACATCTTTGTCCGTTAAACGATGTTTTCCTTCACAAGGAATTCTTAAAAAGGGAGACGATTCCACCCGACGGAGGGTCGTGATGAAAAAAGCGAAGGGGTCGATGGTTCTCTTTGTTTTGGTTCTCATTGGGGCCATTTTGACTGAAGGGGCATATCCATCCGGAGACCCCGAAGAGCCCATGCTTCGTGTTGAGATGGGGATGCATTCGTCGATCATCACGAGTCTTGCCGTGGACGCGCAAAACCAGTTTATCGTCACAGGGTCTCAGGATAAGACCGTACGGCTTTGGGAGCTTTCTACCGGGCGGCTTCTAAAGATTTTTAGGCCTCCGATCGGTGAAGGCCCTTGGGGGATGATCTTTGCAGTTGCTATTTCACCGGATGGAAAAACAATTGCCTGCGGGGGACGGACAGAGAGTGGGGAGGCCTATCGCTCCGTCTACCTGTTCGATCGTGAGAGTGGCAAACTTGAAAGAAGAATACGAGGCCTTTCAGATAATATTACGGGCCTTGCCTATTCAAAGGATGGCAAGTTCCTTTTGGTGGGAATGCAGGGCAACGGAGGAATCCGAATCTACCGAACCTCAGACTATTCCATTGCTGGAGTGGACCACCTGGAGGACTTTCATCGAGCAGATTTTGATGAGAGCGGCAGGTTTGTCACCGCCTCCAAGGACGGATTTATCCGTCTTTACGGGAGCGACTTCAAGTTGCTTGTGAAAAAGAAAGCACCTGATGGCTTCGGGCCACTTTCCGTCTGCTTTGCACCGGATGGGTCAAAAATCACTGTCAGTTACTATAACATGCAATCGTTAAATGGAAAAATAGATGTCCTTTCCGGGAAGGATCTCTCCCATCAATATTCTCCTGATACGAGAGGTTTTGCCAAAGGTTTTTTTGGTCCGATCTGCTGGTCACCGGATAGCCAATTTCTCTACGCAGCCAAGGGGAGTTGGGTTCCATTTATCATCCGTAAGTGGACAGAGGGGGGGAAAGGGCCGTACAAAGATTTTGCCGCCGCAGAACACTACCTTATGGGCATTCTGCCCCTAAAGTATGGGGGCGTCGTTTTTTGTTCGGCTTATCCTTCTTTTGGGGTATTTGATGCCAGTGATAAGCGAGTGTTGAATATGACCCCGCCGATCGCCGATTACAGGTGGGCACCGACAGAATTTCTTGTCTCCAAGAAAGGGGATCGGATCCAGTTTTTTTATGAGAGATTGGGCAAGTCTCCCGCCCGATTTTCAGTCGTTGAGAGATCCCTGATGACTTACCCAGCGCTCGAGACAGGTCTGTGGCCCCCAGTTATTCAGGCCCCGGGCTTGGACGTTACAGACTGGAAAGATACAGCAAGTCCGAAGTTGAATGGCAAACCCTTATACTTTTTCAAGGACGATTTTTCCAGGAGCCTCGCCATTTCACCCGAGAAGGACACTTTTCTTATTGGATCCAAATGGTTTCTTTATCTCTTTGACAGGCAAGGGATTCAAAAATGGGTCATCCGGGTTCCCGGAGAGGCTTTTGCGGTAAATATCTCAGGCGATGGCAGATTCGCCCTGGCAACACTGGGTGATGGCACGGTGAGATGGTACCGGATGAAAGACGGGAAGGAGTTGTTAGCTTTTTTCCCTCACGCAGACAAGAAGCGGTGGATTCTCTGGACCTCGTCGGGTTATTATGACGCCTCGCCCGGGGCAGAGGATCTGATCGGTTGGCATGTGAATAACGGAAATGACCAGGCCGCAGACTTCTTCCCCATCTCAAGATTCAGGCCGACGTATTATAGACCGGATGTGGTCGCGAAGACTTTGGAGACGCTGGACGAAGCCGAAGCGATAAAGCTTGCCAACAAAGAATTGGGCAAGAAAGCTCCTGAAGTCTCTGTGGCAAAGATCCTGCCGCCTGTGGTGACGATTCTTTCTCCCAAGGATGGTTCTGAAGCATCTAGCAAAGAGATTGAAGTAAGCTTCGAAATACGCTCCCCTTCGGGGGAACCGGTGACTGGCGTGAAGGTTTTGGTTGATGGGAGACCCATTGGGAGGGGTTTGACGATCAAAGAAATCCAGAAGGATCAGGGTATCCAAACAACCAGAGTTCCTATTCCGGAGAAGGATGCTGAGATCTCGATCATTGCAGAAAATAGGCATGGAGCCAGTGAGCCCGCCACGGTGACGTTGAGGTGGTCGGGGAAGACAAAAGAGGATGAGTTTACGATCAAGCCGAAACTCTATGTGCTGGCCATAGGGGTGAGCAAATATGAGAACAAAGATCTGACCCTTCAGTATGCTTCTAAGGATGCCAAAGACTTTGCAGCCTCCTTCTTGTTGCAAAAGGGGGGGCTATACAGGGACGTGGTGGTGAAGGTTGTCGTCGATGAAAAAGCGACCCGGGATGAGATCATCGATGGATTCGATTGGATATCGAAGGAGACGACGAGCAAGGATGTGGCATTAGTCTTTTTGGCAGGGCACGGGATCAATGATAGTGGAGGGGTGTACTACTTCTTGCCTGTGAATGCCAACATGGAGAGACTGAGGAGAACTGCTGTGCCGTTTACGGAGATGAAGAATACGGTCGCTTCTCTGGCAGGAAAGACTGTTCTCTTCATTGACACCTGTCACGCTGGGAATGTGATGGGGGCAAGAGCCGTGGTGCCTGATATCACGGGGGTTGTCAATGAGTTGGCCAGTGCGGAGAATGGGGCCGTGGTCTTTGCCTCCTCGACCGGGAAGCAATATTCGTTTGAAGATGCTCATTGGGGGAATGGGGCTTTTACGAAGGCGGCGGTGGAGGGGATTGGGGGTAAGGCGGATTATATGGGAAAGGGGAGGATCACCATCAACATGCTGGACCTTTATATCTCGGAGAGGGTCAAAGAGTTGACCAAGGGGAAACAAACCCCTGCCACGGCCAAACCTAAAACCATCCCCGACTTCCCATTGGTATTGAGGAAATAGCAACGGATAATTGAGGATCGATAATTGAGAGGTTGGTGTTTAGTCAGTCATGCATTTTTGTTGCTGCGCAGGTATAGGGTAGCCAAACGAAATAGAGGAGATCAACGGCCCGAATTGGTGGGGGTTGTGATGAAAAAAGCTTATAGCGGCATCATTTTATTTGTATTGGTGTCTTTCGTATTACTCTCCGGAGAAAAGTTGAATTCGTTCGAGGTACCCAAAGAACCCATTCTCTGCACGGAAACAGGGATGCATACGGCACCGATCTATAGGATTGCCACGGATTCTCAAAACCAATTCTTAGTGACGGGTTCGATTGATAAGACCGTACGGGTGTGGGAATTATCCACGGGCAGGCCTCTAACGATTTTGAGGCCCCCTATCGAAAAGGGGCTTGCGGGGAGGATCCTCGCCGTTGCCATCACACCAGACGGGAAAACAATCGCCTGCGGAGGACGGACGGGGTTTGCTTGGGAAAAGTCCCAATCCATCTACCTATTTGACCGCGAGAGTGGAAAGCTGGTCCGCAGAATAAAGGATCTTCCCGATGTCAGCATTTATCATCTCGTCTACTCTAAGGATGGCAGGTTCCTCGTAGCAACGCTCGGTGAAGGCAAAGGTATCCGCGTTTATCGCACCGAGGACTATTCGATTGCAGGAGAAGACAAAGATTATGGAGGTCATAGTCACAGCGCTGATTTTGACGAGGGGGGAAGGCTGGTCACAGCCTCGCACGACGGCTTGATCCGCCTCTATGGAAACGATTTCAAGTTGATCATTAAGAAGAAAGCTCCGGGTGGAAGTAAGCCTTTTGGTGTAAGTTTTTCCCCTGATGGTTCAAACATCGCCGTTGGGTTTGGAGATTCCTCAAAGGTGGATGTTCTCTCGGGGAAGGACCTTTCCCGTCAATACTCTCCCGATACGAGTGGAGTGACTAAAGGAGGATTTATTTCCGTCTGCTGGTCGACGGACGGTAAGTTTCTCTATGCGGGCAAAACCTGGAGCCCAGTTTTCATCCGTCGATGGGCGAGAGGAGGGAAGCGCGGGTGGGGATGGGGTCCCGGATACAAGGACCTTCCCACCGGAGAATATGATATTAACGATGTTCTTCCCCTTAAGGAAGGAGGCGTTGTTTTTTGTACTTCCAACCCTAGCTTCGGGGCATTTGGCCCAAAGGGCCAGCAGACCCTCAACAAAGGCCCGTCGATTGCGGAATATAGGGGAAGCTACAAAGAATTTCTTATTTCTCAAGATGGTAGTACGCTTCAATTTGGTTATGAGATACTGGGTAAGTCGCCTGCCCGGTTTTCTATTTCGGAGAGGTCTCTGAAAGTTGACCCACCGAAAGAAAAAATATTTTCTGGTCCCACTACCACAGCGCCTGGTTTAGAGGTCACAGGTTGGGAATATTCCGATCACCCGAAGTTAAATGGCAAGTCATTAAATATTTCCGGGCAAGAATTCTCTTATTGTGTTGCCATCTTCCCGGATAAGAATACCTTTATTATAGGGACAAGTTTATTCATCCGTCTCTATGACAAGTTGGGGAATAAGAACTGGGAGAACTTTACCCAGAGTGCCGTCTACTCTTTGAACATATCAAAAAATGGTAGGGTCGCAGCAGCCGCGTTGGGTGATGGTACACTGAGATGGTACCGGATGAAAGATGGGAAAGAGCTCTTGGCATTATTCCCTCACAGGGACAAGAAGCGGTGGGTGCTCTGGACGCCGTCGGGTTATTATGACGCCTCTCCGGGGGCAGAAGAGTTGATGGGCTGGCATGTAAATAACGGAAGGGAGGAGGCAGCTGACTTCTTTCCCATCTCCAGGTTCAGAAGCACCTACTATCGGCCAGACGTGATTGCAAAGACTTTGGAAACGTTAGATGAAGGGGAGGCAATAAAACTTGCAAACAAGGAATCGGGTAAAAAAGTGGAGGAGGTTTCCGTAGCAAAGATATTCCCCCCTGTGGTCAGTATACTTTCGCCCAGGGACGGCGCTGAGGTATCTAATAAGGAGATCGAAGTAAAATTTTCTATTCGAAACCCTTCACCAGAACCACTGACGACAGTGAAGGTCTTAGTAGACGGGAGGCCTATCGGGAGAGGTTTGACGATCAAAGAAATCCAGAAGGATCAGGACGTCCAAGCAACAAAGGTTCCTATTCCGGAAAAGGATGCTGAGATTTCAATCATTGCAGAAAATAGGAACGCGACAAGTGAGCCGGCCACGGTGAGTTTGAAGTGGTCAGGGAAAGTGAAAGAGGGTGAGTTTACCATCAAACCGAAACTCTATGTCCTTGCCATCGGCGTAAGCAAATACGAAGACAAGCACCTTACGCTTCAGTTTGCTGCCAAAGATGCCAAAGACTTTGCAGAGTCTCTCCTGAAGGAGAAGGGAGGGCTGTACCGCGATGTGGTGGTAAAGGTCCTCACCGATGAAAAGGCGACCCGGGATGAGATCATCGATGGATTTGATTGGATTTCGAAAGAGACTACGAGTAAGGATATAGCAATTATATTTCTGGCGGGACACGGGGTCAATGAAAAGGGTGGAGTGTATTACTTCTTGCCTGTGAACGCCAATGTAGATAGACTAAGGAGAACCGCTGTGCCATTTTCTGAGATGAAAAACACAGTAACCTCCCTGGCAGGCAAGACCATTCTCTTCATCGATACCTGCCATGCTGGAAACGTGATGGGGGCCAGGGGGGTACCGGCGGATATCATGGGCATTGTGAACGAGCTGGCCAGCGCGGAAAACGGGGCAGTCGTCTTTGCCTCGTCCACGGGAAAGCAATATTCATTCGAAGATTCTAATTGGGGGAACGGAGCTTTTACGAAGGCTGTGGTCGAAGGAATTTACGGCAAGGCGGATTATACGGGCAAGGGGAAAATCACCATCAACATGCTTGACCTGTATATTTCGGAAAGGGTCAAGGAGTTGACCAAAGGGAAACAGACTCCTGCCACTGCCAAACCCCAGACCATCCCCGACTTCCCGCTGGTGTTGAAGAGATGAAAATTTCTGTTGAAAAGTTCTTGACAATACTTTGAAATCGTGTATTTTATAGGCAACGGAAGTCCCCAACGAGTCGAGAAGATATCCGCATGACATAACCCTGATACATTTCTGGTATGAAATTTAGTCATGTTCTCAGGGGGGAGTCAGTGAAAGCAAAATCTTAAGTAAAGCCTGGCGTCGCTATTTCGGCGCCAGGCTTATTTAAAAAAGGAGAGGAGGGAGCTATTATGCTTAAAGACAAAAGGACGGCAATGGTTGGAATGCTGGCGCTGGTACTCTTTCTATCGTCATTAATCTTAACCAATCCGGGAAAGGCGTTGGCAGTAAATGCTTTCCTAAAAGTTGATGGGATTCTTGGAGAATCCACGGATGACAAGCATAAGGATTGGATCGAAGTGATCAGCTGGAGTTTCGGCGAGACTCAACCTGCTGCGGGCGCACGTTCTTCAGGAGGAGCCGGAGCCGGAAGAGTCAACATGCAGGATTTCAAGATCACCATGAGAACGAGCAAGGCATCGCCCAAGCTGTTCGAGGCTGGTGCTGCTGGAAAACATATACCCAAGGTTGAGCTGGACGTATGCAAATCCGGTGGAGCCAAGGAAAAGTTTTTGTACATCAAACTTACTGATGCCATTGTTTCGAGTTTCGTAAATCTGGGCAGCTCGGCGACCGCTGATGCGTATCCCATGGAGGAAGTAATGTTCAATTTTGGGAAGATTGAAATTACTTATACCCAGCAAAAACGAGCGGACGGAAGCGGCGGTGGTGATGTGAAAACCGGGTATGATGCGACAGCAAATAAGATTATTATTCCCTAGTGCAGCGAGATTCTTATACGATCGAGAACAAGAGGTCTAGGTAAGGACGGATAAATATAATGGTATGGCGGGCCGACCAAAGCCCGCCATTTTCATTTATTTTTCCCTCCCATCCGTCCCTCCTTCTCAAGGGGGGATGGTAAGCCTGCCAGTCGGTAGGCAGGGGTGGGGGTGTCGTAAGAGTATCTTTTTTCGGTGAGGTATGAAAAATCGTTTGAACAAATATGTTTGTGTAGTCCTGTCAATCGTTCTATTCTTTTTGTTCTCCTATGCTTCTGGTCAACAAGAACAGACCGAGTCGATGGATGCCGCGGCCTACAACAATCGAGGGATTACCTTTCGGAAAAAAGGTCAGTACGATCAGGCGATCAGTGATTTCACCAAGGCTCTTGAAATAAACCCAAAGTATGCCAGGGCCTGCTACAATCGAGGGATTGCCTATGGGGGAAAAGGTCAATATGATCGGGCTATCGCTGATTTCAGCAAGGCGATTGAGATAGACCCAACGTATGCTGCGGCCTACAACAATCGCGGGATGACCTATGGGAATAAAGGTCAATATGATCAGGCCATGGCTGATTTCACCAGGGCGATTGAGATAGACCCAACGTATGCTGATGCCTACAACAACCGCGGGATGACCCATGTGAGAAAGGATCAATATGATCAGGCGATCTCTGATTTCACCAAGGCTGTTAAGATAAACCCGAGATTTGCCGCGGCTTACAACAACCGAGGGATTACCTATGGGAATAAAGGTCAATATGATCAGGCGATCGCTGATTACACCAAGGCTCTTGAGATAAACCGAAGGTATCCTGGAGCCTACAGCAACCGAGGGATTGCTTATGGGAAAAAGAATCAGTATGATCGGGCCATCGCTGATTACACCAAGGCGATTGAAATAGACCCAAGGTATGCTACGGCCTACTATAATCGAGGAGTTGCCTATGATCATAAAGGTCAGTATGATCAGGCCATCGCTGATTTAACCAAGGCGAGTGAGATAGACCCGAAGTATGCTGCAGCCTACTTCAGTCGAGGGGTTGCCTTTGATCATAAAGGCCAATATGATCAAGCGATCTCTGATTTCACCAAGGCGGTTAAGATAATCCCAATGTTTGCTGAGGCTTACAACAACCGAGGGATTACCTCTGGGAAAAAAGGTCAATATGATCGGGCGATTTCTGATTTTACCAAGGCGATTGAGATAGACCCAAAGTATGCTGAGGCCTACAAAAATCGAGGAATTGCTTATGATATTAAAGGCCAACATGATCAGGCGACCTTTGATTTCAGCAAGGCTATTGAGATAGACCCAAGGTTTGCTGAGGCTTACAACAACCGAGGGATGGCTTATTATAATAAAGGTCAACATGATCAGGCCGTCTCTGATTTCAGCAAGACGGTTGAAATAGACCCAAGGCATGCTGAGGCCTACAACAACCGGGGGATGGCTTATCATAATAAAAATCAGTATGATCAGGCCGCCTCTGATTTCAGCAAAGCGATTGAGATAAACCCGAATTATGCTGAGGCCTACTACAATCGAGGGATGACCCATGGGGAAAGAGGTCAATATGATCGGGCGATCTCTGATTACACCAAGGCGATTGAGATAGACCCAAAGTATGCGGAGGCCTACTACAGTCGAGGAATGACCTATGGGGGAAAAAGTCAATATGGTCGGGCGATCTCTGATTACACCAAGGCGATTGAGTTAAACCCAAAGTATGCGGAGGCCTACTACAATCGAGGGGTTGCCTACTATTACAGGAATGAATACGACAAATCATTAGAGGATGTGGAGAAGGCACAAAATTTAGGTTACCAAACCTCTCCTAAATTTCTTGAAACACTTCGTAAAGCTTCAGGAAGACCAAATTGAAGAAAAAGCGAGAAGAGCGGAAGGCGATAACCAAGTGAGCGGTAAAAGACTAAATAGGGGGAGGAAAGAACAAGGAGAAATCAAGCCTTATTGGGCAGTGATGGTGACCTTGGCGTTTTTCAGATAATTATTGCCATGGCTGGTGGTTTCTCGGATAAGACGGGCGGCGTCCAATCCGATGACAATCAGATTTTCTTTGGTCACGGCTGTCACCGGAATGATCATTGTATTATCGCCGAGATGGGGATTTTGTCTGGCCTGGTCTATTGAATCAGCATAACGCACGATCCCATAAGTCCGAAAGATCTGAGGCTCTACACTTTTTGCGGAGTAAACTGTAAGCGGTCTGTTCCCGTCAGCGATCGTAATCACAACCGGTAGGATAACTCGCTCAAAGAAGAGGCCTTGAAGATTAAAGATGATCCCGGTGACTGGCTTACTGCTGTCGTAGAAGATATCCTGAGTCTTGGGGATGACTGTTTCTGACTTTGAAACAACATCGTCCAGCCTTTGCTGGGGAACATCGGGTGGTTCATTTTTCTGATCCAAGGCAAGGGTATTAATAATCGACCCTTCCGATTTGCAAGCCCCTATTCCGCCGAGGCACATCCTCATCTGAACCGTTGCAATGGGCGTCTCTCCCTCCCAGCGGACATTCTGCCTGGTGATCTCAGCTCCCCGTATGGTTCCTTCGATGCGAGTATTGACGATGTCTTCTTGAGCCATTTTATTCTCGACTTTTGTCTGTGAATCAATCTTCAACTCTTTAACGGCTTCCAAGAGGGCTCTCTGGGCCAGCAGGGTAGCGGCCCTCACTGCCCTCAACTGATCTTTCGCTTTATTCCCGCTCGGCGTGGCAGTCCCTTCTCCGATGGCACTCACGTATCCATCAGTCCAATTCACTTGGCCTTCCCTTTTTCCTTGAGCAATGGTCTCCAGGCTGAGTGCTGGAAAAAAGAAAATAACCGACAGGGATACAGCCCATAATCTATATTTCATCAAATTGGTTCCGGTTTATCTGTTATTGTAGAATCCGTTTATGGTGAGGGTTTGGCCACCTTCGATCATCACCTTTTGATAATCTGGCTTAAACCAACCCCCAACGTCCTGAAACTCAACGGTATGGATCCCCACGGGGAGACCGGATATGGCTTCTCCATTTCTCATCCACGGACGATCCCCAACTCTCCACATCGCTCCACTCTCAGCAGCGATGAGAGGAGAAATGATCACGATAAGGCTCCCGACGGGCAGGCTGCTGGAGCCGGATAGAACCCCAGCCACCACAGCAGGTAGGTCACTGGGCTGTATGCCAGATTGGATACCGAATTGGGGTACATTCTGTTGAATTTGAATCTGCATTGAAGGTTGTTGGGACTGGAAGACCACACCGGGTTGTGAGGATGCGACCTTAACTTTGCCTCTCACGAGGGGGCTTTTTATTCGCAACTCATCTTCCAATTGAAGGACGTATGGGAAAGGCTCACTGGGCGCCCCTTCAAGATTCAATGTAAAATTGACCTCACCTGCATAACCATCGCGATTTCTTTTATTGTCATAGGCATCGACCTTGATCTCTTTTTGAAGGTTGCCAATAGAAATTCTTATCAGCACAACAGGATTAGGAGATTGCCATTCGATCTGCATGTTGAGAGCGCCCCCTAGAGACTGCGCCTCATGTCTGGTGATATCGGGTTTCCCCGTTGCTTGCAAAGGGTTGGAGAAGGACAGCAAAATGAAAAGGGTTGTAAGAAGTGACCGCAAGACTCTTTGATTCATTTCAAACCCTCCTCCCATTTTCACATCCCCGGTGGTACCTTTTCGAAATCTTCTATTGTTTAACGAGCTTGATGTTAAATGACTCGTCCGCAAGGGATATCCTGGCTTTCCACTTGCCGGGCTTCAAGGAATCTGAAATCTCCTCTTCAAGAATAGTGATATTGATCTTCTGCCGGATGATCTTGTCTGTCAAGGGATCGATCCTGGAATAGATGACGTCGCTGAAGCTCTGACAGTCCTCGATTTTTGGAAAGGCCGGGAATGCGATGCTAAGAGACTTGCGCTTCGGGTCTTTTGGCCTCAATTCGATGATCCAGGCTGCCACCATATCTTTGCTCTTCGCATTTGCACGGTCGCAGGACCAAAGCAGATTTCTGGGTAGGGGCTGGTTGGACCCCGGTTCAATGACTCGCAGTTGAGATTTGACAAATAGGTTCGCCCTTGGAAAATCGATGGTTTTGTCCAATTCGAGGGGAATGCTGCCGGAATCCTGCTTGGTGTAAGTCTTGGAATCGATCATGTGAAGCTTATAGGCAACAACCAGTCCTTCTCCTGTCACACCTGCAGCGCCCTCTGTGGCGCCCTTCACACCAGCGCCTGCCTGAACGGGATTCACCATCACCGAAGCGCTCACCCCGGCCCTTCCCGTTTTCTCGGACGCCAGTGCAAAGTTTCCCAACCGTAGCGCTTCTGTGACGTAGGGGATGTTCAATTCGAAGGGGACATCCGCTAACGAGACCGGACTGATCACTTGCACATCCTCCAGCTGGGATTTCTTCGCTTTGGCAGCTTCAACCCCCGCATCAACACTGGCCCCCCTAAAGCTTTGACCTCCTAACGAAATCCCCACATTATAGGCAAATTGCTGTTGCATCGTGTTGAATGACTTTTCCACTTTGATACGAATATCGGAGGAGCCAGGATCTTCAAGGGGGCCAAATTGTTTCGACCAGGCGCATCCGATGTAATGGCGGTCCACGGGCTTTTTCGGGACGAAATACTCCTTTTCCGTCAAACTCTCCATTCCCTTTTGGTGCGTCTCCATAGGCGTCGTTGCACACCCAGCTAGATACAGGAGGATCGTAAAGGTTGGCAGCATTAGCATTCTTGTAAAAAGCTTATTGCTTTTTGTCATTAACCCGGTTTTCATCTTCCACTCCTTTGGGTGACGGTTTTTCCGGGGCCGGATCGACGTTGCCCTTGTTCGGCTGGCCCGCGGGCATGGTCCTCGTCAAACTCTGCGGGCCCGTGGAGGTTGGTTCGCGGGAATCGCCGCCAAGTCTGCGGTTGTTTCATGAAATTTTTCTCCTTTGATAACTTTAGAAAACTGAACAATTGAAAGTTAAACCGTATTCCCTCATTTACCCGTTTTATAGATAATCTGGGATTCCGAAAATTCAGCTGCTTTTGTCTTTTGCTCTGGATTCTTCTGGACCAGGGACACCGTTCTGCTTCTCTCTCCAACTTTTTCCGCGCCGGTGGTTATCTTGTAAACCCCGCCGGCAGGCGCAAGGGTTATGTCTCCAAGCGGAGCGGTGCTTGAGTAGACGATGATATTTTCCTGACCGAAAGGAGGGGTTACTTCCATCTCAAATTGGTCTTGCCCTGAAGGGATTTCATAGATGACCCCTCCGTTGAAGTAATGGTCTTTTCTATAAGGATTTGGAAGAAGTTGCAAAAGCTCCCCATTCACTCCCTTATGCAAAATCCGGGCGTAGAACGGCTTGTTTCCCCGGACATAAATTTTGATCTTATCTCCTTTGTTGTAGTCCTTTTTGTCAGCCCAGAGCTGAACATTGAGCGGCGCAGATGGGTCATCTGCAGCCTGGCCTTTCCCTTTTGATATCCTTTCCATCGCCTCATGGTCCGGGACTACCTCAGCCTTAATCTTGACCTGACAACACTCTCCCAACGATACATCTCTGTACCAAGACCTGCTGATTTCCTGGATGACCTTCACGGTCGCATTGGAATAGGCCTCGACCAGGTCCTTCTCAAGCTCGAAATCCTTTACCCGGCTTTCGCTCTTGATGTAGGTAGCTGCGTGTTCCACCGCCCTTTTTTTTGCGTTAGCTAAAGCTTCTTGCTCCGTCTGCTTTCTCGACTTGTCATATCCCATGCAGGCCTGACCATCCGTTTCGATGATGGTGGATTGAGAAGCAAAAAGATCGGCAGAAAAGAATAAGATCAACATCAAGGGAAGAAATAATTTTTTCACTTCTCTTCTCGACCCCTTATTTCACCACTCCCAAGACAATCTGTCCCTTACTCTCTCCCTTTCGAACAGGATGCTGATCTTGTCCTGTGGCCTGGGGAACCTTCTCGGAAACATATTGATAAATCTCGTCCACTGTGACTATCCCGTCCCGGTCAAAATCCGCCTTGCCACGAAGCCCTTCCAGGAGATAATAAGTGAAAACTCCGTGCTTTAATTCATCCTTCTCCACGCTTATCTCATTCGTATCGCTGGCGGTTAAAATCACCCGCCCCTTTCCCTGGGAAAGCCTCTCTAAGAATGAATCAGAGATGGTTGCCCGCTTCCCCATAGCCTGTATTGTTCGGCCCCCGCTGGCTCCGCTATAACAAGTATCGCTGATAAATACCAATCGCTCGGAGCTAATCCGTTGAAAAATCCGTGCAACCTCACTCATCGGCATCGCCGACGAATAAAGGTCCTTGGGGTCTGCATTATAGGGAAGGATGTACTTCTCTAAGCCATCCCCGTCCGGACTGGAGGAATCTTTCTCTGTCGCGCCGTGAGAGGCCAAAAATATGATCACGGTATCATCCTTCCCGGCACGCCGTCGAAGGGCTGTCCCCAGCGTACTCCTGAGCTTTTCCAAAGTGGCCTCTTCATCCAGGAGCAACCAGATGTTGGACTGGGGAATTCGAGCTCTCTCGATGAGATAGCGGTGAAACTCCCGGGCATCGTTTACAGCATATTTCAGATGCGGGAGATTCCTGTATTTATTAATCCCAACGACGACGGCATAGAGGGCCTCCTGTTTCCTAGCAAACTGAATCGAAAGGGTCTTCTTTTGGGTCGACCCTTCGACCCCCTGAGCTGTGATGGTAATGGTATTTTTCCCCTCCCGAAGACGGATCTGCTCTGAAAACTCAATTTTCTTTGGATTTTTGGCCACCAGCTGGATGTCCCTCGGTCCCTTCAATCCCACGGGCTGGTTGTTGACCGAAATCTCAAACTTCGCAATCCCCTTTTCATGCTCGGCCACTCCCATTAAAGGAACATACTCCATATCCACGCTCATCCCTTCCTGGGGGGATGCGACTGCGATCGCGGGGAGGTTCCTGGTCTCTTTTCCCCCCTCCAGACTCTCAAGACGGGCCGATAACTTGGCTTCGATTTCCTCCCGTTCCGTCAGTTTTTTCTTCATCTCTTCCAGTTCCTTCAATGCCTGCACCGTCTTCTGGAGTCTCTCCGTCAACTCCTCGATCCGTTTGTCTTTTTCATAATCTTGCATTCCGGGGGATTCTTTCACAGGCGTAGGGGATGTCTTCTCTTTCTCAGGTTTCTTCGCGATCGGGAAGGTCTGCTTCTTCGTCTCCGGTGGTTTAGCCTTATCGGTTGGCCCAGGGGGTGGACTTTCCTCCTTTTCCCTTATCTCGGATTCTTTTCTCCCCTTCGCAATGGAGATCTCTTTCATCAATTCTTCAACTTCCTTCGTCTTCTTCTCCAGGGCCAATTGAACGTTCTGACGTTCCCTCAATTCTTTGACCATCTCCTTCAAGGCTATGTTTTTAGGTTGGGCTGAACTCACCGCGTCAAAAAATTTTCCAACAGAATCAGGATCCTTTCGTTTCCAAACGAGGATATCCACATTAAACCCGCCCGTATCGTCTTTGTAGAAATCCGGCTTTACAGCATTACCAAAGTTATCTATTTCCGAACCGCGATAACCAAGATAAATTTTCCCCTTTTCGCGAACCTCGATGATCTCGGGTCCTGTGTAAATCTGAACAGGATTCTTCTCCCCGAGTCTGAATAACAATAATCGCTTGGGTCCAAGGAGATAACCCTCGGGGTATTGGACATCACAGGTAGGGGAGCTGGAAAATCTTCCACGGCTCATTCCCAAGGGCCACACGTTAATGGTGCCCATTGCCAAAAGGGTAATATAATCCCCTTGATTAACCTCTATCCCACTATCTTTCATCCCCGAAGTCCCAGCCAACAAAGCGGGGGATTTATACTGTTTGATAATATCAGGAAGGGATGCAGGCATCTTGAGAACAGATCCCATAACCTGCCTTGTCCTCTGGGGGGCTTCTACGACCTTTGCCTCTCCCACCTCCTTGCGCCCCTTGAATTCTCTCACGATCAGTATTAGTTCGGTATCTCGGGGCTGAGCGGAACTTGCCTCCTCGAGAAATTTTGCAACAGCGTTACGATCTCTTCGTTTCCAGACGAGGATGTCCACATCAAACCCGCCCGTATCATCTTTGTAGAAATCTGGCTTGACGGGGTTACCAAAGTTATCTATTTCCGAACCGCGATAACCAAGATAAATTTTCCCCTTTTCGCGAACCTCGATGATCTCGGGCCCTGTGTAAATCTGAACAGGATTTTTCTCCCCGAGTCTGAATAACAATAATCGCTTGGGTCCAAGGAGATAACCCTCGGGGTAGCGGACATCAAAGGTGACAGGCGTCCCCCTTGTGCTGCGACTCATTCCAGAAGGCCATACATTAATGGTTCCCTTTGCCAGGAGAGTAATGTATTCCCCTTGATTAACCTCCACCCCACTATCTCTCATCCCCATACTTCCCGCCAAAACGATTTCCGGTTTATACGCCTGAACAAGGTCTGGGGGCGTTGCAGGCATCTTAATAACAGAAGAACCGACATGCTGAGCCGGTAGCAGCAGGAGCGCCACAGCCGAGGCGAGCGCAAACATGAACCTAAATTCTCTTTTCAAGAATTGGGGCCTGTTTTTACGTAATGATCCCATACGGTCCCTGTTGAGGTATAGGCTAATCGGCAGATGGTCTAAGAAAATGGTATTATTTATTCTGCAAAAGGGATGCCAATTTAGAAAGTTTTTTATCAAAAAACATTGTTTTTGTCAATTAAATAATTCAATTAATTAAACAGCTTAACTGCACACCGTGGGCTTAATCGTGCAGGATTGAAGCTTGCACTATTTTTGTTAGGAAAATGGAACGGAATTACCACGATTTGATGTAAAACCGGGTCTCAGGTCTGCTTAATTTTTCTTTCTTTTCCTCCTAACCGTATAATCGAAATAAAGAAAATTGACCCCTCCGATGAGGGTTAATGAGAGGAACATGATCGGATAATTGGTCCACTCAAGGATCATGCCCACGATCATTGGGCCGATTCCGGCTCCCAGGTCAGCGAGTGCCGTAAAGGTACCCATCGCAGGCCCTCGGGCAGATCCCGAGCTTTCAACGGCGTAAACGACCAGGGAGGGATAGAGAAAGGCCCATCCCGTTCCAAAAACGATTGCCACCAGGATAAACATGGGGAGGCTAGTGGAAAAAGTGAGAGCAACAACGGAAGTAATAATACCTATGAAACAAGGGGTGATCACTTTTTCTCTCGCGTACTTATCCAATATTCTTCCACCCAAAGACCGCCCCACGATGAGAGTGATGGCGATAAATGCAAAAAAGATTCCAGGGTTGGAGACGCCATGCCGCAAAGCATACAGAGGAAAAAAGGCCCCTAAACTTCCCCAGATGATATTGAGCAGGAAAGCCATGATCGATGACGGAAGCACGTCACGGTTTAAGAAGGGCTGGTTTTGTGTGGGTTTGGTTTCTACTGGAATGCCCTGGGTTTTCTTCAATTTGAGAGTGATGAATAGCGTGCATAAAGATAACGCAGTGCAGATTAAAAAGAGGGCAGTGAAGCCAAATTGGTTGATGAGGAGCATCCCGAAATACGGGGCGAGAGCGAAAGCGAAATTATACGACAAGAAATAGTAACTGATGATTTGGCCGCGGCGGCTTTCAGAAGTGGAATTAGCGATCAACGCGACCGAGGCTGTCGAAAAGAAGGCCAATCCAATTCCCTGAAAAATTCTCACAATCAAAAATGGCCAAAAGGGAGGGGCTAAGAGATAGGAGACCGATGAGAGGATATAGAGGATCGCTCCTGCAATCATAAATTTTCTTTCGGGGATCCTCAAGAGGGCTCTTCCTATGAAGGGCCTGGGAATCAATGAGAAGACGCTTAGAATCCCGATCAGGAAACCAATCTCCCCGGCTTTCGCTTCGAATCTTGAAAGATAGACCGGAAGGGTCGGAACGAGTACAAAGGAAACAAACGAGAAAGCAAATTGAGTAAGAAAATTGAGGACAAAATCACGGGTGAGTATTTTTTGCGTCGTCATCTTTTCTATTTATGTATTTTAATTTTCCAGATTTGTAAAGGCGTGGACTGCTTTTCAGATTTCAAATGCGTTGGGATAGGAAGAGGATGGCGGATGCGCGTGGTTCTTCAACTCATTGCGCGGCTTGGTGGTGGGAGCCTGTTCCGGGTTGGGCCAAGGGATGAGGCCTCTGCCCTTGTATGAAAGGTTTTCATCCCACTTTGTCTGGTTCGGCCAGCCGCAGACTACCATGTAAGGACCGTCATTTGACCACGCGCATCAATATTGTTGGGGCTCCCAACGAAAGGCTTATTGCCCACTCCTTCCGTCAGATTATAACTTTCCCTCGAATCGTACAGTTCTCTTCGTTGTTCCGGCGTCATCGGTGTGCACCCGATGAATATCAACATGAGCATAAAAGCAACTGGAATGTAGATGATTTTTCTCATCGTTTCCTCCTTCGCCGGCTCGCCGAGAGGCTCACTTCAGGCCCGCTTTGCGCAAAGCATTCACGAGGCTGTTTGTTATCTTTTGATCCTTGAATGGAAGGGCCTTTGCAAAGTAATCTAAGGAGAACTTCGGATTTATTCTGAGAACTTCTGCAGCTTCAGCGCGGGCCTCTTTCTCGCGGCCCATCCTACTGTATGCCGCGGCCAGGAGAACATGGGCGAGTAAGGTATCAGGAGCTCGCTGAAGCGCCTTCTTGTTTGCCAAAACTCCCTCTTCAGACCGCCCCGTAAGCAGGAGGGCACTTCCAAGGTTAAAAAAGTACCAGGACGGACCGAAAGGGTTGAGTCGGATCGCCTTCTGGAACAATGGAATGGCCTCTTCCGGTTTCCCCGCAAAGTTCAGGCTAAGGGCATACCAGGCATAGACATCCGCCCCGTTGGGATCGAGAGCCACCGCCCTTTCTCCTTCAGCAAGCGCCTTCCCGTACTCCCTCTTAATGGAGTAGAGAAGACTCATCAGACCGTGGGGGTGAGCATAAGTATTATCCAGTGCAAGCGCCTTTTGCGCCAACTCAATCGCTTTCTCAATAGACTCCTCAGGGGACGTGCCAGAGCCAAGCCAGTAATCCATCATGTAGGTAGTTGCCAGGAGCTCATAAGCTTTTGAAGAATCTGGGCACATCAGAAGAAGCTCTTCTCCCATCTGCCGGGCCAATTTATTGCCTTCAATATCTCCACGATTCGAGTAATTGATGCCTTCCAAAAACTTCAAATAGCAACTGAGGGTTCGCAGCCCTTTATCGCGATGCAGAACCTGCTCGCCTTCCGTAATTTTCACTTGCATAGCCGTGAGGATGTTCCTTGTAACGTCATCCTGTAGGGCAAAGATGTCCTTCAGATCACGATCGTAGCGCTCGGCCCAAATGTGACGCCCTGTGAGGGCATCGATTAACTGGGCTGTGATCCGAACACGGTTATCAGACTTCTGAACGCTTCCCTCCAATACGTACTGAACCCCCAGTTCTTCGCTGATCTGCCTGACATTCACCGCCTTTCCTTTGTAGGTGAACGTTGAATTACGGGCAATCACAAATAGCATGGGTACCTTGGAAAAGGCTGTAATGATGTCCTCGGTGATCCCGTCGCTGAAAAACTCCTGCTTTGGGTCTCCGCTCATGTTCACAAAGGGCAGAACGGCAATGGAGGGCCTGTCCGGCAGGGCGAGAGCCGTTTTTTCTTTGGGGACGCCCTCAACAGACGGTCGAGAAGGGTGCAGGTGCGGGTAAAACTGCCAGAGGACATTGGCCGCTGCCACCAAAGCGATCAGAATTTTGAAAGCCGGGTGGACCCGTTTCCAATAATTAATTCCGGTCCTTTTCCACCTGCTCGCCGCCGAACCCAATGTCCCAGGCTCGATCATCACCCGATAAACCTTAACCGGTCCAACGATGTTCTTAACCTTTTGCTTTCCAAGGTACTCGAACCGTAAGGTCAATTGGTTTTTGATATGGTCGTAAACAGTCCCAGAGATACAGATGCTCCCCCCGTCAGCGAAGCTCTGCAGGCGGGTGGCAATATTGACCCCATCTCCAAATATCTTATTTTCTTCCTCGACCACATCCCCGATGTTCACCCCGATACGAAACTCCATCTTGCGGGGTAAAGGCAATTTATCATTTCGGACCTTGAGTTCCTTTTGAATCTCCACCCCACACTCCACTGCATCCACCACACTGGCAAACTCAGCCAGCAGGTTATCCCCTGGAGCATCCACGACCCGACCATGATGCTCCCGGATGAGGTTGGCCATCAGCTCTTTGTAAGCGTTCAGGGTTTGAAGGGTTCCAGCATCATCTTTTGCGGTGAGGCGGTGATAGCCCTTCACATCTGCACTGAGGATGGCAGTGAGTTTACGTTTAACTTCTTGGGTAGTCATGAAGTTCCCAAAAGGTTACCAGAGAAGTTGATTTCTAAAAGGATGTTATTTGATACAAGAATTACTCATTTTGATTGAAAAAGTCAACCAGGATTATCGAGCGTCAATTATTACCCCGACAACCGTCCGCCTCCGGCGGGATGGCCGTGAATGAATGCACTCACTTTTGGCCGGCCTGTCCCGAGCTCGGACGGGGGATGTCACCCCGCTTGGGCATTAGTCAGGTGCCACGAGCTTTGCCTGTGGGGCTCCACTTGAAAGACTGTAAGGAAGGAAGATCTTAAAGAATCGCTCTTTCGGCGAGGAATCCACAAAAAAAGGGGGGGTAGGAATAGCACCTCATAGTCACTCCCAGAGAGCGCACAAACGGAACAACTCATGGTTGAAATACGGAAGAAAAAACACAGGGAGGGCAATGAAAAAACTGTCATGATGCCCCCAGTTGGAATGCTCAGTTGACTCGTTTGAGGAAACCCCGCGGGCAAAACGTCAATAACAAGCGCTCCATGTCTTCGTCTGGTTCGAAATGTTTGTTAAGTGCCAAGAATTCCTCAACCGCTTCCATGGGACCTGGTCCCGACCATGTTACTTGATGCACGGGATGACCACTCAGGTTCGTGTCTTGGACGCTATTTTACCTTACTTCATTCCGCTGGCCTCGGCACGTTGCACAAGACACAATGATAAATGACAAGAACAAGTTTCGGGTGGCCTGAATATGGGAGAAACGAAGTCGTAGGTAAAGGAAAAAAACATGAGACACGGAGTGCTTTTCAACGAAGGTCAACAAAATATCTTACATGCCGCTTAAATGTTGTCAAATCTTTCGAATGTTTTCAAATGGAGTCTGAATGCGACTTTGGCTGGAAGGACTATAACGACATTCCAAATTCAAACGCTTTCCTCAAGGCTTTTTGATCCTTTTTAATTTCGCCTCTTTCATACGCCGT
>Ga0335084_10001078_pt1 | contig 24868 bp, 23 predicted proteins | sample Lox_Sample_44_FD_206721 | JGI IMG/M metagenome (GOLD analysis project Ga0335084, IMG submission 206721) | Soil microbial communities from Loxahatchee National Wildlife Refuge, Florida, United States - Lox_Sample_4.4 | ecosystem: Environmental > Terrestrial > Soil > Wetlands | place: USA... | reverse complement strand
CGCGATGATAGGCGATCTCATTGGCGCGACAGAAGCTCTCCGCGCGCGCAAGAAAGTCTCCGAGCTTCTCGCGGTAGTCGCCCATCGCCTCGCCGTCCATCGTCAGGTCGCGCACCTCGCCCGTCTCGGCATCGGTCAACCGCAGGTCGCCCGCGAGGACCGGGTTCACTTCCTCGGGCGCCAGGACGTGAATCACGTGGACGTCGAAGCGGCGCTCGAGCAGGGCCTTGAGCCCGCGCTCGTAACCCATCGGATCCAAGAGATCCGAGATCAGCACGGCCACGCCCGCTTCGCGCGAACGGAGCCCGTAGGCGGCCAGACCCTCGCTGAGACCGGTGGGGCCGCCCGCACGGAGTCTCCCGGCGAAGTCGAGAAGCGAGAGGAACTGCCCGCGGCCCCGCGTGGGGCTCCAGCCCTCGGCCATGCGGTCGCGTACGACCGCGACACCCACCCGCTCGTGGTTCACGAGGCCCACGAAGCCGAGGGCTGCCGCGAGCCGGACGGCGTAGCGAAGCTTGGACGGCTCGCCGAAGCTCATGGAGTTGGAGCCGTCGAGGAGGAGGTGGAGGCAGAGATCTTCCTCGTCGAGGAAGAGCTTGAGGTAGAGGCGGTCGAGGCGCCCGTAGATGTTCCAGTCGACGTAGCGCAGGTCGTCGCCGACGCCGTACTGCCGGTAGTCGGAGAACTCGACGCTCGCGCCCTTGCGCTGGCTCTTCCGCTCGCCGCGCGTGCGGCCGCGAAAGGCGCGGCGGGAGACGAGCGCCAGCCGCTCGAGCTGCGCCAGGAACTCCGACGAGAGAAGGTCCTGCCCCCGGGTCGCGGTGGCCACGCGCTATTTCTCGTCGAGCGCCTTGAAGTAGTCCTTCACCTGCCCGTGGTAGTCGCGCGGAACCTGTTCCCGGACGATGTCCTCCTCCATCTGCTTGCGGTACTGGCCGAGCACGCCCAGGTACTGAAGCCGCGAGGGCACGTTCCCGCCCCGGCCCACGAGGTTGGTGTCCATTCCGTCCTTGCGGCCCGACCGCGCCTCGCCCTCGACCCCGACATCGAAGGGATTCGTGTTGAGGCGCTGGCTCGTATCACCCTTGCGATTGGCGCTCTTGCCCTTGCCGGGCAGCGATCCCTCCCCCTCGGGGAAGTCTCCCTCGTCCCCGGACGCGCCGCCAGGTCCGCGCTCGCCTCGCCGCCCGCCTCGCCGCTCGTCTTCGCGGCCGCCGCGGAGGCCCTTGCCGTCCCGCCCTTTCTCCTCCATCGACCGCAACTTGCTGAGCGCGCGCTCCATGGCTTCCATGGCGCGGTCACTCTGCCCCTGCTCGAGCGCGTCCATGCCCTCGTTGAGGTCACCCTGGTAGCTCGGGTCCCCCTTGCGGCCGAGGCGCTCCATCTCGCGCAGGAGGTCCCGCAGCTTGTCCGGCGAGAACTGGTCGCCCTTGAGCCCTCCGCGAAGGGACTTGGCCTTCTGAAAGACCATGCGCTGCTGGCTCTGGGTGAAGTCGCGCTGGAGGTCCGGCAGGTGGTCGATCTGTTCGAGCATGCGGATGCGCTCGTCGCCCTTCTTCAGGAAAGCGTTGAAGTCGGGAGTCTGCCCCGCAAGCGACGTGTCCTTGAAGATGGCCGAGATGTCGCCGGGCTGGGTAGCGCCGCCGGCCCCCGCTCGCGGACCGAACGCCCGCTCCTGCATCTCCGAGCGGCGGACGTCCTCGCGCTTGGCCGCGCGCGAACGCTCCTGGCTTTCGAGGGTACCAGCTCGATCCTGCAGTCTCTCTTCGTCGTCCTGGCGTGCCCCCGAGAGGCTGGGCAGGGCCCCCTGCGGGAGCGGGATGGCCGGCGCCAGCGCCAGCGCGAGGCCGAGCACCAGCGGCACCGGGACGAAGCGCGCCTCGCGCGGGATGCGCCGCGGGATGATGCGGCGGCCTCCTATCGCCTCCACCCGCGCCACCGCGTCGGCCACGAGTGCGTCGACGAGCGGGGTGCGATCGGGGCGGTCGGCCCACTCCAGCGCAGTGGCGACGCGGTCCTGCAGCCCGTACCCGCGGTCGGCCAAGCGCGCCGCCTCAGCCGCCGGGAGCGGCATGAAGAAGCCCGTGCCCGCCCCCGCGAGCGCGCCGGCAGCGAGGCACGCTCCCGCCCACAGGAAGCCTGACCAGCCGAGGGAGTCTCGAAGCACGAGCGGCAGCAGTGCAGCCACGGCACCGCCGAACAGGCCGCGAAGTCCGTAGAACTCGGCGCGGCGCACCCGGATCTGCTTCGAGACATCCGCGACCGCGCGCCGCAGTATCGTCAGGTCGGGCATGCGCCCTCCTCGGTGCCAGCTAGCGGAGAAAGACCTCTTTCTCTGTCGAACTCAGGTTCTCCGCCGCTTCGATGATCTGCGCGATGAGCCGGTCCACGTCCACGCCCTCAGCCTCGCCCTCGAAATTGAGGATGATCCGATGACGAAGGGCCGGCAGCGCCATTGCCCGCAGGTCCTCCACGCTGACGTTGTAGCGCCCTTCACTGAGCGCGCGCACCTTGGCGCCGAGGACGAGGGCCTGAGCGCCCCGCGGGCTCGCGCCGTAGCGCACGAAGCGGCGGGTCTGCTCCGGCGCGCGCTCCCACTGCGGGTGGCTCGCCAGGACGATGAATGCCGCCAAGTCCCGCACGTGCGAGGCGATGGGCACCTCGCGCACCAGCTCGCGGAACGCCAGCGCCCGCGGCCCCGTCATCACGCGCTGCACGCTGACCTCTCGCACCTGGGTCGTACGGTCGATGATTTCCGTCAGGTCCTCGAGAGCCGGGTACTGGACCCGCAGCTTGAAGAGGAAGCGGTCGAGCTGGGCCTCGGGCAGCGGGTAGGTGCCCTCCATTTCGATGGGGTTCTGGGTTGCAAGCACGAAGAACGGCTGCGGCAACGGATGCGCCGTGCCCGAGATCGTCACGGCGCCCTCCTGCATACCCTCGAGGAGCGCCGACTGTGTCTTCGGCGTGGCGCGGTTGACCTCGTCGGCGAGGAGAATGTGGGCGAAGATGGGCCCCCGCTGGAACTGGAAGTGCTTCCGCCCCGCCTCGTCCTCCAGGATCATGTTGGTGCCCATGATGTCGCCGGGCATCAGGTCGGGCGTGAACTGGATCCTGGAGAAGGAGAGATCGAGGCTCTCGGACAACGTCTTGATGAGGAGCGTCTTGCCGAGGCCCGGCACGCCTTCCAGCAGCACGTGCCCTCCGGCGAAGAGGCCGATGAGCACGTGGGTGATGACGTCGTCGTGACCGACGATCACCTTGCGGACTTCGCCGCGGAGCGTTTGAAAATCCGCGACAAACTCCTCGACCCGCTGTTCCTGCGTCTGGGACGGTGTGGGAGACTGCGACATGCGCAACTCCTTTCACATCGGGACGCGACGGTTACCGTGAGTGTGACTCATCATAGGGGCGGTTCCTGTGCGCGTCAACTGGTCGCCGCCGAGCGTCTGCTTCATAGGCAGCCGGGTTCGAGAGAGGCGTAGAGCTTCACATATCGCTCGATCTCCTGTTGAAGGCCGAAGCGTGACACGCGCGCCCGCCCAGTCTCGCCGAGCCTTTCGCGGAGCGCGGGATCTCCGAGAAGGCGAATCGTGCTGGCGGTGAAGTCACCGGCGTCTCTGAAAAGCAGGCCCGTGACGCCATGCTCGATCACGGAGCGGTTGCCCTCGATGTCGGATGCGAGCACGGCGCGCCCGCAGGCGAGCGCCTCCAGCACGGAGTTGGCCATGCCGCCTTCCGACAATGAACAGTTGATGACGATGTCGGCGCCGCGGAGCAGTGCGCCCATCGCGGCGTGCGGCACCTCGCCGACGCGGCGCGCCCACTGCCGGCCGCGGAGAGCACGGAGAAGCGCCTCACCCTCCGTGGCATCCAGGATGGGACCGACATAGCGGAGCTCGAAGCCAGGGTAGCGGGCCGCCACCGAGTCGAGCGGGGCCAGCGGAAAGAGCGTCCGCTTGACCGGCCGGATGCCCGCCGGGAAGAGCATGACGGGTCCTCGCGCAATCGGCGCTGGCTTGTCAGGCGGGGTGGGATCCTGCATGTCCACGCTCTGCGGCACGATCACGATCCGCCCCGCGATCTCCGGCGCCACTTGCGCGACAGTGGCCGCCACCGACTCGTGGAAGGCGGTGACGGCGGTCGCGCCCTCGAGCACCTGGCGGACCGCCGGGCCGCGGTCGGCGTCAATGAGGTCGAGGTTGGCGTCGGTCCCCGTGAGCGTGACAACGAGCGGGCAGCCGACACGCCTCGCCAGCCTCAAACCGAGCGGGCCTGCCCGGTAGGCATGGAAGGCGTGGACCAGGCCCGGGCGGTAGTCCGAGGCCCGCCGCTCGATCACGGCCGGAGCCATGGCAGACAGGTCCCAGACCTCGAGATCCGCGCCCAGCGCGCGCAGTCCGCGCGCGATGCGTTCGACGGTCACCGCGTTGCCCCGTACGGACGATGAGGCGTAGGGAGTCACGAGCGCCAGACGGCGGGCCATGAGAGGGCCAAGGGTACACGGGGGCCCGCGGCAAGGCAACGCGCCGCGTCGCCTCACCACGGGCCCAAGCGAGCGGGCTGTGGTATCGTTCCTCCAGCGGCACACCAGGATGAGAGGGAGGGGCAGATGGCCGACGCGCAGGACGGAATGGAGTGCCCGGAGTGCATGGATCTGCTTGCCGACTACGTCGACGGCACCTTGCCCCGGCACCAGGCCGAGCTCCTCGAATGGCACATCGAGGGATGCGGCCCCTGCGTGGCGTTCGTGAAGACCTACAAGGGTACGGTGGACGCCGCCAGGCGCCTGCGCGAGACCACCCTGCCTCCCGAACTGAAGGAAAAGCTGCGCGCGTTCCTGAAACGCTCCGCCCAGCAGTAGTCCCCGCCGGACCGATTGACTTCGCCAGGTCTACTCAGCCCTCGCCTCGCGGCAGTCCCGCTCAGCTCGAACTGCCACGTTCTCGGTCGTCGCCAGGCCTCGACCTCTAACCACAGACGCCTCGGGCTGACTCCTCCCTCGGGCCTCGTCTGGCTCGCAACTCGGCCCGGCGGGCGGCCCGGCGTCAGCGAACCGCGATACCGACCTCGGCCGTCACCTCGCCGATCTCCCAGCAGGCCTCCCCCCGGCGCTTAAAGCCGGCACGGACGATGTCCGCGTCCTCGTGCGCCACACCGAAGAGAAGGCCACCCGACGTCTCCGACTCGAAGAGCAGCCCCGCGTGGGCCGCTCCCACGGCCTGGCCGAGTGACAGCCTGCCGCGGGCTCCGAGCGTATGTTCAAGATGCACGCGATTGCGCTTCATCCCCCCGCTAAACGTCCCCTTGTCGGCGAGCGCCAGCGCGCCCGGAAGGATCGGGATGTCGGCAAGGCGCAGCGCGATCCCCGCGCCCGAGGCGTCGACCATCTCGGCCGCGTGGCCGAGGAGACCGAAGCCCGTGATGTCGGTCGCCCCTCTGGCGAGCGCCTCCGCCGCCACCTCGGCAGCGGCGCGGTTCAGCCGCAGCATGCTCTGCACGGCCTCCTCCAGGACGGCCGGCTCGCAGGCGTCGTCCTTCGAGGCTGTCGCGATCACGCCCGTGCCGAGCGGCTTGGAAAGAAAGAGCCGGTCCCCGGGCCTGAGTCCCCCTTTGACGAGAATGCGCTTGGGATGAACCTTGCCGGTGACGGCGAGGCCGTACTTCGGCTCGGCGTCGACCACCGTATGGCCGCCCGCGATGACGCCACCCGCCTCGAGCACCTTGTCAGCGCCGCCCTTGAACACGGCTGCGATCACTTCCTTCGGCATCTCGCGCGGGAAGCCCGCCACGTTGAGCGCGAACAGCACCTGCCCGCCCATGGCGTAGACGTCGGACATGGAGTTGGCGGCGGCGATGGCGCCGTAGAGGTAGGGGTCGTCCACGATGGGAGGAAAGAAGTCCACCGTGCTGACGATCGCGACCTCATCGGTGATGCGGTAGACAGCCGCGTCGTCGCTCCGCCCGAGCCCGACCAGGAGATCGGCGTGCTCGTGCTGCCTGATGCCGCTCAACACGTCCTGGAGATCTCCAGGACCCATCTTGGAGGCTCAGCCGGCGCAGGCGGCGTAGCTCGTCAAGCGGATCTGCTTGCCGGTCTTGGGGTCCGTCATCCGCGAATCCATGCGGTTACGATGGCCGGCGCATCCGGAGCGATTCCCGGCGACTCAGACGGCCTCTGACTCGATGAAAGTCCGGAAGGCCTCGGCCAGAGGCGAGCGGCTGCGGTCCCGGTGGGTGGCGACGTGGAAGGCGCGCGCGACCTTGAGGTCCCGCAGCTTGAGGCACCAGATGAGCCCGCTGCGGCACTCCTCCTCGACGGCGCGGCGCGAGACGATCGAGACACCCACGCCGGCCTTGACTGCCTGCTTGATCGCCTGGGTCGAGCCCATCTCGCCGACGATGCGGAAGCCCGAGAGGTCGAGGCCCGCTTCGGCGAGGGCCGACTCGAGCGCTGCGCGCGTGCCCGAGCCGCGTTCGCGCAGGAGCAACGGCTCCGCGCGGAGGTCCTCGAGCCCCACTTCCTTCTTCCCGTGCCACGGATGTCCGACAGGCACCACGAGGACCAGCTCGTCGGGCATCAGCTCGCGGTATTCGATGCCGCGGTGAGGCAGGCATGCGCCGACTACCGCGACCTCCGCCCGCCCTTCGGCGACCCAGTCCACGACGGCGCGACTGTCGCCGATGAGTAGCGTAATCGCGATGTCCGGAAACTTCTCCTTGAAGCGACCGATGAGCGGCGGGAGCACGTACTCGCCGGGGATCGTGCTCGCGGCCACGAGGAGCTCGCCTGCCAACCTGCCCTGGAAGCTGTCCATCGCCTGGAGTGCTTCACGCTGGAGCTGGAGCATGCGCGTCGCGTGGGAAAGCAAAAGGCGGCCTGCCGCCGTGGTCTCCGCACCGCGGCCGAGGCGGTCGAGCAGTCGCACGCCCAGCTCCTGCTCGAGCGTGCGAATGTGCTCAGACACGGTGGGCTGGGTCAGGAAGAGCGCTTCGGCGGCCTTGGAGAAGGACTTGAGCTCCGCAACCTTGACGAAAATCTCGAGCTGCCTCAGATCCATGATGCGAAGTATAGGCGCGGCGGCGGACGCTGTCCATGGGTGCCCGGCTCACGGTGGAACGACAAAGGGCCCCGTAGGGCCCCGTGCGCAACTCGCCCGAGAGCCGGGCATCAGTGGCAGCCGCAGCCACCCCCGCAGCAGCCACCGCCTCCCCCGGATATCCCCACCGCGGCAGCCGTTCCGCCGGCGCTGCGCGCGCCGAGCACCGACAGGCGCCGCGTCACTCGCGCGCTCTGGCAGGCCGGGCACTCGACCGCTACCTGCGCGGTCCGGACGTATCGCTCGAACTCACGCTCGCACTGATTACAGCGGTACTCGTAGATCGGCATGCGTCTCCTTGCCGCGCCTCGAGGGCTACTGGCCGCCCCGCTGCACGTAGCTCTTCACGAACTCCTCGGCGTTCTCCTCGAGGATGTCGTCGATCTCGTCCAGGAGGTTGTCGAGGTCCTCCTTGATCTTCTTCCCCTTCTTGGCGAGCTCCGGGTTCGCCCCTGCGGCGTCGTCGTCGCCTTCGGGCTTGGTCGGCCTCGTTTCCTTCTTCTTCTGTTCAGCCATGATCGGCTACCTCCTGGCCCCGAACCGGGGCCGGCACCCGGGCCTAGACCGTCGGAAGGACGATCCCCTGCTGGCCCTGGTATTTCCCCTGCCGGTCAGCGTAGGACGTCTGGCAGGGCTCGTCGGACTCGAAGAAGAGGACCTGCGCGATCCCCTCGTTGGCGTAGATCTTGGCCGGCAGCGGCGTAGTATTGCTGATCTCGAGCGTCACGAAGCCTTCCCACTCGGGCTCGAAGGGCGTGACGTTTGTGATAATGCCGCACCGGGCGTAGGTGGACTTGCCCACGCAGATGGTCAGCACGTTGCGCGGGATCCTGAAGTACTCGACCGATCTCCCCAGCGCGAACGAATTGGGCGGCACGATGCAAACCGGCCCCTGGTAGTCGACGAAGGAGCGCGGGTCGAAGGACTTCGGATCGACGAGCGTGTTGTTGATGTTGGTGAAGATCTTGAACTCGTCGGCGATTCGGAGGTCGTAGCCGTAGGATGACAACCCGTACGAGATCGCGCCCGAGCGCACCTGGCGCTCCTCGAAGGGCTTGATCATGCCCTTCTCTGTCGCCATCTGCCTGATCCACCGATCGCTCTTGATCACGTGTCCACCTTGCAGGCATCGTATCGCCCTGACTCGGAGCGAGTCAAGTACTGACGGCTCTCATTCACGAGAACCGGCGGTCACGGGCGGCGGTTCCACGTGGCCCCGCCGGTGTCCACGGGCAGCCGGAGCGCGCACCCCGCTACGCCGGCCAGGCCCAGCGCCCCTTCCATGGCGCGGGCGACGGAGTCCGCCGCCCCGCGCACTGCCGCGAGGAGCGAGGGGCCCGCTCCTGAGAGGACGCAGCCGAGCGCCCCAGCTTCGAGAGCCGCTCTGCGCACGGCCTCCGTCCAGGGGAAGAGCGCGAGGCGCTGAGGCTGATGCAGCCTGTCCTCCATGGCCACGCCCAGAAGGTCGATGCGACCCGAGGTCAGCGCGGCCAGGAGGAGACCCATTCGCTGGAGGTTGTACACGGCATCCGCGCGCGTGACGGCAGCGGGCAGGACGGCCCGTGCTTCGCGTGTCGAGCTCTCGATCTCCGGCACGAGGACTACCCAGCCGAGGTCCGCAGGCACCGGCAGGGAGACGGCGGTGACGCGCTCGCCCGAGAGGCACGCGACCGTGAGACCTCCCAGGAGCGCCGCGGCGACATTGTCGGGATGTCCCTCGGCCCGACAAGCCAACGCGAGCACGGCATGACGATCGAGGGGCGAACCCAAGGCCGCGTTTGCGGCGACGAGCCCGCCCACCCAGGCCGCGGCGCTCGAGCCGAGACCTCGCGCCGGCGGGATCCGGTTGACGCAGCGGATCGCGGCGCCCTTGAAGCGGCACCCGGCTGCCTCGTGGGCCATGAGCGCCGCGCGAGCCACGACATTGCCCGCCCCGGAGTCGAGCCGGCCTGCACCCTCGCCCTCGACTGTGACGGACACGCGGTCGGCCTCCTGGTAGACGATCTCGTTGTAGAGGCCCAGCGCGAGGCCGAGGACGTCGAAACCAGGTCCCAGGTTGGCCGAGGTCGCCGGCACGCGCACATCGATGCTCATGCAGAGAGGGTACTATCGGGAGAGGCGATCAGCCTAGAGGCGCTTGAGGAGCCACTCGGGCGTGAGACTGACCGTCCACGAGTTGAGTACGATGTAATAGTTCGTGGCGACCAGAACGCCTACCACTACGAGCAGCACGCCTGCCGCCCGCTCCATCACGTGGATCAGCGGCCGGTAGCGTTTGAAGAAGCGCAGGAAGACGCCGAGCCCCGCCGAGAAGACCAGGAAGGGCACGCCGAGCCCGGCCGAGTAGGCCAGCAAGAGGCCCACCCCCTGGCTGACCGTCTTCTCGTTGCTTGCCAGCGTCAGGATCGCGCCCAGGATGGGCCCGACGCAGGGTGTCCAGCCGATGGCGAATGTGAGGCCGACCGCGAAGGAGCCGATGAACCCGGCCGGCTTGGTGCGGATCTGGATCTGGCGCGTGCGCCCGAGCGGGCCCCAGGTGAACACGCCGGCGATGACGAGACCGAAGAGGGCGATCAGCACGCCGCCGCCGATGCGGATCCAGTCGCGGTAATCGAGGAGGAACTGCCCCGCCGCGCTGAACGAGGCGCCGAGGCTCACGAACACCACCGTGAACCCGGCAATGAAGGCCAGCGAGTGCAGCATCACCAGAGCGCGCTCGGAGACGGAGACGTCGGAGGCCAGCCGGTCCACCGACATGCCCGTGACGAAGGAGAGGTAGGAGGGAAAGAGCGGCAGCACGCAGGGTGAGAGGAACGAAAAGAGCCCGGCCGAGAACGCCACCAGGACTCCCAGCGACTCAACCACGGGCCTTGCCATCCTTTAACAAGGCGTCGAAGTAGGCCCAGGAGACCCGGCCGTCCCACTCCCGGGGGCCCAGCGCGATGGCTCTGAGGATCCCGCTCCGGTCGATGATGAAGGTCGACGGAACGGAGCGGGCCCCGTAGAGCTGGGCGATCTCCATCCTCGGATCGAGCGCCACCGGATAGGTGAACTTCCTCTGCTCGATGAACGGTTTGACGACTTTCGCCCCGGACGAGTCCATGCTGAGCGCGATGACAACCAGGCCCCGGTCCTTGTAGCGCTGCCAGAGCCGCTCCATGGCAGGCATCTCTTCCATGCACGGCCCGCACCAGGTCGCCCAGAGGTTGAGGAAGACGACCTTGCCCTTGTAGTCCGCGAGCCTGACCTTGCTGCCGTCCAGCGCGGCCACGGTGAAATCCTTGGCCTGTTGCTGGCGGTTCGGCTTGATGAGGTCGAGGGCGCGCGCAGGGTCCTCGGCGGCTGTTGCGGGCGGCGCGTCGACTGGGAGAGCCGCGAAGGAGAGCAGCACCAGGATGCGGAGGGCGAGACGCCACATAGCCACGAGTATACATGGAGGCCCGCCTGCGCCTCATGCGCCCTGTCCTTTGTGATAGCTTACAGAGATCCCATGGCCGTCACGATTATCGCCGATGACCTGACGGGTGCCTGCGACGCGGGCGCCCTCTTCGCCGGACGCGGCCGCGTCGGCGTCTTCGTGGCTCCCGACCTCCCCGGCGCGCGGTGGCCCGTCGCCGCTGTCGACACCGAGAGCCGTTCGCTCAGGCCCTCTGACGCCGCAGAGTGCATCCGATGCCTCGCCGGGAGACTCGCGTCCCGCTTCGACGGCGGCCGGATATTCAAGAAGATCGACTCGACCGCCAGGGGCCCGGTGGCGGTCGAGCTCGACGCGCTCATGGACGCGACCGGCTCCGCGGCCGCCCTCGTGTGCCCCGCCTTCCCCGCCCAAGGGCGGACCCTTCGGGACGGCGTGCTCTCGGTCTTCGGCCGGGCCGCCCATAAGAGCCCGATTGGCAGGGACCCCGACTACCCGGGCCCGACGTCCGATCTCGTGGAGATCCTCTCGAGCGCCACGGGTCGTTCCGTGTCCCTCCTGCCGCTCAAGGAAGTGCGCGGCTCGGTCGACGAGCTGGCGCGCGCCCTCGCTTCGCGCACCGGGCTCGTGGTGGCGGACGCCGAGGTGGACGCGGACCTCGACGCCCTCGCTCTGGCCGCAACGGCGCTCCATGGAGTCCTGCTCGCCGGATCGGCGGGGCTTGGCGGCGCGGCGGCGCGCGCGTGGGGCCTCGCCACGCCCGCCCCTCCCGTTCCCCCTCCGGGGGCGTGGCTCGTCGTCGCGGGTAGCCGGCACCCCGCGGCCCGCGCCCAGATCGACGCGCTCGAAGCGGCGGGCGCGGCGGGAGCCCGGCTCGAGGACGCCCGCGAGCCGGACTTGGCCAAGGTCGTCGCGGCGATCCGCGCCGGCAAGCCCGCCTTCCTCTCCATCCATGAAGGCCTCAACGGAGCGGCCCAGGATGTCGCGGCGCGCCTGGCTGCCGCCGCGAAGACCGTGATCGCCGGGGCTTCGCCCGCCGTGCTGGCACTCATCGGAGGGGACACCGCGCGCGCCGTGGTGCGGGGGCTCGCCGCTAGCCACGTCGAGCTCAGCGGAGCGCCGGCCGGCGGGCTGGCCCTCGGCCGGCTCGTGTTCGATTCGGACCCGCCGATTCCCCTTCTCACGAAGGCCGGCGGCTTCGGAGCACCCGATCTCTTCGTCGCGCTCGCGAGGGAACGCAAGTAGTGCCCGCCCTCCCCCCGCTGCTCGGCATCACGATGGGCGACCCCGCCGGAGTCGGGCCCGAGATCATCGTCAAGGCTCTCGCGGCGCCGGGGGTGACCGCGACCTGCCGGCCCGTCGTCATCGGCGACCGCTCGGTGATGGAGGCTGCGCTCGGGCTCCTCCGCTCCGACCGCAGGCTCCACACCGTGACGGCTCCGGCCGAGTGCCGCTTCGACGCCGGCGCCATCGAATGCCTCGACCTGCGAAATGCGGACGCCAACTCGCTCCAGCGGGCGCAGGTCAGCGCCGAGGCCGGGCGCGCGGCGTACGGCTACATAGAGCGCGCCGTCCGGCTTTGCCAGTCGGGAGAGATCGACGGCATGGTGACGGCGCCCGTGAACAAGGAAGCTCTCGCCGCGGCGGGGGTGCAGCACTCGGGCCACACGGAGATCCTGGCGAAGCTCTCGGGCACCAAGGACTTCGCCATGCTCCTGATGGGCCGCGAGCTCAAGGTCATCCACGTCACAACGCACGTCGCGCTCCGCCGCGTGCCCGATCTCTGCACGCAGGACCGCGTGCTGCGCGTCATCCGGCTGGCGCATCAGACGATGAACGGGCTCGGCGTGGCGAGCCCGCGCATCGCCGTCTGCGGCCTCAACCCGCACGCCGGCGAAGACGGCCTCTTCGGCGACGAGGAGCAGACTCAGATCATCCCTGCCGCTGAAGCCGCGCGGCGCGAGGGCCTTGACGTGCACGGGCCCCTGCCGGCGGACACGCTCTTCTCGCGGGCGCGGGGCGGCGAGTTCGACATCGTCGTGGCCATGTACCACGACCAGGGGCACGTGCCGGTCAAGACACTCGGCTTCACCTACGATGAGGCCCGCGGCCAGTGGACGGGGCTCTCGGGCGTCAACGTCACCGTCGGCCTTCCCTTCCTCCGCGTCTCGGTCGACCACGGCACGGCCTTCGACCGGGCATGGAAAGGCATCGCCAACCCGGAAAGCATGATCGAGGCGATCGACGTTGCCGTCCGCATGCTCGCAGCGAAAACGGCCATCTAACGGAGGCGCGTGGCATGGACGAACGGGGACTGCGTGAGCTGATCGAGGACGTGCGGACGAAGCGCCTGGACCGGCGCCGCTTCGTCCAGACCATGGTCGCATTCGGCCTGACAGCTCCGATGGCGGCCCAGATGCTCGCATCGTCCGGGATCGCCCAGGCCCAGCCTAAGAGCCCGGTCTTCACGCCGACCAGGCGCGGCGGCGGCGGGCCTCTCAAGGTCCTCTGGTGGCAGGCGCCGACGCTGCTCAATCCGCATTTCGCCACCGGCACCAAGGACCAGGACGCCTCGCGCATCTTTTACGAGCCGCTCTGCTCCTACGATCCGGACGGCAACCTGGTGCCCATCCTCGCCGCCGGAGTGCCGAGCGTGCAGAGCGGCACGCTTGCCAAGGACGGCACCTGGGTCGTCTGGCGCCTCAAGCGCGGCGTCACCTGGCACGACGGCAAGCCCTTCACGGCCGACGACGTCATCTTCAACCTGGAGTACGCGAAGGACCCCGCCACGGCGGCGGTGACGAGCGGCTCGTACGCCACCGTCGAACGTGCGGAGAAGGTGGACAGCCACACGGTCAAGCTCGTGTTCGCCAAGCCCCAGCCCTTCTGGTTCGACGCCTTCTGCGGCTACCGCGGGATGCTCATCCCGAAGCACGTCTTCGAGCCCTTCAAGGGGGCCAAGTCCCGCGAGGCGCCGGCCAACCTCAAGCCCGTCGGCACGGGGCCGTACAGGTTCGCCGACTTCAAGCCCGGCGACGTCGTGACGGGAACGATCAACACGGCGTACCACGAGCCGAACAGGCCCTTCTTCGACACCGTCGAGATGAAGGGCGGCGGCGATGCGACTTCTGCCGCCCGCGCCGTGCTCCAGACGGGCGAATTCGACTACGCCTGGAACCTGCAGGTGGAGGACGAAATCCTTCAGCGCCTCGAGCAGGGCGGGAAGGGCCGGATCGAGATCTGGCCCACGGGCAACCCCGAGCACATCCAGCTCAACCAGACGGACCCGTGGAGGGAAGTGGATGGCGAGCGGTCGAGCGTGAAGACCACGCACCCGTTCCTGACGGACCCTGCCGTGCGCCAGGCGCTCAACCTCCTCCTGGACCGCGCCGCCGTGCAGGAGCAGATCTACGGCCGCGGCGGCAAGACGTCCGCCAATTTCCTCAACGCGCCGTCGCGATTCTACTCCCGCAACACGCGCTGGGAATTCAACGTGGACAAGGCCGGCCAGGCCCTGGACGCCGGCGGATGGAAGCGTGGCGCCGACGGTATCCGTGAAAAGGGAGGAGTCAAGCTCAAGATGGTCTTCCAGACATCGATCAACGCCCCACGCCAGAAGACGCAGCAGATCATGAAGCAGGCGGCGGCGAAGGTGGGCATCGAGATGGAGCTAAAGTCGGTGGTGGCATCGGTCTTTTTCGCCTCCGATCCCGCGAACACGGACACCTACCCGCACTTCTACGCAGACCTCCAGATGTACAACACGACCATGGGCGCGCCCGACCCGCAGTACTTCATGAACCAGTTCACATCGTGGGAGGCCTCCTCCAAGGAGAACAAGTGGCAGGGGCGCAACGTCACGAGGTGGCGGAACGAGGAGTACGACCGGATCTTCCGCGCCGCGGAGGGCGAGATGGACCCGGTCAAGCGGGCGGCGCTGTTCTTCCGGATGAACGACCTCGTGATCCAGAACGTGGTCGTCATCCCGGTGCTCTGGCGCAACGGCGTGGCGGCGGCGCAGGCGCGGCTCCGCGGCATGGAGCTGTCCGGCTGGGACGTCACCCTCTGGCGCCTCTCCCACTGGCACCGCCAGGCCTAGTCCGCCTAGGCCTAGTCCGCCTTGACACCCGGGCGACGCACGTTTATAAAGGCGCCACCATCCGGTCACAGCCGACCTAGCCAAGCGAATCAACACACCGCGGAGCGGCGCTCCGCGGACATCATGGAGGCTCCTCATGGAAGAGCGTGAACTGAGAGCACTGATAAGCCAGGTCAAATCCGGCCGGCTGAGCCGCCGCGGCTTCGTCCAGATGATGGTTGGCCTGGGGCTGACAGCTCCCCTGGCGGGCCAGATGCTGGCCTCGGCCGGCGTGGCCCAGGCGCAGGGCAAGCTGGCCTACAAGCCGACCAAGCGTGGCGGCGGCGGCGCGGTCAAGACCCTCTGGTGGCAGGGCGCCACCCTGCTCAACCCCCACTTCGCGGTGGGCACGAAGGACCAGGACGGCTCGCGCATCTTCTACGAGCCCCTGGCCTCCTGGGATCCCGACGGTAACCTGGTCGCGAACCTCGCCGCCGAAATCCCGAGCGTGCAGAACGGCGGCGTCGCCAAGGACGGCAAGTCCGTGACCTGGAAGCTCAAGAGGGGCGTCCAGTGGCACGACGGAAAGCCTTTCACGGCCGACGACGTGGTCTTCAACTGGGAGTACGCGTCCGACCCTGCGACCGCGTCGGTGACGATCGGCTCCTACAAGGACATCAAGGCGCAGAAGATCGACAGCCACACCGTCAAGGTCACATTTGAGAAGCCCACGCCCTTCTGGGCTGACGCGTTCGTCGGCGTGCGCGGCATGCTCATCCCGAAGCACCTCTTCGACCCCTTCAAGGGCGCCAAGTCCCGCGAGGCGCCCACGAACCTCAAGCCGGTCGGCACGGGTCCCTACCGCTTCGTGGACTTCAAGCCGGGCGACATGGTCAAGGGCGAGCTGAATCGGACCTACCACATGCCCAACCGGCCGTACTTCGACACCATCGAGATGAAGGGCGGCGGCGACGCCGCCTCCGCCGCGCGCGCGGTCATCCAGACGGGCGAGTTCGACTACGCCTGGAACCTCCAGGTCGAGGACGACATCCTCAAGCGCATGGAGCAGGGCGGCAAGGGCAGGGCCGACATCGTCGCCGGCGGCAACATCGAGCACATCCAGCTCAACAACACCGACCCGTGGACGGAAGTGGACGGCGAGCGGTCGAGCATCAAGACCAAACACCCGTTCCTGACCGACACGGCGGTGCGCCAGGCGCTCAACCTCCTCGTCGACCGCGGCGCCGTCCAGGAGCAGATCTACGGCCGCACCGGGATCGCCACCGCGAACTTCCTCAATGAGCCCAAGCGCTTCGCTTCCAAGGCGACGAAGTGGGAGCTCAACATCGACAAGGCCAACCAGATCCTCGAGGCCGCGGGCTGGAAGAAGGGCTCTGACGGCATCCGGGCCAAGGACGGCAAGAAGCTCAAGATGGTCTACTCGACGTCCATCAACGCCCTCAGGCAGAAGAACCAGCAGATCGTGAAGCAGGCCGCGGGCAAGGCCGGCATCGACATGGAGCTCAAGTCCGTGACCGCGTCGGTCTATTTCTCCTCGGACGTGGCCAATCCGGACACGTACACCCACTTCTACACCGACATCCAGATGTACACCACGACCATGACCCAGCCCGACCCCGAGCTGTTCATGAACCAGTTCACGTCGTGGGAGGTCGCCTCCAAGGAGAACAAGTGGCAGGGCCGCAACATCACCCGCTGGAAGAGCGAGGAATACGACAGGCTCTTCCGCTCGGCAGAGAGCGAGCTCGACCCCGTCAAGCGGGCCGCGCTCTTCATCAAGATGAACGAGCTGGTCATCCAGAACATCGTGGTCATTCCCGTCGTCTTCCGTCCACGTGTGGCGGCCATCGCCAACACGATGCGTGTCGAGCAGAGCGGCTGGGACTCGGACTTCTGGAACCTCCACAACTGGTACCGCGAGGCCTAGAAAGGCACCGGGGGACCGGGCGCGAGCGTCCGGTCCCCCACTCTGGCCGCGCCGAACGATGTCCAAGTACTTCATCCGACGTCTCCTGATCTCGATCCCCGCCCTGCTCGGAATCAGCCTCGTCCTGTTCACCGTACTCGCGCTGGCCCCGGGTGATCCATTCGAGGAGCTCGCGACGAACCCGAATGTCCCCCCAGAGGTGCGCGCGAACCTCCGGACCCAGTTCGGCCTCGACGATCCGATCCCCGTCCGCTACGTCCGGTGGATCACGTCCATGGTCAAGGGCGATTGGGGCTTCTCCTTTGCGAGTCGCGTCAACGTGTCCACCCTCATCATGCAGCGCCTGCCGACGACGCTCTTCGTGCTCGGCACGGCGCAGCTTCTCGCGATCCTGGTCGCGCTTCCCATCGGAGTCTACTCGGCGGTGCGCCCGTACTCGCTCTTCGACCAGATCGCGACCTCGTTCGCGTTCATTGGCTTCTCGCTGCCGACTTTCTTCACGGGGCTCCTCTTCATCCTCTTCTTCAGCATCTACCTCGACTGGCTGCCCTTCATCTATCGCGCGGACATAGGGACGACGGGCTGGCGCTGGGTGTGGGACATGACGCGGCAGGCCATCATGCCGATCACTGTGCTCGGGCTCTTCCAGGGCGCCACGTTGACGCGCTTCGTCCGGTCGGCGGTGCTGGACGTCGTCAGGCTCGACTACGTCAACACTGCCCGCTCCAAGGGCCTGTCCGAGGGCATGACCATCCTGAAGCACGTGGTCAGGAACGCGCTCATCCCGGTGGTAACCCTCCTGTCGCTGCAGATCCCGACCGTCTTCACCGGCGCCGTCATCACCGAGCAGATCTTCCGCGTGCCGGGCATCGGCTCTCTCTTGATCAGCGCCATCCTCTCCAACGACACGCCGGTGGTCATGTCGATCATCTTCGTCTTCTCGGTCCTCGTGGTCCTCTTTGCCCTGATCGCGGACCTGACCTACGCCTGGCTCGATCCGCGGATCTCGTACAGGTAGGCGGGTCGATGGCCAACGGGACGACAGCCGACGTGTTGCTGGCCGGAGCGCCGGCCGCGAAGCGGCCGGCCGAATCGCTCACCGCCGAGGTGTGGCGAAGGTTTCGCCGCCACCGGCTGGCGATGTTCGGCGCAGTCATGCTCGCCACCATCGTGTTCGCGGTGGCGGTCGGCCCGTTCATCTACCGCGTGCCCATCAACGAGATCGACTTCAAGGCGAAGCTGAAGACGCCATCGTGGGCCCACCCCATGGGCACGGACGACCTCGGCCAGGACCTGCTCGCGCGCATGCTCTACGGCGGGCGCATCTCGCTGGCCGTCGGTGTGGCCGCGATGCTCATCGGCGTCACGGTGGGCACTGCCGTCGGCGCCGTCGCCGGCCAGACGGGCGGCGCGGTCGACAACGCCCTCATGCGCGTCACCGAGCTCTTCCTGGCGATCCCTCAGCTGCCTATTCTCTTGCTGGTCGTCTATCTCTTCCGCAACTCGATGACGAAGGCCATGGGACCCGAGCTGGGCCTGTTCGTCATGATCGTCGTGGTCATCGGCGGCCGGGGCTGGATGCCGGTGGCGCGGCTCGTCCGCGCGCAGTTCCTGTCGCTGCGCGAGAAGGAGTTCGTCGAGGCGGCGCGGGGCCTGGGCGCCCGGCCGTTCCGTCAGATCGTCCGCCACATCCTGCCCAACGCGCTCGGCCCCGTGATCGTCGCGGGCTCGCTCGACGTGGCGGCGGCCATCCTGTTGGAGTCCACGCTGTCCTTCCTCGGCCTGGGCTTTCCGCCCGACATCCCGACCTGGGGGCGCATCCTCGCTGACGCCAAGGACAACCTCGACTTCGCTCCCCACTGGGCGATCTTCCCCGGCACGGCGATCTTCGTCACCGTGCTCTGCATCAATTACCTGGGCGACGGCCTGCGCGACGCCCTCGATCCCCGCAAGGTTCTCTAGAGACGGGCCGCCGTCCTGATGGTGCCGGCTGCATGACCCAAGTGGCGCTCAAGTGGGTGTTCGTCCTCGATGACGACTACGCCTGGATGAGCGGGCGGGCGTTCGCCGAGGATTGCGCGTTCGAAGACTGCCAGGGGGCGAGGCGCCTGGAAATTCGCAAAAACGGCGAGATCAAGGTGCTGGCCGGGTACGCGTGGGACGGCTGCACGCCGAAGTTTTCGCTCTGGGACATCTGCGTCGGAACTCCCGACGGGGTGCCAAACGCGGGCACCAAGAGACCCAAGGCGTACTACGCGTCGCTCCTCCACGACGCGCTCTACCAGTTCAGCGTCCAAAAGCTGCCGAAGCCGCTCGACCGGCGCAAGGCGATCGACAGGATCTTTCTCGAGCTGCTCGAGCGCGACGGGTTCGCCCCGCGACAGGTCTACTACCGGGTGGTCAGAGTCCTCGGCGGCCTCTTCTTCCACGGCTACACGCGCCACAAGCGCGGCTACAGAGGCCGCAAGGTACTCCTGTGACCGCGCCGGCAGGGCAGTCCGAACTCGTGTGCTCTCCGCCTCCAACCACGAACAGCCCGTAGAGGTGCCCGTGCCCAATCCCGATCTCTGCTTCACGCCCGCCACCACGCTCCAGCGTCTCTACCGCGCCCGCAAGACTTCGCCGCTCGAGGTGATGCAGGCGGTGCTCGCGCGCGTGGACGCGGTCAACCCGAAGCTCAACGCCATCGTGACGCTCGCGCGGGAATCTGCGCTCAAAGAAGCCAAGGCGGCGACGGCGGCGCTCAAGAAGAAGGGCGGCACGCCCGGGCCGCTCCACGGCGTGCCGGTGACGATCAAGGACCTGACCCACACCAGGGGCATCAGGACGACCTGGGGCTCCAAGGTGTTCGAGGACTACGTGCCCACCGAGGACTCGCTCATCGTCGAGCGGCTGAAGTCCGCGGGCGCCATCATCCTCGGCAAGACCAACACGCCGGAGTTCGGCGCGGGCGGCAACACCTTCAACGCCGTCTTCGGCGCCACGCGAAACCCGTGGAACCCCGCGCTCACCTGCGGCGGCTCGAGCGGCGGCGCCGGCGTGGCGCTCGCCACCGGCATGGGCCCGATCGCCCAGGGCTCGGACACCGGCGGCTCGCTGCGGACTCCCGCGGCCTTCTGCGGAGTCGTCGGGTTCAGGACGAGCCCTGGGCTCGTCCCGTACTACCCGAAGGCGCTCGGCTGGGATTCGATCGGCGTCACCGGACCCATGGCGCGCACGGTGGCGGACACCGCGCTGATGCTCTCCGTTATCGCGGGGCCCGACGACCGCTCGCCGATCTCGTACGACGTGGACACCGCCGCCTACCCGCGCGCCGTCAAGTCGCCCTCGATCAAGGGGTGGCGCGTCGCGTGGACGCCCGATCTCAAGGGCCTCATCCCCGTGGATGCTGAGGTCGCGCGGGTGGCAGAGAGCGCGATTCGCGTGTTCCGCTCGCTGGGCGCCAAGGTCGAGTCCGCCTGCTGCGACTTCAGCGAGATCAACGACATCGTGCTCGGGACGCGCGGGCTGGCCATGGTCGCCACCCACGCGGACAAGCTCGCCAAGTGGAGAGACCAGATGCAGAAGGGGCTCGTCTGGAACATCGAGCAGGGCCTGAGGCTCACCCCCGAAGAGATCGGCCGCGCCGAGGTGCTTCGGACCACCCTCTGGCACCGTGTGCGCACGTTCATGGAAACGCGCGAGCTGCTGATCCTGCCGACGGTGGCCGTGCCTCCATTCCCCGTTGAGCAGCCCTACCCGACCGAGATCAACGGCAGGCCGCTCGCCAACTACACGCAGTGGTTCTTCCTGACGTACGGCATCACGTTGACAGGCCTGCCCGTCATCTCGGTGCCGTGCGGCTTCACCCGGAGCGGCCTGCCCGTGGGGCTCCAGATCGTCGGGCGGCGGCGCCAGGAGGCGATGGTGCTGCGCGCGGCGGCAGCCTTTGAAGCCGCGGCCCCCTGGGCGGACAAGATCCCGCCCGTGGTCAGGTCTTGAAACCACACGTTGACGATCTGAGCCGGCCCCGACGGAAAGGGAAGCAGCGCCGCCTCACTGGGCGATCGTGCGGACGTGGCCGATCTTCCCCGAAGTACCGACGGTCGGCAGCCGACGCTCGATGCGGAACACGCCCGCTTGGCGCCACGCCATGCCCATGACCCTCGCGGCATCGCTCCGTGCGCTGATCCCCTCGAGGAACGTCTCCTCCACGGCCGCGGGGTTGACAGGGCCCACGGAGGGAGCGATCACGAGGCAGAGCGCCGATCGTCCGTCCGGGGTCGGTTCCTCGATGAGCTGGTAGTCGGTCGGCCCGCCGCCAAAGCGCGCGGGCAGGACATCTTCAAGGACTCCGATCAGATCGGAGTCAAAGAAGGTCATGCCGCCCACCGTCACCCTGCTGTAGCTCCGGATCGTGTGTCGACGCGGGGTCCACCCGAGTGACTCTAGCGGGCATTCGCAACGACGGACGAGCGCGGCGCCGCAGTCGCCGAGTGCGACGTTCAGCAAGAACAGGGGGGCCGTCGGCCGGAGCGAGGAGACGAGCATGGTGTCGGACGGCAGCCTCCCGTCTGTCGACGTACCCGTGATGTTGACGACCGCGTGGAGGTCGCAGAGGATATGCACCTCGTCGGGCTGGCTTGGCGCCAAGCATGCATAGCCGAGAGGGCCCGTCTCGACCGACCCGTAGTAGCCGCCCAACCGCGCTCCGACCCGCTCGATGGCCGCAATCCGACCGGCCGTGATGGGCTCACCGTTCGCGGTGAACTGGGCGCCGTCCAGCCGGATCCCCGCCGCCTCCGCGGCCTGACAGACGCGCACAGCCGACGTCACGAACGTCCAGACGTGGGGAACGCGTCCAGTGGCGAGCACGCCCGCCATCCAGTCGACGATCTCGGCCGGTGCGTCGACCGAGACGAATCGCACCGGCGGCAACCATACGCCCCCCATCGCAGCGCTCAACCGGGTGAGGCGCCCGCTCCACGTGTAGCGCGCAGGTAGCGCACGCCCGCGCGGATCCGCCTGGCTGAACCAGCGGCCCGGGGGCTGGCCCAGCCGGCTGAACCACAGGGCGTGCCGCAGCGCCGGCCCGCCCGGCACCTCCCACATCGCATGCATCCAGCCGTCGTTGCCGCGCGCAGCGAGGAACAGGCAGGCGTTTACGGTGTGGTCCGCCTCGAACGCCAGCGACATCGGCACCGACGACCGCGTCCCCCGTGATCCGCTCGTCCGCTGCCCGAGCACGCCACGGGCCATGCGGGTGAACGCATCCGTTGGAGCCATTGGCACCGTCAAGGCTCCGCGTCGGACCGGCGAGCGGCCCTTGAACTCGTCGAGGGTGAGATAGACCCCGCGGCGTGCCAGCGTGCCCAGAGCCCCCTCCACGCCTTCCGTCTGCGTCAATCGCTCGAGATCACCGAGCTCGCAGCCGGCGTGCCGGAAAAGAGCCCGATACGGATCGCGCGCGCGACCGAAGACGTCCCCGCCGACCAGCGCCAGAAAGTCCGCCTCGCGATGTGCGAGACGCCGTCGCACGATCTCCCGCGCGTCGCGCGGGCGGATCGGTGATCGCAGGAACGCCGGAACGCGCGCGAGGAGCGTGCAGCCGGCCACGAGGTCGTCCAGACGCTGCGACCACTGCGCCCGCCCCGCGCCGCTCACGACGTCATTCTACGACGGGTACTGCAAGCCCGCGCCACCTGGGGGTCCCTCGAGGCACAGGCTGGGAACAGGGACGGCGGCTCACCGTGCGGCCGGCTTCGATACGACGCACGCGATAAGATAGCCGTGCCGCCGCACCGGCGGCACGTGCCGGAAGAGCCAGCGGAACGGCTGGACGAGACAGCCGGTGAGCCTCGCGAGCGCGGGCGCCCGCGTGTGACAGACGAGGTCCAGCATTCGCAGCCATCCGGGCATGAAGACAATGCCCGTTGTCGCCGTGACCAGGAACCCGTTCGACTCCAGGAGACGCCGGAGGCTGGCCGGCGTGAACGACTTTTCCATCCCATAGGCGTAGAGGCCCCACGCGTTGAGGACGTGGACGAGGAGCGGACGGAGAAACGGGTCGAGCTTGTTCGGCACGCCGATGATCGCCGTCCCGCCGGGCTTGAGCATCCGATAGATCTCTCGTACCGCCACGTCGACGTCGGGAAAGTGCTCGATCGTCCCCATCGAATAGACCAGGTCGACCGCGTCGGTCCGGAACGGAAGCGCGCGGAGGTCGGCCGCGGCCAGCCCCGGTGCGTACGTCGACAGGGTCGCCCGCGCTTCCCGGACGATCTCGAACGCGATGTCGATGCCGAACGGACGCGCGCCACGCTCGGCCGCCCAACGGAGGATCTCGGTGTTCTTCGCCTCGTCCCAGAGGTCGGTCTTGAAGACCGACCTGCCTTCCAGGGAGGAAAAGAAAGTCTCGAAGAGCCAGCGCTCGCACTCGAAGTAGTACGACGTGGACGCCGCCCCCTTGAGGGAGGGAAACGTCCGTCCGACCCCGCTCCAGAACGCCCCCCCGGTCCCTCCCTTGGTCAATCCGCGACCCGCCCAAGCGTCAGCGCGTGCGGGCGGCCTCGCCGGATGAAGGTCCGGAACCTGGGCAGGTCTGGCGAGCGCAGCGTTTCATACGATTCACATGACATGCGGGCACTCACACTTTACTACGATCGCTCGCTCGCGTTCCTGGCGGCCGGCGATTCGCAGTCCACGGGATCATCGGGCAGCGGGCGAGATGGCGGGAGGGAGACTATGGCCGCGGCGACCATCCAGTCTCTCGCGGCTACCAGGGCGTGGCCGTCCAGAACAGGAAGCGCAGCGCGACGGCGATCGTCCACGAGACCGACGTCGCGAGCAGGATGGCGAGGGCGTGCCAGAGGCGAGGGGCCGAGACGGCCAGCGGAGCCGCGAGCAGCGTCGCCGCGACGAACCCGGTCGCGAGGCGCCCGCTGTGCCAGTACAACTCGGCCGCCCGCGGCGGAAGCTCGATTACCAGCAGCGCATTGAGCGAGACTGCCCAGAGAGACGCGTCGCTCGGCCGGCGCCAGAGCCCCCGGGCCGCCAAGCCCAGAACCAGCACGGCGGGCACCATGATGAAGACGAGGGTGACGGGCAGATCGAGGCGGCGTATCGACAGGTAGCCGGCGAGCGGGAACCGCAACCGCCCGCCGGACTGGAACAACGGGCCCGTACCGACGAGAGCCACGGTCCCGAGCCAGGCGCCCCACCCCGCGAGGACGGCCAGCGCGACGAAGCGGAGCGCGCGGCGATCCCGTCGCGAGAGCAGGAGATAGGGCACCGCGAGCAGGAGCGTGGTCTCGCGGCACAGCGCGCCTCCCAGATACCCGGCGCCGGCGAGGACGGGGTGGCCTGTTTCCTGCGCCTCGATCCCAGCGAGCACGCAGAGATACCCGAGCGCCTCGGAGGTATCGTGGAGCAATGCTGAGCCGAGACCACCCCACGCGCCATAGACGAGGGCCAGCCAGGGTGAAAGCCCCCGACGCTCGAGCAGACGGTGCATGAGCTCGGTTCCGAGCACGATGGCCGCCAGGTTGACGAGGACGAGCGACCAGCCGATCCCCTCGGCACGGCCGAGAGCCAGCGCGCGGGCGGCGATCGGGTACAGCATGCGCGCGGTGCGATAGCGGGAGTAGCGGCCGGTCGCTCCGAGAGGATCGGTCGCGAACGCGAAGAAGATATTCCCATCTGCCTGCTTGTGAAGCCCTGGGTCGTGGCGCTCCCATTCCGGACCGACGGTGGCGAAGAAGCGCGGGTCCCACGCGTGCGTCGCCAGCAGGGCGAGCACCACGCTCGCGTAGAAGATCGCCACCACGGCCGCGGGGCGCGCCACGGCGGACCGGAATCGAAGCGCGCTCACCTCCGGCGGGCCCGCATCACCACGCGCCGATCCACGCCGCGGAGGCCGGACGTCACCGCGCCAGGCGGCGGAGCGCCGGGCCGGTGAGGCGCGTCAGCACCCACTCCTTGTGGAGACGGGCGCCCAGGGCCCTGTAGAAGCGAATGGACGGCGCGTTCCAGTCGAGCACCGTCCACTCCATCCTGCCGCACCCGCGGGAGATCGCGATCTTCGCGAGCATCCTCAAGAGGGCCTTGCCCGCGCCGCGGCCCCGCTCTTCGGGCAGCACGAAGAGATCCTCCAGATAGAGACTCGGGCGGCCAAGAAAGGTCGAGTACGTGTAGAAGTAGAGGGCGAACCCGACGGGCGTGCGCCCGCGCCGGCAGATGAGCGTCTCGAAGTAGGGGCGCCGCCCGAAGCCGTGGCGCTTGAGCCTTGCGGGCGTCGCGTCCATCTGGTGAGCCAGATGCTCGTACTCTGCGAGGCCGCCGATCAAGGCGAG
>Ga0335084_10001077_pt1 | contig 24870 bp, 24 predicted proteins | sample Lox_Sample_44_FD_206721 | JGI IMG/M metagenome (GOLD analysis project Ga0335084, IMG submission 206721) | Soil microbial communities from Loxahatchee National Wildlife Refuge, Florida, United States - Lox_Sample_4.4 | ecosystem: Environmental > Terrestrial > Soil > Wetlands | place: USA... | reverse complement strand
TTCACCCTGATCGACGACTACGGCCATCACCCGGTGGAGATGGCCGCGACGATCGATGCGGTGCGCGGAGCGTTCCCCGGGCGCCGCGTCGTGCTCGCTTTCCAGCCGCATCGCTACACGCGCACGCGCGATTGCTTCGAGGATTTCGCGAAAGTGCTGTCGACTGTCGATGCGCTGCTGCTCACCGAGGTGTACCCGGCAGGCGAGGCGCCGATCGTGGCTGCCGATGGCCGCGCACTCGCGCGTGCCGTACGGGTCGCCGGCCGTGTCGAGCCGGTCTTCGTGGAGAACATCGACGATCTCGACGAGGCGATCCTCGCGGCCGCGCGCAGCGGCGACGTGGTCGTCACGATGGGCGCGGGTTCGATCGGCGCGGTTGCACCCCGCATCGCTTCCGCAAGAGGTAACGGATGAACGCATCCCCATTCGATCCGCAAGCGCTTGGCCGGGTCGGCGTTCTGCTGGGTGGGCGTTCGGCAGAGCGCCAGATCTCGATCATGTCCGGCACCGGCGTGTTGACGGCACTGAAGGAGCGGGGCGTCGACGCGCATGCATTCGATCCCGGCACCCAATCGGTCGCGCAACTCGCGGCGGCCGGATTCGATCGCGTGTTCATCGCGCTGCATGGACGGTTCGGCGAAGACGGAACGATCCAGGGCGTGCTCGAATGGCTGCGCATTCCGTACACGGGCAGTGGAGTGCAGGCGTCGAGCATCGCGATCGACAAGGTCACCACGAAGCGGATCTGGGAGTACGAGGAACTGCCGACGCCGGCGTGGCAGGTGCTCACAGCCGGCTCCGACTGGAAACGGGTGGTCGCCGAGCTGGGCGATGCGCTGATCGTCAAGCCTTCGCGTGAAGGTTCGACGATCGGCATCTCGAAGGTCCTGACCCACGACCAGGACGAGCTTGCCTTGGCTTACGCGGAGGCGGCGAAGTTCGACGACATCGTGCTGGTCGAAGAGCTGGTGCGCGGGCGCGAACTGACCTGTGCAGTGCTTGGCGAAGGCGCGACCGCGCGCGCGCTGCCGCTGATCGAGATCCGCGCACCGGGCGAGAACTACGACTATCAGAACAAGTACTTCACGGACGACACGCAGTATCTCTGCCCCGCGCCGCTCCCTGCGGAGCTCGCGCGCGAGATCCAGCAGCTGTCCGTGCGCGCCTACAACGCCGTTGGTGCTTCCGGCTGGGGCCGGGTCGACATCATGCTGCACGTGGACGCGCGCGGCGACCGGCCGTATCTGCTCGAGGTCAACACCTCGCCGGGCATGACGGGACACTCGCTCGTGCCGATGGCCGCAAAGGCGGTCGGCATGAGCTACCCCGATCTCGTGCTCGACATCCTGTCGCGCGCATCGCTGAAGGTGCGCGAATGAGCGTCGGCCTCATGAACATGCTCGCGCGCATGTGCGGGCTCGCGGCCGCGCTGGTCGTGCTCGGCGGCGCCTCGACATGGGTGATGCACCGGTCGTGGTTCGACCTGAAGGGAATCGAGTTGCGCGGCGACCTCACGCATGTGAGCAGCGCGACAGTTCGCGCTTCGATCGCCGGCCGCATCAGCGGCAATTTTTTTACCGCGCGGCTGGAGGACGTCCGGCGCGCGTTCGAAGCCGTGCCATGGGTCGCTGCGGCGTCGGTGCGGCGCGCGTGGCCGAATCGCTTGATCGTGACGCTGCGCGAGCACCGCGCGCTCGGGATCTGGAGCGACGGGCGGTTGTTGTCCGACACCGGGCGCCTGTTCGCCGCGAATCTCGCGGAGGCCGAGATCTACGGGCCGCTTGCGCAGTTCGACGGCCCCGAAGCATTCGCGGGCGAAGCGGTGCGCCGCTACTACGAATTCGCGGCGCGGCTCGCGCCGCTGTCGCTCGGCGTCAGCGGCGTCGAGATCTCGGAACGCGCGTCGTGGGCGGTGACCACGGACGCAGGCCAGCGCTTCGAGCTCGGACGCGACGAGCCGGCAGGCCGTCTTTCGGAACGCATCGTGGTGCTGGTCGCGGCGTATCCGCGCGTCAGCGCGCAACTGGGAGCGCCGCCGGTGCGCATCGACATGCGGTATTCGAATGGGCTCGCGGCGGCGAGCAAGGCGTCGAGCTCGTCAACAAGGAAGTCATGAAAGCGGACAACAAGGATCTCATCGTCGGCGTCGACATAGGCACCTCCAAGGTCGTGGTGGCGGTGGCCGAAGTCCTGCCCGACGGCCGCTTCCAGCTGATCGGCCTGGGCCAGGCGAACTCCGAAGGCCTGCGCAAGGGCGTGGTGGTCAACATCGAGGCGACGGTGCAGTCGATCCGCAAGGCGGTCGAGGAAGCCGAGCTGATGGCCGCCTGCCACATCACCGACGTCTACACCGGCATCGCAGGCAGCCACATCCGCAGCTTCAACTCGAGCGGCATGGTCGCGATCAAGAACCGCGAGGTGTCCGCCGAGGATGTCGCACGCGTGATCGAAACGGCGCGCGCGGTGAACATTCCGACCGACCAGCAGGTGCTGCACGTGCTGACGCAGGAATTCATCGTCGATGGCCAGGAGGACATCCGCGAGCCGATCGGCATGAGTGGAGTGCGGCTGGAGGTGCGCGTGCACATCGTGAGCGGCGCGGTGAGCGCGGCGCAGAACATCGTGAAGTGCGTGCGCCGCTGCGGCCTCGAAGTGAACGACCTCGTGCTGCAGCCGCTCGCCTCGAGCATGGCGGTGCTCACGCCCGACGAGAAGGAGCTCGGCGTCGCGCTGATCGACATCGGCGGCGGCACCACCGACATCGCCGTCTTCACCGGCGGTGCGATCCGGCACACCGCGGTGATTCCGATTGCCGGCGACCAGATCAGCAACGACATCGCGATGGCGTTGCGCACGCCAATCCAGGATGCGGAGGAAATCAAGCTGCGCCACGGCGTCGCCAAGGAAGTGCTGGCCGACGCGGGCGAGAAGATCGAGATCCCCGGGTTGGGCGATCGCGCGCCGCGCATGTTGTCGCGCCAGACCCTGGCGGCCGTGATCGAGCCGCGCGTGCAGGAACTGTTCGCACTCGTCCAGCGGGTGGTGCGCGACTCGGGTTACGAGGAACTGATCTCGAGCGGTGTCGTGCTGACCGGCGGCACGAGCCTGCTGCCGGGCATCGGCGAGCTCGCGGAAGACGTCTTCCTGAAACCGGCGCGCATAGGTTGGCCCACCTACAACGGCGCACTGGCCGATGTCGCGCGCAACCCGCGCTTCGCCACCGTGATGGGCCTGCTCACCGAAGCGCATTCGCAGCGCGTGCGTGGCCGCAAGGTGGCCGCGCAGGTCGGGTCGTTCAGGCAGACGCTGAAAAGGATGAAGGAATGGATCGTCGGCAATTTCTAGATTCGCCGCGCGGCGGCGATTTCGAGCAGCGCTTGTGCGCGGGCTCGGTGGTCCGAAGCGTGCACTGTCAACAGCGAATGCGAGGTTCCGCTTGCGTCGTTGACATTGCGCGTTTCGCTTGATGTTCGAGGTCACAGCTGGAGATGAAAAATGACGTTTGAGATTCTCGAGACCGAAACACGCGGTACGGTGATCAAGGTGGTGGGTGTCGGCGGTGCGGGCGGTAACGCAGTCACGCACATGATCCGGCGCAACGTCCAGGGGGTCGAGTTCATCTGCGCCAACACGGACCATCAGGCGCTCACGCGCTCGACGGCGCAGAACATCATTCAACTCGGCAACACAGGGCTCGGTGCGGGCAGCCGGCCGGAGGCGGGACGACAGGCCGCGATCGAGGCGCGCGACCGCATCGCCGACGCGCTGCGCGGCGCGCACATGGTGTTCATCACCGCCGGCATGGGCGGCGGCACGGGCACCGGCGCCGCGCCCGTGGTCGCCGAGGTCGCGAAGGAACTGGGCATTCTCACAGTCGCCGTCGTCTCGAAGCCGTTCGAGTTCGAGGGCCCGAAGCGCATGAAGGTCGCGGAGACAGGCCTCGCGGAGCTGGAAGAGAAGGTGCATTCGCTGATCATCATCCTCAACAACAAGCTCGAGGAAGTGCTCGGCGAAGATGCCGAGATGAACGAATGCTTCCGCGCGGCCGACGACGTGTTGCACAACGCGTGCGCCGGCATCGCCGAGATCATCAACGTGCCGGGCCTGATCAACGTCGACTTCGAAGACGTGAAGACCGTGATGAGCGAACACGGCAAGGCAATGATGGGCACGGCGATGGCAAGCGGGCCCGATCGGGCGCGCATCGCGGCGGAGCAGGCGGTGGCGAGTCCCCTGCTCGAAGGGGTCGATCTTTCCGGTGCGCGCGGCGTGCTGGTCAACATCACGGCGACTGCATCGTTGAAGATGAAGGAGACACGCATCGTGATGGATACGATCCGCAGCTTCGCCGCCGACGATGCGACGGTGATCTTCGGCACCGTCTGCGACGAAAGCATGGGCGACAACCTGCGGGTCACCGTCGTGGCGACCGGCCTCGGGCGCGCTGCCAAGCGTGCCCCGCTCACCGTCGTCGCGAACGCGCTGCGCACCGGCACCGACAACGCGCCGATCGCGCCGGCACATGGCAACGGCGGGCACGGGCACGTGTCGGATTACACGCATCTCGACACCCCGGCCGTCTGGCGTACGGGCGGTCGGGACGCTGCGGTGGCGCGCGTTGCGGCGCTGGAAGACGCGGGTGCGGATCGCCTCGACATCCCGGCGTTCCTGCGCAAACAGGCCGACTGAGACGCTGACTGCGCGCGGGTCACCAAACGTGGTTGCTCCGGCGCTTGCAGCGCCTGAGCAACTTGGTACGAGGAGGCCGATTGGCGTGCAATCTCAAGTTTCGAGGGGTTGCTCGTTGCATCGCACAAGTCGAAGGCTAGAATCACCGGCATGCTGAAACAGCGCACTCTGAAGAGCCTGGTCCGCACGGTGGGCATCGGCCTGCACAGCGGAACCAAGGTCGAGTTGGTTCTGCGGCCGGCGGCCGCGAACACGGGGATCGTGTTCCGCCGGATCGACCTCGAACCGCCCGTCGATATTCCCGCGAGCCCCTTCATGGTGGGCGACACGCGCATGGCGACCACGCTCGACAAGGAGGGCGTGCGCATCGCGACTGTCGAACACCTGATGAGCGCGCTCGCGGGCCTCGGCATCGACAACTGCTACATCGATGTCGATGCGCCGGAGATCCCGATCATGGACGGCAGCGCGGCGAGTTTCGTGTTCCTGATCCAGTCCGCCGGAATCGTCGAACTCGAAGCGCTCAAGCAGTTCGTGCGTGTGCGCAAATCGGTGGAGATCGTCGACGGCGACAAGTGGGCGCGCCTGGAGCCGCACTTCGGTTTCAAGCTGACGTTCTCGATCGACTTCAAGCATCCCGCCGTCGACGTCACCGAGCAGGTGGTCGAAGTGGATTTCGCGCGCGAGCCCTACGTCGCCTCAGTCGCGCGCGCGCGCACCTTCGGCTTCGTCAACGAGGTCGAAGCGCTGCGTGCGGCGGGGCTTGCGCTCGGAGGCAATCTCGAGAACGCGATCGTGATGGATGAGTATCGCGTCCTCAACACCGACGGCTTGCGCTCAGGCGACGAGTTCGCCAAGCACAAGATCCTCGATGCGATCGGCGATCTGTATGTGCTCGGGCGGCCGCTGATCGCGTCCTATCGCGCGCACAAGTCGGGGCACAACCTGAACAATCGCCTTCTGCGCGCGTTGCTTGCGGACGCGACGGCGTACGAACTGATCACCTTCGACAACGCAGCGGCAGCGCCGGCGGCATTCGCACAGCCAGCGTTCGCTTGACGGCCTGACGCGTGCCATTTTTTCGCGCACTGCTGATCCTGTTCGCGATCGCAGTGGTCATCTGCGTGGCGCTGTTCCTGTTCACCAACAACCGCAAGTACCTCGGCTGGGCCGGGCGGCTATTCAAGGTCGGCATCGCCGCGGCCCTTCTGTTTTTCGTGGTGATGATGCTCGAACGCATCGTTTGATGGAGCGCTGATCCACCTTTCGCAGGCGGAACGCTCGATTTCCTGTTGGCCTACCCGGTTTGAGCGACCCGCGTCCGTAGCTTCGATGCGAGGTACTGCGCTGCGCGGCCGACACCCGTGTCAGGCAAAGTTAGTGCAAGCTTCTCTGCCAAGCCAAGCGCGCCGGAAACGCTGAGCTCGGCCCGAGCCGGATCCGCGGCGCGTTCCGCCGCGCCGCGTTTCATCGTTTCTTCACCGGGTGATGCACGGTACGACATCCGCTCGGGTTGTAGCCGCAGATTGATTTCAGTAAGTTCAAAGCCATGCCGATCTAACCAGGCAAGCAGTTGCGGCAAGCTCTGGCGCATCTTCGCGGCCAGAGCCGGGGAGCCGACGAAGAGCACGAGCGTCTTTCCGCGCACTTCGCAGGTTCCAGGTTGCAAGGCGTCGAAGCTCGGTGGCAGCGAGACATCCGCTCCGGCGAGTGCGACGGCGACCCTCTGCGAGTCGGCGGCACGACGAACAAGCGCGGCAGCTGGGGAGTCCGCCAGCGCCTGTTCGAGAGAACGAGTGCCTGTCAGGCTGTCCATCCGGGCGGCGTGGTGGATGAGTAATCGGCTCGCGGCGTCGATGCTTTGGCGTCACGAGTGAGGGGATGTTTGGTGCAGATCATCTTTGTCGACCGACGGCTTGCACGTGCGCGCACGATCGACGTCTCGCCTCGCTTCATCGTCGCGGCAGCCAGTGGATTCATCCTCGCCATCGTCGTCGCAGTCGTCGGCCTGTACGCCCTGACGTTCCGCATCGGCGCCGAACTGCGCGTTCCGATGATTCGCGATCTTATCGGCTTCGCGATGCGCGACGAGGTGGCGCGCAACGAGCAGTTCGTGCGCGACAACGTTTCGGCGCTCGCGCGGCGTGTCGGCGAGATGCAGGCGCAGCTGATGCGCCTCGATGCGCTCGGCGAGCGGGTTGCCAAGATCGCCGGCATCCGGCCCGAGGAGTTCAACTTCCGCGAGCTGCCAGGCCGCGGCGGCGCCGCGCCGTCCGAGGGACGCGCGATGTCGCTCGAAGAGTTGAACACCGAGATGGAGCGCATCACGAAGGGCGTCTCGAACCGCCAGGATTACATGGACGTGATCCAGTCGGAGCTGATGGCCGCGCAGGTGCGGCGCGCACTGTTGCCGCAGAACACTCCGGTGACGGAGGGCTTCGTCGGATCGGGTTATGGCATGCGCACCGATCCGTTCACCGGCCAGCTCACGATGCACGCTGGGGTCGACTTTGCCGCGCCGCTTGGCACACCGATCTTCGCTGCCGCGGGCGGCGTGGTGATCGGTGCCGAGCAGCATCCGTTCTACGGCAACGCGGTCACGATCGACCATGGAAACGACATCTCCACGCTGTATGCCCACGCCAGCAAGCTGCTCGTCAAGGTGGGCGACATCGTCAGGCGTGGCCAGAAGATAGCCGAGGTGGGCACCACTGGACGCTCCACCGGACCGCATCTTCACTTCGAAGTGCACGTGAAGGGCCAGGCGCAGAACCCAGCCAAGTTCCTGGCGCAACAGAAGAGCAACTCGCCGCTTGCCGACCTGGCGCCTGCGCGACCTTCCAAGCCGGCCCGCAAGGCCGAGGTCACTTCCGTCGGCAAGCCGGCAGCAAGTGCGCAGCGCCCGGCGATCGCCGAGCCGCAGGCCGCGCCTGCCACCGCCCAGCCTGAAGCGCCTGCCGCGCCGAAGGAAGACACGCCCACGTCGAGCTGACGCGGCGTCCGGGCGGGCCAAGACCCGCGTGCAATAATTTCGCGGTTCAGCGCCGCGGCACCTGCCGCGGCCTTTTGTATTGCGCTCCCGCCCGCATCTGCACGGAAGCGACCTGAATCGCGAGTCTCCGCCTTCATGATCAACGGACTCCTGACCAAAGTGTTCGGCAGCCGCAACCAGCGCCTGCTGAAGGGCTATCAGCGCAACGTCGAGCGCATCAACGCCCTCGAACCGCAAATCAAGGCCCTGAGCGACACCGAACTGGCCGAAAAGACCACCGAGCTGAAGTCGCGTTGCGCCTCGGGCGAAACGCTCGACCAGCTGCTTCCCGAAGCCTTTGCCGTCGTACGCGAAGCGGCCGTTCGTTCGCTGGGAATGCGCCACTTCGATGTTCAGCTCATCGGCGGCATGGTCCTGCACGACGGCAAGATCGCCGAGATGCGAACCGGCGAGGGCAAGACCCTGACCGCCACGCTCGCGGTGTATCTGAATGCGCTGGCCGGCAAGGGCGTGCACATCGTTACCGTCAACGATTACCTGGCAGCCCGCGACGCCGAGTGGATGGGCAAGGTCTACAAGTTTCTCGGCATGACCGTCGGGACGATCCTGACGCAGCAGGCAACCGAGGACAAGCGGGCTGCCTACGCTGCCGACATCACGTACGGAACCAACAACGAATTCGGTTTCGACTACCTGCGCGACAACATGGAGTATTCGGTCGCGGATCGGCGGCAGCGAGGGTTGAACTTCGCGATCGTCGACGAGGTCGACTCGATCCTGATCGACGAGGCGCGCACGCCGCTCATCATCTCCGGTCCGGCGGAAGATCACACCGAGCTTTACGTGCGCATGAACGACGTGCCGCCGTTGCTCACGCGCCAGGCCGACGAGAAGGGCGAAGGTGATTTCTGGGTCGACGAGAAGGCGCACCAGGTGCACATCTCGGAGACGGGACACGAGAAGCTCGAGGGCATCCTGGTGAGGATGGGCCTGCTGGCCGAAGGCGAGAGCCTGTACGCGCCGCAGAACATCATCCTGATGCATCACCTCAACGCCGCGTTGCGCGCACATCACCTGTTCCATCGCGATCAACACTACGTGGTGCAGAACGGCGAGGTGGTGATCGTCGACGAGTTCACCGGCCGCCTGATGCCGGGCCGGCGCTGGTCGGAAGGACTGCACCAGGCGGTCGAAGCGAAGGAACACGCGCAGATCCAGCAGGAGAACCAGACGCTGGCGTCGATCACGTTCCAGAACTACTTCCGGATGTATACGAAGCTCGCCGGCATGACCGGCACGGCGGATACGGAGGCGTACGAGTTCCAAGAGATCTACCGGCTCGAGACCGTGGTGATTCCGACGCATCGGCCGATGATCCGCGAGGACCGCCAGGACAAGATCTATCGCACGGTGAAGGAGAAGTACAACGCCATCATCGGGGACATCAAAGAATGCTTCGGCCGCGGCCAGCCCGTGCTCGTCGGCACGACGTCGGTCGAGAACTCCGAAGTGTTCTCCGGCCTGCTCAAGGAGGAAGGCCTGGCGCACCAGGTGCTGAACGCGAAGCAGCACGCGAAGGAGGCGGAGATCGTCGCCCAGGCGGGGCGCCCGAAGATGATCACGATCGCCACCAACATGGCGGGGCGCGGCACCGACATCGTGCTCGGCGGCAACGTGGAAAAGCAGGTCGATTTCGTGCGTGCGGACGCCGCGGTCGAGGACGCGGAAAAGGAAGCGCGCATCACGAAGCTGCGCGGCGAATGGCAGTCGCTGCACGACCAGGTGGTCAAGGCGGGCGGCCTCATGATCATCGGGTCGGAACGCCACGAGTCGCGGCGCATCGACAACCAGTTGCGCGGTCGCTCCGGACGCCAGGGCGATCCTGGCGAGTCGCGCTTTTATCTGTCGATGGAAGATCCGCTGCTGCGCATCTTTGCCGGCGAGCGCATGAAGGCCATCATGGACCGGCTGAAGCTCCCGGAGGGCGAGGCGATCGAGGCGGGCATGGTGACGCGTTCGATCGAAAGCGCGCAGCGCAAGGTCGAGGCCCGCAACTTCGACATCCGCAAGCAACTGCTCGAATACGACGACGTCGCCAACGACCAGCGGCGCGAAATCTACCGGCTGCGCAACGAGATCCTCGAGTCGAACGAAATCGAAGCGATGATCCAAGGCCTCCGGGGTGGCTACTTCACCGAACTATTCCGCGCGTTCGTACCGGAGGAATCGGTCGAGGAGCAATGGGACATCGACGGACTGGTCAAGACGCTCGCCGACGACTGGCGGATCGACCTGCCGATCAAGCGATGGCTCGAAACCGAGGAGAAGATCGACGACAACGTGGTCCTCGAGCGCGTGCTCAAGGCCGCTGGCGAGGCCTACACCAGCAAGGTCTCGCTGGTCGGGAAGGAAGCGTTTGTTGGTTTCGAGCGCTCGATGATGCTGCAGGTGCTCGATCAGCACTGGCGCGAGCACCTTGCCGCGCTCGATCATCTGCGCCAGGGCATTCACCTCCGCGGTTACGCGCAAAAGCAGCCCAAGCAGGAATACAAGCGCGAGGCGTTCGAACTGTTCGCCACGCTGCTCGACCGCGTGCGTGCCGACGTGGTGAAGATCCTGATGAACGTGCGCATACAGACGCAGCAGGAGATCGAGGCCGCCGAGCAGCGGATCGAAGCCGAGAGCGACCGCCGCATCGAGCAGGCGCAAGCGCAGCACAGCGACTTCGGCACCGCGGTCTCGGAAGAACCCGCCGAAGTCGAGACGCTTACGCTGCCCGAACCCACGAGTGATCCGAAGGCGCAGCCGTTCAAGCGGTTCGGCGACAAGATCGGCCGCAACGATCCGTGTCCCTGCGGCTCCGGCAAGAAATACAAGCAGTGCCACGGCAAGCTCGCGTGAGCTGCACTGCCGAATCGGCCACTGCGACGCGGTGAGAGCGGATGGCAGTCAACCTCGTCGCGCCTGAGCCATCGAGCGTGCGCGCGGTCGCCGGTGTGGAACTCGGCTGGGCCGAGGCCGGGATCCGCAAGGCCAATCGCAAGGACCTGCTGCTCATCCGCATCGCTGCTGGCGGCACGGCTGCGGGCGTGTTCACGCGCAACCGCTTTTGCGCTGCGCCGGTTCTCGTGTGTCGCGAACACCTCGCCCGCGACATTGGCGTGCGCGCGCTCGTCGTCAATACCGGAAACGCCAACGCCGGCACCGGGCCGAGCGGCATCGACCATGCGCGCGCGACATGCGCCGCAGTCGCGCGCTTGCTCACGGTCGAGCCGCACCAGGTGCTTCCGTTCTCCACCGGTGTGATCCTCGAACCGCTGCCGATCGAGCGCCTGCTCGCAGGCCTGCCGCAGGCGCGCGACCGGTTGGCCCCAGGCAACTGGTTGCCCGCGGCCGAGACGATCATGACCACCGACACGGTGCCCAAGGCTGCTTCGCGCGAGGTCATGCTCGCAGGCCAGCGCGTGAACGTGTCCGGCATCGCCAAGGGTGCCGGCATGATCCGGCCGGACATGGCGACGATGCTTGGTTTCGTCGCGACCGATGCGGCCGTTGCCGGTCCGGTACTGCAAGCGTTGACGCGCGAGGCGGCGGATCGTTCGTTCAATCGCATCACGGTCGATGGCGACACCTCGACCAATGATTCGTTCGTCGTAGTCGCCAGTGGCGCGTCGGGCGCTGCGCCGATCACTGTGCGCGACGATGCGCGCTACGCGCCGCTTGCGCAGGCGGTAACCGAAGTCGCGGCCCTGCTGGCGCAGTCGATCGTGCGCGATGGCGAAGGGGCGACGAAGTTCATCGAGATCCGCGTCGAAGGGGCGGGCAGCGTCGACGAAGCGGCGCGCGTCGCGTATTCGATCGCCCACTCACCACTGGTCAAGACGGCATTTTTCGCATCCGACCCGAACCTGGGCCGGATCCTCGCTGCGATCGGCAACAGCGGTGTCGCAAACCTCGATCCTGCCCGGGTGCAGCTCCATCTCAACGACGTGTGGGTGGCGCGCGACGGCGGCCGCCATCCCGCGTATCGCGAGGAGGACGGCGTGCGTGTGATGAAGGGCGCGGAGATCCTGGTGCGCGTCCAGCTCGGACGCGGCGACGCGGCGACCACCGTCTGGACGTGCGATCTCTCGCACGACTACGTTTCGATCAACGCCGACTACCGCACCTGACGGGGAGCGCTTGACCGATTCACTGAACCGAAGGCTCGAAGCGCTGATCGAACGGCTCGACGCGCTGCTGCCGCAGGCTGCGCCGACCGATTGGAGTGCTCCCGCATTTCGCTGGCGCACGCGCCTGTATCTCGGTGCGCGAGTGGGATCGCTCGAGGCCGTCCATCGCATCGCCCGAATCGCGCCGGAAGATCTGCAGCATGTCGACGCCCAGAAAGACGCGATCCTGCGCAACACGCAACAGTTCGTGCAGGGCCTGCCCGCCAACAACGTGCTGCTGACCGGCGCGCGCGGTACCGGCAAGTCGTCGCTGATCCGTGCGTGCCTGATGCGCTTTCACGCCGATGGACTGCGCCTGATCGAAGTCGACAAGCACGATCTCGTCGACCTCCCCGATATCGTCGAACGCGTTGCCGGCCGCAACGAGCGGTTCATCCTCTTCTGCGACGACCTGTCGTTCGACGAAGGCGAAGGCTCGTACAAGGCACTGAAGGCTGCGCTCGACGGCTCGGTCGCGGCGCCGTCGGAAAACGTGCTGATCTACGCGACATCGAATCGGCGGCACCTCATGCCGGAGTACATGCGCGAGAACCTGGACACGAAATACCAGGAAGACGGCGAGATCCATCCGGGCGAGTCGGTCGAGGAGAAGATCTCGCTGTCCGAACGGTTCGGCTTGTGGCTTTCGTTCTACCCGTTCCGGCAGGACGACTATCTCGACATCGTCGCGCACTGGCTGGCGCACTACGGCGCCGGTGCCGCATTGACCGAGGCGGCTCGTGTCGAGGCATTGCAGTTTGCACTGCTGCGCGGCTCGCGCTCGGGGAGAGTGGCGCTGCAATTCGCACGCGACTTCGCGGGGCGTCACGGGCTCGCGCCGCGCGCATGACCGGAACTGCGCCGCGCAAGGTCACCGAGGTCGCGGTCGGCGTTGTCTTTCGTGCCGATGGCGCCGTGCTCCTCGCGGATCGGCCAGCGGGCAAGGCTTACCCGGGTTACTGGGAATTTCCCGGGGGCAAGATCGAGCCTGGTGAAAGCGTCGGTGTCGCGCTGGCGCGCGAGTTGCGCGAGGAAGTCGGCATCGCCATCGCAGGAAGCGCGCCCTGGGTGACCTTCGAGTACGACTACCCGCACGCATACGTGCGCTTGCACTTCGAGCGTGTGAGCGCCTGGAGGGGTGTGCCGCACGCGCGCGAGGGCCAGCGGCTCGGCTTCTATCTTCCGACGGCAGAGCTTCCTGCGCCGCTGTTGCCGGCCGCAGTGCCAGCGCTGCGCTGGTTGCGTCTGCCCGAGGTGCTGGAATTCGACCTCTGGCAGGCTGGCCCGATTCTCGGCGTCAGCGAGCTGCGTGCTGCGGAGGCGCGGCCGCATGGCGAGTGGGTTGGTGCCTTCGCGGAAAGCCGCGCCGATCTCGAGCGCGCAGCGCGGCTCACGTGCGACTTCGCGCTGCTCGGCCCCGTGCTTGCTGATGCGCGCAGCCCGTCCCGCTCGCCGCTCGGCTGGCGTGCCTTTGCGGAACTCGCGCACGGCACGCCGCTTCCGGTCTTTGCATTCGGCGGCCTCGCCGGGTCGGATCTCGAGGAGGCGCGCCGCAATGGCGCGCAAGGCATCGCGCGATCAGTGCCTGCCGCGTGACTGCGAGCCGGAATCGCCCTCGACGTCGTCGGAGATACTGTCGGACTGGCTGCCCGGGATGACGTGACGTTCGGCGGCCCAGTCGCCGAGATCGACCAGCTTGCAGCGTTCCGAGCAGAACGGTTCTCGGCGGTCCATGCGACTCGCTTACCGCACGTCGGACACTCGACTTCGTGCGCCACGTTTCCTCACCCTCCGCCTCAGAACGCGCACAACGCAAGCTCGAACGGCACGTCGCGGTCGATCGAACGCGCCTTGAGCTCGTGGTCAGTCGTCGTGAAGCGGATCCACAGCGCGTACTTGTTGGCGCTGATCTCGGGAATCGCGGGGATTTCGATCGGAACCCGCACTTGCAGGAGTGCATAGGTCCGGCCCTGCAGCATCTGCTGGAACGAACCCTGCGCGGCAACCTGCTGGCTGCGGTGCGCGGTTTCGCGCAGCAGGCGCAGGACGATGCCAAGTGCGCTGTTGAACCGATTGAGCGGGCGCAGCCAGTTTTCGAGGTCACTGGAGCGCGCCTTCGCATCGCGCATCAGCCACGCGTGATACGAAGGCAGATCGAACTCGCACGTTCCGCCCGGGATGCTGGCGCGACTGCGGATGCTGGTGAGCCACTCGTTGTCGCGCAACTGCTGGCCCGCCTTGCCGGGCGTCGAGTTCAGCGCGTGCTGCGCGCCGTCGATGCTGGTCAGCACCGCTTCCAGCGCCGTCTCGGACACCTGCGGGTTGTTGCGCAACGCGAGCAGCGACTGCTTGTGGCGCTCCAGTTCCTGCAGCAGGTCCCCTTTCAGGTCGGCGCGCGAGGTGACCTCGAGGATCTCGAACAGGGTGAGCAGGGCGGTGTGGTGGCTGTACGGATGCTCCTGGGCACAGAAGAAACCCAGCTTGTCGAACAGATCTTCGAGGCGCAGCAGCGTGCGCACGCGCTCGCTGAACGGATACTCGTACAGGATCGTGGATGCGCTCGGTGCATTCATCGCCGGGGCAAGATATCACAGGCTTTCAAGACGGCGCGCGGCGCCGAGTCTCGAATACAGGTCATGCAGGGATACGACCCGCTGTAACAACCCCTGCTCGTCGCCTTCGTTCACGATCACGTCGTCCGCAGCATCGAGCCGCTCCTGGCGCGTCGCCTGCTGCGCGATGATCTTCCGTACCGCGTCCGCGTCGAGGCCGCTGCGTCGCTGGACACGCTCGATCTGCGTTGCGACCGCGCAGTCGACCACGAGCACCCGATCGACGCGATTCTTCCAGTTTCCTGCTTCGACCAGCAGCGGAATCACCAGCACGACGTAGGGCGCATGCGCCGCGGCCTGCCGCGCTTGCGCGTCGGCGACGCTGCGAATCAGGGGATGCAGGATCTCCTCGAGACGCCGTTTTGCGCCGGGAGTGGCGAATGCAAGGCTGCGCATGCGGGCACGATCCAGCGCACCGTCGGGCGCGACGAACTCGGGACCGAATTCGCCCGCGATCGCCTCCATCGCGGCGCCTCCGGGCCCCGTCAAGGTGTGGGCGATGAGATCGGTATCGACGACTGCCGCGCCGAGCGACTGCAGCGCGTTGCTTACCGTTGTCTTGCCGCTGCCGATGCCGCCGGTCAGGCCGACGGTGAATCCGACCGCCTCAGAACGGGAGGAAGCGGGCGAGGGCGTCGCCATAGACGAGCGCGATCAATCCGGCTGCGGCAAGGTACGGTCCGAACGGAATGGGAATCTCGCGGCCGCGCCGGGCGAGCACGATCAACGCGATTCCCACTACCGCACCGACCACCGACGAGATGAGGATGATAGGAAGGAGCATTTTCCACCCCATCCAGGCACCAAGGGCACCGAGCAGCTTGAAGTCGCCGTAGCCCATGCCTTCCTTGCCCGTGGTGAGCTTGAACAGCCAGTAGATCGACCACAGGATCAGGTATCCGGCTGCAGCGCCGAGCACCGCGTCCTGCAGCGGAACGAACACGCCCCACGTGTTCGCCAGCAGGCCGAGCCAGAGCAGGGGCAGCGTGATGCTGTCGGGCAGCAGCGTCGTGTCGGCGTCGATGAAGGTGAGCGCGATCAGCATCCACGTGAATGCGAGCGCGAGGAGCCCCGCCGCACCCCACCCGAAGCGCCACGCGATCACGCCCGAGAGCACGGCGGTCGTCGCCTCGACGATCGGATAACGCGCCGATATGCGGGCACCGCAGTGTGCGCACTTGCCGCGCAGCGCGAGGTAGGAGATGACTGGAATGTTGTCCGAGAGACGCAGCGGCGCTGAGCACGATGGGCAGTGCGAACGCGGCGCCCACAGGTTGTAGACGCCCTTCTGATCGATGGCGCGCCCTTCGAGATCGGCGCACTGCGCACGCCACTCTGCCTCCATCATCTTCGGCAGGCGGTGGATGACGACGTTCAGGAACGAGCCGATCGCCAGGCCGAAGACGGCGGCGCAGACGATGAACAGGGAATCGGGGGACAAGAAGAGTCGTGGGCCGCCGGCGCGTCGGCGTTGACGGCCCCGTGGAAAGAAAAGCTACACGACCTGGCCGAGCTTGAAGATCGGCAGGTAGATGGCGATGACGATGCCGCCGACGATGACGCCGAGCACCACCATGATCAGCGGTTCGATCAGGCTGGCGAGCGCATCGACCGTTTCGTCGACCTCGCGCTCGTAGTAGTCGGCGACCTTGGAAAGCATCGAATCGAGCGAGCCCGACTCTTCGCCGATGCTCGTCATCTGCACGGCCATGTTCGGGAACACACCCGTGTTCTGCATGGACTGCGCAAGGCTCGTGCCGATGTTGACCTCGCTCTGCACCTGCTTGGTCGCCTCACGGTAAACGGCATTGCCCGCAGCGGGTCCGACCGAATCGAGTGCTTCAACCAGCGGAACGCCCGCGGCAAAGGTCGTCGCAAGCGTGCGGCTCCAGCGCGCGACCGAGGCCTTCATGATCAATTCGCCCAGTACGGGGGGCTTGAGCATCAGGCGGTCGATCAGCATCTGCACCTTGGGCGACCGCTTCCACGCCTGGATCAGGAAGTAGACAGTTCCCACCGTACCGAACAGCAGGATGTACCAGTACTTGACGGTGAAGTCGGACATCGCGATCACCGCCAGGGTCGGGGCGGGTAGATCCGCGCCGAAGTTCGTGAACACCGACTTGAACGACGGAATCACGAACACCATGATGACGGCGGTGATCAGGATCGCCACCAGGATGATCATCAACGGATAGAACATCGCCTTCTTGATCTTGCCCTTGAGGGCGAGCGTCTTCTCCTTGTACATCGCCAGCCGGTCCAGCAGGGTTTCGAGAATACCGGCCTGCTCGCCCGCGGCAACCAGGTTGCAGAACAGCGGGTCGAAATAGATCGGATACTTGCGGAACGCCTGGTTCAGGCTGGTACCGGTCTCGATGTCCATCCGGATATCGTTGAGCAGCCGCGACATCGAGGGATTGCCGTGGCCGCGGCCGACGATGTCGAAACACTGCAGCAGCGGCACGCCGGCGCGCAGCATCGTCGAGAGCTGGCGGGTGAAGACTGCGAGGTCCTTCTCCGAAATCTTGCGGCCGCGTGCGAACGTCTGTTTCTTGATCTTGGTGGCCATCACGCCGCGCCGGCGCAGCGCCGCAGCGACAACCGATTCGCCGCCCGCGCGCATTTCGCCCTTGATGACGCGCCCGGCCTTGTCACGGCCTTCCCAATGGAAAAGCGCCTCGCGGACGCCTTGCTTTGGTCTGGCGATTGCTCCCGTTGCCATCTATGAATCTCCGAAAACTTGTCGCGCTAGTCGTTCGTGCATCCAAGCACTTCTTCGACCGTCGTCATGCCTTGCTTGACCTTGAGCAGGCCGGATTGCCGCAGGTTTCTTACGCCGTCGCGTTGCGCCTGTTGCGCGATCTCGAGCGAACTGCCGCCTTTGAGAATGATGCGCTGAATTTCTTCGCTGAGCGGCATCACCTCATAGATGCCGACCCGACCCTTGTAGCCGGAGCCCTTGCAGCGATCGCAGCCGACCGGTTTGTACGGAACCCAGCTGCCGTCGAGTTCCTTTTCACTGAAACCGGCCAGCAGAAGCGCCTCCTTCGGCAGTTCGACCGGCTGCTTGCAGCTGCATAGCCGGCGCGCGAGACGCTGCGCCGTGATGAGGATCACCGAGGAAACGATGTTGAACGCCGGAACGCCCATGTTGGCCAGGCGGGTCAGCGTCGAAGGTGCGTCGTTGGTATGCAGCGTCGACATCACCATATGGCCCGTCTGCGCCGCCTTGATCGAAATGTCGGCGGTCTCGAGATCGCGAATCTCACCGACCATGATGATGTCGGGATCCTGGCGAAGGAAGGAGCGCAAGGCGTTCGCGAATGTCAGGCCGGCCTTCTCGTTGACGTTCACCTGGTTGATGCCTGCCATCTGGATTTCCGCCGGATCTTCCGCCGTCGAGATGTTGACGCCCGGCTGATTGAGCAGGTTCAGGCAGGTGTAGAGCGAAACGGTTTTGCCGCTACCCGTTGGACCGGTCACGAGCACCATGCCGTACGGGCGCTTGATCGCATCGACCAGAGATGCTTTTTGTTCTGGCTCGTAGCCGAGCGACTCGATCCCCATTTTTGCCTGCGACGGATCGAGGATACGCATCACGATCTTCTCGCCGTACAGGGTGGGCAGCGAACTGACGCGAAAGTCGATCGCGCGCTGACCGGACAAGGCGAGCTTCATCCGGCCGTCCTGCGGCACCCGCTTCTCGGCGATGTCCATCTTGGAGATCACCTTGATGCGCGTGACGAGCCGGTCCTTGATCGCCAGCGGCGGCTGCGCCACTTCGCGCAGCACGCCGTCGACACGGAAGCGGATGCGGTAGAACTTCTCGTAGGGCTCGAAGTGCAGGTCCGACGCGCCTTCGGTGATGGCATCGAGCAGCAGCTTTTGCAGGAAGCGCACGACCGGAGCGTCATCGACCTCGACCTGCGCTTCTTCCTGTTGCGGCGCCTCCCCGCCCTCTGAGAGGAGGTCTTCGAAGTTGACCTCGTCGCCGACGATGTTTTCGAGCGACTGGGTGACCGACTGGGACGACGTCTCGACCAGCTTGAGCAGCTTGTCATGCTCGACCACGACGACGTCGATCTGCAGCTGCGTATGGAAGCGGATTTGATCGAGCGCCTGGAAATTGGTGGGGTCTGAGACGGCGATCGCAAGCCGGTTACTGCGCTTGCGCAGGGCGAGCACGCGCAGCGAACTCACCAACTTCTTGTCGATCAGATCCTTCGGCAGTTGATCGGTGTCGTACGCACTCAGATCCAGCAGCGGATGACCGAATGTGTCGGCGGCGAACTTGGCGATCTGGTTGGCTGTGAGTCCGGTCGTGTCGCCGACCGCCACGAGTTCGTCGATGAACTGCGTGTTGGTCATCACCGCCTTGCGTGCGAGCGTTTCGGCCCGGTCGGGCCGCAGCTTGCCTTGCTGCACGAGGGCACGCGCCAGACCCGTAAGGGCGCCGGCGGCCGCGGATGGGCCCTGCGTTACAGCGGACATTTAGCTCGCGTGGGAAAGGGTCTGAACCGCTTCTTTTATAGAGGCCGGAGGCTTCAGAGAAGCCTGAAGATAGTGCCGATAAGCCCCCGATTTGTAAAGCTAACTAGCCAAAAGGAGGGCAGCCGTTCGGAGTGGGCGCTTAAACGCACGCATCCACGAAAACAGGGGAAGGGTCAACCAGGACTCGGGCGTGAAGCTGGTCGGGGTGAGAGGATTTGAACCTCCGACTCCTGCGTCCCGAACGCAGTACTCTACCAGGCTGAGCTACACCCCGAATGCGAAGCGGACAACGCGAAACGCTGCCACGTTCGTTGGGACCAGTCGCACAACCCTAGCGGTCGCGACGAATCGCCAAGTCGATCAAGTCTAACAAAGAAAGCCTGAACTCCGACGCGGGCAGCGAGGACGCCGCCGCGCGAGCGGCGCGTGCCTCCTCTTCGGCGCGTGCGCGCGAGAACTCGAGCGCTCCGGTTTCGTGAACCACGCGGGCGATCTCGATGAAATCGCCTCCGCCGTCGCGAATCGCACCTTCGATCAACTCGCGCTGCCTGGTCGTCGCGTCGCGCAGCGCGTAGATGATCGGCAGCGTCACCTTGCCCTCGCGCAAATCGTCGCCAAGCCGCTTGCCCAGTTCCTCGGCGTGACCCGAATAGTCGAGGATGTCGTCGACGATCTGAAATGCAGTCCCCACCGACGCACCGTAGCGCAGACACCTCGCCTCGGTGGTCGCGTCGGCACCGGCGATCACGGCGCCGATGCGCGCAGCCGCCTCGAAGAGCGTCGCAGTCTTGCGTTCGACCACGCGCAAATAGCGCGCCTCGTCCACCGTCGGATCGTGGATGTTGAGCAGCTGCAGGACCTCGCCTTCGGCGATGCGGTTGGTGGCGTCCGCCAGGATCGACATCACGCGCATGCTTCCGGCTTCGACCATCATCTGGAAGGCGCGCGAATACAGAAAATCGCCGACGAGGACGCTGGCCGCGTTGCCGAACATCGCATTCGCCGTCGGCCGCCCACGGCGCAGATCGGACTCGTCGACCACATCGTCGTGCAGCAGCGTCGCGGTGTGAATGAACTCGATCACTGCAGCGAGCAGGTGTGCCTGCGGGCCGCGCGTGCCGAGCGCGCCGGCGATCAGGAGCAACACCGCGGGGCGCAGCCGCTTGCCGCCGGCACCCACGATGTAGTCGGCGACGGTCCGGATCAGCGACACGTCGGAATCGAGCCGGCTTCGGATCACCGCGTCGACATCCTGCATGTCCCTCGCAACGGCCGCGAGCACGCGCGCAGCATCGCGCGGCGGGGTGTCGTGCAGGACCGGCTGAATCGTGGCTTGTTGGTTCATCGTCTCGCTCGGAGCCGGCCGATTATAGGTTCGCGCCCGGGACCACCCTGCCCGCCAGGACGTGGTTTGACTCGCTATGGGCAAGCTTGGGATAATGCTGGGCTTTTCGAAAACCAACCCCGCGCGGCCGTTCTCGAACGGCGGATCGAAGCACCGACCCGGAGCAACGTGCGCCGGCGGAGTGGAGCAACCCATGTATGCAGTGATCAAGACGGGCGGCAAGCAGTATCGAGTCGTCGCCGGTGAAACGTTGCGCGTCGAGTCCATCGGCGCGGAAGTGGGAAGCGTCGTGACGCTTACCGAGGTGCTGGCAGTCGGAGACGGTGCGAACCTGCGCGTGGGCACGCCGCTGGTTTCCGGTGCTGCGGTTACGGCAACCGTCGTTGCGCACGGCCGGCACGACAAGGTGCGCATCTTCAAGATGCGTCGGCGCAAGCACTTCCAGAAGCATGGCGGTCATCGGCAGAACTTCACCGAACTGCGCATCGACGCGATCAACTAACAGCGGTATCGGGCCGGCGTTCGCAGCGAGCGCCCGGTTCCAGCGAGGAAGAAATGGCACATAAGAAAGCGGGCGGCTCATCGCGCAATGGGCGCGATTCGCAGGCGAAACGACTTGGCGTGAAGGTGTTCGGCGGCGAGGCAATCAATGCCGGTTCGATCATCGTGCGCCAGCGCGGTACGCGCTTTCACGCCGGTACGAACGTCGGCATGGGGCGCGACCACACGCTGTTTGCGTTGGTCGATGGCAAGGTCGAATTTGCCGTGCACGGCCCGAACAACCGCCAGACCGTGAGTGTCCTGGCGCAGGCCTGAAGGGGACTTCACCGGATCCGGCGAGCCCTGCCACGTGGCAGGGCTTTTCGTTTGCGGCGTCCATTGCGATGAAGTTCATTGACGAAGCGCGGATCGAGGTATGCGGCGGCGATGGCGGCGACGGCTGCGCTTCGTTCCGGCGCGAGAAGTTCATTCCGAAGGGCGGACCCGACGGCGGCGATGGCGGGCGCGGGGGCAGCGTGATCGGCGTCGCCGATCGCAACATCAACACGCTGATCGACTACCGCTACGTGCCGCGCCATCAAGCGGCCAATGGCGAGAACGGACGCGGCTCGGATTGCTACGGCGCCGCGGGCAAGGACATCGTTCTGCGCTTGCCGGTCGGAACCGTCGTCTTCGACGAGGAGTCGGGCGCACAACTGGCCGACTTCGCTGCGCACGGACAGCGCTTCACGCTGGCCAAGGGCGGCGCCGGCGGGCTCGGCAACCTGCATTTCAAGTCGAGCACGAACCGCGCGCCGCGCCAGCGAACCCTCGGCGAAACAGGTGAACGCCGGCGCCTGCGCCTCGAATTGAAAGTGCTCGCTGATGTCGGCCTGCTCGGTGCGCCGAATGCGGGCAAATCGACGTTGATCGCCGCGGTATCGAACGCGCGCCCGCGCATCGCGGACTATCCGTTCACGACTCTGCATCCCCATCTCGGCGTCGTGCGCCTCCAGGCCGATCGCGGCTTCGTGATCGCCGACGTGCCAGGCTTGATCGAGGGCGCGGCCGAGGGAGCTGGGCTCGGACACCGCTTCCTGCGCCATCTTGCGCGCACCAGGCTGCTTCTGCATGTGATCGACATTGCCCCGACTGACTCGGCGGTCGACCCAGTGAAGCAGGCGCGGGCCGTCGCCGCGGAGCTGAAGAAGTACGACGCGGCGCTGTATCGCAAGCCGCGCTGGATCGTGTTGAACAAGATCGACCTGGTCGAGCCGGAGCGAAGGCAGCAACTTGTCGAGGAGGTGCGGCGCCGGCTGCGCACGAAGGCGCCGATTTACGCCGTGTCGGGTGCGACCGGTGAAGGCTGCCGCGATCTGATGTGGGCGATTCAGCGCTTCCTGTTCGACGGTGCGGCCGCGGATTCGGCAGATCGCGACGACCCGCGTTTCGCCGCCGTGGAAGCCGACGGCTAGCGGGGCCATGAGCGCGATCGCTGCTGTCGCTGGAGCGCGCCGCGTCGTGGTCAAGGTCGGCAGCACGCTCGTGACGAACGACGGGCGCGGTCTCGACTTCGAGGCGATCTCACGCTGGACCGAGCAGATCGCAGGGTTGCGCAAGCTGGGCAAGCAGGTTGTTCTCGTCTCGAGCGGCGCGATTGCCGAGGGAATGCAGAGGCTCGGCTGGACCACGCGGCCCCATCAGATTCACGCGCTGCAGGCAGCGGCCGCAGTCGGGCAGATGGGCCTTGCGCAAGCGTACGAGACCAGCTTCAGAGAACGTGGACTGCACAGCGCGCAAGTGCTGCTGACGCACGCCGATCTTGCCGACCGCGCGCGCTATCTCAACGCGCGTTCGACCCTGTTCGCGTTGCTCGACCTCGGCGTGGTGCCGGTGATCAACGAGAACGACACCGTCGTCACCGATGAAATCAAGTTCGGCGACAACGACACGCTCGGCGCGCTGGTGACGAATCTCGTCGAGGCCGACGTCCTGGTGATTCTCACGGACCAGCGTGGTCTTTTTTCCGCAGATCCGCGGCGCGATGCGAACGCAACCTTCATCGAACATGCGCGCGCGGGGGATCCGCAGCTCGAGGCAATGGCGGGAGGCGCGGGAACCGGCATCGCGCGCGGCGGCATGATCACCAAGATACTCGCCGCGAAGCGTGCCGCACGCAGCGGCGCGCACACCATCATCGCTTCAGGGCGCGAACCCGATGTCCTGCTGCGACTTGCGCGGTCCGAGGCGGTGGGAACGCAGCTCGTGGCGGCCGTGCAGGTGCTCACTGCGCGCAAACAGTGGCTCGCGGATCACCTGCAACTGAAGGGCCGCATCGTGATCGACGCCGGTGCGGCGCGCGCGCTGCGCAGCGGCGGCCGCAGCCTGCTGCCGATCGGCGTGACCGAAGTGCAGGGCGAGTTTGCGCGGGGCGACGTGATTGCATGCCTCGATCCGTCGGGCAGCGAGGTCGCGCGCGGGCTGGTCAACTACAGCAGCAGCGAGACACGCCAGATCGCGCGCAAGCCGAGCGCCGAAATCGAAGCGGTGCTTGGATTCATCGAAGAGCCGGAACTGATCCACCGCGACAACCTCGTGCTCAGCTGAGCACGCACTCCTTCTCACTCCGACGCGGTGTTTTCGGTCTTGTCGATGGATTCCTCGGCAGGACGCGTGCGCACGAAGTGAGCCTGGCGCCAGCCGCCGCGGAACACGAAACGCGAAAGTTCAGCCAGCGCCTGCTGGTACACGTCGCGCTTGAACTCGATCACCGTGTCGAGGGGCACCCAATAGGCGTGCCAGCGCCACGCGTCGAACTCCGGCTTTTCACTGCGGCGCAGGCACACATCGCAGTCACGACCGACCATGCGCAACAGGAACCAGATCTGCTTTTGTCCCCGATAGTTTCCCCGCAGATCACGCCGGATCCACTGGTCTGGCACGTCGTAGCGCAGCCATTCTCGCGTGCGTGCGACGATCTTCACGTGTTCGGGCCTGAGCCCGATCTCCTCGTACAGCTCGCGAAACATTGCCTGTTCGGGAGATTCGCCGTGCTTGATCCCGCCCTGCGGGAACTGCCATGAGTGCTGCTTGACGCGCTTGCCCCAGAAAACCTCGTTGCGGTGATTCAGCAGGATGATGCCGACATTCGGGCGATAGCCTTCCTTGTCCAGCATGCCAACACCTGAACCTATATCATCTGCGACCGATTATATGGCCGCCGTCACACGCGCGACCGTGGAAAAAGCAACGGAATGCGAGCCTCCGAGTTCTTCGTTTCCACCCTCAAAGAGGCTCCGGCTGACGCCGAGGTGGTCAGTCACCAGCTGATGTTGCGGGCCGGCATGATCAAGAAGCTGGCCGCCGGCATCTACAGTTACCTGCCGCTGGGATTGCGATCGATCCGGAAGATCGAACAGATCGTGCGCGATGAGATGAATCGTGCGGGCGCGATCGAGCTGCTCATGCCGGTGATCCAGCCCGCCGAGCTGTGGATGGAATCGGGGCGCTGGTACAAGATGGGACCCGAGCTTGCGCGGCTGAAAGACCGCCACGAGCGCGACTTCGTCGTCCAGCCGACCTCCGAAGAGGTGATCTCGGACATCGTGCGCGAGCAGCTGAAGAGCTACAAGCAGCTTCCGATCAACTTCTATCACATCCAGACCAAGTTCCGCGACGAACGCCGCCCGCGCTTCGGCGTCATGCGCGGCCGCGAGTTCACGATGAAGGACGCCTATTCGTTCGATCGCGACGACCAGTCTGCGATGCGCAGCTACCAGGCGATGTACGACGCGTATGCGCGCATCTTCGCGCGCATGGGCCTGAGGTTCCGCGCTGTCGCCGCCGACACCGGCAACATCGGCGGCAAGGCGAGCCACGAGTTCCAGGTGATCGCCGACACCGGCGAAGACGCGATCGCGTATTGCCCGACGTCCGACTACGCGGCGAACATCGAACTGGCCGAGGCCCTCCCGCTCATCGCGCACCGCGCGCCGCCAGCGGAGGCGATGAAGAAAACGCCTACGCCGGGCAAGGAGAAATGCGAGG
>Ga0335084_10001074_pt1 | contig 24875 bp, 26 predicted proteins | sample Lox_Sample_44_FD_206721 | JGI IMG/M metagenome (GOLD analysis project Ga0335084, IMG submission 206721) | Soil microbial communities from Loxahatchee National Wildlife Refuge, Florida, United States - Lox_Sample_4.4 | ecosystem: Environmental > Terrestrial > Soil > Wetlands | place: USA... | reverse complement strand
GCTGTCGCTACTGCCGCGGCTGGTGCCCCAGCTCCTCAAGGTGGAGAAGCGGACGCGCGGCCTCAACTACGGCTCGAACAAGGTGCGCTTCACCAATACGGTGCCGGCGGGTTCGCGCATCCGGCTCAAGCAGACCATCAAGAACGTCGAGGACGTGGCGGGCAATGGCGTCCGCATCACCTCGGAGATGGTGATCGAGGTCGAGGGGCAGGAGCGCCCCGCGCTGGTGGCCGAGGTGATGGGACACCAGTACGCGTAGTCGCGGCTAGGGCAGGCTGGCCTTCGCTTTCTCGTAGGCCTGCTTCACGGAGTTCATGGCCGAGTCGGTGCTGGCCTTCACCTGATCCCAGCCCGAGGCGGTGGAGGTCTTGACCGCGTCCATCTTCTCTCTGAGGACGACCTTTTGCCGGTCGAGCGTCTCCATGTTGCGGTTGAACTCGGCCTTGGCGGAGTCGCTCGCCCGGCTGGCCTTCGCCTTCAGCTCGTCGGTCTTCGCGTCGAGCTCCCGCATCTCCGCGGCAAGCGCGCGCTGGTATTCTTCCTTCTTCTCGTAGGTGTAGTCCGAGGCCTGGTGGGTGTCTTGCTTCATGCCGGCTACGGTATTGCAACCCGTGAGCGCGGCGGCCACGATGAGCGTGACGAGCAGTGATCTCATGGATGCCTCCTGGCGAGAGGTTAGGGGAGCCCGCGCGGGGCGTCAAGGCGCCGCGAGGCGGTGGACGACGGGGGCCGCGAGGCCGCACGTGGCAATGAGAGCGGCCATGGGCACGGCGGTGCCGTCGCCGAGCGCGCCAAGCAGCATCCCCACGGTAGCGCCCGCTCCGAACTGCAAGGTGCCCAGGAGCGCGGACGCGGTGCCGGCATTTCTCCCTTGCGATGCCAGCGCGGTGGCGATCACATTCGGCAGCGCGAAGCCCAGGCTCGCGATGTAGACGAAGAGCGGCGCGAGAAGACCCGGGAGCCCGCCGGCGCCGGTCCACGCCATGATCAGCAAAACGATGCCGGCAGCGCCGGTGACGACGAGCGCGCGTGACAGAATGCCGGCGCCGGCCACGCGCGCGAGCAGGAAGCGATTGCAGCGGGCCGAAGGCGGTCAGGGCGCCCAGGAGCACCGTGAGCTTCCCGGGTCTCCTGGAGCCGGCCATGGGGTGCTTCAGAACATGCCGTTGGTGTTGGCGGCCTTTTCCGGGATGGGCTGAACGACGTCCCAGTGCTCGACGATCTTGCCGTTTTCGAGCTTGAAGATGTCGACGACGGCAACGCCGCGCGTGCCGGGCTCCCGGACCGCGTGGACGTGCAGGATGACGTAGTCGCCGTCGGCGAAGACGCGCTTGATCTCGCTGCGCGAGGCGGGGAACTTTTCCTTCAGGAACTGGAGGAAGGCCTTGAACCCCTCGGGCCCGTCGGCGGCGTTGGGATTGTGCTGGGTGTACCGGGGGCCGAAGTATTTCGACGCGGCCTCGAAGTCCTTCTGATTGAGCCCGCTCTCGTAAAAGTCGACCACAGTTTTCTTGTTCTGCTCCTGCTGCTGGGCATCGGCGGCATGCGCCTCCGGCCCCGCGGGCAGCAAAGCGACGGCTATCGCGAGAGCGATCCTCATCATGACGTGCTCCTTTCTGAGGCAGTGACCGCGTCGAGGTGGATCACGGCCGCATGGTAGTGAGCGACCGCCCGCTTGTCGAGCAATCCCGCCTCGTCCAAAGTCTGGTACGCTTCCCCCGTGCACGCCTTCGGACGCCGAGCGGTCATCGTGGTTTGCGACAGCCTCCGGGCGGACATGATCCGCCCCGACACGGCGCCGACGCTCGCCGCGCTCCCCGGCATTGCCAAGCGCTACACGGGCTGTCGCGGCGTGTTTCCATCCGTGACGCGAGTCACGTCCGCTTCTATCGCCACCGGGTGCCATCCGGGGCGGCATGGGCTCCTCGGCAATACCATGGTCCTCGACGAGGGGGCCGGGCTCGTCTGCCTCTCCGTGGCGAAGCCCGAGTTCCGCGAGCGCATGCGCAAGGCCACGGGCCGCACACTGCTCGCTCCCACCCTCGCCGAGCGTCTGGCCGGCCACGGGGGCGCTGTCGTCATGTCCAATGTCTCCGCGGGCGCCGCGTACTTCCAGGATCCCGACGGCTTCGGCCATGTCTATCACAGCGCGGGCTCCTATGGCCCGGGGCTGGTGCCCGTGCCGGACGCCCAGCACCTCGACATCCAGAAAGGCGAGGCGGGCGACGCGGCGATGACGGCGCGATTCTGCGACGAGGTGCTGCGCGAGCGCCGGCCGCCGCTCGGCGTCCTCTGGCTCTCCGAGCCCGACTACACGGGGCACAAGTCAGCCCTCGGCTCGCCCGAGCATCTGGGGGCCATCCGCGCCGCCGACCGGTGCGTGAAGCGCGTGCTCGACACGCTCCGCGGGCTGGACGACGATACCCTGCTCATCCTCTGCTCGGATCATGGCATGGAGACCACGGCGAGGACCATTTCCGTGGACGACGTCCTGATGGAGGCCGGGCTCAAGGCCGGGCGCGACTCGAGCGATGTCGTGACAGCGCCCAATGGCACGGCAACCGTGATCTATCGCGCCCGCGATGCCAAGGCGAGCGCGGGCGACCTGCGGCGCTTTCTCGAGTCTCAGGACTGGGTCGGCCGGCTCTTCATGGGCGCGACGCTTGCCGAGGTCGCGCTGCCGGTGAGCGGACCCGTCGTGGCCGCCGTCTCCCTTCGCGCCGAGAACCGCCCCAACGAGTTCGGCGTCTGGGGCTATGGCGATATCGCGGCCGATCTCGATGGCCGTGAGTTCACGGGCTTCGGTCAGCACGGCGGTATCGGGCCGAACGAGCAGCGGCCCTTTCTCTTCGTCAGCGGCCCCGGGTATCGCGACGGCGCAGATGTGACGGCGCCGGTCTCGCACGTGAACATCGCGCCCACCGTCCTCGCCCACCTCGGCCTGCCCTGGGACGGCATGGACGGCACGCCTCTGCCCGCCGCAGGCTGAGATAAGCACTCCCAAGATCGGAGAGATCCCTTGAGCCTCTCGAGCCCATCGCCCCAGCCCGCCCAGGACGCCATGCCGAGCACGCGCGGTCTCAACTTCTTCCTCGAGGACCGGAATCTCCAGTTCCTCTGTGAGACGGTGATGGACGCCGCCACTTTCGAGCGCGCTCGCCCGCATCTCATCGACATGGGCGCCGTGGCCGGCGGCGAGCTCGACGACTTGGCGGCCCAGGCCGACAAGAATCCGCCGACGCTCCGCGCTTTTGACCAGAGCGGCCGTCGCGTGGACGAGGTCGTCTTCCATCCGTCCTATCGGGCGATGGAGAAGATCGCATTCAGTCGCTTCGGCCTGGCCGCGCTCTCGCACCGGGACGGCGTGCTGGGCTGGCCCGGTCGCGTGCCGCAGACGGTCAAATACGCGCTTTCCTACCTTTTCGCCCAGTCCGAGTTCGGCCTGCTCTGTCCGGTCAACATGACGGACTCTGCCGCCCGCATGCTCCAGCACTACGGGAGCCCGGAGCTCAAGGCGGCGTGGATTCCGCGGCTGACCACGACCGACTTCGCCGAGCTCCGGCAGGGCACGCAGTGGATGACCGAGAAGACGGGCGGCTCCGACGTGGGCGCGGCGACCACGATCGCCCGAAAGGGCGACGACGGTGTGTGGCGGCTCTGGGGCGACAAGTGGTTCTGCTCCAACGCCAATACGGACGTGGCGCTGACCCTGGCGCGGCCCGAGGGTGCACCCGCCGGCACGCGCGGGCTCGCAATGTTCCTCGTGCCCAAGCGCCTGCCCGACGGCAGCAAGAACGGCTGGATCATCAACCGGCTCAAGGACAAGTTCGGCTCGCGCTCGATGGCCTCCGGGGAGGTGAGCTATCAAGGCGCGGTCGCCTATGTCGTGGGCGAGGTCGGCAGCGGCTTCAAGCAGATGATGGAGATGGTCAACCTCTCGCGGCTGTCGAACGCCATGCGCGCGGCGGGCATCATGCGGCGCGCGCTCCTCGAATCTCTGGTCCACGCTCGTGGCCGCTTGGCCTTCGGCGGACCGCTCCTGGCGCTCCCGCTCCTTCGCTCCGGCGTGATCGAGATGCTGCTCGACGTCGAGGCTGCGGCCTCCGTAGTTTTCAACTCCGCTGCCGTCTTCGATCGCTGGAACGGTGGGTCTACCCAGGACCGCAAGCTCTTCCGCATCCTGACGCCGATCGCCAAATGCTGGATCACCGCCCGAGCGCGCACGGTAACCAGCGAGGCGATGAACGTGCGCGGCGGCAACGGCTACATCGAGGAATGGGTCAATGCCCGCCTCGTGCGCGACGCCTACCTCGGCTCCATCTGGGAAGGCGCGACGCCGATCGTGGCGCTCGACGTCCAGCGTGCCATCGTGCGCGAGCAGTGCCATGGGCCGCTCTTCGGCTATATCAGCGCGCGCCTCCAGCAGGTGACGGAGCCGGCAGCCAAGCCCTGGGTGGACGTGATCGTGCAGGCTATCGAGTCCATCAAGCGACGCATGGACGGCTGGGCGGCGCTCTCCCGTGAGGAGGTCGAGCTCGAAGCCAAGCCGGCGGCCGATCTCCTCTATCACCTGCTGGCCGCGAGCCTGCTTCTCCACGAGGGACAGGTTCTCCGTGACCGCTCGCAGGACTTTCGCAAGCTCCTGGTGGGTGCGCTCTACGTCCAGCGCTGGCTCGCGCTCCGCGATGCGCATTCGCCACCCTTCGGCGCGCGCGACCTTGGATGGCTCGATGCCGTGATCAGCTGGACACCCGTTCCGGCCGAAGCTCTCGCCAGGGCCTGACAGCCCCGATGAGGGTCCGGGACCGGCGGCCTTTCGGTTGACATAACTTCCCGCGGGGGCTGGGGGAACGCCCGGCGGGGCTCTGGCGTTGTGGTATCCTTGCCCCCACATCCGCGAGAGTGGCGGAACTGGCAGACGCGCTGGACTTAGGATCCAGAGGGTCATACCCGTGGGGGTTCAACTCCCCCCTCTCGCACCAGCCTTTCAAATCAGGAGCCGGCATGAAAGTCGCTGTTGAAGAGATTGGCGCCTGCAAGCGCCGCCTGCAGGTCGAGGAAGCCCCGGACGTCGTCAGCAAAGCGTGGGAGAAGGCGTTCAACCGCGTCCAAAAGGAAGCCAAGCTGCCCGGTTTCCGCAAGGGCAAGGTGCCGCGGGGCATGATCAAGCTCCACTTCTCCGACGACGTCCGCCAGGAAGTGGCCCGCCACCTCATCCCGGACGTGTACCGCCAGGCGCTTCAGGAGACCCAGCTCCGCCCCGTCGAAGAGCCCGACCTCAAGGAAGTGACGCTCGAGGAAGGCTCGGCCCTCAAGTTCGAAGCCCTGGTCGAGATCAAGCCGGCCATCACGCTCGGCCAGTACGCGGGTCTCACCGTCCAGCACGCGCCCAAGCCCTTCGAGGAGCGCGAGGTGGACGAGGCGATCGAGCACCTGCGCGAGCAGCACGCCGAGTTCCGCACGGTGGAACGCCCTGCCGACATCAATGACCTCGTGATCATGGACTACTCCCTCACCCCCGCAGGCATGGAGGCAAGGACGGAGACGGGCTATAGCTTCCTCATCGGCTCGGGCGCCGTCATGCGCGAGGTCGAAGAGGCCGTGATCGGGCTCGGCGCAGGCGGTGAGCGCACGGTGAATGTCCGTTTCCCGGACGATCATCGGAACGAGACGCTGCGAGGCAAGTCGGGAGTGGCCACCGTCAAGGTCAGCGAGGTCAAGGAGAAGATCCTGCCGCCGCTCGACGACGAGCTGGCCAAGACCCTGGGCCAGTTCGATACGCTGGCCGCGCTCAAGGACGAGGTCCGCAAGGGGCTCCAGGCCCGGCGCGACACGGAGAACCGGCGCGCGCTTGAGGATGCGGTCACCGAGGCCGTGCTGGCGGGGCATCAGATCGAGGTCCCCGAGGCCCTGGTGCTGCGCCAGGTGGGCCACCTCATCGAGCATACCCGGGAGCGGGTGCGGCGCCAGGGCATAGACCCCGACAAGCTGCCCTGGGACTACGGCAAGCTGCTGGAAGAGCTGAAGCCGGGGGCGGAAAAGGCCGTGCGCCGGTCGCTCGTGCTCGAGGCCATCGCCGAGAAGGAAGGGCTCATCCCCACCGACGCCGACATCGACACCGAGGTGGAAAAGATTGCGGTGGCCAATAATCGGCCGGCCCCTGCCGTCAGGCGGATCATGACCGACAATGGCGACCTGGAGGGGCTGCGGCACTCCCTCCGGGAGTCGCGGACACTCGACTTTCTCATCTCGAAGTCTACCGTGACGGCCTAGGGTACACTGGCCGCATGGCACCCAGGAGGCGTCCAATGGGGTTGGTTCCAATGGTGGTGGAGCAGACGCCCCGCGGCGAGCGGGCGTTCGACATCTTCTCGCGCCTGCTCAAGGAGCGAATCATCTTCCTGCCAACCTATATCGAGGACGAGATCGCCAACTTGGTGATCGCGCAGATGCTCTTCCTCGAGGCCGAGGATCCCGACAAAGACATCTCGCTGTACATCAACTCGCCGGGCGGCTCGGTCACGGCCGGTATGGCGATCTATGACACGATGCAGTACGTCAAGCCGGCCATCTCGACCATCTGCATGGGCCAGGCGGCCTCCATGGGCGCGCTCCTCCTGTGCGCGGGCGCCAAGGGCAAGCGCTTCGCGCTTCCGCATGCGCGCATCATGATTCACCAGCCGCTGGGCGGCGTGCAGGGGCAGGCGACCGACATCGACATCCAGGCCAAGGAGATCCTCCGCATGCGGGAGGAGCTGAACCGCATCCTGATTCACCACACCGGTCAGAGCATGGAGAAGATCCAGCGCGACACCGATCGCGACTTCTTCATGACGGCGGAGCAGGCCAAGGACTACAAGATCGTCGACGAGGTCATCTCCTCCAAGCCAACCACCCGATCGGTGATCGAAGCTCCAGCCGTGGCGGCGGCCGGGCGGTAGGAGCAGGCGGATGGCGGCCCGGTCACGCGAGGGCGGAGGGACGCTGAAGTGCTCGTTCTGCGGCAAGAGCCAGAACGATGTCCGCAAGCTCATCGCCGGGCCCACCGTGTACATCTGCGACGAATGCATCGAGCTCTGCAACGACATCATTGCGGAGGAGTGGGAGGAGGAGAAGAGTAAGGAGATCCGCAGCCTCCCCAAGCCTGCCGAGATCAAGACCGTGCTCGACCAGTACGTGGTCGGGCAGGACCGGGCCAAGAAGATCCTCGCCGTCGCCGTGCACAACCACTACAAGCGCATCGAAGCGGGCAACGAAGGCGGTGACGTCGAGCTCCAGAAGGCCAATATTCTGCTGATCGGCCCCACGGGCTCGGGCAAGACCCTCCTCGCCCAGACCTTGGCCAAGATGCTCCACGTGCCCTTCACTATCGCCGACGCGACCACGCTCACCGAAGCGGGCTACGTCGGCGAGGACGTGGAGAACATCATCCTGAGGCTGCTCCAGGCTGCGGACTACGACGTCGACCGGGCCCAGCGCGGCATCGTCTACATCGATGAGATCGACAAGATCGCGCGGAAGAGCGAGAACCCGTCCATCACGCGGGATGTCTCGGGCGAAGGCGTGCAGCAGGCGCTGCTCAAGATCCTCGAGGGTACGATCGCCAATGTGCCGCCGCAGGGCGGGCGCAAGCATCCGCACCAGGAGTTCATCCAGGTCGACACCTCAAACGTGCTCTTCATCTGCGGCGGCGCCTTCGTCGGCCTCGACAAGATGGTGGAGAGTCGCGTCGGCAAGACCGGCATGGGCTTCGGCGCGGAGATCAAGAGCCGCGACGACCGCCGCGTGGGCGATCTTCTCGCCATGGTGCAGCCCGAGGACATGCTCAAGTACGGGCTCATCCCCGAGTTCGTCGGCCGCCTGCCCATCGTGGCGACCCTTCACGACCTGGACGAGGCGGCCCTCGTGCGCATCCTGCGCGAGCCCAAGAACGCGATCATCAAGCAGTACCAGAAGTACTTCGACCTCGAGAAGGTGCGGCTCAAGTTCACCGACGACGCCGTGGCCGCAGTAGCCCGCGAGGCCATGAAGCGCGGCACGGGGGCGCGCGGCCTGCGCGCGGTGCTCGAGGAGGTCATGCTCGAGGTGATGTACGAGCTGCCGTCCATCCCGGGGCTCAAGGAGTGCATCATCACGCGCGAAGTCATCGTCAACAAGGAGCGCCCCATCCTGATCTCGGAGCCCAAAGAGCAGTCCGCCTGACCCTCCCCCTCGGGCCGAGGCGCTCGCTTCGAGCGGGGCGGCGAGGGCTGAGGGAGTCATGGGGCCGGGTGTTTCATCCACACGTTCGCCTCCTCGTAGCGCCCGATATTCCTCCGCAGGTCGATCGTCACCGGCTGAAACGCTCCTTCGACGACGTACGTCCCGCTTTCGGGAAATCGCAACCCGGTCCACTCCTCCCACCTGGCCACGGTGTCCGTGGTGACCATCGCCTTGGGCGCGACCTGCACGATCTCCGCGCCCATCCTCTGATGGACGCGGAGCCAGTGGTCGAACGCGGTCCCGTCCGCGCGCGTCCACGTGACGTAACGCTCTATCGGCGTGAGCGGGTAGAGCTGCTTGAGAGCCGGGCGCACGGGCGCCACGAGGGTTGTGAGGCCATGGCGCCGGGCGATCTCGCCCATCCCTTCGATGATGTGCCGAGAGATTCCGGCGGCCCGATGCTGCGGGTCCACGATGGCGGCGAGCGCCGAGAGAGCCGTCGGCCGTCGTCCGTCGCGCCTCACGGATACGCCCCGGTCGAGCACTTCCGGAATATCGCGGGGAATATCAGCCCTCGTCCCGTCGCAGATTAAGGGAATCGAGTTGCCCACCGCCACGAGAACCCCGGCGTCATCCCATAGCCCGAACTGGAAGTCCTTGAAGTCGCTCCCGAGATGAGACCAGAGCCCGCCCGTGCCATTGCCTTCGTGGACGAAGCGGGGCCAGGCGGCGGCATGGAGGCGAGGGAAGTGTGGCTCGAGCTCCGGATGCTCGGCCAGCGTCCGTAGGGTATAGCGCCCGTCCATGACAGAATGATGACTGCATGAGAGCGCGCCGTCCAGTCGCCGTTGCGCTCGTCGCCATGTGCCTAGTGGTGACTGCGGGAGCCGTCCGTGCCGAAGCGCCGGAGGCCGGGGGGCGGGAGCGGCAATGGTATCTGGTCCGTGCCACGAGGCATTTCGAGGCCCGGCGGTTCGAGCAGGCACTGGTGGACTTCGAGGCCGCCGCGCGGCTGGCGGAGGAGCCCCTGCCCGACGAAGCGCTGCGCCGCTGGGGGATCGCCGCCTCCGAAGCGGGCTGGCCGCTCGCCGCCTACGTGCGCCTGCGGCAGTATCTGGCCGCCGCGCCCGGCGCCGCCGATCGTGAGGCTCTCCAGGCTCGCGTCGCCAAGGCCCGGCGCACCCTGCTCGACACCGCGGGACGCCAATCACGCCTCATTGCGCTGACCGAGACGCGCCCCTCGTGGGAGGCGGCAGGCGACCGGCTGGTGATCCGACTCGTGGCGCGGCAAGGACACGCCACGGTGGAGGCACTCTCGGGCGCGCGGGTGACGGCACCGGCCTGGGAGCGGGCGGGAGACATCGACGAGGCCGCCTACGTGAGGCTGGTGTCGCAGCTGCTCGATTCTCCCGCGCTGCTCGAGGAGTGGCCGCCCCAGGTCCTGGATCCGAACGAGCCGGGCCCGCGCCATGCCGTTGTGCTGCGTCTCGTCCTGGGCGGGGAAGAGCGCGTTCGCCAAGCGCTTCGTGGCGAGCCCTACGACAACCTCTACGCGGTCGCCCAGCTCATTCTCGATTTCGCACACACGGTGGAGGCGAAGCCGTGACTCCGGGCACGCTCTACGTAGTCGCCACACCCATCGGCAACCTCGAGGACATCTCGCTCCGTGCCCTCCGTGTGCTGAAGGAGGTGGGACTGGTCGCCTGCGAGGACACGCGCCGCACGCGCACGCTCTTGACCCACTTCGGCATACACGCGCCCGTCACCAGCTATTTCGAGCACAACAAGCTTTCCAAGGGCCCGGCCATTCTCAAAGCGCTCCACGAGGGCAAGTCGGTGGCGCTCGTGACCGATGCGGGCACGCCCGGCATCTCCGATCCCGGCTTCCTGCTCGTCCGAGAGGCGCGCGAGGCGGGTATCGCCGTGGTGCCGGTGCCCGGGCCCTCGGCCGTGATCGCGGCACTCTCCGCCGCGGGCATCCCCGCCGACCGCTTCGTGTTCGACGGCTTCCTGCCCGTGAAACCGGGGAAACGTATCCACCGGCTCGAGGCGCTCCGGGATCTCGAGATGACGATCGTCTGCTACGAGTCGCCCCATCGTGCGCTCGCTTCGCTCGAGGCCGTCGGCCAGGTGTTCGGAGAGGTCGAGATCGTCGTGGCCCGCGAGCTGACCAAGCAGTTCGAGGAGATCGTGCGCGGCACACCCGCTGCCCTGCACGAGCACTTCGCGGCGTCCGCGGTGAGGGGAGAATTCACGTTCGTCATCTCGCGCGCGAAGACGAGACTCGCAGACGAGGACTAGCAGCCTGGTTTCTGACTCCGTTTCCTGCTGAACACATCGTCGGATTTGCTTACTGATCCGTTGTTTCTGGGAACTGCCCTACCCATACGTGCCGGAAAGTAAAGGTTTCAGCCGCTTGGTACGTGTGTTGCGCTTACCCATACCGGGTCGGAGACATCGTAGTGAATTCCGACGACCCGGAGGACGTATGACGCGGATGCACACTCGGCTATCTCCAATAAGCGTGAGCGGCCGCGCAGCGCTGGTCGTGGCCCATCCTGGCCACGAGCTAGCTCTCACCGGTTGGCTCACGATGTCGCGACCTACGGTCTTTGTCATTACCGACGGCTCCGGCCAGCTCTCGCGCTCCCGTCTCCACTCGACGACAAAGGTCCTTTTGCGGACGGGCGCGCGCCCCGGCTCGATCTACGGGCATCTCTCGGACAAGGAAGTCTACGAGGCCATGCTCGGGCGCGACGTCGATCTCTTTCTCCGCATGACGTTCGAGCTCGCCGACTGGATGTGGCTGGACGGCGTCGACTACGTGGTCGGGGACTCCGCCGAGGGGTACAATCCCATGCACGACGTCTGCCGTGTCATGGTGGGAGGAGCGGTCGAGCTCGCCAGCCGCCTGCGGGGCCGGCCGATCGGCAACTACGAATACGTCGTGACCGGGCAACGAAGTGACTGCATGACGGGGCGATGTGGCGGCACCATCAAGCTCGAGCTCAGTAATGACGCTCTGGAGAAGAAGATCGCGGAGGCCCTGGCATATCCGGAGCTGGCCGGGGAGGTCGAAAGCGCCATCCAGCGGGACGGGCTCGAGGCCTTCCGACACGAATGTTTTCATCCGGTCGACAACCGGATGAGCTGGATTCCCGAGGAGCGCAACGACAAGCCATGCTACGAGAAGCATGGTCAGGCGAAAGTCGCGGCCGGCAAGTACGACCGCACGGTGCGCTACGCGGAGCATATCGTTCCTCTGCAAACGGCGTTCTGGGAGGCCCTCCAGCGGACCCTCGATGTCTCGGAGGTCACGAGCAGCGTCGGCGCCGCGGTGAGATGAAGGGCGGCCTGCGCGTCCTCATCACCAACTGCCTACTCACCGGCCGTACGGGCAGCGAGGTGTACGTGCGCGACCTTGCACTTGCGCTGGCCGCCCGGGGTCATACGCCCCTCGTCTATTCGCCGGAGCTGGGACCGATCGCGGACGAGCTGGTCGAGCGCGGCGTCGAAGTTCGTGATTCCCTCCAAGGCTTCTCGCAGCCTCCAGATATCGTGCACGGCCAGCACACGGCGCCCGCGGTGGAAGCGCTGCTGCGCTTCCGGGGGATTCCGGGGATCTACGTATGCCATGACGCGACCTATGTTCTGGACACCCCACCCATCTTCCCGCGGATCCTTCGCTATGTACCCGTCGACTACAACTGCAGGGAACGGGTGAGAAAGGCGGGGGTCCCGCCCGACCGGATTCGCGTCATTTTCAACTCCGTGGATCTGGATCGCTTCAAACCTCGCGGCTCGCTGCCCGAGCGCCCCACCCGCGCGCTCCTCTTCAGCAACTACGCGACTGAGGGAACGCATCTCGGCGCGGTGCGGGAAGCATGTTCCCGGGCCGGCCTTCCGCTCGACGTGATCGGCTCGGGTGCGGGCAATCCATCCACGGAGCCGGAAGCGGTCATCGGTCGATATGACCTCGTATTCGCGAAGGCTCGGTGCGCACTCGAGGCGATGGCCGTCGGCAGCGCGGTCATCCTGTGCGATTTTCGCGGCGCCGGGGAGCTGGTCAGGAGCACCGACGTGGAAGAGTTCCGACGCTGGAATTTCGGAGCGCGCCTCTTGCGCCAGCCGCTCGACCCGCAGGTCCTTCTGGCGCAGATCGCACGCTACGATGCGAGCGATGCGACCCGCGTCTCACGGCGGATTCGAGCCTCCGCAGGACTTGCCGACCAGGTGGACCAGTTCGTCGCTCTTTATCGCGAAGTGCTGAAGGAATGGAAGCGAGCGCGCAAGCCGACCCGGAGGAGTGAGGTCCGCTCCGCCGCCATGGCTTTGCGAGCCGTGCGACCTTCAGTCCCTCTGCGGGAGCGGATCCGACGGATCGGCATCCTGGGGCCGGTCCTTGTCGCAATCAAGCGGATCGTATTCGGGCCGAGGATCTGGCGGTAGCTCGCTTCGTTGGGCTCTGACGCGACTTCCGGCGCGCTTCGGTGCGGCTGCGCGCCATCGGAGTGCCTATCCCGGTGTCCTCCTATCCCGTATACTAGGAGGCCATGTCGATCCCTAAAGCCCTGACCATCGCCGGATCGGACTCGGGCGGCGGCGCAGGCATCCAGGCGGACCTCAAGACCTTCTCGGCCTACCGCGTCTTCGGCATGTCCGTGATCACCGCGGTGACGGCGCAGAATTCGGTCGGTGTCCAGGCCGTCGAGTGCCTGTCACCGGCGTTCGTTGCCCGCCAGATCGAGTCCGTCCTGGAAGACTTCGGGGTCGATGCCGCCAAGTGCGGCATGCTTGCCAATGCCGCCATCATCGAAGCCGTGGCCGCCGCGCTCAGCTCCCGCCCGGTCGAGAAGCTCGTGGTGGATCCGGTCATGGTCGCCAAGTCCGGCGCCCCGCTTCTCGAGCCTGCCGCCGTTCGCGCGCTGATCACCCGGCTCTTGCCCCTGTCTCTCGTGGTGACGCCCAATCTCCCCGAGGCGGAGGCGCTCGCGGGCATCCCGGTGTCGAATCGCGCGGAGATGGAAGAGGCGGCGAAGCGCATCCATGCCCTGGGTCCGCGCTACGTGCTGGTCAAGGGCGGACACTTGAAGGGCGACGCGGTGGATCTCCTCTACAATGGCCGGGAGTTCACGGCTTTCCAGGCTGCGCGCATCGAGTCCGACAATACCCACGGGACCGGCTGCACCCTTTCGGCGGCCATCACCGCGGGGCTGGCCCAGGGGCGACCGCTCGGCGAGGCCGTGCGCGACGCCAAGGCCTATGTCACGCGCGCCATCCGTGAAGGCTTCGCCCTCGGGCGCGGCGTGGGCCAGCTGCGGCACTTCCTGGCGGAGTGGTGATGGCGGACGAGCAGGCGATCCCGGATCCGGAGACCGATCGCGCCCTCGGCAAGATGTCGTTCATGGAGCACCTGGGCGAGCTCCGCACCCGCATCATGTGGAGCGTGGTCGCCGCGGGCGTCGGCATCGCCATCGCGCTCTTCATCACCGACCCGGTCATGCGCTTCATTTCGCGGCCCCTCCTCGCGATGAAGACGGACCTGGTCTTCACTTCGCCCACCGAAGCCTTCTGGACGTGGATGAAAGTCGCCATGGTGCTGGGCATCTTCATCTCCATGCCCGGCATCCTCTTTCAGGTGTGGAAGTTTGTTTCGCCAGGGCTCCACGAGCACGAAAAGAAGTATGCGGCGCCCTTCATAATCATCGGATCCCTGCTCTTCCTCATCGGCGGCACCTTCGCCATGCTCGTCATCATCCCGTACGCCTCGACCTTCCTGGTGACCTTCGGGCAGGAAAAGGGCTGGAGGCCCATGCTCACCGTGTCGTCGTACACGGACTTCGTGATCAAGTTCGCTCTGGCCTTCGGCATCGTCTTCGAACTGCCGGTGGTCATCACGATCCTGAGCCTGATCGGTGTAGTGACGCCCCAGTTCCTGTCGAAGAACCGGAAGTACGCCATCCTGATCAACTTCGTCATCGCGGCGATCCTGACGCCGACACCCGATATGATCAATCAGACCTTGATGGCCGGTCCGCTCTGCATTCTCTACGAGGTCGGCATCATCTGTGCCCGCCTCGCCACCCGGAGACGCAAGGCGACGGCGCCTCCACCCGAGACGGCGGCCACGCCATGAGCCCGATGGACTTCAATTCCCTCGAGCTGCCCGAGCCGGTCATGCGGGGTATCCGGGACGCCGGCTTCGTGGCGATGACGCCGATCCAGGAGGGCACCCTGCCACTGGCCCTCAAGGGCAAGGACGTGGCGGGCCAGTCGCAGACGGGCACTGGCAAGACCGCGGCCTTCCTGATCGCCGCCTTCACGCGCTGCCTGCGTGACCCCGCGCCGGCCAAGAGCGGGCCGACGGCGCCGCGCGTGCTCATCATCGCTCCCACCCGAGAGCTGGTCGTCCAGATCGAGGCCGATGCCCGCCTGCTCGGCGCGCACACCGGGCTCAAGATCCGCGCCGTCTACGGCGGCATCGACTACAACAAGCAGCGTGAAGAGCTGGGCGAAGCCTGCGACATCCTGGTGGGCACGCCCGGCCGGCTCATCGACTACCTCAAGCAGCACATCTGGTCGCCCCAGCGCGTCGAGGTCCTCGTCATCGACGAGGCCGACCGTATGTTCGACATGGGATTCATCGCCGATCTGCGGTTCATCCTGCGCAAGCTGCCCAAGCCGGAGAAGCGGCAGTCCTTCCTCTATTCCGCGACCCTGTCCTTCCGCGTGATGGAGCTGACGTGGGAGTTCATGAACAACCCGACGCAGATCTCGGTCACGCCGCTCCAGAAGACCGCCGAGAACGTCGTCCAGGTGCTCTACCACGCGGGCCGCGACGAGAAGTTCAGCTTGCTCCTGGGGCTGCTCAAGCGGGAAGGCGGGAGCCGAATCCTCATCTTCTCCAACACGCGCGAGGAGGCCCGGCGCCTCGAGGACAGGTTGGGTCGGAACGGCTGGCAGGCGCGCGCGCTCACCGGCGACGTGGAGCAGAAGAAGCGGCTCAAGATCCTCAACGACTTCAAGAACGGCGAGCTGCCCATCCTGGTCGCCACCGACGTCGCCTCGCGCGGGCTGCACATCGAAGGGGTAACCCACGTCGTCAACTGGGATATGCCGCAGGATCCGGAAGACTACGTGCATCGCATCGGACGTACCGCGCGCGCGGGCGCCACCGGAAAGTCCATCAGCCTGGCGGACGAGGCGGGGGCGCTGCAGATCGAGCCCATCGAGAAGTTCATCGGCCAAAAGATTCCCGTCGAATGGGCCGAGGACGAGGCGTTCCTCCCCGAAATCAAGCCCACCAGCGAGGAGCGCCGTCGCTACGCGGACGAGAAGCGCGCGCGCATGGCCGCGAGGGGCCCCCGTCCTGGCGGCGGGCGTGGTGGTCCGGGTGGCGGGCGCGGCGGTGGCGGTCGACCGGGCGGCGGTGGCAGGCCGGGCAGCGGCGGCCCGCGTCGCGGTCACGGGGGCAGGTAGCCGCGGCGCTCGGGCGCCGATGGTCTTCTGGCGCCACGATCGAGGTGATCCTCAGGATCGGGGATGGTGGCGCACAGGATTGATCTGGTCCTTCCCCCTTCGGAGCACGCTCTCGCCGTCTCGCTCGGCGGTCCGTGGCGCGATCTCCTCTATGTCCCCGGGCCCGACCTTACCTCGCTTCTCGACCCCGGAAGCTTCCGCAGCGCCTTCGTGGTGGTCCCCGCCGAGAGCCATGCTGTCCGCGTCTCATCCGAGGTTGCTCCCGCCTTCGGCATCGACCTCTGCCGGCTGCGGCTCGAGGCGTTGCCGGCGTACCCCGGCCAGATGCTGGGCTCCTTCTTCGATCCGGATCGCCGCGGGCGGGTTTTCGCGACGTCGAGAGAAAGCTCTGCGCCGGAACGCCGGGCCGGCTGGAGCTACGCCGGGCCTTCGCTGGGCGAACGGCTCAGGCGGGTCGGGCACGTGCGCCTCATCCGCGAGTGCGTGTCAGCGAGGCTGCACGGGCAGGTCGTCGGGTGGACGGCGGACCGAGGACTGATCATCGAGGTGCCCGAGAGCGAGCCCTGTCTGTTCTTGGCCTCGCCCGAGAGCAGTGAGCAGGCCCTCTTTCTCCCGGTGCCTCGACTCCACCGGGCCCTCCTGGGATCAGCGACGCCGGTGCCGGGAGCGACGGTCCAAGAGCTCTTGGGCTATGGCGAGTGGCGTGAGACCTTCGATCTGACGCTCGAGATGATCGAGGTGGGCTGACCTCCACGCGGCGGCCGGCCATTCCGGCGCACGTCACGCTCAAGTATCACTTCGCGACTGCGGAGATCGGGGAGGTCGAAGCGCTGGTCGAGCGTTTCGCGCGGGAGCAGAGCTTCAGGGCGTGCTTCGACAACATCACGATTCTCAGGAAGGTGGGGGAAGGGGACGGCATGGACCGGTGGGCGGTCCACCGGTCGTTCGAGCTCGGGGCGGGCTAGAAGCGGCGGCGGCCGCCAAGAGACTTCTTGCGCAGGCGCAGCGACTTCGGCGTGATCTCGAGCAGCTCGTCCTCGCGGATCCACTCCAGGCTCTGCTCGAGGTTCATGATGCGCGGGGGAGTCAGGCGCACGCCCTCGTCCGAGGTGGACGCGCGCATGTTGGTCAGCTTCTTTTCCTTGGTGATGTTGACGTCGAGGTCGCTGTCGCGGCTGTGCTCACCCACGATCTGCCCCTCGTAGACTGCCTCGCCGGGCGCGATGAAGAGAACGCCGCGGGGCTGGAGATGGTCGATCGCGTAGGAAGTGGTCCTTCCGCCGCGGTCCGAGACGAGCGCGCCGTTGGCTCGATGCGGGATGTCACCCTGCCACTCGGCATAGCCGTCGAAGAGATGGTTCAGGAGCCCGGTGCCGCGCGTGTCCGTGAGGAACTCCGAGCGGTAACCGATGAGGCCGCGCGAGGGTAAGCGGTACTCGAGCCGCACGCGCCCCGTGCCGTGATTCACCATCTTGGTCATCTGGCCCTTGCGGGGTCCGAGCTTCTGGGTGACCGCGCCGATAAACTCCTCGGGGATGTCCACCACGAGGTGCTCCATGGGCTCGAGCGTCTTGCCTTTTTCTTCTTTGGTGATGATCTGCGGCTTGCCCACCTCGACCTCGAAGCCCTCACGCCGCATCATCTCGATGATGATGGCCAGCTGGAGCTCGCCGCGCCCGGAGACGCGGAAGGTATCGGGCGATTCGGTCTCGTCCACGCGGATGGCGACGTTGGTGCGCTTCTCCTTCCACAGACGATCGCGAAGCTGGGTCGAGGTGACGAACTTGCCCTCGCGCCCGGAAAACGGCGAGACGTTGGAAGAGAAGAGCATGGAGACCGTGGGCTCGTCGATGTGCATGACGGGCAGGGCCACCGGCTTCTCGAGATCGGCCACCGTCTCGCCGATCTCGACGTTCTCGATCCCCGCGATGGCCACGATGTCGCCAGCCGAGGCCTCGGTCACCTCGACGCGCTTGAGCCCCTCGTAGCCGTAGAGGACGGTCACCTTCGCGGTCTCGATCGAGCCGTCGCGGCGGATCACCGCCACGCGATCGTACTGGCTGATCTTGCCGTTGACGACACGCCCGATCACGAGGCGGCCGACGTAATCGTCCCAGTCGAGCGAGGTGGCACGGAGCTGAAGTCCCATCTCGGGATCGAAGCGGGGCGGCGGGATGGTGGCCACCAGCGTGTCGAAGAGCGGCGCCAGCGTCTTGGACTCGTCGTCGAGGCGGAGCTTGGCGATGCCCTTGCGCGCGTCGGTGTAGAGCACGGGGAACTCGAGCTGGTCCTCCGCCGCGTCCAGGTCGATGAAGAGGTCGTAGACCTCGTCGAGCACCTGCGGAGCCCTCGCGTCCTGGCGGTCGATCTTGTTGATGACGACCACCGGCGTCAGTCCCGCCTCCAGCGCCTTCTTGAGCACGAAGCGCGTCTGGGGCAGGGGGCCTTCCGCCGCGTCCACCAGCAGCAGCACACCGTCCACCAGCGTGAGCGTGCGCTCCACCTCGCCGCCGAAATCGGCGTGGCCGGGGGTGTCGACGATATTGATCTTGATGTTCTTGTAGTGGATGGACGTGTTCTTCGCCATGATCGTGATGCCCTTCTCGCGTTCCAGGTCGATCGAGTCCATGACCCGCTCGGCCACGTGCTCGTTGGCGCGGAAGATGCCCGACTGCCACAGCATGGCGTCCACGAGAGTGGTCTTGCCGTGGTCGACGTGGGCGATGATGGCGACGTTCCTGATGTCCTTGCGCTCGTGCATGTATCCACTGTAGCACGGATTTTTCTGATGGCGCACTGCGTTGACCTTGCCCCGAGCACGACGGCGGGGCATAATGGCGCTCTACCCCCGCTGTCAGGAAGGAGCTCACACGTGAGAGTTCGACTGCTGCTGGCCGCTCTTGCCTTGGCACTCGTGGCGCCTGTCGGCGCATGGGCGCAGGCCCCCAAACCCGCTGAGCCGCAGAAAGGATCCGGACGCGTGAAACAGGTTGCCGAGATCGAGATGGAAAAGGGTGGCATCATCAAGATCGAGTTCTTCCCGGACGACGCGCCCAAGACGGTGGAGAACTTCGTCACGCTGGCCAAGAAGGGCTTTTACAACGGCCTCACCTTCCACCGCATCGAGCCCGGATTCGTGATCCAGGGGGGCGATCCCAAAGGCGACGGCACGGGCGGCCCCGGCTACAAGGTCAAGGCCGAGTTCAACAAGAACCAGCACGTGCGCGGCGCGGTCGCCATGGCCCGGAGCCAGGATCCCGACTCGGCGGGGAGCCAGTTCTACATCACGCTCGCGCCGGCCCACTTTCTCGACGGCAAGTACACCGTGTTCGGCAAGGTCACCTCGGGCATGAACATCGTGGACAATGTCAAGAAGGGCGACAAGATGAAGTCGGTGAAGATCATCGAGGTCCCGGAGTAACTCGATGACCTGGTCGCTCCTTATCAAAGGCGGCACTGTGGTGGACGGCACCGGCGCACCCGGCATTGCTGCCGATGTGGCCGTCGAGGGCGACCGGATCGCCGCCATCGGCTCCGGCCTGAGCGGCGAGGCCGCCCGGGTGATCGATGCCAGGGGACTGATGGTCGCGCCGGGCTTCATCGACATCCACTCACACTCGGACCTCGTGTACGACGCCTGCCCCGGCGCGGAGTCCAAGGTGCGCCAGGGTGTCACCACCGAGGTCGTCGGCATGTGCGGCTTCTCTCCGGGTCCCATCGCACCGGGCATGCGGGAGACGGTGCGCGACTGGATCGGCGGCATCGGCAGCAAGCCGCCCGCGACGTGGCAGAGCTTCGGCGAATACCTCGACCACCTGCGGGGCCTCGGCACCTCGGTCAACGTGGTCCAGTTCGTCGGCCACGGTGCGCTGCGACTGGCGTCGGTGGGCGGCGACAACCGGCCCGCGACGGCCGACGAGCAGAAGGGGATGGAGCGGCATCTGGCCGAGGCGCTGGACGCCGGCGCCTGGGGGTACTCGACGGGCCTGGTCTACGCACCCAGCGTCTACGCCTCGACCGAGGAGCTCATCGGTCTCGCCAAGAGCATGGCCAAGCGCGGCGGCTACTACTTCTCCCATGTGCGCGGTGAGGCGGCGACGCTCGAGGCGGCCTACGTCGAAGCGATCCGCATCGGCGAGGAGGGGGGCGTGCCCGTCCAGATCGCCCATGTCAAGGCCTCGGGTCGCGAGAACTGGGGCAAGATGGAGCGCGCGCTCCGCATGATCTCGGACGCCCGCGCTCGCGGAGTGGACGTGACCGGCGACGTCTATCCCTATCCGGCGGGCAGCACCAAGATGGACAATCTCCTGCCGCCCTGGATGCACGACGGCGGCACGGCCAAGCTCCTCGAACGTCTCGCCGATCCGGCGTCGCGCGAGCGCGCCATTGCCGACTGCCTCATCGACGGCGAGCGCTGGCGCACGGGCTCGGGCTCCTACGGCTGGGACGAAGTGATGGTCGCCACGTGCTCGAGACCGGAGCTGGCCGGCAAGAATCTCGCCGAGCTGGCGCGTCTTACGGGGCGTGAGCCGGCGCAGGCCATGATGGACCTCGTGCTCTCCGAAAAGGCCGGTGTCAGCATGGTCGGCTTCTCGCAGAGCGAGGAGAACGTGGCGATCGCCAGCGCCGATCCCCACACCATGATCGGCTCGGACTCGCTGTCGCTGCACGCCGGCCCCGGGCCGCATCCGGGCAAGCCGCACCCGCGGAGCTACGGGACGTTCCCGCGCGTGCTCGGGGTCTACTGCCGTGAGAAGCGACTCTTCTCCTGGGAGACGGCGGTGCACAAGATGACGGGCATGCCGGCGGCGAAGCTCGGCATCGCGTCCCGCGGCCTGGTCAAGACGGGTTACGCCGCCGATCTCGCGCTCTTCGACCCGAAGACGGTGCGCGACGAGGCGACATTCCCGGAGCCGCATCGTCATCCCGTGGGCATTCCCTACGTCGTCGTCAACGGGCGGGTCGTGGTGGACGGCCCCCGCTACCACGCCGTTCCCGCGGGCCGCGTCCTCACCCGATAGTACTGTGGGCCGCCCGGTCAAGGGTCGTCCCCGGCTCAAGCTCTGGGTCGTCTTCGGAAAGAGCGTGAAGTTCGGCGAGGGCCGCGCCGAGCTCCTCGAGGCGGTGGAACGGCTCGGCTCCTTCAAGAAGGCCGTGGAGCAGATGGGCATGTCCTATCGGGCCGCGTGGGGCTACTTTCGCGAGCTCGAGCGCGCGGCCGGCGTGAAGTTCCTCGAGCGGCACCCCGGCCGCGGGCCCGACGCGGGTACCCGTCTCACCCCGGAGGGCCGACGCTTCCTCCAGCGGTACCGCCGCTTCCGGCAGAGCCTCGACGGGCTCGTGGCGCGGCACTTCGAGCAGTCCTTCCGCGACTGATTCCGACCCAGGGCCTCGCCTTGATTCTTCTGGCGCGAGAAAGTATGCTCACCGGAGCATAGCTACGCCTGGAGAGACATCGATGGGAATCCGGCAGGTCGGCTTGGCGCTACCATGGCTGGTATGGGGCGCGGGCTTGGTCGGAATCGGGCTCGCGTGGAGCAGCCAGCGCGAGGCAAGCGAGCTCCGGCTGGCCAGCACCATTGGTCCCATCGACGCCGGCATCGTCGGCTCCCTCGAGGACGCGTATCTCAAGAAGACGGGCGTCCGGGTTACCCATGTCGGCGCGGGCACGGGCAAGGCGCTGGAGCTGGCGAGGAGCGGTGAATTCGACCTCGTCATGGTCCACGCGCGGGTCCTCGAGGACCGCTTCCTCACTGAAGGATACGGGGTCGACCGGCGCGACATCATGTACAACGACTTCGTGATCCTGGGCCCGGCGTCCGACCCGGCGGGCATCCGCGGGGAGCGGTCGGCGGCGTCGGCTCTCGCAAAGATCGCCAGGGCTCGGGCGCTGTTCGTCACTCGCGGCGACCAATCTGGCACGCACGTGAAGGAGCAGGAGATCTGGAGCGCGTCCGGGATCGCGCCCTCGGGTGACTGGTACGTCGTGTGGGAGAAAGGCGCCACCGGCAATGCCGCGACGACGCGCTATGCCGACGAGCGTCAGGCGTACCTCCTCATGGACCGGGCGACCTATCTCACGGTGAAGAAGAGGATTCGACTGCAGGTGCTCGTCGAGGGTGACCGCGAACTGTTGAACTTCATCGCGGTGATCCGCGTGAATCCGGCCCGCTTTCCGCAGGTCAGCGCGGCTGCCGCTCACGCGTTCCTGGACTGGCTGGTCTCAGAGGAGGCCCAGCGCCTCATCCAGGGATTCGGTGTGGACCGGTACGGCGAGCCGCTGTTCTTCCCGAACTCCGATGAGTGGCGCGCGAGGCATGGTTCGCGCTAGCGCGCTCGTGGCGCTGTTCGTCGGGCTCCTGGGCGACGTGGCGGGCGCACAGCCGCCCACCATGGAGGATCTCCGGCACGCGCCTCCAGACCGCCAGGTCAAGACGTTGGGCTACTGCGGCGGCCAGTACACGATCGAGTTTGCGGATGGCTCGAGCCGCAGGTTCGGTGAGCGCGACGTGCGTTTCGCCACGGATTCGAGCCCGCTGGGGCCGGTCGCTGGCCGTCCCGTCCTCGTGCCGACGGGGCGCGTGGGAGATCGGGCGCTGGTGATCTTCGTCGGGCCAAGAGAGATGACGGCCATGATTCGCGCGGGCTGCTGACGCGACGAGAGAGAGGGGAGACCATGCTGTTTCGCCTGCTGCTTGTCCTCGTGAGCGTGCTGTCGCTGGCCGCGCCGGCCCGGGCGCAGTCCAACACCGTGATCCTCTCGACGACCACGAGCACCCAGGACTCGGGGCTGCTGGACCTGCTGGTGCCCATGTTCGAGAAGAAGACCGGCATGACGGTCAAGACCATCTCCGTCGGCACCGGTCAGGCGCTGGCCCTGGCCGCGCGCGGTGAGGCCGACGTCGCCCTCGTCCACGCGCCCTCCGTCGAGCGGAAGTACGTCGAGGAAGGCAAGATGCGAAATCGCCGCCTCGTCATGTACAACGACTTCGTCATCATCGGCCCGGAAGACGATCCGGCGAAGATCAAGGGTATGACCAAGGCGACGGATGCCCTCAAGCGCATCGCCGAGACGCAGTCCCGCTTCGTGTCGCGAGGCGACAAGTCGGGCACGCACGTGCTCGAGCAGGGCCTCTGGAAGCAGGCGAGTGTCGAGCCCAGGGGCTCCTGGTACATCGAGTCGGGTCAGGGGATGGGGCAGACGCTCGGCATTGCCAACGACCGCCGCGCCTACACGATCACCGACCGCGGCTCCTGGCTCGCGTTCCAGAAGCGCATCAGCCTGCCGATCCTGGTCGAGAAAGACAAGCCGCTGCTCAATATCTACTCGGTCATGGAGATCAACCCGGCCAATGGCCCGCGCGTCAACACGGCCGGGGGCAAGGCCTTTGCCGATTTCATGGTGGCGCCCGAGACGCAGGCCGTGATCAAGATCTTCGGCGTCGACAAGTACGGTCAGCCGCTTTTCGTGCCTATCGCCGGCAAGACCGACGCCGATTTCCAGTAAGCCGTGGAGCTGATCGGCCAGGGCCTGCTCCAAGCGCTTCGGCTCCTCGTGAGCGGGGACCCTGAGGTCTGGCAGATCACGTGGCTGTCGCTCCGCATCTCGTCGACGGCCACCCTCCTCTCGCTCATTGTCGGCGTCCCGCTCGGCACGGCGCTGGCGCTCGCGCACTTCCCGGGCCGAGGGTTCGTGGTGAGTCTGGTCAATACCGGCATGGGGCTGCCGCCGGTGGTCGTCGGCCTCTTCGTCACCATCGTCCTGTGGCGGAATGGGATCCTCGGCATGCTCGAGCTGCTCTATACGCCCACCGCGATGGTCCTGGCCCAGCTCGTGATCGCCGCCCCCGTCGTCACCGGGCTCACCCTGGCGGCCGTCCAGCAGGTGCCCGACAAATTCCGGCTCCAGGTGCTGGCGCTGGGGGCATCCCGAGCGCAGATGATCTGGACGCTCCTGAAGGAGGCCCGTTTGCCGATGCTGGCCGCTATCATGGCCGGCTTCGGGGCGGTCATCTCAGAGGTCGGCGCCTCGCTCATGGTCGGCGGCAATATCAAGGGCTCCACGCGCGTGCTCACCACGGCGACGGTGCTCGAAACAGGCAAGGGTAATTTCGACACGGCCATCGCCCTGTCGCTGATCCTGCTCTTCCTGATGTTCCTCGTGAACTGGGCCCTGACCTGGATCCAGCAGGGCCGGCGCGTCTGAGCGGGCGGTTCGGTATACTGGGGCCCCGATGAGCCGCGCCGTCATCCTCCTTCTTGCCCTCCTCGTCACGCCCGCAACGGCGGCTGCCCAGGAGCTGAACCTCTCGGTCGCCGTGAGCATGAAGGAAGCCGTCGAGGAGCTCGCGCGGGGCTTCGCCGCTGGGAGGCCCGGCGTGATGCTGCGCTTCAATCTCGGCGCCTCGGGGGAGCTCCAGAGGCAGATCGAGGCAGGAGCGCCCGTGGACCTGTTCGTGTCGGCAGCCCAGCGCCAGATGGACGAGCTCGAGAAGGCCGGGCTCATCGTGGCGTCGAGCCGTCGCGCGTTCGCCCGCAATGTGCTGACGGTGATCAAGCCGGCCGACTCGCGATTCGACATCAGCAAGCCGGGCGATCTTCTCGACCCGCGTGTAAAGCGCATCGTGATCGGCAACCCCAAGACCGTGCCGGTAGGCCAGTACTCGGAAGAGAGCCTGCGCGCGCTCGGGCTCTGGGAGCGTATCCAGCCCCGGCTCATTCTCGCGGAAAACGTGCGGCAGGCTCTCGACTACGTCGTGCGCGGTGAGGTGGATGCGGGCTTCGTCTACACGACCGACGCGGCGATGAGAGCTGGCAGAGTCGCCGAGACCTTCCGGCCGTCGGAGGACACCTACCGCCCGATCGTGTACCCGGCCGCGGTCATGGCCGCGTCCAGGCAGCAGGCGCTCGCCCGAAGCTTCATAGAATTTCTGGTGAGCCGCGAGGGACAGGTGGTGCTGGCGCGGCTCGGCTTCCAGCCGGCCCCGCCGGGCGCCCGGTGAGCCCGCAGGCTCTCTCGGCGCTCTGGCTGTCGCTCAAGGTGTCGATGGTGGCGACGGCCCTCGTGGCTCTCGTCGGCATCCCGATTGCCTATCTGCTCGCGCGTCGCCGATTCTGGGGCCACGCCGTTGTGGACACGCTCGTCACGCTGCCGTTGATCCTGCCGCCCACGGTCACGGGGTACTACCTCATCG